>Ga0123341_1000004_pt1 | contig 153727 bp, 141 predicted proteins | sample Turbeapinknodule_FD_89959 | JGI IMG/M metagenome (GOLD analysis project Ga0123341, IMG submission 89959) | Root nodule microbial communities of legume samples collected from Mexico - Turtle bean Mexico pink nodule | ecosystem: Host-associated > Plants > Roots > Nodule | place: Mexico: Nepantla...
CCGCCTTCGGCTCGGCCTCAATCCTGCCGATCTCCTGGAGCTACTGTCTGATGATGGGCGGCGAAGGCCTGACCCAGGCAACCAAGGTGGCGATCCTCAACGCCAACTACATCGCTACCCGGCTAAAGGGCGCCTATGACGTGCTCTACAAGTCAAAGAACGGCCGGGTCGCCCATGAATGCATCATCGACACCCGCCCGCTGGTCGACAGCGCCGGCGTCACCGTCGACGACGTCGCCAAGCGGCTGATCGACTGTGGCTTCCACGCGCCGACGATGAGCTGGCCGGTGGCTGGCACACTGATGATCGAGCCGACGGAAAGCGAGACCAAGGCCGAGCTCGACCGCTTCTGCGAGGCGATGCTGGCGATCCGCGAGGAAGCCCGCGCCATCGAAGACGGCCGCATGGACAGGACCGACAATCCGCTGAAGAACGCCCCGCACACGGTGGAAGACCTCGTCGGCGAATGGAACCGGCCCTACAGCCGGGAGCAGGCCTGCTTCCCACCCGGCGCCTTCCGCGTCGACAAATACTGGTCCCCGGTCAACCGCGTCGACAATGTCTACGGCGACCGCAACCTCATCTGCACCTGCCCGCCGGTGGAGAGTTATGCGGAGGCTGCGGAGTAGAATGCATTCGGCGAGCCCCTTCCACGAATTGGGAGGGGCTCAGCTTATGACGAGGCACAAGGGTCAAATTTAACCTTTCTTAGCAAGTCTCTGTTAGCAATTGAAAATGGGCGGTTTCTTTCAGCCGTCGACTTTTGTTTTGCGTGCAGGTTCTCATGCGTCCATCGGCTGTGCCAGCAATCCTCCTCGCCGCCCTGATCCTGTCGGGATGCGCCGCCAGTTCCGGCGCAGAAGATGTGCTCACCCCAGTGCCGTCGGCCGAAACGACCAATGCGATCACCAAGCCTGGTGGCCCAATCCCGGCTGCTGCCGTGGGTGAAGCTGCTCCGCAGGCCAGCGCGCCGCAAGAGGCGTTGAGCTGGACAGGGCAGGTTCCGGAGCCGCAGGCGCTCGTGCCCGCAGACAGGCCGGTCGGCATGCCGATGCCGACGGAACGGCCGGTGGCGATGCTGATGCCTGCCAACCCGGAAGCCGATCCCGATAACAGCACCAAATCGCCGACGCGCTCGCGAATTTACGGCCACCGCTTCCGTGATGCCAAGCCGATCAATTTCGGCAGAACTTCGCCGAGAAAGCTTGCCGTGCACGGCGTCGACGTGTCGCGCTGGCAAGGTGAGATCGACTGGGAGACGCTGCGGTCGCAGGGCGCCAACTTCGTCTACATCAAGGCGACCGACGGCGGTGATCACCTCGATCCGATGTTCAAGAAGAACTGGCGCCGTGCCAAGGAAGCCGGTCTGAAACACGGCGCCTATCACTTCTTCTACTGGTGCCGGACAGCCGGCGAACAGGCCGACTGGTTCATCCGCAATGTGCCGAGGGAAGCAAACGCCCTTCCGCCCGTGATCGACGTCGAATGGAACGGCGAATCGAGCTGCAAGCGGCGCATTTCCCCCGCCCGCGTCCGCGAAAAGATGCAGGTTTTCATGGACAAGCTGGAGCGCTATTACGGCCAGCGCCCGATCATCTACACGGCGCCGGATTTCTACCGCGACAATCTGAAGGGCCAGATGCTCGACTATCCCTTCTGGCTGCGCTCGGTCGCCGCTCATCCGTCCAAGGTCTATCCCGGCCGCAAATGGCTCTTCTGGCAATATTCCGGTTCCGGCCTCTCCGACGGCGTCGACGGCAAGATCGACCTCAACGTCTTCAACGGCAACGAAAGCGATTGGCACGACTGGGTAGCGGCGCGGTGACAGAGAGGTTTGGCTCGCACGATGTCGACCGAAAACCGCAAAATGCACTAGCGTTTGCCGATCGATGGGCTGAACACCATAAGGCTTAGGATCTCGAAAAGTACCTGTGCCCCAGCATGCGCGGTGTTGGTCGTTGCGTCATATTGCGGGGCAACCTCGACGACGTCGCCGCCCACCAGATTTATCCCTTTCAGCCCGCGTATCAGCTCGAGGACTTCACGAGTGGTCAATCCTCCGACCTCGGGAGTGCCTGTACCAGGTGCAAAACTCGGATCGAGGCTGTCTATGTCGAAGGAAAGATAGGTCGGGCCGTCGCCGACGATGGATTTTGCTTTGGCGACCACCGCAGCAATCCCCATACCGCTAATGTCTTCGGCATGGATCACGGTCATTCCCGACGCATAGGAGAATTCCCACAAATATTCCGCCGAACCACGGATGCCAATCTGGATTGTCCTCGTCGGATCGAGTGCGCCGTCCAACACAGCATTGCGGAACGGCCCGCCGTGATGAAACTTGGTTTGATCGAATGCGCCGCTTGTATCGCAATGGGCATCGATATGGATGAGCCCGACCGGCTGTTGCCGGCCGATGGCCTTCAAGATCGGATGGCTGATGGAGTGATCACCACCAACCGAAAGCGGCGCAACGCCGGCGTCGACGATCTGACCCACACGCTTTTCAATGTCGTCGTGGCTGAGTTCGAGCCGGTAGCGGCTTTGGAACGGCACGTCGCCTATGTCGGCCACCCGAAGATCAAAAACCGGCGCCGTGGCGAGAACGTGATTGTAGGGACCGATCCTTTCTATGGCGCGAAGCGCTCTCGGTCCGAAACGGGAGCCCGGGCGGTTGGTGACGCCGAGATCCATGGGTATCCCGGTGATCGCAACCTGCAGATTGCCGAAGTCCGGCTCATCGGCTGCGACCTGCATATAGGGTGCGCTGAGGAATGTTGGTACACCGGCGTATGGCGCCAGTCGCGTGCCGTTCTTGGAGATGATCTTCTCCGCCACTTTCCGAAACTTCTCATCGAATATCCCACCGCCATTGGCGTCCGCGAATTCTGCGCGCAACTGTTCGAGTCGCGTTTTGTCCCACACCATGCGCCTACGTCTCCGCTTCGGTTCCGTCTCAGCCGACAAAGGGGTTGAGAAGGCAATTGGTATCGTTGTAGCAATCGGTATCAAAGAGATATCGAAATGATCGCTGCAAAACCCAATTTACTTGTTTCCCGCCTCTCTGCCCCGCCCATTCCTTCCGTCATCGCCTGGAGCCGCGAATATAGAGGGAGCAAGGGGCCGCTCATCGATCTATCGCAAGCCGTGCCCGGCTATCCCGCCTCTCCGGAGATGCTTCGCCTGCTTGGCGAGGCGGCCGGACAACAGACGATGACCGGCTACGGTCCGATCGAAGGCGAGCCTTTGTTGCGCAAGGCCTATGCGGAACATATCGCCGCGCTTTACGGCGCCGACCTTTCCGCAGGCAATATCCACATCACCGCCGGCTGCAATCAGGCGTTCATGTGCGCGGCGATCGCCCTTGCTGGCGCTGGTGATACGGTGGCTCTCACCAATCCCTTCTATTTCAACCACGACACGACGCTGTCGATGCTGGGGATAGGACGTCGATTGGTTGAGTGCGATCCGGCCAGCGGTTTTCTGCCTGATCCTAGTTCGGCCGAGGCAGCACTTGCGGCCGGCGCCAAGGTGCTGGCAGTCGTCACACCTAACAATCCCACCGGCGCGGTGTATCCGCTGAGCCTGCTGCACGAGCTTTTTGTTCTTTGCCGGAAGTATGGTGCCTGGCTGATCCTTGATGAAACCTATCGCGATTTCCTTGACGAGGATTACGGCCGGCCGCACTCACTCCTGTCCGAGCCGGGTTGGGAGGACACGGTCGTTCTTCTTTACAGTTTTTCGAAATCCTTCTGCATCCCCGGCCACAGGCTGGGTGCCATCACGGCAGGACCCAAACTCGTCGCCGAGATCGCCAAAGTGATGGACAATATGCAGATTTGCGCCCCGCGCTCGGCTCAGATCGCGGTTGCATCGGCCATCCCGGCGCTTGCCGATTGGCGGGCCGGCAACCGGCTGGAAATCGAGCGCCGGGCGGATGCGCTAAAACAGGTCTTTTCCAACCTGGGTGATTGGCAGATAGGGGCGATCGGCGCCTATTTCGCCTTCGTCCGGCACCCCTTCCCCGACCGATCGTCTTCCGAGGTCACCGAAAGACTCGCCAGGGAATCGGGCATCGTCTGTTTGCCCGGGGCCTATTTCGGCGAGGGACAAGAGCATTACCTCAGACTTGCCTTTGCCAATGCGGATGTCGCCTCGATAGGACTATTGTCGGAGCGGCTCCGCTAAAACGTGGTGATCGACCTCCACAGGAAGTTCACGATAGCCACCGCCCCAATAGATGAGCGGGCCTATACCCTGTCGGACTTGGATGGCGCAGATATGTCCGATCAAAATGGCATGAGAATGATGGTGGAATGCCGTTTCGAGCTTGCAGTCCAGCACGGTAAGGGCGTTTTCGAGAACGGCCGCGCCGGTCCTGAGGCGATACCATTCCGCATTGCCGAAGCGTTCGATGCCCTTGCGTCCGTCGAAACCCGCAAAGGATTGCGCCACCTGCTGCTGGTCGGCAGCGAGCACATTCACACAGAAACAGCCGTACCGATGCAACACCGGCCATGAGGAAGATGCGCGGTTGACACTGACGATGACGGAGGGCACCTCCGCCGAAAATGAAGAGACCGAGGTTGCGGTGAAGCCGGTGCGGTCTTGTCCGTCGCCGACCGTGATCACGCTGACCGCACCGGCCAGATGACGCATCGAAAGCTTGAAGTCTGCTTCGCTGATCAAAGCCTCGGCACTCATCGGGCCGGCGTCTGCGTTTTGGTAAAACGGTTTGCCGGCACTGAGAGACCGAGGTTTTCGCGCAGGGTCCTGCCCTCGTATTCCTCGCGGAACAGGCCGCGGCGGCGAAGCTCGGGCAGGACAAGCCTCACGAAATCGTCGAGGCTGGAGGGCAAGGTCGGAAACATCAGGATAAAGCCATCGGCAGCGCGCGTCTGGAACCATTCCTCCATGAAGTCGGCGATCTGGGCCGGCGTGCCTGTGATGCCATTTCCGGTATGCTTCTCGGCATAGTGTCGGATGAGTTCGCCAACGGTATGGCCGCGTGTGACGAAATCGACCAGTTCGTCGAACAGGGCGCGTGAACCCTTCGGCGCCGCCGGCAGTCGATCCATCGGGAAAGGCTCATCGAGAGCGACGTCGCGCAGGTCGGCTTCCAGGAATTCCGACAGCATCAACCGGCCGACATCGGGATGCATCTTGTCGATCAGATAATCGACCTTCGCCTTTGCCTCGGCTTCCGTTTCACCAACGTTGAGGACGATGCCAGGCATGATCTTCAGGTCGTCGGCATCGCGGCCATAAGCCGGCATCCGACTCTTGACGTTTTCATAGAAGGCCCGGTTCCGCTCGATATTCGACGCCAGGCTGAAGACGATCTCGGCCGTGCGCGCCGCCATATCCATTCCGGGTTCCGAACCACCCGCTTGGGCGATGACGGGGCGGCCCTGGGGCGTTCGCGCAATGTTGAGAGGTCCGCGGACCTGGAAATGCCTGCCTTTGTGATTGAGCGTGTGGTGCTTGGTCTTGTCATAATACACACCGTTTTCACGGTCGAGAAGCAGAGCACCTTCCTCGAAGCTGTCCCAAAGGCCGAAGACGACATCGACGAATTCGTTGCCGCGCTCATAGCGTAGCGCATGCGGATCAAGTCCCTCGCGATTGAAGTTGTAGCCGGTTTCATCATGGTCGGAGGTGACGACGTTCCAGCAGACGCGCCCTTTGCTCAAATGGTCGATGGAGGCGAACAGGCGGGCGACATTGTATGGCTCGTAATAACTTGTCGACACCGTCGCAACGAGACCGAGATCGTTGGTCGTGACCGCCAGTGCTGACAGCAGCGAGAGGGGTTCGAAGCGATTCATCTTGGTCGGAATGCGGGCAAGTGCATTCGGATCACCGACGGCGGCAGCCGGAGAATCCGCCATGAACATGAAATCGAACTTGGCCGCTTCGGATCGTTTGGCGACATCGAGCAGATGGGCGAAGTCATTGGCGCCGCCGACATCGCTGGCCGGATGCAGCCACGAGGCCGGATGAAAGCCGAAAGTGTAGACGAAGGTCCCGAGTTTCATCTTGTCAGTTCGTGCCATCGAGCTCTCCCCTTATGCATGCTGCCGATTGAAGGTGGCTGCGCAAATTATCACCAGGCGCAAATTTTCATCAACATCGCGGCGCTAAGGTCCGTTTTAGTTTTTCTAAACGTTCACTTGGGTGCTGACGCCAAAGCTTGCTGACGGGAAATCGCGACGAGCCAGTCGCGGAATTCGCGCCCGCGCGGCTTTTGCAGTGCCGAGCGGTCCCAGGCGAGAAAGTAGCTTTCGCGCAGCGGAATACGCATGTCGACGGGAATGACGAGCGTCTGCGCCTCGAGCTCATCTGATATCATCGACATCTGTGCGAGGACGACGCCGCGCTTGTTGACGGCAGCATCGATCGCGCTGCTCGACAGAGTAAAGGAGAGGCCCGGCGTTGACGCCTCGGACGAGAGACCGGCCATAGCGGCAAACTCCGCCCAGCTTGGGTAAGGCGTGAAGTGCCTTTCCCACTCGACATGCAGAAGCGGTTGCTCGAAAAGATCCCGGGCCGCGTGCGCGCGATCCTGCATCAGCGACGGCGAGCAGACAGGCACGACCCAATCGCGAAACAGTTCCGTATAATGGTCGTGCTGCAGGACGTCCGATCCGTAGCTCACGCGGAAATCGACATCGTCGAAGCCGATCCGGGGCTCCTTGTCCCGTCCGATAATTCTCACTTGAACATCGGGGTGAAGGGCCTGCCAGTCGAAGATGCGCCTGCCGATCCATTTGTTGACGACGGAAGAAAGCGCGCTAAGGACCAGCGCCGTCTCGTTGCGTGCCTTTTCCAACAACTGCTGGGCCAGCGCAAATTGCTCAAATCCCTTCGAGATCTCCTGATGATAAAGCCGGCCCCAGGCGGTCAGCTCGACGGTTCGCCCGCTCCGCTCCAGAAGCGAAACTCCAAGAAAACTTTCGATCTTGTGGATTTGCTGGCTGATTGCCCCCGGCGAGACCTTGAGCTCCAGTGCCGCGGCCGTCACGCCGCCGCAACGCCCCACTGCTTCGAAGGCTTGCAGGCCCTTGAGCCGGATCGTCTTGAAGCGCTCATCGATCACTTGCGCAGCCTCCCGTGATTGGCGCCCATTCAATTCGCTGTCGGATGAAACGTCCCTGCGAACTGGAACCGGTCGCCTGGATGCGTAATCTCGACATATGTCACCGTCCGGCCGTTCTGCCAGGTCTGGCGGATTAGGCAAAGGCAGGCCTTACCCCTTTCGGTCTGCAAGATGCGCGCCGTCGCCGTATCGGCCGAGACGGCGCGGATGACGTGTTTGGCCTTGGACCAGGGAACTTCTGCAAGCAGCCATTTGCCGGGCGGGATCGAGGCGAAGCTCTCCTCGCGCGCCCGTGGGACAGCGTCGAGCATGATGATCCGCCGTTCGATGGCATTAGGTCTGCCATCCACGATATGCAGGCACTGAAGCCTCAGTATCTCTGCATCGGGAGCTTCCGACAGCTGTTGTGCCTCCGTCTCTCCAAGGCGTTCGATCTTACGGGTGAGAAGCTCGAAGCGGTGCTCGTGCCCGGCCAATTCCGCTTCGGTGCTGATATCCTGAATATCCATCACCGTGCGGTCGATCTGGGGCGATGCGACGAACGAACCGGTCTTGCGCCTTCTAACGATCATGCCGCGCTCGACCAACGCCGACAGTGCCTTGCTGACGGTCATGCGCGAACATTGATATTCCGCGACCAGTTCATGCTCGACGGGAATACGGTCGCCGGGCCGCCAATCGCCGCTGATGATTTTCGCCTCGATATCCATGAAAATACGCTGATAAATCGACACCAAGTCCACACCTCGTTCGGCGTCACGATCAAAGTGCCGGAGCGGTCGCGTCACACCGGCGAGATCGCCGCCACCCGGCACAAATTTTGCGTTCCTCGACTTTGACATTGACACTCTAGGCCAGCCTATATCTATTTGTATAGTCAAAAGCGGAGCATAAAAATCCGCGCATTGAAATTAAAACTCGGGAACCAAACTCCTCCGCCGGGGGAATAAAACTGGAGAGATGCTCATGAAAGCAAATTCACTGCTGAAGGGTCTGGTCGGCGCTGCGTTCCTGTTCGGAGCAGCCGTTTCCGCCCATGCGGCCGACACGCTGGCGTCTGTCAAGGCAGCCGGCACCCTCAAGGTTGGCACCGAAACGGCGTTCGCACCGTTTGACTATATCGATGCGGGTGAACATACAGGCTTGAACGTCGACCTTTTTGCCGAGATCGGCGAGGAACTTGGCGTCAAGATCGAGTGGGTGGCTCTTCCCTGGGACGGCGTCTTCCCCGCGCTCGAGGCCGGCAAATTCGATGTCGTCGCAGGTCCTGCAACGATTACCAAGAAGCGCATGGAGCGCTATCGGTTCACGCCGCCGATCGCAGAAGCGACGATTGCCATCCTCAAGAAGGCCGGCGACACGACGATCAGCAAGCCGGAAGACATTGCCGGCAAGACAATTGGTGTCGGCAAGGCAACTGCCCAGCTCGACCAGTTGAAGGAATTCTCCGACACACTGCCGACCAAGGTCGATGTGCGCGAATATCCTGCCTTCACTGAGACCTACGCCGATCTCGCAGCCGGCCGTATTGCCGGCGTCGCCAATTCGCTCCCGAACATCGCCTTTGTCGCCAGCCAGCGAAAGGGCACTTTCGAAGTCGTCCTGCCGCCTTTCGGAAAGAAGTCCTATTTCGGCTTTATCGGTCTCAAGGACGCCGATCATGCCCCGCTGATGGACGCGATCGATGCCGCGATGCTCAAGATAAAGGCAGACGGGCGTATGGCGGAGCTGCAAAAGAAGTGGTTCGGTGCGTCTTTCGACACGCCGGACGCTGTCAAGGACCCGGCATTCTGACCACTGCCGGTGAAATGCACGCGCCCCGCCATCGGTCGGGGCGCAATCTGCCGTGGGAACAGACGTCACGGCCGCAGCACGCAGGCAAGCACCACCCATGTCCACCAAACTTTTCGAACTTCTTCTGCAAGCTTCGATCTACACCGTGACGATTAGCATGGTTTCGATTCTGATCGGCTTTGCTATCGCGATCATTGTTTCCGCCATGCTCCTTTCGCGGCAACGGCTTTTCGTGTTGCCGGGGCAGATTTTCATCAGCTTCTTTCGCGGCGTGCCGCTGCTGGTGCAGTTGTTGCTGATCTATAACCTTCTGCCGGTGATCGGCATCAACGTGCCGAGTATCGTGGCGGCCATCGTTGGCCTTTCACTGTGCACTGCTGCCTATCAGGCTGAAAATCTACGTGGCGGGTTTGCGAGCGTTCCCTCGGGCCTCGTCGAGTCCGCCGAGATGGTCGGCCTCACTCCCATCCAGATCTTCCGCCGGATCAAGGCGCCGATCGCTCTGCGTTTGACCTTTCCGGCGCTCGTCAACGAAGCGATCCTTATTCTGAAGGCTTCCTCGCTGGTCTCCGTTGTCGGGATCGTCGAGCTGACGCGCATGGCCCAGGACCTTGCCGGCAGCACCTTTCTGCCGCTTGAAATCTTCGCTTCCGCCGGTCTGATCTACCTCGCCATCAATTGGATCGTAGCGCTTGCCGGCGGTCTGATCGAACGCTCCCTGCCGGGAGTACCGCGATGACGTTCGATATCAATGTGATTTTCAGCCATTTGCCGGAGATCGCCAGCGGTGCCTGCGTGACAATCGTCATCTGGATCGTCGCCGCTCTTGCCGCTGCCGTTCTGGGTTTCCTTGTCGCTGTCGCGCGGCGTTTTGGCGGGGTGATCCTGGACAGGGTGTTCGGCATTGTCATCGCAGTGCTGCGCGGCACGCCCTTCCTCATTCAGATATTCCTCGTCTACTACGGCGGCCCCTTCGTCGGATTGTCGCTCGATCCGATCCCAGCAGGCGTCGTCGGCCTGTCCATCTACGGCGCGGCCTATTTCAGCGAGATATTCCGCTCGGGCTTTGCCGCCGTCCCGAAGGGGCATATCGAAGCGGGTCTATGCGTTGGCCTGACACACACGCAGATCGTCAGGCGCATATTGCTGCCTGAGATGACCATGCTGGTGCTGCCGCCATCGCTCAACATGACGATCATCCTCATGAAGGAGACGGCCGTGTTGTCGATCATCACCGTGCCGGAACTGACGGCAACACTGAGCGCCATCGGATCGCAGCAATATGCTTTCGTCGAAGCGCTTTTTGTCCTCGCCCTCTTCTACTGGGGGCTGGTCGAAATCACCGGTTGGCTTGGCCGTCTCGCCGAAACGAAACTCACAAGATTCAGGTTTTTCCACATATGAGCGTACCCGCGATCGCAGTCAAAAATCTGGTCAAGACGTTTGGCGATTCCACCGTGCTGAACGGCATCGATCTTGATATTGCCCAGGGACAGGTTTCCTGCGTGATCGGTCCGTCGGGATCCGGCAAGAGCACGCTGCTGCGCTGCATGGCGTTTCTGGAAGAATCGACGAAGGGTACCATTGCCATCAATGGCGAGGTGCTCGGCTTTGCGGAAAATGCGAAGGGCGTAAGGGAGCGATTGCCGGCCGCCGCCAATCGCCGGATTCGCGCCCAGATCGGCATGGTTTTTCAGCAGTTCAATCTCTGGCCGCACATGACCGCGCTCGGCAACGTCAGCGAAGCGCTGAAGACGGTTCACAAGATCAACCGCAAGGACGCGGAGGAGCGGGCAATGGCCCAGCTCGCCAAGGTGGGTCTCGGGGGTCGGGCAAACCACTATCCGTCACAGCTTTCGGGAGGACAGCAGCAGCGTGTTGCCATCGCGCGGGCCCTGGCTCTCAACCCGAAGATCATGCTCTTTGACGAACCAACCTCATCACTCGATCCGGAACTGACCGGCGAAGTGCTCAACGTCATGCGCGATCTCGCTGCCGAAGGCATGACCATGGTCGTCGTTTCCCACGAGATCGGGTTTGCCGCAACCGTCGGCCAGCAGATCATCTTTCTCGATCACGGCAAGGTGCTGTTCACCGGTCCGCCGCAAGAGGTTTTCAAGCGACCTAGAAACCCCCGCCTCGAGCAGTTTCTTGATACCTATATCGACCGCGGAGCCTCGATGTTGCTGTGAAGCTCGTCCTACTTTATCCGTCTAAGCGTTTGGGTTCTGTACGTTATGCCCGTGATATCCCCTATATGGCTGCGCGTATGGCTGCGCGCCGTACCATTGCGAAGCAATCTGACGGCATGGTTGCGCACTCATAGGTTTTTGCTAACGCAACGCCTTCAGCATTCCCTAAATCCTAGCGGGTAAAAGACGATTATCCAGTTCTGGGGAAACAGCTGATGAGCATATCGGGTATTGCGGGCACTGCTCTTTCGGGCATGCGGGCACAGACGACGCGGATCAGCGCGATCGCCAGCAACGTCGCAAACAGCAGCGCGCCTGGTCATACCAGGCTGAACACCAACCTCACCTCCGCTGCATCAGGCGGCGTCGAGGCCATCGTCAGCCCGACGGCGTCGGATGTCGATCTGGCCACCGAACTCACTGACCTGATCGAAGCCGAGCAAAGCTACAAGGCGAACGCCGTGGTCTTCGAGACCGGCGCCGACATGTGGGAAATGCTGATGAGCATCAAGCGCGACTGAGCACGCCGATACCTGTAGACGATTGGCTGGCGCTGAATTTCCGTCAGTCTGAGTAAATGTCAGGAATGCACCGGCTCGCTCTGGCGCTGAGCGGCAAGGGCCGCGAGATCGGCGGGTTTCAATTCGACGGATTCGCCGCAACCGCAGGCCGATGTCTGGTTCGGGTTGGTGAAGGTGAAGCCGGAGCGCAGCGTCGTCTGCTCGAAGCCCATTTCGGTGCCGAGAAGATAGAGCACGGCTGATGGCTCGACCCAAACCCTGGCGCCGTCGCGCTCGATCAGATCGTCCTTGGCATTGGGTTCGGTCACCAAGTCGATGGTATATTCCATCCCGGCGCAGCCGCCCTTCTTGATGCCGACGCGAACACCCTTGGCCTCCGGCCCGGAATTTTCGACGATCGCCTTGACGCGGGCCGCAGCCCCGTCCGTCATGCTCATAATTGCAAAGCCCATCGGCTTCATCTCCTTCCGCAACCGGGGTCAAGATCCGGCGCTTCGTGAATCAAATGTAGTCGCCCGAGGTAAACGGATCAATACCGCGCGCGGTACTGCGTACTAGCGCAGTTCAGTACCAGCCGACGGCGACCTGCGCCTCCTCGGACATGCGGTCCGGCGTCCACGGCGGATCGAAGGTCATTGCGACCTCGACGCCCGACACGCCTTCGACGGCGCCAACAGCATTTTCGACCCAGCCCGGCATCTCGCCGGCAACCGGGCAGCCGGGCGCGGTCAAGGTCATCATGATCTTCACCATCCGGTCATCCTCGATGTCGATCTTGTAAATCAACCCGAGTTCAAAGATGTCGGCCGGAATTTCCGGATCGTAGACGGTCTTCAGCGCGCTGATGACGTCGTCGCTGAGCCGCGCCAGTTCATCTGCCGGAATGCTGGAATGCACGATGCCTTCGCGCACGTCGATCTTCTGTTCGCTTTCGTCCAGGCTCATCACGGACACTCCTCAAGCAAAGAACTTGCGCGCATATTCAAGCGCATCGGCCAGGGCATCGACCTCGGCGCGGGTATTGTACATGCCGAAGGATGCACGGCATGTGGAGGTGACGCCGAAACGTTTCAAGAGCGGCATGGCACAATGCGTGCCGGCCCGCACCGCAATACCCTGCCGGTCGATCACCATCGAGACGTCATGGGCATGGATGCCGGCAAGCTCGAAGGAAAAGATGCTGCCCTTGTCGGGCGCCGTTCCGAACACTCGCAGCGAATTGACCGATTTCAGCCGCTCGACCGCGTAAGCGGCAAGGTCGGCCTCATGGCGGGCGATCGCCTCACGGCCGACCTTCTCCATGTAGTCGAGCGCGTAACCGAGCCCGATCGCCTGCACGATCGGTGGGGTGCCGGCCTCGAAGCGATGTGGCGGATCATTATAAGTGACGGCGTCTTCGGCGACTTCGAAGATCATCTCGCCACCGCCCTGGAAGGGGCGCATTTGGGAAAGCCGGTCTTTCTTGCCGTAGAGCACCCCGATGCCCGATGGACCGTAGAGCTTGTGGCCGGTCATGACATACCAGTCGCAATCGATGTCCTGCACGTCGACCGGCAGATGCACGGCGCCCTGGCTGCCGTCGATCAGCACCGTAATGCCGCGCTCATGCGCGATCCGGCAGACTTCCTTGACGGGAACGATCGTGCCGAGTGCATTCGACATGTGGGTGATGGCGACGAGCTTGGTGCGCTCGGTCAGGCTCTTCTCGAAATCCTCTATGTGGAAGGCGCCTTCGTCGTCGACAGGCACCCAGACGAGCTTGGCGCCCTGCCGCTCGCGGATAAAGTGCCAGGGCACGATGTTGGAGTGGTGTTCCATGATCGTCAGGACGATCTCGTCGCCTTCGCCGATTTTGGGCATGCCCCAGCCATAGGCGACGGTGTTGATCGCTTCCGTCGAATTCTTGGTGAAGACGATATCGTTGACATCCGGCGCATTGAGGAAGCGGCGGACCTTCTCGCGCGATCCCTCATAGGCATCCGTTGCGGCATTGGAGAGATAATGCAGGCCGCGATGCACGTTGGCATATTCGTGGCTATAGGCGTGCGAGATGGCGTCGATCACCACCTGCGGCTTCTGCGCCGAGGCGCCGTTGTCGAGATAGACCAGCGGCTTGCCGTGGACCTTCTCCGCCAGGATTGGAAAATCCCGGCGGATGGCTTCGACGTCGTACTCAGTGGCCGGCACGATCTTGTCCATTGATATATCCGATCAGGCGTGCTTTTCGAGCCAGGCCGAAATCACGCCTTCCAGCGCCTCGACCAGGGCCTCGTCTTCCAGTTCCTCGACGATCTCGGCGACGAAGGCGTTGACCAGCATCGCCCGTGCCTTGTTCTCCGGAATGCCGCGCGCCATCATGTAATAGAGATGATTGGCGTCGATATCGGTGACCGTCGCGCCGTGGCCGCACTGGACGTCATCGGCGAAGATCTCAAGCTCGGGCTTGACCGAAAATTCGGCATCATCGGACATCAGCAGCGTGTTGCAGGCCATCTTGGCATCGGTCTTCTGCGCATCGGGCGCAACCCGGATCATGCCCTGAAAGACGCCCTTGGCGCGGTCGAAGACGACGTTGCGGATCACTTCGGTCGAGCCGGTATGCGGCACGTCGTGGCCGAGCACCATCGTGACGTCTGTATGGCTTTCTGCCCCGAGCAGGTTGATGCCGCGCAGCGTCAGATCGGCGCCCTCGCCCGTCACTTTGATGTGCAGTTCCTGGCGCACCAGCTTGCCGCCGGCGTTGATGACGAACAGCCGGAGCCTGGCGTTGGCGCCGAGATCGATGTGGATCTGGCCGAGATGCGTATCGTCGGCCCCCTGTTGCTGCAGGATGATCCAGGTCAGCTCGGCACCTTCGCCGACCGCGATGTCACTGACGTGGGATACAAGCGCGGCATCGCCGGTCACCGCAAGGTGACGTTCGATGACGGTCGCTTTAACGCCAGCGCCGAAGGTTACAGGAAGGCGCGTATGGGCCTGCCCGCCGGCATGGACGAACTGGATCTCGAACGGAGCGTCAAGCTCGGTATCGGCAGGTACGTCGACGACATAACCGTCGCGCACGAAGCTGCCGTTGATGCGGCCGACCGCGTCGTCGCTGCCGAGCGCATCGAGCCCGTCTGCGGCGGAGCCGTCGAGCAGATGCTCGCTATAGGCGGAAACGCCAAGACCGTCGGCGGCAGCCTTCTGGTTGGCATGGCCCTGGATCACCGCCAGCACGGCGGAGCCGTCAACGAGCGGCTCAAGCGCGTTGGAACCGGCGTCACCGACCTGCGGCGGCAAGGTGCGCAGCAGGTTTTTCAGGTCGGTGTAATGCCAGGCTTCGATGCGGCGCGTCGGCAGGCCGGCCTTCTTCAGATCGTCGAGAAGCCGGTCGCGCAGCGCCGTCACCGCGCCATTGCCCGGCAGATCGCCGATCTGATGGTTGAAGGCCTCAATCAGCGCCGTTTCGGCCGCAGTCAGGCGGCTCGTCGTCTGCATGTTCATGGACGTCGTCCTTTCCACCCGAAATCAGGCCGCCGCGCCGATGATGTCGGCATAACCATTGGCTTCCAGCTCATGCGCCAATGTCTTGTCGCCCGATTTGATCACCTGGCCCTTGTAGAGCACGTGGACGGTATCCGGCACGATATAGTCGAGCAGGCGCTGGTAGTGGGTGATGACGACAACGGCGCGGTCCGGCGAACGCAGCGCGTTGACACCATCGGCAACGATCTTCAGCGCGTCGATATCGAGGCCGGAATCGGTTTCGTCGAGCACGCAGAGCTTCGGCTCGAGCAGTGCCATCTGCAGGATTTCGGCCCGCTTTTTCTCGCCGCCGGAGAAACCGACATTGAGCGGCCGCTTCAGCATCTCGGTGTTGATCTGCAGCTTGGCCGCAGCTTCCTTGACGCGGCGCATGAAATCCGGCGTCGTCAGCTCGTCCTCGCCGCGCGCCTTGCGCTGCTCGTTCATCGCCACCTTCAGGAACTGCATAGTGGCGACACCCGGAATCTCGACCGGATACTGAAAGGCGAGAAAGACGCCCTTGGCGGCGCGTTCGGCCGGATCGAGCTCGAGAATGCTCTCGCCATTGTAAAGAATGTCGCCCTCGGTGACTTCGTAATCGCTGCGGCCGGACAGCACATAGGAGAGCGTCGACTTGCCGGAGCCGTTCGGCCCCATGATCGCGGCAACTTCGCCGGCCTTTACCGTCAGGTTCAGGCCACGGATGATCTCGGTGCCGTCTTCGGCAATGCGGGCATGAAGGTTTCTGATTTCAAGCATCTTGTTTTTTTCCTATTCATAAAGCGGCTTCAAGGGCCGCCCAATTGACCGTCGCACCGGTCTCGATCCGTCATCCTCGGGCCTGTCCCGAGGATCTAAGCCTTCAATTATATTGCTCTAGTGCTCCGATGCGGCTGTCCGCTTACGTGCGCGGATCCTGGGGACAAGCCCGAGGATGAAGGAACCAGTGTTTAGCCCACGGAGCCTTCCAGCGAAATGCTGATCAGCTTCTGCGCCTCGACGGCGAATTCCATCGGCAGTTCCTGCAGGACTTCCTTGACGAAGCCGTTGACGATCAGTGCGATCGCCGCTTCTGTGGGGATGCCACGCTGCAGGCAGTAGAACAGCTGGTCCTCGGAGATCTTCGAAGTCGTCGCTTCGTGCTCGAACTGCGCCGTCGAGTTCTTCGCCTCGATATAGGGCACGGTATGGGCGCCGCATTTGTCGCCGATCAGCAGCGAATCGCACTGGGTGAAGTTGCGCGCATTCGACGCCTTGCGGTGGGCCGAGACCTGGCCGCGATAGGTGTTGTTGGACACACCGGCGGCGATGCCCTTGGAGACGATGCGGCTCGAGGTGTTCTTGCCGAGATGGATCATCTTGGTGCCGCTGTCGATCTGCTGATGGCCGTTGGACACGGCGATCGAGTAGAACTCGCCGCGGCTGTCGTCGCCGCGCAGGATGCAGGACGGATATTTCCAGGTGATGGCCGAACCGGTTTCGACCTGCGTCCAGGAGATCTTCGAACGGTCGCCGCGGCAATCGCCACGCTTGGTGACGAAGTTGTAGATGCCGCCCTTGCCTTCCTTGTCGCCCGGATACCAGTTCTGGACGGTGGAATATTTGATCTCGGCATCATCGAGCGCAACGAGTTCGACCACGGCGGCGTGCAGCTGGTTTTCGTCGCGCTGCGGCGCCGTGCAGCCTTCGAGATAGGAGACGTAGGCACCCTCTTCGGCGATGATCAGCGTGCGCTCGAACTGGCCGGTACCCTTCTCGTTGATGCGGAAATAGGTAGAAAGCTCCATCGGGCAGCGGACGCCCTTCGGCACGAAGACGAAGGAGCCGTCGGTGAAAACAGCCGAATTCAGCGTCGCGTAATAATTGTCCGAGGTCGGCACGACAGAACCGAGATATTTCCGGACGAGATCGGGATATTCGCGGATGGCTTCCGAGATCGACATGAAGATGACGCCGGCCTTCTTCAGCTCCGCCTTGAAGGTGGTGACGACCGAGACGCTGTCGAAGACGGCGTCGACGGCAATCTTCGGCTTCTCGACGCCAGCAAGAATCTCCTGTTCGCGCAGCGGAATGCCGAGCTTCTCATAGACCTTGAGCAGCTCCGGATCGACCTCATCCAGCGACTTCGGCCCGGGTGTGCTCTTCGGCGCGGCGTAATAATAGATGTCGTTGAAATCGATCTTCGGATAATCGACGCGGGCCCAGGTCGGCTCTTCCAGCGTCAGCCAGCGCCGATAGGCTTCCAGGCGCCATTCCAGCATCCACTCCGGCTCCTGCTTCTTGGCGGAGATGAAGCGGATGATGTCCTCGGACAGGCCTTTCGGCGCCTTGTCCATTTCGATGACGGTCTCGAAACCGTATTTGTACTGGTCGACATCGATCAGGCGCACCTGGTCGATCGTTTCCTGCACGGCAGCCATTTCATTCTCCAATCTCGCCGGATACAAGGTCCGGCAGCTTGTAGCGCTTGGGCAATTCTCTTGCCCTTGATGCCAGGCAATTCCTTGCCCTAGATGTAAGAGGCCAAAAGGGACTTTTCAGCCCGGTTGGCAAGCAGAAATTTGCGTTTCCGCAAGTTTATGACGCGGTCAGGCCGCCTCGCCCGCCAGTCTGCGCCGGCAGGCGATCTTCGCAAAAGCAGCAATCGCCCTGTCGATATCCTCGTCCGTCGTCGAAAAGCCGAGCGAGATGCGTAAGCCCCCCAGTTTGGCGTCACGTCCCATCGCCGTCAGCACATGGCTTTCGCCGAGCCGTCCGGACGAGCAGGCAGAGCCGGCCGAAAGCGCCACGCCTTCAAGATCGAAGGCGATCTGTCCGGTTTCCGCCTTCAGCCCCGGCAGGGTGAAGAAAATCGTATTGGTGACGCGCTCGCCGCCCGCGCCGTGGATCACCACATCGGCTGCTGCCCGACGCATGCCGGTTTCCAGCCGCTCGCGCAGCGCGCCGATTGCCGCATTGCGAGCCTCGAGTTCGTCGGCCGCAGCCTCCGCCGCCGCGCCGAAGCCGATCAACGCCAGGGAATTCTGTGTCCCCGACCGGTGACCGCGCTCCTGCCCGCCGCCCTGGATCAACGGCCGTGGCATCAGCGCCTCGCCGCGCGCAATCAGCGCGCCGGCGCCCTTCGGCCCGCCGATCTTGTGTGAGGAAACGATCATGAAATCGGCGCCGATCTTGCCGATGTCGAGCCCGATGCGCCCCGCTGCCTGCACGGCATCTACGATGAAAAGCCCGCCATGGGCGTGAACGATCCTTGCTGCTGCCTCCACCGGCTGAACGATGCCCGTCTCGTTATTGACGAGCATGATGGCAACCATCGGCAGGCCGGCGCCCTTGTCATGGGCATCGAGCATCGTAGCGAGTGCATCCAAATCGACGATGCCGGCTTCGGTCACCGGGATCTCCGTCATCTTCTCCTTGGTGAAGCGGCCGCCTTCGCGCACTGCGGGATGTTCGATCGCCGAAAAATAAAGCTGGCCGAGCCCCAGCGGCGTGCGGCCCATGCGGAAATCCGGTGTCAGCACCAGATTGGCGGCCTCGGTCGCGCCGCTGGTAAAGATCACATTGCCAACGTCGGTGCCGACCAGAGCCGCCACTTTGCGACGCGCACATTCGATCGCAGCGCGGGCGGCGCGGCCTTCGCCATGAACGGAATTTGGATTGCCGAAAATGTCGATGGCGCGCATGATCGCCTCGCGTGCTGCAGGGTGCAGCGGCGCTGTGGCATTCCAGTCGAGATAAAGGCGTGGCGGCGCCATGATCTTCAGTCCTGCGCTTGACGAGCTTGCTTCAGCACCCGCGGTTCATTTTCCTTGAAATTTCCGCCGGGCTTGCCTTATGACACATTCACGATGCGTGGATCGCCATGCAAGTTTCGAATTGTTCTAAACTGCGTTTTAGAAAAGCTGACAACACTAGTCAAGTCATGTTGTCGTCCAACGCAGCGCGAACGCGAAATAAAACCCGGAGTACCAATGCCCGAAGTAATTTTCAACGGCCCAGCCGGCCGTCTTGAAGGCCGCTACCAGCCCTCCAAGGAAAAAAGCGCGCCCATCGCCCTGATCCTGCATCCGCATCCGCAGTTCGGCGGCACGATGAACAATCAGATCGTCTACCAGCTCTTCTACATGTTCCAGAAGCGCGGGTTCACGACGCTGCGCTTCAATTTCCGGGGCATCGGCCGCAGCCAGGGCGAATTCGACCACGGCGCCGGCGAACTGTCGGATGCCGCCTCCGCGCTTGACTGGGTGCAGAGCCTGCATCCCGATTCGAAGACCTGTTGGGTCGCCGGCTATTCCTTCGGCTCCTGGATCGGCATGCAGTTGTTGATGCGCCGGCCGGAGATAGAAGGGTTCATGTCGATCGCGCCGCAGCCGAATACTTACGATTTCTCCTTCCTGGCGCCCTGCCCCTCCTCTGGCCTGATCATCAACGGCGAGGCCGACAAGGTGGCGCCGGAAAAAGACGTAAATGGCCTTGTGGAGAAGCTGAAGACCCAGAAGGGCATCCTCATTACCCATCGCACCGTTTCCAACGCCAACCACTTCTTCAACGGCCAGGTGGAAACGCTGATGGGCGAATGCGAGGATTATCTCGACCGCCGCCTGAACGGCGAGCTGGTGCCGGAGCCGGCCGCCAAGCGGATTCGCTAACCTCATCTCACTCAAATTTATCCTATGCGGCACGGTCCAGGCCGCATGGGTCGATTGTGCCGGAACAGATCACCTACCGTGTTGCAATATATATTGCGGTGCGGTAGGGTCCTCGCGATCCTAACTAAAGCGAGGTCCGCAATGACCAAGTCGTTCGGGGAAGTCCTGGATAAGTATAGGGGTATCGGTCCGGGGTTCGACTTTCTTCGAATTGGACTCGCCTTTTCTATCGTACTGACCCATTCCTTTTTGCTGACAAGGAATGATGCCTTCATCAGAGGCTCGGTATTCTGGTTTACCGAATACGCTCTCGTTCCGATGTTTTTCGCCTTGAGCGGATTTCTGATCGCCGGCAGCGCCCAGCGCCTGAGCCTGCGGAATTTTCTGATCAATCGTGGCTTGCGCATCGTCCCCGCACTGGCCGTCGATATCGTCGTTTGTTCGCTGATCATCGGGCCGATCGTCACTATCGTCTATCACGCCGACTATTTTACCGATCCGCGGTTTTTCAAATACTTCCTGAATATCGTCGGCTGGATCCATTACGAGCTGCCTGGTGTTTTCCAGGACAATCCGAGCCAGCGTGTCAACGGCGCGCTCTGGACGGTTCCCTGGGAGATATTCTGCTACATCATCATGTCGTTGCTGATGGTCACCGCCATCGTGAAGACGCGCTATAAGCTGCTTGGCGTGACGATCGCCTATATCTTCATCGGCCTCGTCATTCAAAAGATGCCCTATCTGTTGCCTGGTTCAATCAAGCCGATCGCGCGCTTCCTGTTCATGAGCCGGGGCTCCCAGCTGATAACGGCGTTCATGATGGGCATCGTCGCCTTTCAGTTCAAAGCTCTCATTCCGCATTCCCGCTGGATCTTTGCCGCCGCCTGCCTGGTTTGCGTCATCGCCATTCTGACCCTGGACAGCCGCGCGGTCGAGTCGGTGATCAACCGGCCGATCGTCATCACCTCGCTGGTTTATATCACCGTCTTTATCGGCCTGTCGGAGGTGCCCATTCCCGCCTTTTTCAGGAAAGGCGATTATTCCTACGGCGTCTATCTCTACCATGATCCGTTCCTGCAGATCTGGATCAGCTCATTCCCGACGGTCTTTCTCTATCCGAAATATGGAGCCTTAGCGCTCTACCTCGTTGGCCTGCCCTCGGCTCTCGCCGTCGCGGTGCTGTCCTGGCACTTCATCGAAAAGCCGATCCTCGGCCTTCGCAAGAAGTTCTCCTTCATCGCCCAGGTCAGAGGCGTCGAGGATGGCAATCAGGCTGGGCGCGGATCCGGTGTCCGGCCAGTCGCCGTAAAAAGTTAGGGCCTTGCCGGCCGCCCGTCGGCGGTGAGTTCGAAAGCCAGCCCTGGCATTCCATCGATCCGGATCGGCCCGCGTTCGCGCATGCCGATCTTAGCGAGGACTCGCTGCGAGGCGGTGTTTTCGGGATGGGTAAAGGCGATGAAGCCCGATGCAAACTGCCGTTCGAAGAACCAGTCTGCCAGCGCGCTCGCAGCCTCAGTCGCAAGGCCCTTGCCCCACGCCTCCTCGCGGAAGGAATAGCCGAGTTCGAATTCTTCACTCCTGAACCGCGAAATACCGGCGCGGCCGATGAAGCTGCCATCTTCGCCGATGAGCTTATATTTGGTCGTGCCGTCGCGTGCCTGCTCCTCGAACCAGCCCCGCAGCCGCTCCTCGGCCTTCTCAAGGCTCCACGGCGCATTGCCGGAGAGATACCGGGTCGTCGCCATCGTCGAATGCAACTGCTGCACCAGGGCCGCATCGCCTTCGTCCCACATGACGAAGGCCAGTCGCGGCGTCTTCAGGATGCCACGCTCGCTTGTCATGGCGTTGCCAACACCCCGCCGGTGACGGGAGCGCCGACGCCCGTCGTGCCGGGAAACGTCAATGGCAATCCGTCCAGCGAGCGAACGGCGAGATATGCCCAGGCCTCGGCCTCCATCGCATCGCCGTCAAAACCTGCCTCTTCGGCGGTCAACACATTCGATCCCAGCCCTTCGGCCATGACCGAAAACTCGGCAATGAGAGTGCCGTTCAGCCGTCCGCCGCCGCAGACGATGTAGGTCGACGGGGTCTCGGGCAGAAAACCGGTGGATTGGATAATCGAGGCGGCAGCGACATGCGCCAGCGTCCGGGCGCCGTCCTCAAGGCTTGCCTCGCCGGCCCGAAGCGGCGCGAAATCGCCGCGGTCAAGCGAGCGGCGGACGTTGCCGCGGAAGAATGGGCTTGCGAGATATCGATCTGCGAGAGCGGCCACGACCTTGCCGCGTCCGGCGATCTCGCCGCCGGGATCATAAGCTTGGCCGGTCTGCATCTCCACCCATTGGTCGATCAGCGTGTTGCCCGGCCCGCTGTCGAAGGCCGATATCCGCCCGTCCGTGCCAATGAAGGTCAGATTCGAGATGCCGCCGATATTGATGAAGCAGACCGCCTGTCCCGCCTGCTGAAATTTTCCCGCAAGCGCTGCGTGATACACAGGCACCAGCGGCGCGCCCTGCCCGCCATGCACCATATCGTTGGCGCGCATATCGTAGACCACCGATAGACCGGTGGTCTGGGCAAGTTGCTGCCCGTCGCCGATCTGGATCGTCAGCCCCTCGTCGGGCCGGTGAAGCACCGTCTGGCCATGGAAGCCGAGAACATCGACGGCATTGGCAGAGATCCCGAAGCGCTCCAGGAATGCCATAACGGCAATTGCATGCCGTTGGGTTAACTCCAGCTCGATGTCGCGAAGTTCGGCGGGGCGGCCGTTCCTGTCGGTCAGCGGCCGCGCCAGTTCCAACGCCCGTTTGAGCCGCTGACGGAAATCGGCCTCATAGGGTACGCCCAGGAACGGCCCGCGTTCGATAAAGCCGCGGCCGTCGGTCCTGAGCAACGCGACGTCGATTCCATCCATCGACGTGCCGCTCATCAGGCCGATCGCGGTTCTGACGACATCCATGAGGCTTGCCTCCCATGCGATTCCCGGATGCACTTTTATAAAAACAGTGCTAAACGCGCCGCGACAGATCAACAACAACGAACTTGCGTGAGCCCCGCCGGTCAAGCGCAGACACGAAGAGACGAACGCCATGTCCGAGTTCAAGTCCGATTTCCTCCGCACGCTGAAAGAGCGCGGCTTCATTCATCAGGTCTCCGATGAACGTGGCCTCGACGATCTGTTCGCCAAGGAAACCGTGACGGCCTATATCGGCTATGACCCGACGGCATCCAGCCTGCACGTCGGCCATCTCACGCAGATCATGATGCTGCATTGGCTGCAGGCGACGGGCCATCGCCCGATTTCACTGATGGGCGGCGGCACCGGCATGGTCGGTGATCCCTCCTTCAAGGAGGAGGCACGCAAGCTGATGACGATCGAGACGATCGAGCAGAATATTGCCTCGATCAAGAACTGCTTCTCAAATTATCTCGATTACGACAAGCCCGGCAACGCCGCGCTGATGATCAACAACGCCGAATGGCTGCGCTCCTTGAATTACCTGGAGTTCCTGCGCGATGTCGGCCGCCATTTCTCGGTCAACCGCATGCTGTCCTTCGACAGCGTGAAGACGCGCCTTGACCGCGAACAGTCGTTGTCGTTCCTGGAATTCAACTACATGATCCTCCAGGCCTACGACTTCGTCGAGCTAGCCACGCGTTACGATTGCCGCCTGCAGATGGGCGGTTCGGACCAGTGGGGTAATATCGTCAACGGCATCGACCTTGGTCATCGCATGGGGACGCCGCAGCTTTACGCCCTGACCTCGCCGCTGCTGACGACGTCATCCGGCGCCAAAATGGGCAAGTCGGCGTCCGGCGCGGTCTGGCTGAATGCGGACCTGCTCCCGGTCTATGACTTCTGGCAATATTGGCGCAATACCGAGGATGCCGATGTGCCGCGTTTCCTGAAGCTCTTCACGACGCTGCCGATGGACGAAATCGCCCGACTTTCGGCGCTCGGCGGTTCGGAGATCAACGAGGTCAAGAAGATCCTTGCGACTGAAGTCACGGCGATCCTGCACGGCCGCGAGGCTGCCGAGCAGGCCGCCGAAACGGCGCGCAAGACCTTCGAGGAAGGCGGCCTCTCCGACAACCTGCCGTCTGTCGAGGTTCCCGCATCCGAACTCGACGCCGGCATCGGCCTGCTGTCGCTGATCGTTCGTGCCGGCCTGGCCGGCTCGAATGGCGAAGCTCGCCGGCACGTCCAGGGCGGCGCGGTGCGCATCAACGATCAGGCGGTCAGCGACGAGCGCATGTTGATCGGCAGCGGCGAGATCACCGCCGATGGCGTCATCAAGCTCTCGCTCGGCAAAAAGAAGCACATCCTGATCCGCCGCGCGGCGTAAGCGGCTTCAAGTGCGAACGGATATCAAAGCCGGCGCCCGCGCCGGCTTTTTCTTTGCCCGACTCCTGAGTTGGCGCAACCCTCACTCAACCCCGGGTCGAGATGTCGCGTCCGTTCGTTCGGCCTCGCGGAAGACATAGGGTGGCGGATCGACATCTGGGGCGCGCGTCACGCGTGACCACCAACTGATGGAGAAGGTCGGCGGTGTCACCGTCGCATCGAGAGGAACCGTCAGCACGTGGGCGGAACGGATGAGCTCCGGCGGCCTCAACCGCCCGCTCTTTTCTGCGGAATATGAAGCAGCGCCGCCAGCGGCAACGGCAATCATTGCGACCGGTATGAAAGAGACTGTCCAAGCGCAGTGCATGGCATCCTCCGACATTGCCCCGGCGGCTATTCGCGGGCCGGGACCCACATTACATCAGAGTTCCCTAAAATAAGCAAAGCATGAATGTCCGCCTTTGTGAGGACAGGTCGGCACCAGCCAGCAGGGCGCTCAACAATCGCCACCTGTCGGAACCTTTTCCGCCCGCCGGGATTTGCGACCAGATTGGATTGGAGCGCCTATGATCAACGACCTCTGGTATAAGAACGCCGTCATCTACTGCCTGTCCGTCGAAACCTTCATGGATGCGAACGGTGACGGCGTCGGTGATTTTCAGGGGCTGATGCGGCGTCTCGATTATCTCTCCGGCCTTGGCGTGACGGCGATCTGGCTGATGCCGTTCCAGGCGTCGCCCGGCCGCGACGATGGTTATGACGTTTCCGATTATTACAATGTCGACCCGCGTTACGGCTCGCTTGGCGATTTCGTCGAATTCACTCACGGCGCCAAGCAGCGCGGGATCCGCGTGCTGATCGATCTGGTGATCAATCATACCTCCAAGGACCATCCCTGGTTTCAGGACGCCAGGCGCGATCCGCAGTCACGCTACCGCGACTGGTACGTCTGGTCAGATAAAAAACCTGCGAATGCCGATCAGGGAATGGTCTTCCCCGGCGTCCAGAAGAGCACCTGGACCCATGACGACGCGGCCAAGGCCTATTATTTCCACCGCTTCTACGATCACCAGCCCGATCTCAACACCTCCAACCCGGAAGTGCAGGCGGAGATCCTCAAGATCATGGGTTTCTGGATCCAGCTCGGCGTGTCCGGCTTCCGGATGGATGCGGCCCCCTTCATCATCGCGACGAAAGGTGCCGATGTCACCAAGCCTGTCGAGCAGTTCGACATGTTGAGAAAGTTTCGCGAATTTCTGCAGTGGCGCCTCGGCGATTCTATAATCCTCGCGGAGGCCAACATCCTGCCGAAGGATAATTTCGAATATTTCGGCGACGATGGCGACCGCATGCAGATGATGTTCAACTTCCAGGTCAATCAGGCATTGTTTTATGCTTTCGCCAATGCCGATACGCGGCCGCTCAAAAAGGCGATGGAGGCGACGAAACCGCGACCGGCAACCGCGCAGTGGGGCCTGTTTCTCCGCAACCATGATGAACTTGACCTCGGCCGGCTGTCGGAAAAGCAGCGCGACGCGGTCTTCGCTGCTTTTGGCCCCGAAAAGGATATGCAGCTTTACAACAGGGGCATCCGCCGGCGCCTGGCGCCGATGCTCGGCGGCGACCGCCGCAAGATCGAGATGGCCTATAGCCTGCTGTTCTCGCTGCCCGGAACCCCCGTCATCCGCTACGGCGACGAGATCGGCATGGGCGACGATCTAGACCTGCCGGAACGTGACTGCGCCCGCACGCCGATGCAGTGGTCGACGGAACCGGAAGGCGGTTTCACCAAAAGCAGAAAGCCCGTCTCGCCCGTCATCAAGGATGGACCCTACGGCTTCCAGCACGTCAATGTCGCCGAACAGCGGCGCGACCCGAACTCCTTGCTGAACTGGACCGAGCGGATGATCCGGATGCGCAAGGAAGCACCGGAGATCGGCTGGGGCGATTTTTCCGTGGTCGACACCGGCGACGACGGCGTGCTGGCGCTTCGTTACGACTGGCGAGGCAACTCCGTGTTGATCCTGCACAATCTGCATGCGCAGCCGGCAGAGGTGACCTTCGATCCGGATATAGGTGAAGACGGCCGACAGCTGATCGATATTGCCGACGGCGCGAGCAGCGAGGCGGACGAGAAAGGCTTACATTCCGTGGTGCTCGATGCCTATGGCTATCGCTGGTATCGCGTCGGCGGCCTCGACTACCTCCTCAGGCGTAAGGAAATTTAGTCCCGGGTGCCGCCTCGCCAACCTTACTGGAATTCGAAGATCTGCCGGAAAACACCCGGCGCGATGATTGACAGCGGATTGATCTGCAGGTTCGGCTTGTCGAAATTGCCCGTGAGTTTGAAGGTAATGCCGATCAGGCCGCGGTCACTGCCGTTTCCGAGGATGACGCCGATCAGCGGTAGCTCGGCAAAGAGCCGATTGAGGCCATAGGCTGGCATGAAGGTGCCGGTCATGTCCATATTGCCCTTGCGGTCGCGCACGACGCCCTGGAATGTCGCGCCGATCTGGTCGCCGCGTAGCACGCCGTTCTCGATGCCGACCATGCCACCCCGCGAGACAACGCGGGCAAAGCCCCGCTGAAAACGCTGCGACGAGGTATCGATGTCGCGCTTGACCGCTTCGTTCAGGCTGCGCTGCTCGTTTCCGACGGGCGTCGAGACGATCGAGCGCAGCCGTTGTTCGTTGACGATCGAAAAACGGCGCACGTCGAGCGAGCCGTCCCAGCCGCCCTGTGGCGAAAGTCGGATTGCCAGATTGAGCAGCCCGCCCTGCATATGCTGGTAGAGATCGGCGAAACGCGATACCGCACCGGCATCGCCACTGGTGACGTTGATGACGCCGCCGTCCTTCATTTGGCTGACCACGGCCTCGCCACTGTCGGTCACGGCGGAAAAGTTCAGCGTCTGCAGCTTGTCGCCGCGCAGTGACACCTGCGCCTGGAAATTGCCGATCTTCTCGTCGTTGAAGCCGATGACGTTTTTCAGCCTGGCGCGCACCGATACGCCGGTGTCGCCGGCATCCCCGTCATCATCGTCACCGCCCGAGCCCGATTTCAACCGCGCGATAACTGGCCGCGCATCGGCGCTGTCGCCGGAGACCGAAACGTCGAAATTGCCCTTGCTGCGCTTCACCGACAGGGCGAAATCGTCGAGCGAGGAGAGCTTGACGCTGTCGAAATCGGCCGAGATCAACCCGCCTTTCCCGATGTTCATCGATCCGATGGCGCCGAAACCGTCGCCCTTCAGCCGGAAATTCTTGATCTCGGTATTGTCGGCTGGACCGGATGTTTCGAATTCGGCCGTCGCGGCAATGCCGCTGCCCTTTGACCAGCCGATCCATGGCAGGTCGAGTTGCGACCTGGTGAGGTCGAGCTGGACGTCCTGCCGGTCGTCGTCGATGCGCGTCAGCACCATCTTGACGCTGCCGCCGACGATGCCGGAAAGGCCGGGGATCAGTTTGTTGCGCTGGTCTTCCGAAAGCGTCGCGGTGATTACCCGCTGCCGTTTGGCGCTGTCGGATGCCTCGACCGGTTCGGCAAGATCGATATCGGCCGGGACGCCGTCGATCTGGGCCTTGGCGTCGAGGGTGATCTGTTTCGGATTGCCGTTCAGCGTCCCATCGAGATTGCTGATCGTCCGACCGGAAAACGGCTTGGCAAGATCGATATCGGTCAGCTTCATTTCCGCCGTCCATTCGGCCGGCGGCGGGTTCTGCGAGGAGAGCAGGCCGAAATGCGCCTTCACATGCGCGTCGATCCGCCCCTTGAGATCGTCGGGCGTAAAACCGGCGCGCTGCAGCACCCGGATCGGCCGGTAGGTCAGAAGCTCGCCGACCGCGTCCGCTGAACCCGAGATCGCTAGATCGATATCGGCCATCAGCGGCTTGTCGTAGGTGGCGGGTAAGATGAATGTACCTTGCCCGAGACCGACAGACCGGCCGGAGGGGAAAAACGACGTGCCGCTCTTGATCGCGATCGTCGCAGCCGGGCCGATAAGGTCGAAATGGGCCGCCATGTCGCGAACTGGCGGAATGTCGCCGGCGATGTTCATCCGCGCATCCGCGACGTCGAAGCCGATGCGGATCTGGTTGGCGTCGAGTTTCAGGCCCTTGCCGCCGGCGGCCTCGTCGAGCCTGCCGAAGGGAATGAAGACGGAGATCGAGGCGTTGGTGACGGTGCCACCGAAGAGGTTGCCATGTACCCAGGTGCGCACCTTGGGCGCCATCCAGAACGGCCAGAGCTGCTTGATCGCCGTCGTCTGCAGTTGTGCCGACTGGCCGGCAAAACTGATCTCCGGCGATTTGCCCCCAAGCTTGACGTGCAGTGCCCCGTATAGCGCGCCGAGCGGGCTGGAGACGGTCATGTTGGGAAAGAGGAATTCCCGCCCGGCCACCAAGTAACGCCCGGTCGCCTGGATATCGAAGGAGAGCGGCTGCTCGCCGGAGCCGCCGGGAGCTGCCGTGCCGCCGCTGACCAGCAGGTCGATGCCGAAGCCCTTGCCGGCCTGCGGATCGAGCTTGTCGAGATCGATCAGCGCGCCGTTGATCGGAACCGTGGTCGCGCCGAACCGGGCGTTCGACCGGGCGATTTCGAGGGTCTGCTTGGTGAAATCATAAACGAGGTTGATCTGGCCGCCCGACAGTTCCTGCGGATCGCCGTCCGCATAAATCAGGCCAGGATCGATGTCGACGGTTGCCGCCAGCGCCGGCTGCTCGCCATCACGCCCCCTGGTGGCCGATACCGTCAGGTCGGCAAAGGCGTTGAGCCCCTGCCGGATCACGCCCTGATCGTTGCGTTTTAGAGCAAAGGGCGTGAGGTCGGCATGTTTGAGCGTCGCCACCACCTTAGACACATGGCCGGCTTCCTTCTCGGCCAGCACGTCGAGCTCGGCCACCTCGCCGTTGAGCGCCACCTCGCCGGTCAACTGCAGCGAGGATGGGCCGGCATGAGCAAAGACGAGATTGTCGACGACCAGCGACAGCGGGCCGTTGGCGGTGTCGGCAAGCTTGATGTCGATGCCGGAGATGCGCACGGAATTCGTCGAGCCGCGCGTGACGATGCTGTCGAACATGTCGAACTGCGAGAAGATCTTCTCCATCGCCGCCGGCATGGCGTCGATGCGCAGATCGTCGAGCAGAACCGGATTGCCGGCGGGCAGCAGCGCGGTATCGAGCGCGATATCCTCGGCTTCGATATCGGTGACGGCGATGCGGCCGCGGAAAAGCTGCAGCGGATCGAGCCCGAGGCGCACCGAGCCCGTCGTCGACAGGTGCTGGCCGCTCTGCTCATCGATCATGTTGACGTCGCGCGCTTCCAGCGCCAGCCGGAAATCAGAGGTGAAGCGAATGACGGTGGAGCCCACTTCGGCGCGATAGCGAGGTCCGGCCACGCTGTTCAACGCTGCCTGCGCCTGCTGCGACAGTGGCCTGTCGAACATTCCGCTCTCGACGGTGAAGACGAGCGCGGCGAGAACAAGCAGAATCACGCCCAGAAAACCTGCGGTCAGCTTTGCCGTACGCCGCGCCGGCGAGCGCGGCGGCGGGCAATGGACGATGATCGGATCCTCGGCCTGGGCGGACGGCAAGCGGTCCAGCGCAACGATATCCTTCTTGCGAAACGTGACCTTTTCGCCGCGGATGGCTGACATGCGCCTTCGGGCTCTCCCTTAAATGAAGAAATGAACCCGGCAATGCTGGACGGGTTTCCATCCACTATATAATTCGGGGAGAGAAAGTGTCATCCACAAACCCGGCAAAAGAAAGGTTTTCCCAATGGCGGTTCCCGGCATCGGCGCCACGGCTCCTGATTTCAACCTCCCCCGCGACGGCGGCGGCCGCGTTTCGCTCGCCGAATTCCACGGCCGGGCGCTCGTGCTGTTCTTTTATCCCAAGGACGACACGACAGGCTGCACCGCCGAATCCTTGGCTTTCACAGCGCTCGCAAGCGAGTTTGAAGCGGCGGGTGCGGTCGTCATCGGCATGTCGCCCGATTCGGCTGCCTGCCATGACAAGTTCATCAGGAAGCACCGTCTTTCGGTGGCGCTCGCCTCGGACGAGGAAAAGACGACGCTGCAGGCTTACGGCGTCTGGAAGGAAAAGAGCATGTACGGCCGCAACTTCATGGGCGTCGAGCGCACCACTTTCCTGATCCGCCAGGACGGCACGATCGCCACCATCTGGCAGAAGGTGAAGGTGCAGGGCCATGCCGAAACCGTGCTCGAGGCCGTGCGGAATCTGGCAGCGTGAGCGGGGACCTGGCGATAACCTCGCTGCGCGGCGGCGCCATCGATGCGATCTGCTCCGCCGATCTCGACCGCAAGACGGCGCTTGCGCAGGAAAGCGCTACCCGCTGGTTTGAACGCCGGGTGTCCTTGCGCTCGCCGCTCGATGCCGCGCTGCCGGAGCGGCCCGGCCGTCCCGACAGCCCGGTGCTGACGCCACCGACACAGGTGGAAAAACGATCGCTGCATACGCTGAAAGGCCGGATCGCCCTGCTCCACGCCATCGCCCATATCGAGCTCAATGCCGTCGATCTGGCGCTGGATATCGTCGCGCGATTCGCCACCGAACAGGTGCCGAATTCGTTTTTCGACGGCTGGATGCAGGTTGCTTTCGAGGAGGCCAAGCATTTCCGCATGGTGCGCGCCCGCCTTAACGATCTCGGCGCCGATTACGGCGATCTTCCTGCCCATGACGGGCTGTGGCAGGCGGCCCATTCGACGCGCAACGACCTGACGGCAAGGCTCGCCGTCGTGCCGCTGATTCTCGAAGCCCGCGGCCTCGACGTCACGCCGTCGCTGCAAGCCAAGATGCGCCAGACCGGCGATCTCGAAAGTGCCGCCGTCCTCGACGTCATCTACAACGACGAGAAAGGCCATGTCGCCGTCGGCGCCAAATGGTTCCGCTTCCTCTGCGCCCGGGAGAAGCGCGACCCGGCAAAAGCCTTTCAGGAGCTGGTGCGCGCCAATTTCCGCGGGCCGCTGAAGCCGCCCTTCAATGATCTCGCCCGCGCCGAGGCCGGGTTGACGCCATCTTTCTACCGCTCGCTCGCATCGATCAGTCACGCTTGAAATAGCTGGTATTTCTGACGCGCATAGCGATAAGGAAAGCATTCGTTAACCATAAACGTGTCTAATTTTCCGAAAGAGGCGTAGCGCATCAATCGGGAGAGCCTGCGTGAACAGCGGACATCAGCACCGGGTATTCGGCAGGCGAGCGCAGGAACATATCCTGATCCTGGCAAGCGGCGACAAGGTCCGCCACATGACGGTCCGGCCTTGGATGGCCGCGCTTGCCTTCTGCTTCGTCGGCGTCTTCTCGATCGGCTATCTCCTCGCCACCTCCTACCTCGTGCTGCGCGACGACCTGATCGGCGCCACCATGGCGCGGCAAGCCCGCATGCAGCACGATTATGAAGACCGCATCGCAGCCCTCCGCGCCCAGGTCGATCGCATCACGTCGCGTCAGCTCCTAGACCAGCAGGTGGTCGAGGACAAAGTCGACAAGCTGATGGAGCAGCAGATGGCGCTGACCTCGCGCCACGGTAAGCTCGACAATCTGCTCGACCGGGCCGAAAGCTCGGGTCTGACGGAAAAGGACGGCGCCCCGCCTGCCTCGTCTTCACCCGTTCAGTCCTATGCCCCCGACATCAAGGATAAGCGCGCTTCATTGACCGGTGGCGGCATCGAGGCGATCGAGAAACAGCTGGCGAGCGGTGCGCCTGCTGATGCTACACCCGACAATACGACGCTTGCCTATGTGCCCTCGGCCGAAACGGTCGGCGACCGCGCCGACCGCATCTTCTCCAACGTGACGCTGTCGCTGAAGGGGGTCGAACAGGATCAGCGCAACCGCGTCGAGCAACTGACGAGCGACGCCGGCAATGCCGCCAATGCCATCGGCAATGTGCTGACCCGATTCAAAATTCCAGTGCCTGAGGAAGTTGCGGCGAGACAGGACGACGATGCCGTCGGCGGCCCCTATGTCGAACCTGAAAGCAACGACGATTTCAACAATTCGCTGGCAGCGCTCGACGGCGCACTGACCCGGCTTGAGGCCGTGCGCAGCACCGCCGAATCCCTGCCCTTCCGCAACCCCGCCATCGGCAAGGACGTGACCAGCCCCTTCGGCAATCGCCGCGACCCTTTCCTCGGCCGCCTCGCGCTGCATTCCGGCATCGATTTCCGCTTCTCGCCGGGTGAAAAGATCCGCCCGTCGGCGCCTGGCAAGGTCATTTCCGCCGGCTGGACCGGCGGTTACGGCAACATGGTCGAAGTCGATCACGGCAACGGCATCTCCACCCGCTATGGCCATATGTCCCAGGTCTTGGTCAAGGTCGGCGACACGGTCGGCCGCAGCAACGTTATCGGCCTTGCCGGCAGCACCGGCCGCTCGACGGGCACGCACCTGCACTATGAAGTGCGCCAGGACGGGCACGCGGTCGATCCAGTATATTTCATGAATGCCGGCCTTAAACTCGCCACCTATATCAAGTAACAGCCGTCAGGTAACCATCGCTTCACTCTGTACAGGGTGGGGCCTCTCTATTTCTTGACTTGCCGGCCATTCGGGGCTATGTCGCGCTGCATTGCGGCATGCAATCCCGCCGACTCGTTCAGAGCTCGGCCGAACCGGAACGGAAACAGTTTTCCCTTTGACGACATTCGCTGACCTTGGCTTGAGCCAAAAAGTGCTATCCGCCGTTACCGACGCGGGCTACACGATACCCACGCCTATTCAGGCGGGAGCCATTCCGTTTGCGCTGGAGCGTCGCGATATTTGTGGCATCGCGCAGACCGGCACCGGCAAGACGGCATCCTTCGTTCTGCCGATGCTGTCGCTTCTCGAAAAGGGCCGGGCCCGCGCCCGCATGCCGCGCACGCTGATTCTCGAGCCGACGCGTGAACTCGCCGCCCAGGTCGCCGAAAATTTCGAAAAATACGGCAAGAACCACCGTCTCAACGTCGCCCTTCTGATCGGCGGCGTTTCCTTTGAAGACCAGGATCGCAAGCTTGAACGCGGCGCTGACGTGCTGATCTGCACGCCCGGCCGCCTGCTCGACCATTTCGAGCGCGGCAAGCTGTTGATGAGCGGCGTCGAGATCCTCGTCATCGACAAGGCCGACCGCATGCTCGACATGGGTTTCATTCCCGATATCGAGCGCATCGCCAAGATGATCCCGTTCACCCGCCAGACGCTGTTCTTCTCGGCCACCATGCCGCCGGAAATCCAGAAGCTCGCCGACCGCTTCCTGCAAAATCCCGAGCGCATCGAAGTGGCAAAGCCCGCCTCGGCCGCAAAGACCGTGACGCAGCGCTTCGTCGCCTCGCACAGCAAGGACTACGAGAAGCGCGCGGTGCTGCGTGAACTCGTCCGCGCCCAGACCGAACTCAAGAACGCCATCATCTTCTGCAACCGCAAGAAGGATGTTGCCGATCTCTTTCGGTCGCTGGAGCGCCACGGCTTTTCCGTCGGCGCCCTGCATGGCGACATGGATCAGCGCTCCCGGACGATGACGCTGCAGAGCTTCCGTGACGGCAATCTCCAGCTGCTGGTTGCCTCGGATGTCGCCGCCCGCGGCCTCGACATCCCAGATGTCAGCCACGTCTTCAATTTCGACGTGCCGATCCATTCCGAGGATTACGTCCACCGCATCGGCCGCACCGGCCGCGCCGGCCGTTCGGGTGCAGCCTTCACGCTTGTCACCAAGCGCGACAGCAAATTCGTCGATGCAATCGAAAAGCTGATCGGCGAAAAGGTCGAATGGCTGAACGGCGATGTGAACTCCCTGCCCCCGGCAGAAGAAAGCGCCGACAGCGAGCGCCCGCGGCGCAACAGCCGCGAGCGTGGCGCCAAGGGTGAACGCGGCGACAGGGATCGTGGTCGCGGACGCGGCAATCGCAGCGGCGCGGGTCATAAATCTGATAACGACATACAGGATAATGACGTCCAAGTGATCCAGGCAGCACCAGTAAAGGCCGACATCGTGAAGCACGAGCGCAAAGCAGAGCAGAAGCCGCAAAACAATGCGCGTAACAGCCGGCCTTATCCGGCAAACGATGACAGCCGCGATCGCCGCCGCCATCGCGACCACGACGACGGCCCGACCCCGGTTGGCTTTGGCGATGATATCCCCGCCTTCATGCTGATCGCCGGCAGCGCCAAGGTCTGAACACCCAATGGGTAAGCCCGGTCTCGATTTCCCGGGCTTCGGCGTCGGCCTTGTCATTCTGCGCGACGCCAGGATTCTTCTCTATAAACGCGTGCGCGCACCGGAAGCCGGCTACTGGAATATCGTCGGCGGCAAGGTCGACCATATGGAGCCGGCCGAACAAGCTGCGCGCCGCGAGGCCGAGGAAGAAACCGGCCTCAAGATCGGCCGGATCGAGCGGATCGGCGTGACCGAACAGATCATCGATACCGACCGCCAGCACTGGATCTCGCTTCTCTATCTCGCCCGTGACGTCGAAGGTGAGCCGCAACTGACCGAACCGGACAAGCTTTCCGATTTCGGCTGGTTTCCGCTGACGGATTTGCCGGAACCGCTCTCGGCCTTCACCAAGGCGGCGATATCAGCCCTGCCCTCAGCCGAATGCAGTCAGCGATCGGCTCTCAGCGACGCCTCATAGGCAAGCCGCACCCATTTCGCCATCAGATCGGGATCGTCATAAGCCTCGTCGGGGATCGACCAGTAGGGCATCTTCACCGGTTTGCCCTTCCTGCCCTCGTAGGTCCATTGCGTGGCGCCGGCAGCGGCAAATTCGGGAGCGCTCGTCTCGTCGGCCTTCAGCAGCATCTCGTCGCGCACTTCGAGCGCGATGATGCGCCCGAGATGATAGATGCCCTTGCCGCCGAACATGCGCTTGACCGTGACCGGGCCGAGCCCCTGAAACATTTCCTCGATGCCGGCATTGTCCATTCGCTATTCCCTCGAGAGCCTGAAAATCACAGCGCGTGATAATCCCGGTTCATATAAATAAGCGCCGGGTGCTTTTCGCTGAAGCGGACAGCCGCAACCTCGCCGAAAATGACATTGTGCGTCGGCATTTCCTTGATGTCGGTCACCCGGCAATCGAAGGCAGCGAGCGCATCGGCGAGAACGGGCGCGCCGGTAACCAGCGTCTCGAAACGAGCACTGGCGAAACGGTCGCTATCGGAAAGCGACGTCCGTCCGGAAAAGGCGTCGGCAACGCCTTGGTGATGGGCGCCGAGCGTGTTGAGCACGAAGATGCCGCTACGGAAAAAGATCTCGTTCTTCGGATTGGTATTGTTGAGGCAGATCAGCACCGAGGCCGGATTGTCCGACACCGAGCAGGCGGCAGTAATGGTGACGCCGCGGCGCAAGCCTTCCATTGCCGTCGTCACGAGCTGCACATGGCCGGCATAGCGGCTCATGGCATCGCGATAAAGGCCGGGGTCGATATGCTGCCTGTTCAACACCTGCTTCTCCGTGCGCGCTTATATGGCCACTGCATAATTCCTGAAACCGGAATCGACTTAGGACAAAATTAGCAGCAATTCAAAGTGCTACAGCGTCCTTTGCTGCTCTCGAAAAGACACGTGGCGCTATCGTTCGACTTGCTATCGCGCCAATATGGCGAGCATCGGTTACCTTTTCTACAATAGGACCGGTGAAAAGCATTGCTTCACGCTTGTTTTTCTTTGACGATCGCGGCCGTGCGGATAAAAGGGCATGGACGATGGCTAGGGGATCTCCGCCTTTCATGATCAACCTGCGTGGCATAGCAGCCTGTCTGATGCTGCTGGGAGCGGCGGCACAAGGCCATGCGGCCGGCGTGACGATCGGCGTCGTCGCCCCTCAGAACGGCACGCTCGCTTTGCTTGGTACCCAGATTGCCGCCGGTGCCGGTTTCGAGATCCAGCAATCGGGAAATACCCTCGTCGCCATCAACGAGACTTGTGAGGACAATAGCGGTGCTGCGGTTGCCGATGCGCTGGTTGCTGCCAAGGTGCAGGTCGCAATCGGCTTTCTCTGCAGCGAGACTCTGGAAGGCGCACTGCAGAAGCTGAAGGATGCCGGCATTCCCGCCATCACCGTCTCGGCGCGTTCCCGCATCCTCATGGAGGATGCGCTGAAGAATGGCTGGCCGCTCTTTCGTTTGGCGCCCGCCGACGGCACTGAGGCGGCAAAGATCAATGAGGTGATCCTGAAGGACTGGGCCGCCGATCCGATCGCCCTGATCGAGGACGGCACCATCCATGGCCGCGAGCTGACGGAAGCGGTGCGCAACGCGCTGGAACAGAACGGCCTGAAGCCGGTCTTTACCGATACCTATCGGCCGGGACAGGAGCAGCAGATTGCCTTGGTCCGCCGTCTGAAACGCGCCGGCGCCACCAGGGTCTTCATCGGTGGCGACCGCAACGATGTCGCCGTCATCGCCCGTGACGCCAAGGCAGAAAACATTCCGCTCTCCATCCTCAGCGGCGATGCCATGCGCGCCGCCGACCAGCCGCTGCCGCTTGATACAGGCGTGCGCGCCGTCGCTCTGCCGGAATATGCCGTTCTGCCGGAAGCCACAGCGGCAGCCGACGCGCTGCGTGCCAAAGGCATCGAGCCGGAAGGATATGTCCTGCCGTCGCTCGCGGCAGCATTGATCGCCGGCCAGGCGGCGGAAGCCGCTGCTGCGGGCAAGCCTCTCCAGGAAATGCTTCTCGCCACGACGTTCCAGACGCCGATCGGCGCCATTGCCTTCACCGCGGCGCACGAACTCGCGCAAAATCCCTACCGCCTGCTCGAATGGCGGGGCAACGGCTTTTTTCCACCTGCCGCGCCGACGCAATGAGCGGCGGCGGCCAGTCTTGAAATCGGGTGCCGCCCCAAGTGGCCGCCCACAGGGAGTAAGATTTGATGACGCTGCCCATTCGCATGGCCCCTTCGATCCTCGCGGCGGATTTCGCCCGGCTCGGCGAGGAGGTGCGCAACGTCACGGCCGCCGGCGCCGACTGGATCCATCTCGACGTCATGGACGGGCATTTCGTGCCCAACATCTCCTTCGGGCCCGATGTCATCAAATCGCTGCGCTCCTATACATCGGCCATCTTCGACTGCCACCTGATGATCTCGCCGGTCGACGACTACCTCGAAGCCTTCGCCAAGGCCGGCTGCGACCGCATCACCGTCCATGCCGAAGCCGGGCCGCATCTGCACCGCTCGCTGCAGACCATCCGCAATCTCGGCAAAAAGGTCGGCGTGACACTCAATCCGGCCACCCCGCTCAGCGCCATCGAAAACGTGCTCGACGATGTCGACCTCATCCTGATCATGTCGGTCAATCCCGGCTTCGGCGGGCAGAAGTTCATTCCGGCGATGGCAGCCAAGATCGCCGCGGCAAAATCACTGATCGGTGACCGCCCGATCGAACTCGAAGTCGATGGCGGCGTCACGGTGGAAACAGCGCCTGCTATCGCGCGCGCCGGCGCCAACGTCCTCGTCGCCGGCTCGGCGATTTTCAAGGGCGCGACAGTCGAAGATTATCGTCGGACCGTCGCCGATCTTCGTCAGGCAGCCGAAGGGGCACGAGCATGATCAAGCGTCTGATCCTCGGTGGCATGCTTGCCGCCGCATTGACCGGCCTGCCCGCCCTGTCACTGGCCGGCGACATTGCCAATATCCGGCCGCTCGGCTTTTCTGCCGATGGCAAGGTGTTCGGATTTCAGGAATTCGGCCTCAAGGAAGAAGGCGGCGTCCCTTACTCCAACACCTATTTCGTCGACACCGAAAACGGCCAGTATCTCGAGGGCACGCCGTTCCGCACGGAGATGACCGACAAGGACGCCAATCTTTCCAAGGCGCGGCCGCAGAACCTGACGGCGGCGCGCAGCCAGATGGACAAATACGATCTGCTGACCAATCCCGGCCTGATCGCCGCCTTCAATCCGCCGACCGAACTCGGCTCTCCCGCAAAGACCATCCGCTATACCACGCTTGCGACCGACGGCCCGCCGAAATCGCCCTATACGCTCTCACTCAGCGAGATGCCGGTACCGACGCCGAAGGATTGCGCGGCGATCGACAAGCGGGTTCTCGGCTTCAGCCTGCAGATGATCGAGAAACAAGGCGCTCCGAACCGCCAGGCGGCGCGGCAGGCGACCATAGTTCCGGCCGAGCGCGCCTGTTCGGTGGAATACCGGATCGGCGGTGCGGTGGTCTATCAGCCGGAATCCGGAAACACGGTTCACATCGCCCTCATCCTCGCCTTCGACGCCGACAGGAACGGACGCTGGATTGCCGTTCCGGTTCATCCCTGAGCCCGGATCGCCCAAGGATGGATGGCCCGAGCCCGGATCGCCCCAGGACAGATCGCCCCAGGACCAATAGCCCGAGGATGGATCGTCTGAGAGCGGCACGGCCGCCCTACCCCGATCTGTTTGCCGGCGCATTGTTCTGGGGCACGCAGATGCTCGCCTCCGCCATGCTCGGTCTTTACCTCCGCAACGGCCTGCAGTCGAGCCGGCTTGCCGAGGTCGCCACACTCTATTTCCTCGGCGGCCTTCTCTCCTGGCCCTTCGCCCTGCCGGTCGCCCGCTTCTTTGCCTACGACAGGCCGCCGGAGGCGCGTTTTGCCGCCTTCTTCGTGACGCTGACCGCAGCGACGATCGCAATGACCGCCTTTCTCTTCGCCATGGAATACCGGCTGTTCTATTCGCGCTGGCACGCCCCCTTCGGCAGCTTCGTCTGGGCCTTCCAGTTCGTCTTCACCAGCATCAGCGCCGTCTACCAGTTCCTGGTGATCGGCCTGCGCCTTTTCCTGCCGCTCGGTCTCGTCTGCCTTGTCGTCAGCAGCTATCATCTTGCCAAACGCATGCGTTGAGATTGCCGCCGGTCTTTGCTACAGGGGCGCTAACCTCAATGAAGCAACCTCTTGAAGTGAAGGCAGCCGCCCATGATCCCGCGTTATTCCCGGCCCGAAATGGTCGCCATCTGGTCTCCCGAAACCAAATTCCGCATCTGGTTCGAGATCGAGGCGCATGCCTGCGACGCGCTGGCCGAACTCGGCGTCATCCCGAAATCGGCGGCAAAGACGATCTGGGAAAAGGGCGGTGCGGCCACCTTCGACGTCGCTCGCATCGACGAGATCGAGGCTGTCACCAAGCATGACGTTATCGCCTTCCTGACCCATCTCGCCGAGATCGTCGGCCCGGATGCGCGTTTCGTCCACCAGGGCATGACCTCATCTGATGTGCTCGACACCTGCTTCAACGTCCAGCTGGTGCGCGCCACCGATATCCTGATCGCCGATATCGACCGCCTGCTCGCAGCGCTGAAAACCCGCGCCTTCGAACATAAGGACACCGTCACCATCGGCCGCTCGCACGGCATTCACGCCGAGCCCACCACCTTCGGTGTCAAGCTGGCGCTTGCCTATGCCGAATTCGAGCGCTGCCGCCAGCGCCTGGTCGCCGCCCGCGAGGAAGTCGCGACCTGCGCCATCTCGGGCGCCGTCGGCACCTTCGCCAATATCGATCCGCGCGTCGAAGAACATGTCGCCGAGGCCCTTGGGCTGAAGGCCGAGCCGGTCTCGACCCAGGTCATCCCGCGCGACCGCCACGCCATGTATTTCGCCACCCTCGGCGTCGTCGCCTCCTCGATCGAACGTCTGGCGACCGAGATCCGCCACCTGCAGCGCACCGAGGTTCTGGAAGCGGAAGAATATTTCTCGCCCGGCCAGAAGGGCTCTTCGGCCATGCCGCACAAGCGCAACCCGGTTCTGACAGAAAACCTGACCGGCCTCGCCCGCATGGTCCGCTCCTACGCCCTGCCGGCCATGGAAAACGTCGCCCTCTGGCATGAACGCGACATCTCCCACTCCTCGGTCGAACGCATGATCGGCCCCGATGCGACCGTGACGCTCGATTTCGCCCTGTCGCGTCTCGCCGGCGTCATCGAAAAGCTCTTGGTCTACCCCGAGAACATGGAAAAGAACCTCAACAAATTCCGCGGCCTCGTCCACTCCCAGCGTGTCCTTCTGGCGCTGACTCAGGCCGGCGCCTCCCGCGAGGACGCCTATCGCCTGGTGCAGCGCAACGCCATGAAGGTCTGGGAACAGGGCAAGGATTTTTTGGAGGAGTTGCTGGCCGATGCGGAGGTGCGAGCGGCGCTTTCGGAAGAAGACATCCGCGAAAAATTCGACCTTGGGTATCACACCAAACACGTCGACACGATCTTCCGCCGCGTCTTCGGCAACGCTTGAGCGGGCTGCAACGCTATGACGGCGTCTTGCAGGCGCCGTCAGGCTGTTGACAAGCCACACCCCCCGAGGGGACTTTCAAAAAACTGACGGCGCCCTCGCAGGCGCCGTTTTCATGTCTGCCTTTGTCTTTTTGTAATTGCAGAATGAATGATAGTTAGCTTTTCTCAAGCGGCCGTTGTTTTTGCTTCGGCCCTTTTTCGGCATCAGCACGTTTGCGTGCCCCCACCTTTTTCGAAGGCGCCGCATTGGCTGCATCCGATGTGCTGCAAGCCTCCGTCTCGCCCCTGCCCTTGGCGGCCTTGGCGACCAGTTCGTCCAAACGTTTCAGCTCATCCTCGTCGAGGTTCTCGATGCCGATGAAACGGTTCTCGGCGTGGCTCGTGAGGATAATCTCGTTGAGTTTGGCCTGGATCGCCCGCGTGTCGCGCGTCTGGGCGTTTTGCAATACGAAGACCATCAGGAAGGTGATGATTGTCGTGCCGGTGTTGATGACCAGCTGCCAGGTTTCCGAATAATCGAAGAAGGGGCCGAGTGTCGCCCAGATGATGACGGCGATGAGCGCCAGGATGAAGATGACAGGTTTGCCCGCCCATTCCGATATCTTGGTTGCGAAGCGGGCGAACAGATGTTTCATCGTCACCTCTGAAATCCTCCCACAAAGCCGGTCACAAATAACGCGGCGAGAGGTCTTGAGGTTCCGGGAAGTCGGCGAAGGTTTAACCTCCGGGGATCGCGAGAGTTCGCGGTCCCCGGAAATCTTAGATTACACGGCTTCCCGCGCAATCAGCTTGCGATAAAGATGCCAGGTCGCATGGCCGAGGATGGGAATGACAAGCGCAAGCCCGGCAAAGACCGGGATCGTGCCGATGACGAGCAGTGCAGCGACGATCAGGCCCCAGAGCAACACCGGCACCGGATTGGCGACCGTCGCGCGGATCGAGGTGACGACAGCGGCCACCGCGCCGACATCGCGGTCGAGCAACAGCGGAAAGGTGATGACCGATATCGCGAGCACCACCAGCGCGAAGACGAAACCGATCAGATTGCCCCAGATGATCAACTGCATGCCCTCGGGCGTGCCGAAGACCTGGCGGAAGAAATCCGCCATGCTGCGCGGAAACACTTCGCCGAGCAGATTGCTGTAGAGCGTCTGCGCCGTCACCAGCCAGACGACGAAAATTCCACAAAGCATCAGCCCGACTGCGACGATCGACGGCAGCGCCGGCGAATGGCGTACCTCGAGCGCATGCGTCCACGAACTATCGAGGCCGGCCTCGCGCCGGCGGCTGATCTCATAGAGACCGATCGCTGCGATCGGGCCGATCAGCACGAAACCTGCCATCAGCGGAAAGACCATCGGCAAAAGGTTGGCGCCCGAGGTCCACAACGTCAGGAAGACGCCGGCAATCGGATACATGAGGCACAGGAACACGTAGTGGGACGGTTTCTCCATGAAATCGTCGTAGCCGCGCTTCAGCGCGTCGAAGACGTCGGCGATACCGATGCGATTGACCACGGGCCGCGCGAAGCTTTCGCCTGCACCCGTCATGACATGAAATGCCGCCATGGCTTTCTCCTCCTCAGCCGAGACCTGGTCGGCGGCGGACACGCAATCGGCGGGCAAGCCGACACGAAATCCGCAACCGGCACTGGAGCAATATAGCAAACCAAAGCGCCCGTGTCGCTCTCTCCCTTCACATCCCCTCTTGACATCTTGGGCGCGCCTTCTCACATCGGCGGCACTATGAAAGCCTCAGACGCAGATATCCTCATCATCCCCGGCTATACCAATTCCGGCCCGAGCCACTGGCAGAGCCGCTGGGAGGCAAAGCTCAGCACGGCGCGGCGCGTCGAACAGGCCGAATGGTCAAAGCCGGTCCGCGAGGACTGGATCGCCCGGATCGCCGAGGAAGTGAACGCTTCGACCCGCCCGGTCATCCTCATCGCTCACTCGCTCGGAGTGACCTCGGCGGTCCACGCCATCCCGCATTTCCGCAAGCCGGTGGCGGGCGCCTTCTTCGTCGCCCCGCCCGATGTCGCCAATCCCGACATCCGCCCGAAGCACCTGATGACCTTCGGCCCATACCCGCGCGATCCGCTGCCCTTCCCGTCGATCACGGTGGCGAGCCGCAACGATCCGTTCGGCAGTTACGACCATGCCGACGATATCGCCAGCAGCTGGGGCTCCTTCCTCGTCGATGCCGGCGAGGCAGGACATATCAATGCCGATTCCGGTCACGGTCCCTGGCCCGAGGGCACGATGGTCTTCGCTCAGTTCCTCAGCCGCCTCTCGGCTTGATGAAGCAAACGGGCCTTTCTCGGTAATTAAGCGGGTGCTTTCTAAGTCTTTCTTAATGTAATGACAGCAGACTGCAGCGAGATGAAATAAGCGAGAATGCCCGTGAAGAAAGCCCATCCAGAGGCCGATGATTTAGCAGCGGCTGAGGCAGGCGTCGGCAACGTGGCGGATGACGATTCCGACCTGGCGGAACGGGAGAGCCGGTGGAACCATGCGCTCGTCGGCTCCGGTCTTGGCGTCTGGGATCACAACTACCGTCTCGACCGGAAGTATTATTCGCAGACGTGGAAGACCATGCGCGGCATGGCGCCCGATGAGGAGGCCGCCGGCGATTACGACGCCTGGCTGGCACTCGTCCATCCCGATGACCGCGATTTCGTCGTTCATGCCATCGACCGCCAAAATGCCGGCGATCCGGATTTCCAGATCTTCGAATATCGCGAGCGCCACAGGGACGGCCACTGGATGTGGATCGACTGCCGCGGCGCCTGCGTGGAATGGGACGAGAGCGGCGTGCCGACGCGCATCATCGGCACGGATACGGATATTACCGACCGCAAGGAGGCCGAAGATACGCTGTCGCGCCTATCGCGTCGGCTCGATCTGGCGCTGGAGATTTCCCGCATCGGCGTCTTTGAAGCGGATATCGAGAATGATACCGTCGAATGGGACGAGCGCCTCATCTCCATTTACGGGCTGAAGGGCGCCTCACGTCCGATCGCCAGCGACGTCTGGGCGAAAAGCCTGCATCCCGACGATCGCGAGCGCGTGCTGGGCTTGTCCGACCGCAGCGTCGAAAGCGGCAGTGATTTTCAGCAGGAATACCGCATCATCCGCGGCGACGGCGCCGAACGTGTGATCCGAGCCCGCTCGGCCTTCTTCGTCGACAGCAACGGCCACCGCAAGCTGATCGGCGCCAATTGGGACGTCACCGAGGAGGTCGCGCTTCGCAACGAGTTGCAGCGCGCCAAGGATCTGGCCGAGGCGCACAACCGCGAGCTCGAAGTTGCCAAGGAGAGCATCGAGCGCCTGGCGCTGCACGATTATCTCACCGGCCTGCCGAACCGCCGCTATCTCGACAAGATGCTGGACGAACGCTCGGCCGAATGCCGGGCCAAGGGCCTGGGGCTGGCGATCCTGCATATCGATCTCGACCGTTTCAAGCAGATCAACGACACGCTCGGCCACCGGGCCGGCGACGCCATGCTGCAGCATGCCGCGAGCGTGCTGAAGAATTCCGTCCGCGCCGTCGATTTCGTGGCTCGCATCGGCGGCGACGAGTTCGTCATCCTCTGCACCGTCGATTCCGCCTCGAAGAAGATCGGCGGCCTTGCCCAACGCATCATTCGCGAATTGCGCAAACCCGTCAGATATGAGGGGCACGACTGCCGTTTCGGCGCCAGCATCGGCATCGCCATCGACAGCGGACCCAAGCTAGATGCCAAGCAGACGCTGCTCGATGCCGATATCGCGCTCTATCGCGCCAAGGGCCTCGGCCGCAACCGTTTCGAATTTTTCTCCGCGTCTGCACGCCGCGACATCATCTCCGCCAAGCACCTCGCCGACGAGATCCTGATCGGCCTCGAGCGCGATGAATTCGTGCCATTCTATCAACTGCAATTCGATGCCCGCACGCTTGATGTCGTCGGCGTCGAAACACTGGCCCGCTGGCAACACCCGGTGCATGGGCTGCTGACACCAGACCGTTTCCTCGCTATCGCCGAGGATCTCGACGTCGTCTCGACCATCGACGCCCTGATCCTGGAGCGCGCCATCGCCGATCGCCGCACCTGGATCAAGGACGGGTTGCCCGTTCCGAAGATATCGGTCAACGTTTCCGCCCGGCGGCTTGCCGATCCCGATCTCGGAAAGAAGCTCCGCGCTCTGAAGATCGCACCCGGCACCTTCGCCTTCGAATTGCTGGAATCGATCTCGCTCGACGATTGCGACGAGGCGGTCACCGCCAATCTGAAAAAGCTGCGCAAGCTCGGCATCGACATCCAGATCGATGATTTCGGCACCGGCCATGCCTCGATCGTCAGCCTGCTGCGCTTGAGCCCGAAGACGCTGAAGATCGACCGCGAGTTGATTCGTATGCTGCCGCAATCGGCCGAGCAGCGCAAACTCGTCGGCTCGATCATTGATATCGGCCGCTCGCTCGATATCCTTGTCATCGCCGAGGGTGTCGAGACAGCCGATCATATCCGCATTCTCGAGGAACTCGACTGCGACACGCTGCAGGGCTACGCACTCGCCCGGCCGATGCCGGCCATGCAGATCCCTTCCTTCATCCGCGCCGGCAGCTGGCGCCACGGGCAGACTGCCGCGCGCGCCCTGCAGACGCAGCTTCGTCGCGCACTGCCAAGCCGAGCCGCCAAATAAAGACCTGCACAAGCAGCCCGCCATATCGCCGTCATTTCACCGTACAGGAAAAGGCGCTAGACTCGTCTTGCGAATTCATTCGATTCTCTTGGCGGTATTCCGTAGAATCCGGAAACCGGGGAAGGAAGGATAGGCGGATTGTGAAACACACTCTTTTCCTTTAAGGGGACGCCACGAGATCGATCCACTCGCGCTACCCCAAGAGCGCCAACAACAGAGAATGACCACGATGAACCGTCGCCGCCGTATCTACGAGGGCAAGGCAAAGATTCTGTATGAAGGCCCGGAACCGGGCACTTTGATCCAGTTCTTCAAGGACGATGCCACTGCCTTCAACAAGAAGAAACACGAAGTCATCGACGGCAAGGGCGTCCTCAACAACCGCATTTCCGAATATATCTTCAGCCATCTGAACAAGATCGGCATCCCCACGCATTTCATCCGCCGACTCAACATGCGCGAGCAGCTGATCAAGGAAGTGGAGATGATCCCGCTGGAGATCGTCGTGCGCAACGTCGCCGCCGGTTCGCTTGCTAAGCGCCTGGGGATCGATGAAGGCGTGGTGCTGCCGCGCTCGATCATCGAATTCTATTACAAATCAGACGCGCTTGACGATCCGATGGTCTCCGAAGAGCACATCACCGCCTTCGGCTGGGCCAATCCCGCCGAGCTCGACGACATCATGGCGCTTGCCATCCGCGTCAACGACTTCATGACGGGCCTCTTCCTTGGCGTCGGCATCCAGCTCGTCGACTTCAAGATCGAATGCGGCCGCCTCTTCGAAGGCGATCTGATGCGCATCATCCTCGCCGACGAAATCTCACCGGACAGCTGCCGGCTCTGGGATATCGAGACCCACGAGAAGATGGACAAGGATCGTTTCCGCCGCGATCTCGGCGGGCTGCTCGAAGCCTATTCCGAAGTTGCGCGCCGTCTCGGCATCATCAATGAAAACGAGCCTGTGCGCGGCACCGGCCCCGTTTTGGTTAAGTAAACAGATCGTCTGGTTAAGTAAGGCAGGTAGGACAAAGTGATCAAGGCTCGTGTCACCGTCACGCTGAAAAACGGCGTTCTCGATCCGCAGGGCAAAGCCATCGAAGGCGCGCTCGGCGCCCTCGGCTTCTCGGGCGTCGGCCATATAAGACAGGGCAAGGTCTTCGACCTCGAACTGGAAAGCACCGATAAGGCCAAGGCCGAGGCCGACCTCAAGGCCATGTGCGAAAAACTCCTCGCCAACACGGTGATCGAGAACTACGCGATAGCGATCGACTGACGATCGGCCGACCCGTCATCCGGCGGATTTTGAGGATTTGGCGTCATGACGCAGGCAAAGCTGGAGACGGAAGTCTCGAAATATATGAGCTATGTTTTGCGTCATGCGCCCGAAGCCGCGGGTTTGACGCTTGATGCCGAGGGCTGGGTGTCGTTCGATGAACTCGAAAAGGCGCTGATGTCGAAATATGACGTTTCCCGCGCCGATATTATCGAGATCGTCGAAAACAATCCGAAGAAGCGGTTCACCCTTACCGACAACAGAATTCGCGCCAATCAGGGTCACAGCGTCGAAGTCGATCTCGCATTGAACCCGGTTGAACCGCCTGCCGTTCTCTTTCACGGCACGTCCCTGACGAACTGGCAGTCGATCGAGCGCGAAGGCTTACAGAAAATGCAGCGGCACCACGTTCATCTCTCGGCGGATGTGGAAACCGCGAAAATCGTCGCAACACGCCGCAAGGGTGAATATCTTATCCTGCGCGTGGATGCGGCCCGCATGTTTTCAGAGGGTCATTCTTTCTTTGTCTCCGACAATGGAGTATGGCTCGCCGAAAGCGTTCCAGTTCAATATCTTTCGCCAGACGCGGGGACCCCATGAAATCAGCCGTCGTTCAACTTCCGGGCCTCAACCGTGACCGCGACATGATCGCTGCCCTGACGAAGATCTCCGGAACCCCACCGGTGACGATCTGGCAGACGGAAACCGAGATCCCCGATGTCGACCTGATCGTCATCCCCGGCGGCTTCTCCTATGGCGATTATCTGCGCTGCGGCGCGATCGCCGCCCGCATGCCGGTCATGCAGGCGATCATCGACAAGGCAGAAAAAGGCGTGAAGGTGCTCGGCGTCTGCAACGGCTTCCAGATCCTCGTCGAAGCCGGCCTGCTGCCAGGCGCGCTGATGCGCAATGCCTCGCTGAAATTCGTCTGCCGCGAAGTCAAGCTCGAAGTCGTCAATGCCGAGACCGACTTCACCCGCGCCTATGCGCAAGGGCAAGTCATCCGCAGCCCGGTCGCTCATCACGATGGCAATTATTTCGCTGATGAAGCGACGCTGGCGAAAATCGAAGGCAATGGCCAGGTGGTATTCCGCTATGCCGAAGGCACCAATCCGAATGGCTCGCTCAACGACATCGCCGGCGTGATGAATGAAAAGGGCAACGTGCTCGGCATGATGCCGCATCCCGAAAACCTGATCGAAGCCGCCCATGGCGGCTCGGATGGCCGTGGCCTCTTTGCCTCGGCGCTCGATGTCATCGCTGCCTGAGCCCTGCACATTGCCCAAGAGCCCGTAACGGCCTTGGGTAACGGCATGCACCCGAAAATCCTTCCGTCCGGACCGGAGCAAGATTGATGCGCCCTCGCCTCGCAAACGCCGCCCTGTTGACCACTCTCGCAGCCATGGTCGCAGCCTGCCAGACATCGACACCGACGACAGGTCCCAACCGCGCGGCGCTCCCGACAATGGAACGCGTGGCGCTCGGCGCCAATGCCTGCTGGTTCAAATCGGGCGATCCCGCCTTTGCAGCCTATAAGCTCGCGCCAGAGCTCAATTCCTTCTCCGGCCGGCCGCGCATCCTGCTCGTTCACAAGGGCAGCCCGGAAGCTCGGCCGCTGCTGGTCGTCCAAGCCGAGGGAAGCCCGTCACGGCTCCAGGCCTTCGGTCCGATGATGTCGGAGCCAGTCGCCGGCCGTATCGCCGCCGACGTCAATCGCTGGTCCGGTGGCAACAAAGCCTGCAGCTGATCGCTGCGGTCAGCGCCGAACGCGATCAATCCCAGAAAAATGATTTGCCGACCTCGCGGGCCGCGTCGGACTGCGACACGCCGATATCCTTGAGTCCGGCTGCCGTAAGCTCTCTCAGCGCCCGCCGGCCTTCCCGCTTCTGCTGCCAGAGCAGAAGCGCGGCCCAGATTCGTCCCAAACGCGTCGCCTTTTCGACAGGCGCGGACGGCAAAGCGATTTGCCTTCTATCCTCTAAGGAGACAATAGGTACAATCGGCATTTTTATTTCAGGCAGGGCAGACATTCCAGGAATCCTCTCGGTTCATCCTTGGGATTGACTCTTAATATTGACAGATACAATGTGACAATATAAGCAATTGTCACCATGACAAATTGGCTTCCTGATATCTCCCGCGGCTCCGGACCGGTCTACCTCCGGCTCGCCGACAGCATCGAAACCGCCATATCGAGTGGCGCCCTGCCCGCCGGTAGCAAATTGCCGCCGCAGCGCAACCTCGCCTATGATATCGGCGTGACGATCGGTACGATCGGCCGCGCCTATGCGCTGGTCCACGAGCGCGGCTTGGTTGCCGGCGAAGTCGGGCGCGGCACCTATGTGCTGAACCGCTCGGAGACGCCGCCCAGCGAGCAGACCGATCCTCTGGCCATCTCGCTCGGCGGCACCCGTTTCCAGGATGCGCCTGCCAACAAGATCCGTTTCGACACGACAGCCGCTCCCGATCTCGGCCAGGGCAAGATTATAGCGGCTATCCTTTCCGAGATCGGCGAACAGCATCTCGCCGAAATCTCCTCCTATTCCCGGAGTTTTCCGGGCAACTGGTTCGAAGCCGGCCGCCGCTGGCTCGCCCGCAGCGGCTGGACGCCGGAGGTCGAAAACATCGTTCCAACGCTCGGCGCTCACGCGGCGGCAATCGCCGTCATCGCCGCTGTCTCGGCGCCGGGCGACAAGATCGTCTTCGAGAACCTCACCTACACGCAGGTCAGCCGCAGCGCCCGCCTGCTTGGCCGCCGCACACTGACGGTCGATTCCGATGAGCAAGGCGTGATCCCGGAGGATTTCGAACGGCTCTGCCAGCAGCAGCATCCGAAGGTCGCCTTCCTGATGCCGACCGTCCACAATCCGACGGTAACGATCATGCCTTATGAACGGCGGGTGGCAATTGCGGCAATCGCTAGGAAGCACGGTGTCTGGCTGATCGAGGACGATCTCTACGGCGGCATGGCAGCCGACGATACGCCGCTCATCGCCTCCCTGGCGCCCGACCGCACCTTTCTGGTCAACGGCCTGTCGAAATCGGTCGCTGCCGGCGTGCGCGGCGGCTGGGTTGCCTGCCCGCCGCATTTTGCCCAGCGGATCAGGGTGACGCACAGGATGATCACCGGCGGCCTGCCCTTCATTCTGGCGGAAACCTGCGCGCGCCTCGTCGAAAGCGGCACGGCGCACGAGATCCGCAAGCAGAGCGTCGAGGAACTCTCCCGGCGCGTCCGCCTGGCCCGCGAGCAGTTGCAGGGCTTCGACTTCCAATCGCACCCGCATGCGCCCTTCCTCTGGCTGAAACTGCCGGAGCCCTGGATGTCGGGCACCTTCAAGAACGCCGCCTTCCGCGATGGCGTGCTCGTCGACGACGAGGACGAATTCAAAGCGGCCCGCGCGGAAAAATCCTATCATCGCGTTCGCGTCGGCTTCTCCTCGCCGAAAACCAGTCAAGAGCTGATCGCGGGCCTGATGATCCTGCGCCGACTACTGGAAAACGGCGGTTCCGCCTATGATGGTGAAATATGACCTGTTGCAAATACACGTCATAATTTAGAAAAGACGCCGGAGCCAATTCAGGGCGCTTTCCCGACTCAACCGCCATGCTACGTCTTTGTATTATCGCTCGACGCGAATCAAAGGACAGCCAATGACGGTCGACTTCGGAAGAATCGCGTTGCGTTTTTTGAGTGCGGCGTCATTGGCGGTCGTCTCCGGTATCTCAGTGGCAGGCGCGGCGAATGCCGGCGAGCAAATCTTCGATGAGCTGCGCTTCGGAGTCTCGACTTCGGTACAATCGGGACATTCCAGGGAAGACGGCGTTTTCCCCGAAATGACCGCCCTCTTCGATCCTTTCGGATATGAGAGCGCCGTCGGCTGGGAACAGCAGCTGCTGCATCCCCGCGTTCATCTCGGCACCTCGATCGGCACCTCGGGCGAGGCCACTCAATTCTTCACCGGCTTTACCTGGACGGTCGATTTCAACGAGAAGCTCTTTGCCGAGGCCGGCTTCGGGGGCGTTATCCATACCGGCGATCTCGAAGGCGATGATGACGGCCCGGAACTGGGCTGCCGCGTCCTCTTCCGCGAATATGTCGGCGCCGGCTACCGATTCACCCGCAATTGGAACGTGATGGCCCAGATCGCCCACTCCTCGCATGCCAATCTCTGCGACGGCCCGAACGACGGTATGACGCGCGCCGGCCTGCAGATCGGCTACAAATTCTGATCGATTGTCCTTTTGCTGGAAAAGTCTGCCCGCCCTCTGTTGACGGCGGGCATTTTCCTGTCGCGCGCCGCCGCGACATAAGCTAAAGACAGCGCAAAACGCGCCAGGGACTCTCCGCTCATGACCATTCCAAACACCATCCCGATCACGCCGGAACTCATTGCGGGCCATGGCCTGAAGCCGGACGAGTATCAGCGCATTCTGGATCTGATCGGCCGCGAACCGACGTTCACCGAGCTCGGCATCTTCTCGGCAATGTGGAACGAGCACTGCTCCTACAAATCCTCCAAGAAATGGCTGCGCACGCTGCCGACCAAGGGGCCCCGCGTCATCCAGGGTCCGGGCGAAAATGCCGGCGTGGTCGATATCGATGACGGCGATTGCGTCGTCTTCAAGATGGAGAGCCACAACCACCCCTCCTATATCGAGCCTTACCAGGGCGCTGCGACCGGCGTCGGCGGCATCCTGCGTGACGTCTTCACCATGGGCGCCCGCCCGATCGCCGCTATGAACGCTTTGCGTTTCGGCGAGCCGGATCACCCGAAGACCCGCCACCTCGTCTCGGGCGTCGTCTCCGGCGTCGGTGGCTACGGCAATTCCTTCGGCGTTCCGACGGTCGGCGGCGAAGTCGAGTTCGATGCGCGCTATAACGGCAATATCCTCGTCAACGCCTTTGCTGCCGGCATCGCCAAGTCGAACGCCATCTTCCTGTCGGAAGCCAAGGGCGTCGGTCTTCCAGTCGTCTATCTCGGGGCCAAGACCGGCCGCGACGGCGTCGGCGGCGCGACCATGGCCTCGGCGGAGTTCGACGAATCGATCGAGGAAAAGCGCCCGACAGTTCAGGTCGGCGACCCCTTCACTGAAAAGTGCCTGCTCGAAGCCTGCCTCGAGCTGATGCAGACCGGCGCCGTCATCGCCATCCAGGACATGGGTGCGGCCGGCCTCACCTGCTCTGCCGTCGAAATGGGCGCCAAGGGCGATCTCGGCATCCTGCTCGAACTCGACAAGGTGCCGGTCCGCGAAGAGCGGATGACCGCCTATGAGATGATGCTGTCGGAAAGCCAGGAGCGTATGCTCATGGTGCTGCAGCCGGAGAAGGAAGAGGAAGCCAAGGCGATCTTCGTCAAATGGGGTCTCGATTTCGCGATCGTCGGCAAGACCACCGATGACTTGCGCTTCCGCGTCATGCACCAGGGCGAAGAAGTCGCGAATCTGCCGATCAAGGATCTCGGCGACCAGGCGCCGGAATATGACCGCCCCTGGCGCGAATCCGGCAAGCAGGCCCCCCTGCCCGCCAATCTCGTCGCCGCGCCCGAAAATTATGGCCAGGCGCTGCTGCAACTCGTCGGCTCCGCCAACCAGTCGAGCCGCCGCTGGGTCTACGAGCAGTACGATACGCTGATCCAGGGCAATTCGCTGCAACTCCCGGGCGGCGATGCCGGCGTCGTCCGCGTCGACGGCCATGCGAGCAAGGCGCTCGCCTTCTCCTCCGACGTGACGCCGCGTTATGTCGAGGCGGATCCCTTCGAAGGCGGCAAGCAGGCGGTTGCCGAATGCTGGCGCAACATCACCGCGACCGGCGCCGAGCCGCTCGCCGCCACCGACAATCTCAACTTCGGCAACCCCGAAAAGCCCGAAATCATGGGCCAGTTCGTTCAGGCGGTGAAGGGCATCGGCGAAGCCTGCCGCGCGCTCGACTTCCCGATCGTCTCAGGCAATGTATCGCTCTACAACGAGACCAATGGCGTTGCCATCCTGCCGACCCCGACAATCGCAGGCGTCGGCCTGCTGCCGGACTGGCGCAAGATGGTCCGCATCGGCAGCGCCAATGACGGCGACAAGGTGATCATGATCGGCGTCGACGGTAGTCACCTCGGCCAGTCCGTTTACCTCCGTGACGTGCTTTCCAGCCGCGAAGGCCCGGCACCCGAGGTGGATCTGTTCGCCGAGCGCCGCAACGGCGATTTCGTCCGCTCCGTCATCCGCAACGGCCAGGCGACCGCCTGCCACGACATTTCCTCGGGCGGCCTTGCCGTCGCGCTTGCCGAAATGGCCATGGCGTCAGACAAGGGCCTGGTGATCGATCTTGGCGAAGGCAAGGGTGCGCCGCATGCGCTGCTCTTCGGTGAAGATCAGGCCCGTTACGTGCTGACGGTGCCGGCCGATGTCGCCGATTTCCTTTGCGCCAATGCAGAAGGCGCCGGCGTTCCCTTCCGCCGTCTCGGCACGGTTGGGGGGTCGTCGCTTGTCGTCGGCGATCTCATCTCGCTGCCGATTCAGCAATTGCGCGATGCCCATGAATCGTGGTTCCCTGATTTCATGGAAGGCCGCGGCGAACTGGCCGCGGAATAATGCGCAAGGAGTAACGATCATGGCCATGAACCCCGGTGATATCGAAGACATGATCAAGGCCGGGATTCCCGGTGCCAAGGTGACGATCCGCGATCTGGCCGGCGACGGCGACCACTACGCCGCCGAAGTCGTCGCCGAAGCCTTCCGCGGCAAGAGCCGCGTCCAGCAGCACCAGATGGTCTATGAAGCGTTGAAGGGCAATATGGGCGGCGTCTTGCACGCGCTGGCACTGCAGACCTCTGCGCCGGATTGAACATGTCGGATCGGCCGCTACCTCTCCCCCGCTCATTCCTGTGACTGGCACAGGAGGGTGGTTGTGGTGAGCACATTCGCGATGGGCTCTTCGCCAGCGGCGATATCGTCGGCGATTGGCTCTCGATCAATTCCGGGATAGCCGGCCTCTACCGCGACCCAGCTCGAAAAACCTTTGGCGCCGACCGCGCTTGCGATCGCCTCAACCGGGGTGGAATCGACGATAGCAATAGCCCCGCGCCGCGACCGCCAGTTTGACTGGGGGAGCCAATGTCACTCCTTCTTCGGCGCCGTGAGCATCGTCGCTACACGGCGGATTCCGAGCTGATAACCTTCCGTACCAAGACCAGCAAGCACACCGTCGGCGCGGTGGGAAACGAAGGAATGATGGCGGAAGCTTTCGCGCTTGTGCACGTTGGAGATATGGATCTCAATGACGGGACCTTCAAACGTGTTCAAGGCGTCGAGGATCGCAAGCGAGGTGTGCGTGAATGCGGCCGGGTTGATGACGATGCCGGCTCCGTCTTCGCGCGCTTCGTGGATCCAGTCGATGATTTCATATTCCCGGTTGCTCTGGTGGAAACGGATCTCGTGGCCCAGTTCCAAGGCCAGTTTCCGGCAGTCCGCCTCGACGTCGGCCAACGTTTCGTGACCATAGATATGCGGCTGACGCTTGCCGAGTAAGTTGAGATTTGGGCCGTTGAGAACGTAGATCAGGCTCATTGCAATTGTCCTTGTGAGGGCGTGCCAAGGTCAGGCGAACGCTAATTCCTGGAATGCGAAATCCGGATCGGACTCGTAAAGATCGGCCCGCAGCCCCAACCGGCCCGCTTGCAGCGCGGGGGCCGCGATATCGCGCGCGGCTTCGAGAACCGCCTTCAACAACTCCCGCTTAATATCTGCCGACCGACCAGGCGCGATCCGCAGGATGATCTGGATAAAGTGATTGTCCGGGTGCTCGTCACCGACGCAGGAGAAAGTCGCCTCCCTGGCGAAGGTGCGCACGGCAGTAGGCTTCACCAGGGCTCCGTCGCGCACCCGATGGTGGACCGCCTTGGTCAATTCATCAATTGCCACCCGTTCGGCAGCACCTCGGCTATAGTCGATGATGATATGCGGCAAGGCATGTCCTCCCGGTCAGGCTGTAGGTCGGCACAAATCTTCGAAGTGACGCGACATGCGTTCCGCATCCGGTTTTACACCGGTGAACAGTTCAAAGGCCGCAGCGGCCTGGAACACGGTCATGCCGCCGCCCGGCAAGGTCCGGCACCCCTTCTTCTCTGCCAGAGCTAGAAGTTCGGTCACGAGCGGCATGTAGACGATATCGGCGACCCAGTGACGTGGATGAAGCCATTCCGGGTCGATCGGGAGACCCGGATGGCTTCGCATACCCGTCGGCGTAGCATGAATCAGGCCGTCGGCCGAAGCGAGCGCCGCACCGACGTCCTGGACCGGTTGCGCGCAGGTTCTTGAAAATCGTCGGTTGAGCTGATCGGCAAGCGCGGCGGCGCGATTTGTGTCCTGGTCGAAAATCGAGAGCATCCCGATACCAAGCTTGATCGCCGCGTGCGCGACAGCGACCCCTGCGCCGCCTGCCCCGAGCAGGACGGCATGAGTCTTGGCTGCGCCGGGCATGCCGCGCTCGAAATTCTTATAGAAGCCATACCAGTCCGTATTGTGCCCGATCCGCTTTCCGTCCCGAAACACGACCGTGTTGACCGCTCCGAGCATCTCGGCGTCCTCGGACAGGCTGGTAAGATGAGCGATGACCGTCTGCTTGCACGGGTGCGTGATATTGCTTCCTGCGAAGCCGCATCGTTCAAGTTCTACAAGCAGTTCGGGCAGCGCGGACGCCGGTAGACCGCGTTCGGCGAGGTCGAAGAGTTCGTAATGGTAATCCAGCTCCAGGTGCCGTGCCTCGGTTTCATGCAGTGCAGGCGACTTCGACATTTGGATGTCGGCCCCGATGAGACCAACAAGGAATTTGTTGTTGTTCATTTCGATAACCCAATCGGCTCAGTGATGTGCGAGAATCTCGCCAAGGAAAGCCTTGGTCCGCTCATGCTTCGGAGACTTGAAAAAGACCTCGGGCTCGGCCTCCTCGATGATCTCGCCGGAAGCCATGAAGATGACCCTGTCTGCGACCTGGCGGGCGAAACCCATCTCATGCGTCACGCAGATCATGGTCATGCCGTCGCGCGCGAGACCGATCATAGTGTCCAGCACTTCCTTGACCATTTCCGGATCGAGCGCCGATGTCGGTTCGTCGAACAGCATCGCCTTGGGTTCCATGCAAAGCGCCCTGGCAATAGCGACACGCTGCTGCTGCCCTCCGCTGAGCTGCGCGGGATACTTCTCCGCTTGATCCAGGATTCGAACCCGTTCCAGGTATTTTCTCGCCAGCCTCTCGGCGTCAGCCCGGCTGGTTCCGCGGACCCTCATGGGCGCAAGCGCACAGTTCTGCAGAACGGTCATGTGGGGGAACAAATTGAAGTTCTGGAACACCATCCCGACTTCACGCCGAATGGCATCAACCGCATTGGTCGTGCCGTCGAGCAACTGCCCCTCGACGACGATCCTGCCTTCCTGGATCAGCTCGAGAGCGTTGATGCAGCGGATCAACGTCGACTTGCCGGAACCCGAAGGCCCGCAAAGGACGATCTTCTCGCCTTTGCGAACCGAAAGGCTGATGTTTTTCAGCGCATGGAAGGAGCCGTACCATTTCTCCACCTTTTCAAGCGATATCAATGTCGACTGGTCGTTAGCGGAACTGAGCACGGCGCCCTCCATGTAAGCTTTACTTGACGGTGAACGGGATGTTGGGAATGGATTCCGGGAACGTCGGCAAGTCGATGTTCATCCATTTCTTGGTGATGGCTGCAAGTTCGCCGTTGCCCTTGATCTTGTCGAGGAAGGCATTGGCGGCCTCGTTCCAGTCCTTCTCGCCCAGTCGCGTTCCGGCGCCATTGTAAGTCGTCAGGAAGTCGATCTTGCGCTCGTAGGTGCCGGCGCTGGCGGCATCGAGCCGCTGTCCGTAGAACATGTTGCCTCCGACGGCCTTAACCTGTCCGGAGACCAGCGCCTGAATGGTTGCGGCGTCGTCGTCGAAGCGGCGGACGGTCGCGGTCGATCCCACGGCGTCGGTAATGGCCTTGTCCTGCGAGCTGGACTTCGGCACGCCGATTTCCCAGCCGGCAACATCGGCAGGCGTTTTTGCGGTATCGGCCTTTGCCGCATAAAGCGAGATCGTGTTCGCCGCGTATGGCTTGCTGTACTGGATCGACTTGGCACGCTCCTCCGTCATGGCCATGGTGGCGAACAGGATGTCGACCTTGCCGGTGGTCAGGGCCGGAATGCGGTTGGCGACGGCGAGCGGCTGGAACTCGACCTTGACTCCGAGTTCCTTGGCGAAGAGTGTCGCGATATCGGCGTCGAATCCGTCCTGCTTGCCGCTCGTGTTGACGAAGCCCCATGGCGCGTTGTCGCCCTGAATGCCGACGACGATCGTACCCTTGGCCTTGATCTCCTCGACGGTCGCCGCGGAAGCTGCAGCCGCGCCTAGCGTGGCGAAGGCGGCCGTAGCCAGGGCCATTCCAAGAAATTGTCTGCGATTGCTATACATTCCATTCTCCTCCTCTGTGGTCTTTGCTTCGGTCGAAGCAAGGTTAGCGGACAGCTTTCGCCATCCGTTTTTCGAAGCCGCTCCCGATGTGGGAGAGAGGCCAACAAATGATGAAGTAGATTATTCCAACGATCCCGAAGACGAGCAGCGGGCGGTAGGTCTGGTTCGAAATGATCTGTCCGGCGCGGGTCAGCTCGATGAAACCGACGATGGCTGCGAGCGATGTGCCCTTGATGAGTTGAACGAGAAATCCGATGGTTGCAGGCATCGAAATCTTCAGCGCCTGCGGCAGGACAACGTCCTTTATTCGGGAGACGTAATGCAGCCCGAGTGCGTTCGCGGCTTCGGTCTGGCCCTTCGGAACGGCCTCGATCGAGCCGCGCCAGATCTCGCCCAGGAATGCACTGGCATGGAGGGTGAACGCGATGGCCACAGCGATCCATGCATTGACGTCGATGCCCAACAGCGCGACTCCGTAGTAGACGACGAAGAGCTGCATCAGGAGCGGCGTGCCCTGAAAGAGCGCGATGTAACCCGATGATGCGAAACGTGCGAAGCGGTTCTTCGACGTGCGCACCAAAGCGATCAGAACTCCAAATATGCCTCCGCCGACGAAGCCGATGATGGCTAGCAGCACAGTCCACTTCAGACCCTGCAAGAGGAAGAACAGCTCGTTTTCGCCAATGGGACCCATGAACGCCTCCTATCTGGTCGGGTAGTTGAAGTAGTAACGGGAGATAAGGGCGAAGATGCCCATCATCAGGCTCGAGATGACCAGGTAGATTGCGGTCACGCTGAAATAGACCTCGAAGCTTCGGAACGTGTCGGATTCGATCCGCTGCGCCGCTGAAGTCAGCTCGTAGGCCGCGATCGAAGTGCAGACCGAAGTCGTCAAGGTCAGCATCACGAACTGGCTGGTCAGGGACGGATAGATCGCCCGCAGAGCCGGCTTCAAAACGATCAGCCGGAACACATCGGCCTTATGCAAGCCCAACGCAAAGCCTGCCTCGACCTGGCCCTTGCTCACGCTTTCCACGCCGCCTCGAATGATCTCAATCGCATAGGCGCCGCCATTGATCCCCAGCGCGATGATGGCGGTAGCGGTAGGGCTCAGTCGAATTCCCATGAGGGGAAGCGCGAAGTAGATGAAGAATATCTGCACCAGGAAGGGTGTGTTTCGAACAACCTCGACGAAGCTCACCACCGGAGCTCGGACGAGTTTGTTCTTGGACGTTCTTGCAGCGACGCCGAGAATACCGATCACGAGCGCAAGGATCATTCCGGCGAATGCCAGACCGAGCGTCCCAAGCGAACCCCAAAACAATTCCGGGGCGCGGTCGAAGACCGCACCAAAATCGAACGTATAACCCATATGTTGACTTCCTCCCTCCGTCGCGGCTCACGCCTCGCCGGCGCCGGATCAGCGATCCGGCCCGAATAATTCTTCGGCCCTGTCGTACAGATGTTTCAAATGCGTCTCGGGCGCGGCAGAGCCCGCGAGCGGGACCTCCACCGAGATCGCCGCGGAGCCATCGACCGCTGCGACGAGTTCCTTCAACGGCAATTCGCCCTCTCCCGGTGCGAACCGCCCGCCTCTAGCTTCAGCGATCATCTCCTCTGATGTCACCGGCGCCGATCCAGCGACATCGCACAGTTGAACGTGCTTTACCCAGCCGATCTCGGTTCCGAGCGAAGCGAGCGTGCCGCCATTCCTGAAGAAATGTACTCCGTCGACGAGGACGCCGGCATTACGGGCACTACTCTCCTTCACAAGATTGACGCTGTCCTGAAAGGTTCTGATCACCCGCCAACCCATGTTTTCGATGTCGACAGCCAAGCCGTATCGGTCCGCGAGCCCGCAGAAATCCGAAAAGTTCGATACCAATCTGGCGTGATCAGGATCGTCTCCGCAGACACTAAGCCGGCGTGCTCCAATGTGCGCAGCCGTTGCGACGGTGGCCTCCACCGACGACGCGTCGAACGAGGGATCGATGACGAAGAACTCGATATCGAAAACCTCGACGCCTTCGCCGGCAAGCACGGATTTCAACTCGCCTGCAGCCGAACCACCGACAGGCAGCTCGTAGTAAGGCGCACCAGGGAACGCCGGATTCAGCCTGAGCCCGATCCTGGAGAACCCTGCGCGGGCGGCGGTCTTCGCGAAATCCACCGGAGGCAGCAAAATCGATGAGAAATGCGCAACGCCAATCAGGCGCGCCGATTTCGATGCTGCGGCGGCCATCACGCGATTCCCTTCGTCGCGAGATGGTTGCGAAGATTGGTGCCGGTGCGATGAATATGCTGGCGGAGCTTCTCGCAGGCATAGTCGACATCACGCGCAACTGCGCCCTGGGCAATCTCGCTGTGCTCCTGCCCAACGTTGCGATCCCCCGACGTCCGGATCAGGAAGACTCGGCGATATCGGTCATTGAGATTGAGCAGAAGACTGCAGAAGTGAAGTAGCAGAGGTTTGCCGCAGCCCGAAATCAGGGTGAGATGGAATTCCCGGTGAAGCGCTTCCCACTGCTCCAGCGTTTCGGGACGAGCGGCGTCGCGCTCCGTGCGGTTTAGACGATGAAGTGCACGCATGATGTTGCCCTCCCATTCGACGTCGCCGAGACGGATGGATTCACGCAGCGCGAAAACCTCGAGTTCCTCGCGCAGGCTCGTGACCTCTTCGAGATTAGCCAGCGAGATCGGCGCGACGCGATAGCCTCTGTTATCCTGAAACTCGACCAGGCCGTCTGAAATGAGCCGGGCCAAGCCCTCCCGCAACGGGCTCAGACTGACGTTGAACGTCTTCCGCGCCTTGTCGAGATTGATCTTGCTGCCTGCTTCCAGTTCACCGGAGATGATCGCCTCCCGAAGGCGCGACGCGAGCTGACTGCCGATGGTGTTCTTGCCATCGTCGAGGAAGCCGGCTGACGGCCCGCCTTCTGTCAACGGCCCCAGAGAGCTGTCGTCGGCCGAGTCCATCGTTCCTCCCCAAACAATTCGGCTAAGTTTCGATGATCGATATAATAAACGATTATTCATGTCAACTTGATACATCAACAAACCACTGGGTCGCCTGGCTTTGCGTCAGAACTAATCCGCTTTATCTAATTATTCCAGACATTTATTCCTTTGTTCAGGCATGCTTTCATCAGCTGTCAATCTAGATTACGCAGCAACTGCTTGACAAATAATCGATTATTTTGATACTCGAGCCTTATTGGGAGGTAGCCTTATGGCAATCAGAACCGAAAGCGAGTTGACGCCTGCCGTTCTCGCCGTGATGGACCGCACCGCAGATCCAAGGCTCCGGGAAATACTCGTTGCAATGGTGAAGCATCTCCACGCATTCGTGCGGGAAGTCAGGTTGTCGGAAGTCGAGTTTCGCGAAGCGACGGCTATCCTCAACGAAATTGGCCAGTTGCAGACCGACAGCCACAACGAGTTCGTGCTGATGGCCGGATCGCTTGGCGTCTCGTCGCTCGTCTGCCTGCTCAACAACGGCGACAACGGACAGACCGAGACTTCGCAGTCGCTGCTCGGGCCGTTCTGGCGCCTCAACTCTCCGCGGGTCGAGAACGGCGGAACCATCATCCGGTCGGAAACGCCTGGAACGCCCTTGTTCGTCCACGCGAAGGTGGTTGATCGGGTAGGCAAGCCCATCCCAGGCGCCGAGATCGACGTATGGCATGCCTCTCCCGTCGGTCTTTACGAGAACCAGGACCCGGACCAGGCGGAAATGAACCTGCGAGGCAAGTTCACCACGGACGACGAGGGTCGGTTCTGGTTCAGAACGGTCAAGATGGTGGGCTATCCAATCCCTATCGGCGGGGTCGTCGGTCGGCTTCTCCAAGCGCAAGGCCGCCATCCCTACCGACCCGCTCATCTGCACGCGCTGATCTTCAAACGGGGGTACAAAACCCTCATCTCCCAGGTCTTCGACCCGAGTGATCCGAACATCGAATCCGATGTGCAGTTCGGCGTCACCGCGGCTTTGACAGGCGACTTTGTCCGTCATGACGAGCCGCACCCGTCCGACACGGACGTCACTGGCCCGTGGTTCTCACTCGACTACACCTACGTCATGGAGCCAGGCGAGGCCATCCTGCCGCGTCCCCCGATCAAGTAACAGAACCAGCAGAGCCAAATCATGATTACCGAGAAGGAACGCCAAACGGCAGCCGACGCATTGCTGAAGGCAGAAACCGAACGCAGGCCCATCGTCCAGCCGAGCAAGACATATCCGAATTTGGAAATTGAAGACGCCTATCAGATCCAAGCGCTCTGGGCGCAGGCGCGGATTGCAAAGGGCGCGCGGATCGCGGGGCATAAAATCGGACTGACATCGCGGGCGATGCAGATGGCCTCGAAAATGACGGAGCCCGACTACGGCGTCATTCTCGACGACGCCCTCTATAACGACGGAGCGCAAATCAGCGCGGCGCTCTTCATCAAGCCTCGCCTGGAAGTCGAGCTCGCCTTCGTAATGGGCGAGGATCTCGAAGGACCAAGCGCTCGGATCTATGATGTCATGCGCGCGACTGAATTTGTCGTTCCTGCGCTTGAGATCATCGACTACCGAACCGAGGTGCCCAGAGCGATCACCGATACGATCGCCGACAACGCCGCGTTCGGAGCGATCGTAGTGGGCGGCCGCATCATCCGGCCGATGGATATTGACATCCGCTGGGTCGGCGCGACGCTTTCGAAAAACGGCATCATCGAAGAATCGGGTGTTTCCGCAGCCATCATGGGGCATCCGGCCGCAGGGATCGCCTGGCTCGTGAACAAGCTCCATGCCGTCGGAGGCGGCTTGAAGAAGGGCCAAATCGTGCTTGCCGGCTCATTCACCCGCCCCGTGGACATCGTCAAGGGCGATGTCATCCAAGCCGACTATGGTCCGGTCGGCTCCATCGGCGTCTCGTTCGTGTGAGGCGCCGATGGAACTTCCCGTCAATCACTTCAAACGGAAACTGAGAGCCGGTCAAAGCCAGATCGGTCTCTGGTGCGGCCTTCCCGGAAGCTACGCGGCGGAAATCGTTGCGCCGTCGGGCTTTGATTGGGTTCTGTTCGATACCGAGCACTCTCCGAGTGACGTCCTCACCGTCCTGCCGCAATTGCAGGCGGTCGCGCCTTACGACGTGTCCCCCGTCGTACGTCCCGCCTTCAACGATGCCGTACTGATCAAGCGCTTTCTGGATATTGGCGTCCAGACGCTCCTCATTCCCTATGTGCAGAACGAAGAGGAAGCGAAGGCAGCGGTCGCTGCCACGCGGTATCCGCCGCACGGGATTCGCGGCGTCTCCGCCTTGACGCGCGCCACCCGCTTCGGGCGCGTGCCGAACTATGCGCGGAATGCCGAACAAGAGATCTGCCTGCTTCTGCAGATCGAGACCCGCGAGGCACTCGGCCAACTGGAGGCCATCGCCGCGGTCGAGGGCGTCGACGGCATCTTCATCGGCCCCGCCGATTTGGCGGCCAGCTTCGGTCATCCCGGCCAACCGGGACATCCCGAGGTGGTCGCGGCGATCGAAAACGCGATCGGACGCCTGAAAATTCTTGGAAAGCCGGCAGGCATTCTCACGCCGGACGAGACGTTCGCAGCCCGCTGCATTTCGCTCGGGACGTTGTTCACCGCCGTTGGCGTAGACGTCGCCCTCCTTGCAAGAGGATCGGAGGCGCTCGCAGCCCGGTTTGCATCTTAGGAGTTCGCGCCGATGCCGACGCGGAAGCAAGTTCTGTCCGAGATAGCGCCGACGGGCGTAATCCGGGCAGCCGTCAACATGTCGAATGCAGCGCTGGTCCGGTGGGACCATCACGCCGGCGCCTTGGTCGGTCCGAACGCTCGGATCGGTCGCAAAATTGCCGAGCAACTGGATTGCGGCCTGTCGCTGATCCAGCACGGCTCCGCCGCCGACATCCTCGCCGCTGCTGATCGCGGCGAGTGGGATATTGCTTTTATTGCCTCCGACCCATCGAGAGCCGACCTGTTTTCCTTCTCGCCCCCCTACATGTCCGTCAAAGCGACCTATCTGGTGCCCGAGGCTTCGTCGTTCCGCACGGTTGGCGATGTCGACATCGAAGGCGTGCAGGTCGCCTCCGCAAGAAGCGCCGCCTATACGAAGCAGCTCGAACGTATCCTTGAAAAAGCCACTGTCTCGCACACTGACAGCCCGGCGGCTGCCGTCCATCTCCTTGTCAGCTCGCAGTGCGAGGTGGCTGCGGGGTTGACGGAATTCCTCGTTCAGATTTCGGAGAGAACTTCCGGCTTCCGGCTGGTAGAGGGAGCGTTCTCCAAAATTCCCCAGACGATCGCCGTGCAGCGAAGATCCATTCATGCCTCGGCCTTCTTTACGGATTTCATACGTCGTCTGAACGGAACTGCTGCGGCAGACCGTGACTTGGCCGGCGATGGTGAAGAGGATCTCGAATGATAGCGTCGGCGGAAACGGCTCGGGCTTTATCCCACTCGCCGAGCAAGCTACGCGTAAGCTAAAGGCTTCTCGATACCGCACCCGCCCCATTTCGAGCGCTGTAAACGGCCTGGTAATTGGGCGCCTGTGGACCTGGGCGAGCTCCCAACACCGACGGAACCCAGCCCTCAAGCCGGCAATTTCTCCTTCTCCGCATGGGCAAACACCGAGGCCGGCATAGGACCCGCTGTCATCAGCGTGAAATCGAACGATCCCTTCATATCGGGCCCCAGCACATATTGCCGGTGGACGCGCAGCTGGTCCTTGCGGATTTTGCGATAGTGCTCGCGCGTCAACATCTGCTTGACGCGGATCAGGATCATCGTTGCCGGAGGTGCATCCGTATGGCCAGCAACGGCAACGACCGGCACCTTGTAGAAATTGATCGAATCCGTCAGGCACTGCACGTCGAGCCAGGAAATCTCCGGACAGCGGGCAATCAGCCCGACACGGGCGCGCAGCAGCGCAGCCGATGACAGCAGTGCGCATTGCAGGATGGCGCTGCCGAGGGTGGCGAACACCACGCGCTTGCCCTCGAAAATCTCCGGCTCCCTTTCCAGCAATATGCCGATCACATGGGCGGCAACGCTCGATCCCATGCTGTGCGAGGAGATCAGATATTCGTCCGCCTCCTCAGCCAGCGCCTTACGCACGGCGCTGGCGCGGTCTTCCAGCCAGTCGTTGAAATCGGCCCGGTCCATGCGGCCTAGCGCCACCGCCATTTTCCAATCGGCAAAAAGATGCAGCGTATGAAAGCGTTCAGAAAACGGCAGGAAGGCAAAGCTGAAGAAGCAGAGCGCAAGCGGCCCACTCCAGAGCATGTGCCAGGGAGAAAAACCGAGGCTATAGGGCATGATGGCGATCTGCGCCGTCAGCGCGATCGCCAGCCCGGTCAACAGGAACGGGAAGAGGAAGAACAGGCCGAAGCGCCAGGCATGGCGGAAATATCCGCGCATGCCGCCGTCCAGCACGATCTGGACGCAGCTGCGGAAGCCCGCAACGATCTGGCTCGGCGTATTGCCGCTGCGCAGCCGACTGACCAGCGCGTCATGATCGACCATGTGAATCCGGCTCTTCGTCCGCCAGCCGGGGGAACCGGTCCCTGCCCCGTAGTCCGTCGTCACCTCGAAATTGAGGGGATCGCTTCCTGCCTCGGCCGCCCCCGTCTCAACCGAATAACCCCAGACGGTGGCACTCTGTCTGGCAGAGCGCTCGTAGCGTGCCCTGTGAGCAACGCCGTCAAGCGGCTCGAAGCCAGGGAAATGCAGGACGACCCGCTTCTCGATCAGTTTCATTCCACCTTCCAGCCGGCCAAATGGCCAGCATGTTGCATGCGATCCGGCTGCCCGGTCGCCAATATCGGCAAAAAAGCAGCTTGGCCTCGAAGCCGTCTTGCTAACCGAACTCTCCCGGAATTCAATAGCAGGCATGTCGTTTCCACCACGAACGGAGGGGTTTTGTGGCCGATCTAGTCAAAGAATTGATATCGGGCGTCGTCGACAGCGTGCTGAAGGAGATCCTGAAGAAAACCACCGGCCGCGCCACGACGAAGCGCAAAAAGCGAAAAACGCGCAGCGCGTCGACGACGGCTGCAGCGCGCAAGCCAGCCTCGACCGCCCGCAAGACGGCTGCGGCGACACGCAAGCCCGCCCGCAAGCAGGTCAGCAAGCGCCGCACCGCCGCCGGCCGCAGCCGTCAGCGCCGAAGCTAGCCGTGGGTGCTTTCGCAGGCACCGATCTTGCAGATTTCCCATATCCCGCGCCGGCTTCATGCCGCGGCAAAAAAGCCGGCGTCCGCCTATGCCGATATCCGATGGAGGGCGGCACGTCTGGCAGATGAAACGCATTTTAAAAATCGTCCTGGCGGCACTGGTCGCGATCTGTCTGATCGCCGTTGTCGGCATCTACGCCTTGTCGGAGATGCGCCTTTCCAGAACCTATAACGTTGCGGCGGCCGATTTTACCGTCAAGACGACGCTGCCGCCTGAGGAAGCCGAACGCCGCGCCCGGACGCTGATGTGCGGCGGTTGTCATCACGATGCCGGCAACGTGTTGATCGACGGGCCCGGCCTCGGCCGCATCGTCGCACCGAACCTGACCCGCTTCGCGCCGATGTACAGCGATGCGGAGCTGGTGCGCCTCATCCGCCACGGCGTCAAGAAGGACGGCACCGGCGTCTTTATCATGCCGGCTGGCAATTTTGCCAATATCACCGAGGACGACATGGCGGCGATCCTCGCCTGGGTGCGCAGTCTGAAGCCGCTTCCCGACGCGGTGGACGGAGCGACGCAATGGGGACCGCTCGGCCGGATCGGCCTGGCGCTCGGCAAGGTCCCCTTCGAGGCCGATATCGTGACGGCCGACCTCACGCCCGCCGCCACGCGCCCGGCCGATATCGGCGAATATGCCTTCAGGACCGATTGCAGCCACTGTCACAATCTCGATACCGCCAAACAGTCCGAAGCCTTTCTGGCACCGGCGCTGAGGCCTTTGGCGCAATCCTATTCGGCTGCTGATTTCAAGACGCTGCTGCGCACCGGCAAGGGTGTCGGAGGCCGCGATCTCGGCGTGATGACCCAGGTTTCACTATGGGATTTCAGATATTTTACAGATGCCGAAATCGAACAGATCCAAGCTTATCTCACCCGGCAACCGTAACGCGACGGCAACAATGAGGAAGTGGTCTGACCAAATTGGTCTTTTTTTGATTGGGGCGGCTGGAATTCCTGACTGCGCATGCTATCTAAAGTCAACGATTGAAACGGCGGGCCTTTAACCCGCCTGTTGAAAGGATCAGGTCCCATGAGCGGCATTCACGAATTCATCGACAACGAAATCAAGAACAACGACGTCGTCCTCTTCATGAAGGGCACGCCGCAGTTTCCGCAGTGCGGTTTCTCCGGACAGGTCGTGCAGATTCTCGATTACATCGGTGTCGACTACAAGAGCGTCAACGTGCTCGCCGATTCGGAAATCCGCCAGGGCATCAAGGATTACTCCAACTGGCCGACAATCCCGCAGCTTTACATCAAGGGCGAGTTCGTCGGCGGCTGTGACATCATCCGGGAAATGTTCCAGGCCGGTGAACTGCAGCAGCATCTCCAGGAAAACGGCGTCACCGTGCGCGGCGCCGCCTGATCGGTCACCGGGCGTCCGCCCGGTTTCCAAATCTGTTCTCGAGTCCGAGGCGCTGCGGCCAGCAGCGCCTTAGCCTGTTTATGGGAATTTCATTGTGACAGATTCATCACAAGCCGTGTCCGCGGGCCGCCTGCCCATGGGCAAACGCGAATTCATCGCGCTCGCTGCCTTCCTGATGGCCGTCAATTCGCTGGCGATCGATATCATGCTGCCGGCCTTGCAGCAGATTGGCGCGAGCCTCGGCGTCGAAAGCGAAAATCATCGCCAGTTCGTCGTCTCCACCTATCTGCTCGGTTTCGGCTGCGCGCAGCTGTTTTACGGACCGCTTTCCGACCGTTTCGGCCGCCGCACGCCGCTTTTGATCGGTCTCGTCATCTATATCGCTTCCGCCATCAGCATCGTTTTCGTCCCTTCCTTCGCCGGACTGCTGGTGCTGCGCTTCATCCAGGGAATCGGCTCGGCCGCGACCCGCGTCATCACCATCTCCATCGTTCGCGATATCTATGGCGGCCGGCAGATGGCCGAGGTCATGTCGCTGATCATGATGGTCTTCATGATCGTGCCGGTGATTGCGCCCGGCACCGGCCAGATCGTCATGTTCTTCGGCAACTGGCACCTGATCTTCCTCTTCATCGCCGCGATGGCGACTGCTATCGGCGTCTGGGCCTATCTTCGCCTGCCGGAGACCCTGCATCCCGCCAATGTCCGCCCCTTTACCGCCCGCTCGATCTTCGGCGCTTTCAAGCTGGTCCTCACCAATCGCATCGCGCTCTGCTACACCATCGCCAGCACCTTCATCTTCGGCGCGCTGTTCGGCTTCATCAACTCCGCCCAGCAGGTCTATGTCGGCATTTATGATCTCGGTGTCTATTTCCCTTTCGCCTTCGCCGGCGTGGCGATCTTCATGTCGCTGTCATCCTTCTTCAATTCGCGCTTTGTCGGCAAACTCGGCATGCGCCGCCTGTCTCACGGTTCGCTCCTCGGCTTTATCGCCATCAACACGATCTGGCTGATCGTCCAGATGGCGAGTTCCGAGCCGATGCCTTTCCCTCTCTTCATCACCTTCTTCGGCCTTGCCATGTTCCAGTTCGGCTGGATCGGCTCGAACTTCAACTCGCTGGCCATGGAGCCACTCGGCCATGTCGCCGGCACCGCCTCCTCCGTTCTCGGCTTCATGAGCACGGTCGGCGGCGCCCTCATCGGCGCCGGCATCGGTCAGGCCTTCGACGGCACCGCGCTGCCGATGGTCGCCGGTTATTTCACCGTGTCGATCATCGGGCTCGTCTTCGTACTGATCGCCGAGAAGGGCCGCCTCTTCCAACAGCAGAATCCGGCCGTCTGAACGGCCCACCTCTGAACGGCCACCTCCTCCGCATCCGGGATTTCACCACATGACGCCGCCGCATAAACCGCACCAGGAAAACCAGGGCTCCCGCCGCATCGGCATGGGCTTTGGCGAATTCGTCGTCACCATCGCCATCATGACCGCCAGCGTCGCCATGGCCATCGACAGCATGTTGCCGGCATTGCCCAATATCGGCCATTCCCTTGGCGTCACCAATACCAACGACGCGCAGCTGATCATCGGCGTGTTCCTCCTGGGCTTCGGCGTCTCGCAGATATTCTTCGGCAGTCTTTCGGATACGTTCGGCCGCCGTAACATCCTGCTCGGCGGTCTCGTCTGCTACGTGATCGGCATGTTTGCCGCCGCAGCAACCGGAAGCTTCGAAATGCTGCTCGTCATGCGCTTCATCCAGGGTGTCGGCGGCGCGGCGGTGCGCATCACCACCATGGCGATCGTGCGCGACTGCTTCGGCGGCCGCGAAATGGCCCGTGTCATGTCTTATGTCATGATCGTCTTCATGATCGTGCCGATCGTGGCCCCCTCCGTCGGCCAACTGATCATCACCTATGCCAACTGGCATTGGATCTTTATTCAGCTCGGCGTCATCGCCACCATCCTGTTCGTCTGGGCGCTTCTGCGGCTGAAGGAATCGCTACCGCCGGAGGAGCGGCTGCCACTGTCAGTCGGCTCTGTCATGGATGGCTTCAAGACCGTGCTCACCAACCGCATCACCTGCGGCTACATGATCGGCCTCACCATGTTCACCGGCGTCATTAGCGCCTATGTGATCTCGGTGCAGCAGGTCTTCGGTGAAGTCTATGGCCTTGGCGACTGGCTGCCAATCGCCTTTGCGGCTACCGCCGGCGGCATCGCTATCGCCAACTTCGCCAACGGCTTTTTCGTCCGCACATTCGGCATGCGCCGCATCTCGCACGCCGCCCTGCTGATCTTCACGGCGCTCTCGGCTGCCGGTTTTGTCTATTCGCTGGCCGGCAAACCGGATTTCGCCATCGCCTACGGCATTTTCACCGTGGTGCTGATGATGTTTGCGCTGATCGCCACCAATTTCACCGCCATCAGCCTCGAGCCGATGGGCAATCTCGCCGGCACGGCAACCGCCATCACCGGTTTCGTCTCGACGACGTTCGGCACCATCCTCGGCGGCCTGGTCGGCCAGATGTTCAATGGCACGGTGCAGCCGCTCTTCGCCGGCTTTGCGACTTTTGGTCTGCTGACGATCGCAGCCACGCTTTGGGCCGAGAACGGCAGGCTCTTTACCCATCCGGGCGACAGCCCGCAGCTCGATCCGGGGGCGGCCCACTTGTGACACGAGTCTGCCAGCCCGCGTAGATTTGGCCGGTGAAAGCTCTTCTAAAGGGGCAAAGGGCATCCAGGATGGACGACGGAATTTAGATCAGGCCCTACGCGCCAGCCGATGCGGACGCGACGATCGACATTTTTCTGCGCGCGATCCGGGAGGTCTCATCGAAAGACTATTCCTCCGCTCAGATCGAGGCTTGGGCAAAGGTCGAAGATCGCGGCCTATGGGCGGAGCGCAGGATTAGCCGGCCCGCCTGGATCGCGGAAATCGACGGAGAGCCGGTGGGTTTTTCCGATCTGACCGCCGACGGATGCTTGGACATGATGTTCGTCCATCCTGAATTTCAGGGGCTCGGCGTCGCAAGCAGCCTGCTGAGGCGGGTCGAGGAGAAAGCTCGGACGCTCGGATTCAGGCGAATATATACGGAAGCCAGCCGAACCGCGCAGTCGTTTTTCGAGCGCAAGGGTTTCCGCGTGATATCAAGGCAAACCGTCGAAAAACGCGGGCAAAGCCTGGAAAACTTCCTCATGGACAAGCACTACGCGGAATGAGCGTCAACCGCCGATAACATTCGACCGAGACCGCAATTCCCCGTCGCAGGATACGGCCGCAAGATCAGTGTTCTGCGGCCGGTTTTCACGGTTCAGATCGTGACGACCTCACGGCGCAGCACCTCCCAAGAGGCCTCGTCGGGCGCAACCAGGAGCCCGCCATCGAGATGGTGCGGCAGGTAGGGAGAACCGTCGAAACGTGCCGCATGGGCGCCGGCCTCCTGCGAGATCAGCGTGCCGGCAAGGTGATCCCAAGGCATCAGCTTGTTGTACATCAGGTAATGCACATGGCCGCCCGCAAGGGTGCGGTATTCATGAGCCGCGCATCGGTAGTTGGTGAGGAAGCGCACCTTGGCGAGATTGCCGAGAATTTCAGCCCGTTTCTCCTGCGGCAGGTAGCCTGTCGAGGCCATACCGACCATCTGGTCGAGCGCGACAGGCTCGGCCGCGCGCAACCGCCGCGCTTCGCCATCCGGCCGCCGCAGCCAGGCGCCGCCACCCTTTTCCGCCATGACCCAGTCGTCGCCCATCGGATCGTAGATGATCCCGGCAACGGTCTCGCCGCCTGATATGACCGAGGCCATCACGCCGAAGGCCGGGATACCGGCAGCGAAATTGAAGGTGCCGTCGACCGGATCGACGACGATGGCGAGATCGGCATCTGCGAGCCTGCCGAGCAAATCAGGCTCGGCTGCGACCGATTCTTCGCCGACGAACAGCGCCCCGGGCCAGAGCCGCTCCGCTTCCGCCTTGATCATCCGTTCGGCCTGCTCATCGGCCTCGGTGACGAGATCGGTCGCCTCGCTCTTGGCACGCACCTCGTCCTGGCCGAGCCGGCGGAAGCGCGGCAGGATTTCCGCCTTCGCTGCACGGCGCAAGAGATCGGCAAGAACGGTCACGTTGACGGTCGCAGTCATGTCAAATCCTTTCGGTCCGGTCCTTTTGGGGGGGCCTCAAATCAGATGCCGACGATCTCGCGGCGGATCAGCTGCCAACTTTCCTTGTCGGGCGCTGAGATGATGCCACCCGTTGTCTCGCCCGGGCGATAGGGCGTTCCGTCGAATTTGGCCGTATGGCCGCCGGCCTCCTGATGAGCGAGCACGCCGGCCAGATGATCCCAGGGCATCAGTTTCGCATGGCCGATGAAATGCATCTTGCCGGAAGCGGCCATCCAATATTCGTAAGCCGAGCAATTAAAGGCGAAGGTCATTCGGGCCTTTGCCATGTTGGCTGAGATGCGCGAGCGATCCGGATCTTCCATATGCCCCCATGAGAAGCCACCGACCATCTGGTTCAAGGCGGCAGGCTCAGCCACCTTCAGCCTGCTCGATTGCCCGTCCCACCGCGTCAGGAAGGCGCCCGCCCCCTTGATCGCCGTGACCGTGTCTCCGAGAACCGGATCGTAAATGATGCCGGCGACCGTCTCGCCCTTGACGGTCACCGCGAGCATCGTCCCGAAAACCGGAAACCCGGCGGCGAAATTGAACGTGCCGTCGACGGGATCGATGACGAAGGCAAGCTCGGCATCGGCAAGTGCCGGCACTACCGACTTGTCGGCGTCATAGGCCTCCTCGCCGACGACCAATGCTGCTGGAAAGCGCTCTTTCAGTGCCGCCGTGATCCTATGTTCGGCGAGCAAATCCGCCTGCGTCACGACATCGATCGCCGAAGTTTTTTCCGAGACATCGGCAGCGCCGAGATTGCGAAAACGCGGCATGATTTCGATGCGCGCCGCCTCCCTGACGCATTCGCCGAGGAAAAGAATGTCCGTGTCAGAAATAGTCATGCGAAATTTGTCCTTGATGCAATGATCAGCCTGCATAGCCGGCCTCTCATGAAGGATCGGCGACACCAAGGCTGGAAAAGTCGAAAAGTTTTGGATCGAGCAGATGCGACGGGTTCACATGCGAAAGCGCCCGCAGCATCGTGTCCTTGCGCCCCGGCATGCGTCGCTCGATATCGGCGAGCATATCCTTCATCGCATTGCGCTGCAGCCCGTCCTGCGAACCGCAGAGATCGCAGGGGATGATCGGGAACTGCATGGCGGCGGCGAACTTCGCGAGATCGTCCTCGGCGGCATAGGCTAGCGGCCGCAGCACCATCAGGTCGCCCTCGTCGTTCAGAAGCTTCGCCGGCATGGAAGCAAGCCGCCCGCCGTGGAAGAAATTCATGAAGAAGGTTTCGAGAATGTCCTCGCGGTGATGGCCAAGCACCAGCGCATCGCAGCCCTCTTCCCGGGCGACGCGGTAGAGATTGCCACGGCGCAGCCGCGAACACAGCGAGCAATAGGTCGCGCCTTCCGGCACCTTCTCCTTCACGATCGAATAGGTATCCCGATATTCGATCCGGTGCCGGACGCCGATCTTCGTCAGGTAGTTCGGGAGCACGTGCTTCGGAAAGTTCGGCTGGCCCTGATCGAGATTACAGGCGATCAACTCGACCGGCAGCAGGCCGCGCCACTGCAGGTCGAGCAGCAGCGCCAGCAGCCCGTAGGAATCCTTGCCGCCGGAAAGGCCGACCAGCCAGCGCTTCTGTCCCTTCAGCATGTCGAAATCGTCGAAGGCCTGGCGCACTTGCCTGAGCAGCCGCTTGCGCAGCTTATTGAAGGAGACCGAGCGCGGCGCATCGGCAAACAGCGCATGGCCGATGCCGCTGTCGGCTTCGCCGGCTTCCAGGTCGTCCGCGATATTGGCTGCGATATTCATTGCATCGTCCTATCGAAGGTCTGCCTGCCTTAACAGAAAGTCGTGCGCCAACACAGTGTCAATCGCCGAAAACCGACCAGCCGGTGCGTGCCGCAAGCATCTCAAGCGCCACAGCGCCGAGCTGCGAATTGCCGACCTTGTTGAGCCCCGGCGACCACACCGCGATCGAGGCAATGCCGGGCGCCACCGCGAAGATGCCGCCGCCGACGCCGCTCTTGCCGGGCAGGCCGACATGGTAGGCAAAATCACCAGAGCCGTCATAATGGCCACAGGTCAGCATCAACGCATTGATGCGCCGCGCCCGCTTCGGCGACACCACCGAATGACCGGTCATCGGATTGCTGCCGCGTGCCGCCAGGAACAACCCGGCGCGGGCCAGCTGCTCGCAGCTCATCGCGAGCGCGCATTGATGAAAATAGACGCCGAGCACGTGATCGACGGGATGGTCGAGATTGCGGTAGGCGCGCATGAAGTTGGCAAGCGCGACATTGCGGTATCCCGTCTGCGTTTCCGAGCGCGCCACCTTGTCGTCGATGGTGATCGATTCGTCATCGGCGAGATAACGCACGAAGCGCAGCAATTCGCCGATCGCCTCGCGCGGCGCATGACCGGCCATGACGACGTCGGAAACAGCAATCGCGCCGGCATTGATGAAGGGATTGCGCGGGATGCCGCTCTCATGCTCGAGCTGGACGATCGAGTTGAACGCCGATCCCGATGGTTCGCGCCCGACGCGCTTCCACAGGCTCTCACCGACCTTGCCGAGCGCCAGCGTCAACATGAAGACTTTGGATATGCTCTGGATCGAGAAGGCGATACCGGCATCGCCGACACGATAGACCTTGCCGTCGACGGTAACGATCGCCATGCCGAACTGCCGTGGATCGACCTTGGCGAGCTCGGGAATATAGTCGGCGACCTTGCCCTCGCCGACCCGCGGCAGGATATCGCTGTAGATGCTATCGAGGGTCGCCTGCAAATCCGTCATCGCTTCTCTCCGAATAACAAAAAAGCCGCCCGAAAGAGCGGCTTTTCCATAAGCGAAAACGCCTGGTTTTTCTTAACGCGAATAGAATTCGACAACCAGCTGCGGTTCCATGACGACCGGGAACGGAACGTCGCTGAGCGTCGGGACGCGGCCGAAGGTAGCGACCATCTTGTGGTGATCGGCTTCGATATAATCCGGAACGTCGCGCTCGGCGAGGCTGACGGCCTCCAGAACGGTCACCAGCTGCTTCGACTTCTCGCGAACTTCGATAACATCCCCGGCCTTGCAGCGATAAGAACCGATGTTGACGCGTACGCCGTTGACAGTGACGTGGCCATGGTTGACGAACTGACGGGCAGCAAAGACCGTCGGAACGAACTTGGCGCGATAGACGATCGCGTCGAGGCGAGATTCCAGAAGACCGATCAGGTTTTCCGAGGTGTCGCCCTTGCGGCGAGAGGCTTCGGCGAAGATCGCGCGGAACTGCTTTTCGCGCAGGTCGCCATAATAACCCTTGAGCTTCTGCTTGGCGCGCAGCTGCACGCCGAAGTCCGAAAGCTTGCCCTTGCGGCGCTGGCCGTGCTGGCCCGGGCCGTATTCGCGGCGGTTTACCGGAGACTTCGGACGGCCCCAGATGTTTTCGCCCATACGGCGGTCGATTTTGTACTTGGACGATTCGCGCTTGCTCATCGCATTTCCTTTCAAAAGTTTATGGCGATTTGTTACCAAACCGCACGAAGGAAACACGCCCTCCTCTGATCTCTTCCGAAATCTGACAGGATATTCCGGTTACGCGAACTGGAACCATCCACGGGACATGTCAAATGAAACACCGGACATTGCTGCCCGGTGCTTGGCGCGGTGTTTAGAGGGCCGTCATGAAAATGTCAACAGCGGCAAAGATTGAAAGCGCCACTATTCCGCCGCCAGCGGCTGGTCGCCCGTGTCGGGCGCGTTGGCATCGCCCGGCGCCGTCTGGCAGTTCATGTCGGGGAAAGCCACAATGCGCTTGCCGGAGAAATCCGTATGCACGACGACGATCCCTTGCTCCTCGAAATAGCCGAGCAGGCGCCGCGCACGGCGGGCGGAGTGGGTGCCGTAGGCGCGGGCAATGCGGGCGTCCGATGGGCACGCCTCACCGCAGGCGGCAGCCTTGGCGAGCATCAGGAAGACGCCCTGCAGGTCGTCGGTAACCCCAGACGACAGCGACAGCGCCGTCGCCCACGCGTCGGTCGCGGCTGTCGCGGCATCGACGCCCGAGCGGGAGATCGCCACACGCCGGCGGAAATCCGGCAGCGCGATCGGCGGTCCCGGCACGCGGCGCATGCGCAGCCGCACGAGAAAATCCTGGTAGAGCACCGAATCGGTGCGGAAAGCGGAGGTGGGATCGTCGAGGATTTCGGCAAGCACGCCGGCAAGGCGCTCCTCTCGCTCCTCGGTGGAGATCTCCACCTGGCTCGCCCTCGCCTCGACCGGTGCCGGTGATGCCGCCGGTGTCGAGCGCGAGAGCTCCGCCAGTATATCGGTGGTCGGCCGCGGCGCCGGCGGCGCGCGGCGCACCAGCGGACGCTGGAACTCCTCCGGGTCGGGCGTGAAGATCAGATCCTCGACATCCTGTGGCGCATCCGGCAGCGGCATCAGCTTCGGGCTGGAAGAGCGCGCCGAGGTCTCCACCGCGCCGATCTGGATCGGCAGCGGCCGGCGCGACAGCGCAGGGCCAAGGGCAACGAAATTGCCGCGCTTCAGGTCCCGGAACATCTCGGCCTGGCGCCGATCCATGCCGAGCAGGTCGGCGGCACGCGCCATGTCGATATCGAGAAAGGTGCGGCCCATCAGGAAGTTCGAGGCCTCGGCCGCGACATTCTTGGCGAGCTTGGCAAGCCGCTGCGTCGCGATCACCCCGGCAAGCCCACGTTTGCGGCCGCGGCACATCAGGTTGGTCATCGCGCCGAGCGACATCTTGCGCGCATCTTCCGAGACGTCGCCGCCGACCGACGGTGCAAACATCTGCGCCTCGTCGACGACGACGAGAACCGGATACCAATACTCGCGATCGGCATCGAACATGCCGTTGAGGAAGGCGGCGGCGGCGCGCATCTGCTGCTCGATATCGAGGCCTTCGAGCGTCAGCACGCAGGAAACGCGATGCTGGCGGATGCGATTGGCAATACCCGCCAATTCCGCCTCGGTGCGCTCACCATCGACGACGACATGGCCGAACCTGTCGCTGAGAGTGACGAAATCGCCCTCGGGATCGATGATGACCTGCTGCACCCATTGCGCGGATTGCTCGAGCAGGCGGCGCAGGAGATGCGACTTGCCCGACCCGGAATTGCCCTGCACGAGCAGGCGCGTCGCCAGCAGCTCCTCGATATCGAGCGTCGCCGGGCTGCCGGACGCCAATCCCATATCGATGCCAACCTGCAATGCTGATCCTCGCGGCGAAGAGACTCAATGAACGAACCGCCATTCTTCCGAAACGGCAAGGCCCCGTCTATCAAAGAATCTAGTGATTTTCAGGGTCGGATTTCGCCAACCCACAGGACAATTTCCGCTTATGCCTTTAAGCCGAATCCCTGCATCAGCCGCCGTGTGGCGAAATCCTGCTGGCCGGAGGTGAAGACCGCAAAGTCGAAATTATCCGGATGGACGGCATCGGCAACCAGCGGCACCAGTGTGCGGGCGCGCCGCGCAATCGCTTCGGCAGGATCCAGCCAGTCTACCGGCCATGGGGCAAGCCGGCGGAAAAGATTGGCCATGAAAGGATAATGCGTGCAAGCGAGTACGACGATATCGGTTTTCTGACCGTCCTTATCGACGAAGCACTGGTCGATTTCGGCGAGCACGGCCTCATCGGAGACGGCATCGCCGCGAATATAGGCCTCGGCCATGCGCGCAAGGTTCTCCGAGCCGACGAGGCGGACATGGCATTGCTGCGCAAAGGACTGGATGAGATCGCGTGTATAGGCCCGCTTCACCGTGCCCGGGGTCGCCAGCACCGAAACCAGGCCCGATCGCGTGCGCTCCGCCGCCGGTTTGATCGCCGGCACGGTGCCGACGAAGGTCATCTGCGGAAAAGCGGAGCGCAGATCGGCGCCGACGAGCGTGAAGGCGGTATTGCAGGCGATGATGCAGACTTCGGGATCATAATCCATCAGCAGCTTGCCGAAGAGCCCGATGATCCGCTCTTTCAGTGCCTGCTCCTCCCAGCCGCCATAGGGAAATCCGGCATCGTCGGCGACATAGATGAAGCCTCGCTCCGGCATCAGGACGCGCGCCTCGCGCAGCACGGTCAGCCCCCCGATGCCGGAATCGAAGAGGAGGATGGGTTTCAGCTCACGCGTCGTCGCTGTCATCTGGTGGTGTTTCCTTGGCCGGTTTCGGGAACCTGCCGCCGCGCGGGCTCTTGCGCGAGAAGCGGTCGAGGGAGGAGATGACGCCGCGCAACACGCTGATTTCCTGCTCCGTGAAAGCCCGGCGGGATAGAACGGCACGGAGATTGTCGACCATTTTCGGCTTTTTCCCGGCAGGATGGAAATATCCGCGCGCATCGAGCGCTTCTTCCAGCTGGTCGAACAGGCCGAAGAGCTGTTCCTTGGTCGAGGGCGTCTGCCCCATTGCCTGGAACGGCACGGCGCCGACATCTTCCATGCCGGATTTCATCCATTCATAGGACATCAGCAGCACGGCCTGGGCGATGTTCAGCGAGGCAAAGGCCGGGTTGACGGGAAAGGTGACGATCTCGTCTGCAAGCGCCACTTCCTCGTTGGTCAGCCCCCAGCGCTCGCGCCCGAAAAGAATGCCGGTGCCCTCGCCCGCCCGGAATTTTGCCCGGAGCGTCTCGGCGGCGATGACGGGAGAACGCACCGGCTTATAACCGTCGCGCTCGCGCGCCGTCGTCGCATAGACGAAGTTGAGATCGGCCACCGCCTGCTCCAGCGTGTCGTAGACCTTCGTGGCCTCGATCACATGATCGGCCTTGGAAGCGGTCGCCAGCGCCTTTTCATTCGGCCAGCCATCGCGGGGATTGACAAGGCGCAGTTCGGCAAGGCCGAAATTCGCCATGGCCCGCGCCACCATGCCGATATTCTCGCCCATCTGCGGCTCGACCAGAATGATGGCCGGCCCCTCGGCCAGAAGTTGACGTTCGCTGTTCGTGCCTGCCATGGTCCTATCCCTGTTTTGAGCGCGCAATAGCCTCGCCGGCAGCAAACGGCAAGACATCGGCCTGCGGATAAAGCCTTTCCAGCGCCGAACCGATCATTTCGAGCCCCAGCCTGGCGCCGTCTCGGGACACCGGCAGATGTCGCCCTGTCGTCCGCGATGCCTTGCGCTCGATCAGGAAACACGTCGAGCCGCGCGGAGCTGCCGTATCGATCAGCGCCTGATCTGCTGCAATCAGCGTTTTCAGATTGTCGCCAGCATCAGACGCTTCGTAGCTCTTCGCCAGGATTCGCGCCCAGTATGTACAGGACAGGAAGATCGCCAGCGTCTGCCGGATCTGGCCGGGCCGCGTCACCACCGACCAGGAGGAGCCGAGTGGCCGCGCCGCAACCGTCACATCGCGGTAACAGGCATCGATCTTCTGCGACAGCGCGATCAGCTCGAAACTGCTCTTGCCCTCGCCAAGCGCCCCAAGCAGATCGCGCAGCGCCTGGAACCAGCGGGCGAGTGCGGCATCGAGCGCGCCGCGCGTACGTGTGGGAAAGACGATGAAGGCGACTGCCGTTCCGGCTACCGCGCCGATCACGGTTTCGCCGATCCGCAGCTTCAACAGCTCGAGTGTCAGCACGCCGGTCATGCCGTAGACCAGGCAGAGCACAATCGAGATGAAGAAGGTCATCGTCGCGTAAGAGACCTGCAGGAAATAAAAGGCGAGGAAGATGCAGACGACGGCGACCGGAATGGCGATCGCCTGTTCACCGGAAATCAGCGTCGCCAGCCCAAGACCAAAGGCGATGCCGAACACGGTGCCGAGCGAGCGCGACAGCGCCTTCATCGCCGTATCGCCGCGCGAATTGGTGTTGGTGAAGACGAGGAAAGAGGCGAGCACGGCCCAGAACCAGCGCTCGCGCGACAAGAGCAGGCCGAAGCCCATAGCGATTGCCGAGGCGAGCGTGATCTGCAGCGCCGAGCGCAGCAGCGGATTGCCGAATGAAAAGTCGATCGGCTGGGATTGCCCCGTCTCGCTGATCGTATCGATGCCGGAAAAGCTGGAGGCCTGCCCCTCGTCGATCGCCTGCGTCAGTTGCTGCCGCGCCTCGCCAAGCCAGAGCAGTGCCCGCACTGTCTCGCTCTGCGGCTGATCCCGGATTGATTCCGCCATCCCGTCATAGGTGGCAAGCTCGGCCCTATCGGCCTCGATCACGGCGTGAACGAGCGCAAAAGGCGGCGGGCTCTGGAAACTCAGCACGATGGCGCTCTCGGCGGCAAGATGTGCATCGAAGAGCCGGATCGCCAGCTCGGCTGCAGGTTCAGCGGCACCGTCGAAGACGCCGGCCGGCGGGCGCGGAATGAAGGTCTCCGCCATCAGCACCACCTCCTTCAGCCGGTCTTCCAGCTGGCGCAGTTCCTGCCGGTCGGCGTCACCAACCTCGGCTCTGCCGGCGATGGCGGCGAGCTTGAAGAGGATCTGGTTGATCCGGCCCCTGACGCTTTCGAGCGAGCGCAGCAGGTCGCGCCGCCAATCGTCGGGCAGGATCACCGCCCTCACCAGATGACCGACCAGCACCGAGACGACGGGGCCGATCGCCACCTCCGGCAGATCGGCCAGCGAAGGCCGGAAATAGGCGCCCATGAAATAGGAGGTGAAGGCGAACATGCCGATGGCAAAACCGCGCGGCCCGAACACCCGTCCCGCCGATGCAAGCGCGATCACCACCAGGAAGACGAGATCGGAGAGAAAACGGCTATCCTCGAGCCCGGCCGCGACAGCGACGATGGCAAGGCTTGCGACACAACCGAGGAGCCGCGTCACCAACTGGCGCGCATTTCCCTTATCGCGCACGGCAATTCCGCCTTCGATCGACAGCACGATGCCGAGGCCGAAAGCCGCAGTCGGCAGCGGCAGAACAAGAGTATGGATGGCAAGCAGGATCAGGAACGAGAGGACGATCGCCAGTGTCACCCGCGAGGCCATGCGCAGACGCGAAAGCGCCGGATCGTTGGCAAGCAGCCAGTCACGAAGCTGAAAACCGGAAAACAAATGCAAGAGCCCTCATGCCACGGAAGGATCGACAGATATCGCCGCAAAAGCGCAAATCAAACCATCGGAGAACCGGTCGGAACAATAGCCCGGCATCGATTTTCCGCTATAGATCAAATGTCGCGCGCCTATTGGCCTTTGGCAATCAGCGCCATCGTCGCCTTCAGTGAATCTCGGCCCTGCGTTTCGATATTCTCGGTGACGACATCGTCGATGACAGATGTACCGCCTTCTTCGATCACCTCGAAACGGACGGTCGTATAGTCCTTGGCATCGGGCGCTTCCGAGCAGGCCGATTTCTTGAAGCGCACAGTCACCTCAGCCGTCCCGTTGACCGCAGGCGCGGCCGCCATCGTTAGATCCTCCAGTGGGCATGCATCCTGACCGTTGACGATGACATCGTAGTCGAACGGCGATATGCCATCGTCATCGACCGCGGGAAATTGCGCGGCGGCCTGATACTTGGCGACGAAATCCTTGCTGTAGAGGCGCGTGAGACGGCTTGCATCGAAGATGTCGCTCCAGTCGCCGCTATTGTCGGCCCAGTTGCTCCTGGTCGCGTCCATGATCTCCTTCACGGGCGCCGTGGCATCGGCCGCATGGACGGCACCTGAAAAGGCGATAAGGCTTGCGATAACAAGGGCGATTGTCTTCATGGTCGAATGTTCCGGGCGGGCAAATCAAGGCGGACACTAGCCAGTTTTCCGCGCTTGGCAATGCCGGCAAAAACGCATGCTCGAACCCGTTGCAGCTTTGCGTTCCCGGTTCACAATGCTATAGCGCTCCTCATCACGTCACCCACCCGGGACCCCCGTCCCCATTCAAGCTCGAACGAGGCAGATACATGAACAAGATCAAGGTCGCCAATCCCGTCGCCGATCTCGACGGCGATGAAATGACGCGCATCATCTGGCAGCTTATCAAGGACAAGCTGATCCATCCGTATCTCGACCTCGACATCGACTATTTCGACCTCTCCGTCGAAAATCGCGACGCCACCAACGACCAGGTGACCGTCGATGCCGCCAACGCCATCAAGAAGTACGGCGTCGGCATCAAATGCGCGACGATCACGCCCGATGAAGCCCGTGTCAAGGAATTCAACCTCAAGGAAATGTGGAAGAGCCCGAACGGCACGATCCGCAACATTCTCGGCGGCGTCATTTTCCGCGAGCCGATCATTTGCAAGAACGTGCCGCGCCTGGTTCCCGGCTGGACCCAGCCGATCGTTGTCGGCCGTCACGCCTTCGGCGACCAGTATCGCGCCACCGACTTCAAATTCCCCGGCAAGGGCAAGCTGACCATCAAGTTCGTCGGCGAAGACGGCACCGTCATCGAAAAGGAAGTCTTCAACGCGCCGGGTTCCGGCGTCGCCATGGCGATGTACAACCTTGACGAGTCGATCCGCGAATTCGCCCGCGCCTCGATGATGTACGGCCTGATGCGCAAGTGGCCGGTCTATCTGTCGACCAAGAACACCATTCTCAAGGCCTATGACGGCCGCTTCAAGGACATCTTCGAAGAAGTCTACGAGACCGAATTCAAGGATCAGTTCAAGGAAGCCGGCATCACCTACGAACACCGCCTGATCGACGACATGGTCGCCTCGGCGCTCAAGTGGTCGGGCGGCTACGTCTGGGCTTGCAAGAACTATGACGGCGACGTCCAGTCCGACACCGTTGCCCAGGGCTTCGGCTCGCTCGGCCTGATGACCTCGGTTCTGCTGACGCCAGACGGCAAGACGGTCGAAGCCGAAGCCGCCCACGGCACGGTCACCCGCCACTACCGCCAGCATCAGAAGGGCCAGGAAACCTCGACGAACTCGATCGCTTCGATCTTCGCCTGGACCCGTGGCCTCGCGCACCGCGCCAAGCTCGACGACAATGCCGAGCTTGCCCGCTTTGCCTCGACGCTCGAGAAGGTCTGCGTCGACACCGTCGAATCCGGTTTCATGACCAAGGACCTGGCGCTGCTGATCGGCCCCGACCAGCCGTGGCTTTCAACCACCGCCTTCCTCGACAAGATCGACCAGAACCTGCAGAAGGCCATGGCGTAATCGGGTCTTTTCGGAATAGCATTGAAACGGCGGGGAAATCCCCGCCGTTTTTCGTTTTGGGAGAATTGTAAATGATGGCGACCGTGCGCCCGCTCCAACCCTCTGACCGCGCCACCTGGGAACCCTTATGGGCAGCCTACCAGCGTTTCTACGAAGTGGTGATCCCCGCCGAGACGACGGATCTCACCTGGGCGCGCTTCCACAATGCCGATGAACCGATGCATGCGCTCGGCGCTTTCGATGAAGGCGGGCGCCTGGTGGGGATCGTACACGCGATCTTCCATCGCTCTTGCTGGCTGCCGCAATGGACCTGCTACCTGCAGGACCTCTATGTCGAAAACAGCCAACGCGGGCTCGGCACCGGAGCCGCGCTCATCGAGGCCGTCGCCGGGCTTGCACGGCAAACGGGCGCCGGCAGGCTGTACTGGATGACCCATGAAAGCAATGCCACCGCCCGGCGCCTCTACGACAAGATCGCCGAACGCTCTGGTTTCATCCAATACCGCAAGGCGCTTTAAGCAGCAGGGTTGCACAAACGCCAGTCCGCACTATTGATTCCGGGAAACAAGGAGGATGTCATGACCGAAGAACTGGTATTCTACACCAACCCCATGTCGCGCGGCCGCATCGCGCGCTGGATGCTGGAGGAGATCGGCCATGCCTATCGCACCGAACTTCTGACTTTCGGTGAAGGTATGAAGGCGCCGGAATATCTACGGGTCAATCCGATGGGCAAGGTGCCGGCAATCCGCCACGGCGATACCATCGTCACCGAATGCGCGGCGATCTGCGCCTATCTCGCCGAGACCTTCCCGGAAAAGGGGCTGGCCCCCAAACCGGAAGAGCGCGCCGCCTATTACCGCTGGATGTTCTTCGCCGCCGGTCCGCTGGAATCGGCAGTGACGATGAGGTCGCTCGGCTTCGAAATTCCGACGGAGCGCCTGCGCATGGCCGGTTGCGGCGGTTTCGGCGACGTCATGAACACACTCGAAATGGCCGTCTCCGGCTCGACCTATGTCGCCGGCGAACGCTTCACCGCCGCCGACGTCTATGTCGGCTCGCATGTCGGCTGGGGTCTTGGCTTCGGCAGCATCGAAAAACGCCAGGCCTTCGTCGATTATTTCGGCCGCATCAGCGAACGTGAGGCCTACAAGCGCGCCAATGCACTGGACGACGAGGCCGGCAAGACGATGCAGGCCGCTTGAGGCGTCAATCGGCGCGGCCAGCCCGCCGCGCCGCGAATATCCACGCCTCAGGCAAGCGGCATGTGAATATTCGTCATCAGTTCGGTCGGCGGCACGTCGCGCGGGTTGTTGAGATATTCCTCGAACATGACGCTGTCCTTCAACTGCCGTCCGGACTTGGGCAGCCATTCCGCATAGAGCCACTGATAGGCCTTGTACATGTCGGCGTAAGGCCCCTTGTGGCGCAGCACCGCATAGTCGCCACCCTCGATCGTCCGCCGCTCGAATGGCGCCTCGGCCGGAAGATCGGCAGAGCCGGTGACACAAGCGATCGAGCGCAGCTGTTCGGCCGGCACGATGTCGGGATCGTCGAGATAGACGCCGATCATCCGCATGTCAGGCCTGGCGAGGCTGCGGGCGTAGAGCGTGCCGAACAAGGTCTCGAAGGCTTTGCCGATTTCCATGTAGGAACCGGTATGGGCAACTCCGATCAGCTCCGTCGGTGCGATCTCTCGTATGGTAACGTCGAACATGGCTTTGGTCTTTCCGTAAGGTGAGGGTTGGAAGGCTGTGTGGCTTCCCTCCTTCCGGTAGCGGGCCGGCGGCATGCCGTAGGCTAACTTGAAGATGCGATTGAAAGATTGGAGGTTGGGATAGCCTGATCGCTTGGCAATCTCGCTGACGGCAAGCTCCGTGCGGACGATCTCGCCCGCCGCGCGATGCAGCCGCAGCCGCTTGACGGTGGCCGCCAGCGTCTCGCCATAGATCGCCCGGTAGATCCTGTGCCAGTGATAGCTCGACAAACAGGCGATCTGGGCAAGGCGCTCCATATCCAGCTCCTCGTCGAGGTGGTCGTGAATATAGGTCGAAACCCGTCTCAGACGGCTTTCATAAAGTGCCCATGCCGCGTCGCCATTCATGTCAAACCTCATGCAAATCGATCGACCGCAGAGAACCATATCCCGATTTGACAAATCCTGCGGAGTTACGGAATCCGGAGCGCAAACGCTACGCCATCACTCGTCAAGCGGCAGAGGAAAGCGTCGCCATATGACGGCTACGCCTCTACTCCCTTATTTCTGTCCTCGGACTTGATCCGAGGGATGTCACAGGAATCCAGCCACGGCGCGTCCGCGCCGTGAATGATCAGCACCTAAAGAAGAGAGTCCTTCGCGCCCAAGGACTTGGGCGCACTGGATTCTTGTGACGAGCACAGGATTAAGGGATGTTGGGAGGCGCGCCGAATAAAGGGCAAGTCTATCAGTAAACTAAGGCGGAAGCCGAGCTTCCGCCTTTCCGAAACTGAGGAATGAACTTGCCGGTCAGCCGGCGAGTGCTACAGCCACCGCCTCGATCGCTTCCTCGGCCTTCGACCCATCGGGGCCGCCGGCCTGCGCCATGTCAGGGCGGCCGCCACCGCCCTTGCCGCCGAGGGCGGTAGAAGCAACGCGCACCAGATCGACAGCACTGAAACGCCCAACGAGATCCGGCGTCACCGCGACGACGGCGCTCGCCTTGCCATCGTCGGACACGCCGATCAGGGTGACAACGCCGGAGCCGATGCTTGTCTTGCCGTCATCGGCAAGACCCTTGAGATCCTTCGGATCAACGCCGGCCACGGCTTTGCCGAGGAACTTCACTCCGGCGACCTCGCGCACGGCGTCGGCGGAACCGCCCTGCCCGCCGCCCATGGCGAGTTTGCGCTTGGCATCGGCCAGTTCCTTTTCGAGTTTGCGGCGCTCGTCCATCAGCGCTTCGACCCGCGACAGAACGTCCGAAGGCTGAACCTTCAGCGAGGCAGCGAGCGTCTTCACCCGATCATCCTGCTCGGCCAGATATTCGCGTGCCGATTCACCAGTCACCGCTTCGATACGGCGAACCCCGGCGCCGACGGCACTTTCGCCGAGGATGCGCACGAGGCCGATCTGACCGGTGGCCGACACATGCGTGCCGCCACAAAGTTCGACGGAGTAAGGCTTGTTGCTTTTTGCGCCATGAAGGCCTGTGCCCATCGACACGACACGCACTTCATCGCCGTACTTCTCGCCGAAGAGCGCCATGGCGCCTTCCTCGATGGCATCGTCGACGCTCATCAACCGGGTCGTGACAGGCGAATTCTGCAGCACGATCTCGTTTGCCATATCCTCGACGATCTTCAGCTCCTCGGCCGACATCGGCTTGGGATGCGAAACGTCGAAACGCAGGCGCTCGGGCGCGACTAGCGAACCCTTCTGCGCAACATGAGTGCCGAGCACCTCGCGCATCGCCTCATGCAGCAGGTGGGTTGCCGAGTGGTTGGCGCGCAATCGCGAACGGCGAGCGTGATCGACGGTCAGAACAACCGCATCGCCGGTCTTGAATGAGCCTTCGACAACGGCGCCGGAATGCACGAAGAGGCCTTCGCCCTTCTTCTGCGTGTCCGATATCTCGATCTTGCCGTGGTCGGACGAGATGACACCGGTATCGCCCATCTGACCGCCGGACTCGCCGTAGAACGGCGTCTGGTTCACGACGATCTGCACCTTGTCACCGGCCTTGAGCTCTTCGGCAACGGCGCCGTCCTTGACGATCGCCTGCACGACGCCTTCCGCGGTTTCCGTGTCGTAACCCAGGAATTCGGTTGCGCCGTGCTTTTCTCTGAGCTCGAACCAGATGGTTTCGGTTGCCTTCTCGCCGGAACCGGCCCAGTGCGAGCGGGCTTCGGCCTTCTGGCGCTGCATGGCATCGGTAAAGCCGGAGATATCGACGCCGATCTCACGGGCGCGCAGCGCATCCTGCGTCAGGTCGAGCGGGAATCCGTAGGTGTCGTAAAGCTTGAAGGCGGTCTCGCCATCCAGCATGTCGCCCTTGCCGAGATCCGTGGTTGCATCCGACAGCAGCGACAGGCCACGCTCCAGCGTCTTGCGGAAGCGACCTTCTTCGAGTTTCAGCGTCTCAGATATCAGAGGCTCGGCGCGGACGAGTTCCGGATAGGCGCGGCCCATCTCCTGCACCAGCGTCGGCAGCAGCTTGTACATCAGCGGCTCCTTGGCGCCGAGCAGCTGCGCATGGCGCATCGCACGACGCATGATACGGCGCAGCACATAGCCGCGGCCTTCGTTCGACGGAAGCACGCCATCGGCGATCAGGAAGGCCGAGGAGCGCAGGTGGTCGGCGATGACGCGGTGGCTGGCGCTGCCTGCCGCCTTGACGCCGATCGTATCCTCGATCATGCCGGTCAGCGTGCGGAAGAGATCGGTATCGAAGACGCTCTGAACGCCCTGGAGAATGCAGGCCATGCGCTCCAGGCCCATGCCGGTGTCGATCGACGGGCGCGGCAGTGGCGTGCGCTCACCCGGTGCGGTCTGCTCGAACTGCATGAAGACGAGGTTCCAGAATTCGAGGAACCTGTCACCGTCTTCGTCAGGCGAACCGGGTGGGCCGCCCCAGACATTCTCACCCTGGTCGATGAAGATTTCCGAGCACGGGCCGCAGGGGCCTGTATCGCCCATCTGCCAGAAATTGTCGGAGGTCGGGATGCGGATGATCTTGTCGTCGGAGAAACCGGCGATCTTCTTCCACAGGGTCGCTGCTTCCTCGTCTTCGGAATAAACGGTCACCAGCAAGCGATGTTTCGGCAGGTCGAAACCTTCGGTCACGAGCTTCCAGGCAAGCTCGATCGCATTCTCCTTGAAATAATCGCCAAAGGAGAAGTTGCCGAGCATTTCGAAGAAGGTCAGGTGACGCGCGGTATAACCGACATTGTCGAGGTCGTTATGCTTGCCGCCGGCGCGCACGCATTTCTGCGAGGTTGTCGCCGTCGAATAAGGTCGTTTCTCCAGACCGGTGAAGACGTTCTTGAACTGCACCATGCCGGCATTGGTGAACATCAGCGTCGGGTCGTTGCGCGGCACAAGCGGGCTCGACGAGACGATCTCGTGACCGTTCTTCTTGAAATAGTCGAGGAATGTCGACCGGATATCGTTCACACCGCTCATGCTATGCCCTTCAATGCTGCCGGAGGCAGGTAAATCTAAATCCATCGGCTTTTAACGTTCGCCTCCGCCACTGTCCAGCAGACAAACAAAACCGGCCGCATTCTGATCACGAATGCGGCCGTTTCAATTTTTAGAAGAAGCGCGTGCGAAAATCACATTTCCGCAGCGGAGTCACCGTCATCGGGATCCGGTCCGCCGTTCTGCAGGAAGCGGTCGGCGATCAGGCCGGCATTCTGGCGCAGCGACAGTTCGATCTCGCGGGCCAGATCCGGATTGTCGCGCAGGAAGGTCTTGGCGTTTTCGCGGCCTTGGCCGAGACGCTGGCTGTTATAGGAGAACCAGGCGCCCGACTTCTCGACAATGCCGGCCTTGACGCCGAGATCGACCAGTTCGCCGGTCTTGGAAACGCCTTCGCCATACATGATGTCAAACTCGACCTGCTTGAAGGGCGGCGCCATCTTGTTCTTGACGACCTTGACGCGGGTCTGGTTGCCGATCACCTCTTCGCGCTCCTTGACCGCGCCGATGCGGCGGATGTCGAGGCGCACGGAGGCGTAGAACTTCAACGCATTACCACCCGTCGTTGTCTCAGGCGAACCGAACATGACGCCGATCTTCATGCGAATCTGGTTGATGAAGATCACCATGGTGTTCGACTTGGAAATCGAAGCGGTGAGCTTGCGCAGCGCCTGGCTCATTAGACGGGCCTGCAGGCCGGGCAGGCTGTCGCCCATCTCGCCTTCGATTTCGGCGCGCGGCGTCAGTGCGGCGACCGAGTCGACAACCAGTACGTCGACGGCGCCGGAGCGCACCAGCGTATCGGTGATTTCGAGTGCCTGCTCGCCGGTATCGGGCTGAGAGATCAGCAGATTCTGCAGATCGACGCCAAGCTTGCGGGCATAGACCGGATCAAGAGCGTGTTCAGCGTCGACGAAGGCGCAGATGCCGCCCTTTTTCTGCGCTTCGGCAATGGTCTGCAGCGCAAGCGTCGTCTTACCCGAGCTTTCCGGCCCGTAAATTTCGATGATACGGCCCCTCGGCAGACCACCAACGCCGAGGGCTATATCGAGGCCAAGCGAGCCGGTCGAGATCGTCTCGATCTCGACAACATTCTCGTTGGAACCGAGTTTCATGATCGAGCCCTTGCCGAACGACCGCTCTATCTGTGAGAGTGCCGCTTCAAGCGCCTTGCTTTTGTCCACCGATTTGTCCTCTACCAGCCGCAATGAATTCTGAGACATCCGATCCACCTTTAGGTTATTGAAGCCGCCCAAGCAATGTCGAGTTTGTACCCTATTTGTTCTATTCCCGCAATAGGCGATCAAACAATTGAAAGAAAAAGGTAAAACGGTCCGTGTTCTATTTTTGTTTTATCAATGCAAAGCAACGGCTTACGCCTGAAATGCCGGCATGCATCGGAAAAGATGCATCGCATCGATTCGCTTCTCAAGCCTCAGGAGAGCGGCTGAAATGAACGGAAAGATTCTCGTTCTCGGCGGTGCCCATATCGATAGACGCGGCCGCATCTCCGGCGAGACGGCGCCTGGCGTCAGCAATCCCGGAACCTGGTTTGAGGAACCGGGCGGCGGCGGCTTCAATGCAGCGCGCAACCTTGCAAGGCTCGGCTTTCAGGTGACGATGATTTCACCGCGCGGCGGCGATCCGATTGGCGAGACCGTCGGTGAAGCCGCCGATTTCGCCGGCATCGACGACCGGCCGTTCGTCTTCCTCGACCGCAAGACGCCGAGTTATACGGCAATCATCGAGAAGGACGGCAATCTGGTAATCGCCCTTGCCGACATGGATCTCTATCGCTTCTTCGTGCCGCGACGTCTCTCCATTCGCTGGGTGCGAGAGGCCTTCGCCGCCCATGATTTGGTTCTTTTCGATGCCAACCTGCCGGAAGAGACGATTGCGGCAATCGTCGCCAAGGCGCATTCCCTGGCAAAGCCCGTGGCGGCGATCGCCATCTCGCCGGCCAAGGTCGTCAGGCTGAAGCCCTGCATCGGCGATATCGACTATCTCTTCCTGAACGAGGCGGAAGCCGGAGCTCTTACGGGCCAGCAGCCGGAGAATGCCGACGGCTGGCCGCCACTCCTGAACGAGATCGGCGTCAGGAACGCCGTCGTCACCCGCGGCCGCCGCGAGCTCATCGCGTTGAGCGACGGTCGGGCCGTGACGCTGCAGCCGCCGGTCGCCGACACGGTCGCCGATGTCACGGGTGCCGGCGATTCTCTTGCAGCCGGGACGCTTGCCGCCTTGATATCGGGCCTGCCCCTCGAGGAAGCCGTCCGCTACGGCACCGCGGCGGCAGCACTGACGGTGCAGTCGCGGCACGCCGTCAACGAAAATCTGACGTCGGATCTGTTGAACGAGGCGCTTGCCCTTGTTCCCCAGGTCAGAATTCTGCATTGAAACCGCAGTTAAATAGTTGAGCATGATGTGGTCCGAAAACCGCTCACACTTTTCGGCATCATGCTCTGGCGATCACAGGACAAGACCATGACCAAGCCCATTTCCCCTCTTCTACCGATCGCCTATTCGAAGGAGGTCGCCAGCGCCAAGCAGCGCGGCGCGCCGCTGGTGGCGTTGGAATCGACGATCATCACCCACGGCATGCCCTATCCCGGCAATATCGAGATGGCCCGCAGCGTCGAGGCGATCATCCGCGAACAGGGTGCGGTGCCGGCGACGATCGCCGTCATTCACGGCACGCTGCATATCGGCCTTGAAGCCGGCGAGCTGGAGCAGCTCGCCAAGGCGACCGAGGTGATGAAGGTGTCGCGCGCCGATCTCGCCTTTGCGATCGCCGAGCGCCGTACCGGCGCCACCACGGTCGCCGCGACGATGATTGCGGCGGCCCGCGCTGGCATCCGCGTCTTTGCCACGGGCGGCATCGGTGGCGTGCATCGCGGCGCCGAGGAAAGCTTCGATATATCAGCCGATCTCGAGGAACTGGCGCGCACCGGCGTCATCGTCGTCTGCGCCGGCGCCAAGGCGATCCTCGACATTCCGAAGACGTTGGAAGTGCTGGAAACCCGCGGCGTTCCCGTCGTCACCTATGAGAGCGAAGAATTCCCCGCCTTCTGGTCGCGTTCCTCGGGCATATCAAGCCCGCTGTCGCTGAACAGTCCGGCGGCCATCGCCAATTTCCAGACGGTGCGCGATCAGCTCGGCATCGAAGGCGGCATGCTCGTCGCCAACCCAGTGCCCGAAGCCGACGAGATCGCGCGCGAGGAAATGGAGATCTATATTGAGAGGGCGCTCGACAGCGCCGAGCGCGACGAAATCACCGGCAAGGCGGTGACGCCCTATCTGCTCTCGACCATTTTTGATCTGACCGATGGCCAGAGCCTCAAGACCAATATTGCGCTGGTGGAGAACAATGCGCGGCTTGCGGCTGAGATTGCCGTGGCGCTGGGTGAGTAATTTTTGACGGGTGGGCTGGTCCCACCAGATGGATGGTGTCGTGAGGCACCGCCCTCTGCCCTGCCGGGCATCTCCCCCACAGGTGGGGAGATCGGCTGGACGCGCCGGTTTCCCCAAACAATAAGCGTTGCAGCTCGGCGAAAGGTTAGATGTAGGCGAATGGCCAAGCCGCTTGTCGATCTCCCTCCTTGTGGGGGAGATGTCCGGTAGCACAGAGGGGGTGCCACACAGCACGCGCTCTCCGTAACCGCCAAGCCGTAATCCTAGCTATCCAGCGTCTCTTTCACCACCACCGCCAACTGCTTCAGCGAGAACGGCTTCGGCAAAAACCCGAATTTCGATTCCGGCGGCAGGTTGCGGGCAAAGGCGTCCTCGGCATAGCCGGAGACGAAGATGAACTTCATGTCGGGATAGGTCTTGCGCAGCTCGCGCAGCAGCGTCGGGCCGTCCATTTCGGGCATGACCACGTCGGAAACGACGATATCGACCTTGCCTTCAAGCTCTTCCATAATGCTGAGCGCTTCGACGCCGGACCCCGCTTCGTGAACGGTATAACCGCGCGTTTCCAGCATGCGCTTGCCGCCGCGGCGCACCGCCTCCTCATCCTCGACGAGCAGGATGACCGCCGATCCGGTCAGGTCCTCCGGCTGCTGCGCCGGTGGCGTCTCTGGCCGAACGCCGATCTCGGCGACGGCGCTGTCGACAGCGTCTGCTTCGGCGGCAACCGCCGGCTCCGGGATGTGGCGCGGCAGGAAGACCCGGAAGGTCGTGCCTTTGCCGACTTCGGATTCCGGCTGGATGTAACCACCCGATTGTTTGACGATGCCGTAGACCATGGCGAGGCCTAGTCCCGTGCCTTTGCCGACATCCTTGGTGGTGAAGAAGGGCTCGAAGATCTTGTCCATGATCTCAGGCGCGATGCCGGTGCCGTTATCGGCGACTTCGATCAGCACCATGTCTTCGGCCGGCATGTAGGAATAGTTAAAGGCGGAGACCTCAGTGGCGGTCAGGTTTCGGGTGCGCAGCGTCAGCGTGCCACCCTCGGGCATGGCGTCACGCGCATTGACGCAGAGATTGATCAGCACCTGCTCGAATTGCGACAGATCGGTTTTGACGGGCCAGAGGTCGCGGCCATATTGCACGTCGAGCTTGACGTTGGTGCCGGAGAGCAGACGGTCGACCAGCATGCGCAGGTCGCCGACGACATCGGTGAGGTTGAGCACCGAGGGCCGCATCGTCTGTTTGCGCGAGAAGGCCAGCAGCTGGCGCACCAGCACGGCGGCGCGGTTGGCGTTGCGCTTGATCTCCATCAGGTCGGCGAAGCTGGCATCGGCCGGCCGCGCCTGTAACAGCAGATGGTCGGAGGACAGCAAGATCGCCGTCAGCACATTGTTGAAGTCATGGGCGATGCCGCCGGCAAGCGTGCCGACGGCGTTCATCTTCTGCGTCTGCGCCATCTGCGCTTCCAGCGCCTTCTGCTCGGTCACCTCGACGGCATAGACGATCGCCGCTTCCTCGGGCGCCTCGTCGCTCTGGTCGATGACGGCATTGACATAGAAACGGAAATAGCGCGCCTCGTCGGTCGGCGTGCGGGTATCGAGGGGCGCGATATCGCCCTGCCGGTCCTTGGCTGCCGCCAGCGCCTCGGCCAGCTGCGGCCGGTCGCTTTCCTGCACGATGGTTTCGAGATGCGGCGCCTTTTCGAGGTCGTCGCGCGAAACGACGCCGGAAAACAGCTTGAGGAACGGCGCATTGGTCCGCAGAATACGCCCGTTGCCGTCGACCGATGCAATAGCCATCGGCGTGTTGTTGAAGAAACGGGTGAAGCGCATGGCAGCCGCCGAAGCCGACTGACTGCTCTCGCTGTTCTTTTCACGCGCCAGCACGATCGTCCGGCTTTCGCCGGGCGCGCCGTCGCGCATCGAGGTGACGCTGTGGAGGATCTGCACCGGCAGGCTCTGGCCGTTGCTCTTGCGCAGATCGAGATCGAGCGTCACGGTCTTTTTCAGGCCGGGTTCAGCCTGCACCGACTGGATCAGCGCCAGCCCCTCGCCGGCCACGACATCGCCGATCGTCATCGAGCCCGGCACGAACTTGGTGAGATCGAGACCCAGCCACTCGGCAAGTGTGGCGTTCAGATAGAAGATCTCGCCCTTCCTGCCGGCGGAGAAGAAACCGGCCGGCGCATGGTCGAGATAGTCGATCGCGTTCTGCAGTTCCTTGAAGAAGCGCTCCTGATCGTCGCGCTCGGTGGTGATGTCGGTGATCTGCCAGATCTGCAGCGGTTTCCCGCCATTCTCCTCCGGCTGCAGCAGCCGCGCCTTCAGCCGGTACCAATGCGCGCCGGAGCTGTTGCTGCCAGGGCCGACGGCGCGCAGCAGGCGGAATTCCTCCCGGCCTTCCTTGCCCTCGCGCAGGCCGTTGACCAGCCTGTAGAGCGCCTCGTTCGATTCGCGGTGGCGCGACAGCAGGGTTTCCAGGGTCTGCACCTCGGTCGCCTTGCGCGCGCCGGTCAGCGCGCCATAGGCGGCGTTGGCATAGATAATTCGGCCCTTTTCGTCGGTAATCAAGGTACCGTCGGGATGGCTGTTGAGGAAGGCGCGCGCCAGGCTGTCGGACTGGCGCTGCGGCATCACCTCGATAAAGCCGATGACCGAGGATACCAGGAAGAAGATGCCGACCATGGCGAGCACGCCGAGACCGCCGAGCACGACCTCATTGTCGAGCGACTTCTTGAAGACGACGAATCCGCCGGCGGCTGCGATCAGCACGAGGGCCAGCAGAAGAATGCGCAAAACCGTGCCAGAACGCCCCCCACGATCCACAAGCGGTGCGTTATAATCGTCGGCCTGACGCGGTTTCGTCATGTATTCCTCACATACGCCCCTCCAGCTTCGTAGCACGAACACGAAGCGGGAATCAGGCACTCTTTCCTTCTTAGCAATTTGCCGCGTCGGCAAAAACACCGCCAGTCGGCAAGACTGCTTGAATTCACAGGCAACAGCGCCATCTGCCCCCGAAGCCGACGCGACTGCCCGTGCGCAAGGTCGGCGGGCACCCAAGCAGCGGAACACGCAATCGCGTTCACCGGTGACTGGACAGCACCGGCGGCCCTTGCCTAAGGAACGGAAAAGTCGTCAATATGTGCCGAATATGAAATGGAGTGAGTGATTATGTTGGATGATGTTGTCGGAGCTTATAGCAGCCGTTTTCTGCTTGCCGCCGGTGGCGTCGGTCTGGCGCTTCTCCTGCTCATCCTGGTGCTTTGGGTGATCCGCAGCCGGGCGCCCTCGCCCTTTGTGCGCGGCGGCCGCAACCGCCAGCCCCGTCTGCAGGTCCTGGATGCCGCTGCTGTCGATACCCGTCGCCGGCTGGTGCTGGTGCGCCGCGATGACGTTGAGCATCTGATCATGATCGGAGGCCCGAGCGATATCGTCATCGAAAGCCGTATCCTGCCGGGAGCGGCCGAACAGGCGGAAACTGCCGACCGCCCGCAACACCTCGAACAGCCTCTAATATCCCCGCCGCGCCCGGAAACGCCACCGGTTTCTCCGCCCCGCTCCGCAGTTGCAGCGCCGGTCGAAGCCCCTGCCGCAGCCCGGGTCGAACCGGCCGCCGAGCCTACCTTCTCGGCACCGGTTTTCCCGGAGCCGCGCCCGCGCCCCGAACCGCAGGCCCAGCCGGCCGTTGCACCGCCGGTGGCGACCAGCCCTCTTCCGGCAAATCCCGTGACCGTGCCCCTGTCGGCCGAACGCGACGCTCCTCCGCCTGCCCCGCCCCAGCCGCGCCCGGAGCGGCCCGTCGCTCCCCCGGTCGCGCCCGCAGCCTTCCACGATACAGCAAGTGCGGCCGAGATTCTCGATGCCGCCCGCCAGCGCGTGCTGCCGCAGCAGCGCATCGAACCCGAGGTCTCCGCTCCATCTGTCCACGACATGCCGGCGGCCGCGCGCACGTCTGGAATGGACGATGGACCGGCACCGGCGATCCGCCGTGATTTTCAGCAGGTGCTGGAAGAGGAGATGTCGAACAATCTGACGGCCGAACGTATCGTCCCGGCGCCGGTAAACCAGGCCCCGCGTCAGGCCATACCGCAACCGCAGCCGGGCAATCAGCCGCGCCGCGATCCCGAGCTCGCCCCGATCACCGGCGCCGATACGGAACTGCAGAAGGAAGTCGCTCGCATCTTCGGCGAAATGAGCGTCAATCGCGACAAATGAGGGGAAACACGCCCGCATCACACCGGGCTGCCGCGCTTTCTCTTTCACCATGAAGTTGCACAAATGCCGCAACGCCGCGGCTTTTTCAGTTTCCCAATGTCTTGGGCCTCCCCATCACGTCAATCATTTGGTATCGATCGGGGTGAAGAGCGTTGGCGCATCTGAGGTTGCACTTTGCCTAAGTAAAAATCGGTCTCACTCCAGTTTCACCCGTATTGCCGCCTAGCGACACGCTGGCGGCATGCGACCATGTTCATCGGGTGGTGGCGAGAGACCGGTTTGGCATTGTTACAATATGCCATGTGCAGCGCCGCTGTCTCAGCTCTTCAGCCGCCCACAACATCGCCACACCGCGCCCGCAAGGGCTTTCTCATGCACCATCTCGATGGACTTCCGAACGGAAGACCAAGACGATATGTGCAAGACGCTTCGGGTCCGATGGACCATTATTCCCAAGATTGCTCCCCAACCTTGGGTTGCCTGCGGCGGATGCGGCGGCCTGAGAGCCTTCCAATCCAGCGGCAAGATTCGGCTCAATGCCAACGGCCGCAAGCTGGATGCCTGGCTTATCTACAAATGCCTGACCTGTGAAAGAACATGGAACCGGCCGATCATCGAGCGCCGCAATGTCCGTGACATCGATCCTGCGGTCCTCGACGCGCTGCAGTCCAACGATCGGGACTGGATCCGCGCGGAAAGTTTCAACCTCGATGCTCTCCGGCGCAAATCGCTGCGTGTCGACGAGTTTGCCGAAGTTGAAATCGCCAAGGAGATGCGGCACGAAACCGCAGATTGGACGAAATTGGCAATCGAACTGACGGTTCCGGTGCCAACAAGCACACGCCTCGACCGTCTGCTGTCCTCGGAACTGAAGCTTTCACGCGCGATGCTGCAGGCTCTTCACGCAGACGGCATGCTTCGGACGGATCCTGAGAAAGCAGACATTATGCGACGACGAATCAGGAATGGCACCCTCGTCACGATCGACCTCTCCAGGGAGGCCGGACGAGAGCAATCGTGGAAACCTCTGGCGACAGGCGATTCTGCCGTGGAGCGGTGATCGACGAACAAGCGCCGCGATCCGATCGCGGCGCTTGTTCTGCTCTCATATCTGCATGAAAACCCTTATTCGTCGCGATAGACTTTTTCGCGGCGTTCGTGGCGCTCCTGCGCCTCGATCGATAGCGTCGCGATCGGGCGGGCGTCGAGACGCTTGAGGCCGATCGGTTCGCCGGTTTCCTCGCAATAGCCGTAAGTACCGTCTTCGATGCGCTGCAGTGCCGCGTCGATCTTGGAAATCAGCTTTCTCTGCCGGTCGCGGGCGCGAAGTTCGATCGCCCGGTCGGTTTCCGACGACGCCCGGTCGGCGAGGTCGGGATGGTTTGCGCTTTCCTCGGCCAGGTGGTCGAGGGTTTCACGCGCTTCTCGAAGGATATCATTTCTCCATGCAACCAGCTTGGTCCTGAAGTAGGCACGCTGGTTTACGTTCATGAACTCTTCCTCTTCCGAGGGAACGTAATTGCTAAGATCGATCTTCTCACTCAACGCGATTCTCCTGAAGAACATCTCATCTGGGCGGGTGTATATCCCAAGCGCTAGCCGCGATTCAAGCCAAATACGACAGGTAAACAGATTTTTAAATCTGTTACAGTTTTAGGCTAACGATCTATTTTGTCATGGTTATTCCGGCCACCGTTTTCTTCTTCGCCTTCAAAACGCCGTGTTGTCAGCCACGTTTTGGGCAGTTGCGGCATGGCTGGCGATTGACGACGGCCAAGTGCAACCGCTACTGAAAAGACCCGCCCGATCCTGGATTTGCCCATGACCGTACCGCTGCCTCCGCCCAACCGCATCTACCTCCTGCGTCATGCCGAGGCCGCCTGGGCCGAACCCGGGCAGCGCGATTTCGACCGGCCGCTCAACGAAAAGGGTTATGGCGATGCCGAGATCATTGCCGACAAGGCCGCCGACAAGGGCTACCGTCCCGATCTTCTGATCAGTTCAACGGCGCTGCGCTGCCGTGGCACCGCCGATGCGGTCCATCGGGCGATGGGCCTCACGCTCGACGTGCGTTATGTCGATGTGCTCTACAATGCCACTGTCGATAACTATCTCGAAATCGTCGATTCGCAGGATGAGGCGGCCGTCATGCTGGTCGGCCACAATCCAACCATGGAGCAGGCGCTGGAAGTGCTGATCGGCCATGAGGCGATGGTCAGCGCCCTTCCAGGCGGCTTCCCGACGGCCGGGCTTGCCGTCGTCGATTACGATGCTGTCGCCGCCGGCTGGCGTCTCACCGATTTCGTGGTCGTCTGAAAGCTTTCGCGCCGCGTCTTTTTCGGGCGGCGCGCCCTTCCTATATTGCCGGCAGTCACCAACCGGAATTGCGCCTTGCCGCCACGCCTGACATCTTTTGCCGACGACGCCCGCATCGCCCTCGACAATCTTGCCGATCGGGCAAGCGGCCTCGTCAACCCGACCGTGCGGCTCGGCGTTACCGGCCTCTCCCGGTCCGGCAAGACGGTCTTCATCTCCTCGCTGGTGCACAATCTCCTGCATGGCGGTCGCCTGCCGCTGTTCGAGCCGGTGCAATCCGGTCGTGTCTCGGCGGTGCGGCTGGAGCCGCAGCCCGATGATGCCGTGCCGCGCTTCCAGTACGAGGATCATATCCGCGCGCTGGTGAAAGACCGTAACTGGCCGGATTCGACCCGCGCCATATCGGAACTGCGCATCACGCTGGATTATCAGAGCGCCAGCGGCTGGAACCGGCTGTTTTTGCCCGGCCGCCTGTCGATCGACATCGTCGATTATCCCGGCGAATGGCTGCTCGACCTGCCGCTGCTCGGCAAGGACTACCGCACCTTCAGCGAGGAAACGATCGCGCTTGCGCAAACCGGCGTGCGCTCCGAATTGTCGCGCGGGTGGCTGGCGCTGACACATGCCGCCGATATCCGGGCCGGCGCCGACGAGATGGTCGCCCGCGACCTCGCCACCGCCTTTGCCGATTATCTCAAGGCCTGCAAGGCCGACGAACGTTCGCTCTCCACCCTGCCGCCCGGCCGGCTGCTGCTGCCCGGCGATCTCGACGGGTCGCCGGCGCTGACCTTTGCGCCGCTCGCCTTGCCGCCGGACGCCCGTCCCGGCCGAAACTCGCTCTGGACGATGATGGAGCGGCGTTACGAGGCCTATAAATCGGTTGTCGTCAAACCCTTCTTCCGCGAGCATTTCGCCCGGCTCGATCGCCAGATCGTGCTGGTCGATGCGCTGCAGGCGATGAACCGCGGGCCTGAAGCGGTGCAGGATCTGGAACGGGCGCTGACCGATGTGCTCGCCTGTTTCCGCCCCGGCACCAATTCGCTGCTCTCCTCGCTGCTCGGGCGCCGCATCGACCGCGTGCTGGTCGCCGCCACCAAGGCCGATCATCTCCATCATGAAAGCCACGACCGGCTCGATGCGCTGACCCGCCGCCTCGTCGATCGCGCCATCGACCGCATCGGCATGGCCGGCGCCGGCATCGACGTCATGGCGCTCGCCTCCGTGCGCGCCACTCGCGAGGCATCGGTCAAGCGCGACGGCCATGAGCTGCCCGTCATCGTCGGCACGCCGATGGAAGGTGAAACCATCGCCGGCGAGGTTTTCGACGGCCAGAGAAAGACCGCGATCTTCCCCGGCGACCTGCCGGCAGATCCGGAAAGCCTGTTCGACCGCATCGCTTCCGGCGAGACCGGCCTGCAACTGCCCGATGTCAATGTCGTCAGGTTCCGCCCGCCTCAGCTTGAGGAAACCGGCGGCGGCATCAAGCTGTCGGTGCCGCATATCCGCCTCGACCGCGCCATGCAGTTCCTGTTCGGAGACCGTCTCGCATGAGCATGCCCCCGTCCGATCCGCCGCGCCGTCCGCCCGCCGCGTTCACCTATGAGGATGAGGCCACCGAGCCGCGCGACAACGGCCGCCAAGGAGAGCAGCGGCGCAAGCCGGAAAGCTTTTCCGAAAACATCATCGTCACAGCTGATGAGGACGATCCCTTCCTCAATCCCGATAAGGATCTGAGCGCAGTCCCGGTCGCAACGCCACGCAAGCGCCGGACCTCGTTCGGCAAGATCGCTGCCGGCGCCTTCGGCATCCTGCTGTCGCTTGGCATCGGCCTCTGGACCGATCGCTTGATCCGCGATCTCTTCACCCGCGCCGACTGGCTGGGTTATGCGGCCCTTGCCGTGCTTGCGGTCGGTATCCTCGCCGTGCTTGCCCTCGTCATCCGCGAGACAGCCGGCATGATGCGCCTTGCCGCCGTCCAGGCGATCAAGGCCGAAGCGGAAGCGGCGATGGTCGAAACCCGGCCGGCAAAGGCGCGCGCGGTCGTTGACCGCCTCACCGCGCTGCTTTCGGCCAATCCCGAGACATCGAAGGGCCGCGCCACGCTGAAGGCGACGGAAGGCGAGGTCATCGATCCCCCGCATCTGATTGCGCTTGCCGAACGTGAATTGCTCGCGCCCCTTGACCGCAAGGCCCGCGCCCTGATCGTCAACGCCTCGAAACGCGTCTCGATCGTCACGGCCGTCAGCCCGCGCGCCGTGGTCGACCTGCTCTATGTGCTCTATGAGGCCGTGCGCCTCATTCGCGCCATGGCCGAGCTTTACGGCGGTCGCCCCGGCACCCTCGGCATGTTCCGTCTGCTGCGTGACGTGCTGGCGCATCTTGCCGTCACCGGTTCGATTGCCGTCGGCGACAGCCTCGTCCAGCAGGTGCTCGGCCATGGGCTGGCCTCCAGGCTCTCGGCCCGGCTTGGCGAGGGCGTTATCAACGGCCTGATGACCGCCCGCATTGGAATCGCGGCAATGGATCTCTGCCGCCCACTCGCCTTCCACGCCCTGAAGCGGCCGGGAATCGGTGACTTCATCGGCGATCTCACGCCCTCCATGTCACCGCGCGGCAACACTCCTTGATCGACGAGGCTAATCCTCAAGCGTGACCTTCCCCGGCGTAATGCCGAAGAAATTGTAGCAGATTCAAAGCTCTAACAGCGATAATTTAAAATTGTCGCCGCGCGAAAACCCTGTATCTCCGCGCATTTCGGCACAATCGAAAGGAAGGATTAACCATTATTCGGCAAAACTTGCTGCCAGTTCTTGAGTGGCGCTTGCCAAGGAAAATCCATGTATTCGCGCAAGTTTCTTATCATATGCGGCCTGGCCGCCGCGGCATTGTCTCCCGTCGCAGATGTCGCTCCGGCAGCCACCGCTGCCACCCGTGACAAGGCCTTCTTCGATTCCGTCGCCGGCTCCTGGAAGGGCCCGGGCGAAATCGTCGCCGGCAAATATAAGGGCACGAAATTCACCTGTAATCTGATCGGCGAGCCGACAGGTGACAGCGGTGCCGGCATCAAGCTCGACGGCACCTGCCGCGTCGGCGTCTTCAAGCAGCCGATGACCGCCGTCATTTCGCAGTCGGGCTCGACCTACAAGGGCAAGTTCCTCGACGGCGCCGCCGGCAAGGGTCTCGACGTCGTCTCCGGCGCCGTCAGCGAGGATACCGTCGTCGTCGGCATCAACCGCGCCAAGCTGAACGGCGCGATGATCGCTCGTGTACGCGACGACAAGACGATGAACGTCACCGTTTCGGTCAAGGTCGAAAGCCAGATGGTCCCAGTCATCGGCCTGACGCTGACCCGCCAGGTCGACGAGATGGCCGTCGGTTCGATCCAGTAGATAATCGCAGAGCGGATTTTCCTGAAGCGGCGGGTTTCCCGCCGTTTTCCGTTTCAGGATCTCCGCCTCAGTTTTGGAGCCACCAGTCGCGGCTGTTGTCGGCAATCTCGATACCCGCCACGTCCGCACCCGACAGCCAGTCGCTGACCGCCCTGCCCTTGACGAGCAGGCCCGGCGCGATATCGGCAAGCGGCATCAGCACGAAACCGCGATCGGTCATGCGTGGATGCGGCAGTTCCAGCCGCGGCGCCTCCTGGATGACGTCGCCATAGGTGAGCACGTCGATATCGAGTGTGCGCGGCCCCCAGCGCTCGATGCGCTCGCGTTTCATTTCCCGCTCGATCGACAGGCAGACATCGAGCAAAGCCTCGGGCGCCAGCCGGGTTTCGACGGCGGCGCAGGCATTGAAGAAGAAGGATTGATCCGTCTTGCCCCAGGGCGGCGTGCGATAGAGCCGCGAGACCGCCGTAACCCGGCAGTCACCTCGTCCATCCAGCCGCTGCAGTGCGGCGGCCATCGCCTTGACGGGATCGCCGATATTGCCGCCGAGCCCGAGTGTGGCGGATTGCAGTGCAGCCTCAGGCAAAGTGCTCAACGCTCACCTGCACGAAATCGAGCACGCCCGGCACCGGCGCGTTCGGCTTGCGCACCGTGATCTTCGCCCGCCGGACCTGCGGGAATCTCTGACACAGTCCCTTGGCGATATCGAGCGCCAGCGCCTCGATCAGGTAGCGCCGCTTGCCCGTGACGATCTGCTCGATCACGGTGAAGGCGATACCGTAATTGACGGTGTCGTCGATCGAATCGCTTTCCAGCGCCTCGCCGGCAACGACATCGAGCTCGGCATCGACGAAGAAGCGCTGACCGAGGAACTCCTCCTCGTCATGCACGCCGTGGCGCGCAAAGAAAGCGCAGTTCTGCAGCGTGATCGTGTAGGTGGTCATGTCGGCCGCTTCCTCTCGAATTCCTTGCGCGCATTCAACATAGCATCGGCGATGTCGAGCGCATCCCTGTTGATTGCGACATTGTGCACCCGGAAAACCGCAGCCCCCTGAAGTCTGAGCAGGGCGCTGGTAACAGCGGTCGCAGAATCCCTGTCTGCCGCCTCACGCCCCGTCACCGCGCCGAGGAAGCGCTTGCGCGACGTCCCGGCGAGCAGCGGCAGGCCGAAGCGGGAAAGTTCGGAAAACCGCGCCATCAGTTCCAGATTCTCCTCCGCCGTCTCCTTGGCGAAGCCGAAGCCCGGATCGAGCACGATGCGGTCGCTGTTGACGCCGGCTGCCGCCGCGATCGCAAGCGACCGTTTGAGAAAATGCACCTGGTCGGCGATGACGTCGGGAAGCTTCGCCCGGTCGCGGCCGGTATGCATGATACAGAGCCCGGCCCCGGTCGCCGCGGCGATGTCGGCGATATCGGGCTCCTTCTGCAGCCCGAACACGTCGTTGACGATATGGGCGCCGGCGCCGACGGCTAGCCGCGCCGTCTCGGCGCGATAGGTGTCGATCGAGATCAGCGCCTGGGTGCGCCCGCGCAGCGCCTCGATGACGGGTAGCACGCGGGCCTGCTCCTCGGATGGGCTGACGGCTGCGGCGTTCGGCCGGGTCGATTCGCCGCCGATATCGATAATCCCGGCACCCTCGCTCACCGCCCGCAGCGCCTGTTCGACCGCCGCATCGACGGTTTCAAACCGCCCGCCGTCGGAAAAGGAGTCCGGCGTCACGTTGATGATCGCCATGATCACCGAACGACGGCCGAGTTCGATCTGCCGGCCATGGCCGACACGCCATAAACTGCCTTCGAGCCCTCTCACCAGACTTATCCCATCGATCATGAAAAAAGCGCCATCCGATATTGCGCTTGCGGTGGCTATGCCCCAAGCTCCTGTCGATTTCAACACGGGTTGCGTTCAGAATGCCGCTTGCAGTGCGTTATATGGTCCTTCCTATTGCCTTTTCCATTGGTCTTTCCGTCTGCAGCCCGGTGGCAGCAGAAGTGATCGCATCGAAAAGCTATTCCTATTTCAGCATCCGCGGCAAAACCGCGGATGAGCTCGACCGCGAACTCAGCCGGCGCGGCCCAACCTCGAGCGGCTCTTCGGCGCGCCATCCGGGTGCCACGAAGATCCGCTTTGGCGGTGAAGCCACCTATATCCAGGATAGCGGACGCTGCCGCGTCGGTAACGTCAAGGTTACGGTCCACACCCAGATCATCCTGCCGCGCTGGAGCAACCGTAAGGGCGCCAGCAAGGAGCTGTCGATGATCTGGGACGCCCTGTCGAGCGATATCAAGCGCCACGAGGAGCGCCATGCCGAAATCGCCCGCGATCAGGCCCGCGCCATGGAACGCGCCATCCGCGCGCTGCCGCAGCAGCGCAGCTGCGAGGCCATGCAGGAACTCGTCTCCGGCGAATCAGCTCGCGGTATAGACGAGCACGATCGACAGCAGGCGCGATTCGACCGGGTCGAGGCGGTCAACTTCCAGAAGCGCATGCTGAGATTGCTGAACAATCGAATCAACGGCCGAGCCGGCGAAAAATAGGGCTTTTTCGCTCTGGTTGCGAGCGGAAAACCTTAGCTGCACAACGAAACTTGTGCGAAACTTGTCCCCTCCCCAGTGATTGAATGGTCATTTTTCATCCTGGCAGACTCAACCGGAACGCGTTAATATGAACACATTCGAAAGTGCAGCTACGGCATCTGCCCTTTCATCGCTGGGTTCTCCTGGCGCGTTCCGAAGCCGCGGATGTTCCTCCCTCATCCGTAGGTAATGCGCCCGCCTCGCCTCGCTCGCACCAGCGCGCGAGGCGTCTTTTTTGTGGATCTTATTCCGGCGAAGTTTGAAGCGCGGGCGCGCTTAAGCCTGGCGTTCCGGCACGTGCACCACGAGCCCGTCATAGACAGCCTTCATGCGGATCTGACAGGACAGCCGCGAGGTCGGGCGCACATCGAAGGCGAAGTCGAGCATATCCTCTTCCATCGCTTCCGGCTGGCCGACCTGCTCGGTCCATGCCTCGTCGACATAGACATGACAGGTCGCGCAGGCGCAGGCGCCGCCGCACTCAGCCTCGATACCGGGCACCGAATTGCGCACGGCATTCTCCATGACGGTGGAGCCTTGGTCGACGTCGAGGTCGAAGCGCGTGCCGTCGAAGGCGACGATGGTAAGTTTGGGCATCAGGACTATTTCCGGTCTTCAAATGATGGGCGGATTTTCTTCCGACAATTCGACGCTTCAGTCAACATTGGGAAAGTCGCCATAACCTCGCAGATCGAGCCTTCGGCCGCCGTCTTCAAAGCGTCATGGAAGACGTCGCAAAAAGACCCGAGGTTCCGCAATGGAACAACGGGTCTTTCAAACGACATCTCAAACAGCGATCAGCCGCGGCAGAGCTTCAGGATGAAATTCTCAGCGTCGATGACGGCGGCGCCGAGCGCTGCCGTCGCCCCGGCGTCACCGCCGGTCTCCTCGACGGCTTCGGCCGTCTGCGACACGCGGAACGCACCTACCGAGCTTGCCGCGCCCTTCAGGCGGTGCGCGGCCGCGCCGACGCGGATGGTTTCGCCGCTGGCTATATCCTGCAGACATGCGCGAGCCTGGCGCGCAAACATCTGAAGGACTTCGATTTCCAGCGACTTGTCGCCCATCGTCTGCTTGGCGAGATGGACGAGATCGATCGGCCGGACCTTCGAGGGACAGGGTCCCTTTGCATTGTCCGGCGCCTCGAATACGATGTTCAATGCTGCCATCTGAGCTGCCATTGCCAATTCTCCCGTCTCGTGTCGTGCGCAGTTGCTACCGTTCTGCGACAGGAGGGTGGCCATCACGTTAAATTCCGGCACATGCGGGCTGGAAATCTCGCCACATGGTTAACGTCCGTTAAATATCCCTAAATTATTGGTTTTTAAGCGGTGTCACGGATTCAAAGATGTTAACAACGGGTTAACGAGCCGCAAATCTCAAGCCTTCATTAATTGTGTGAAGAGCCCAGATGTGTCACTACGATACTGGTAGAGCGGGTTTATGGTACGCGCCTTTGCCGAGCGAGTGGATAATGGTAGTGTTTGATACCTTCCGTTTGAAAAAGCGGCTATCTACTCTGAAATGACATGCTTATCCGTCCGTCGTTGGGATGGAAGGCTGGAACGGCAAAGTTGTTCTCCGGGTGAGGCGGAAGCCCGGAATTGCGCTGCCGGATCGGCCGACAGTAACGAGGCATAACCAATGGCGAACAATAGATATAACGAGTCGATCGAGGACAAGGCGTTCAAGGCATTGGACGAGGCCCTCCAGATCGACTTCGGCAAAGATAACGTGCCGTCTCGCCGCGGCGACGCGCCTGAGGCCCCGGAGGCTAATGTGTCTGATCCAGTAAATGCGCGTAACCAGCAGGCCCAGGAAGAAGCGCAGCGCCGCAACCGCCGCGGTGGCGCCGGCGAGCCGGCTTCCAGGGGGCCGGCTTTCACGCCCGCCAACGATGCCAGCCGCAACACGCCCGCCTCGATCCTGAAATCTTTCGACGGCTCCTCCAGCCGCTCGGCGGTGCGCACCGCCACACTGTTCTCCGTACTCTGGGTCATGGGCGGACTCGGCCTCATGTCGCTGCTGTATGGTCCACAGATCTGGCAGATCCGTTCGCTCGCCGATCTCGTCGCCCTGCCCGGCGTCATCGCCGGCCTCGTCGGCATCATTATCCCCGTGATGATGTTCTATGCTTTCGCCATCATGATCGCCCGCGCCCAGGACATGCGCAACGCCGCCCGGTCGATGGCGGAGGTGGCATTGCGCCTGGCGGAGCCGGAAACCATCGCCTCCGAACGCATCATGACCGTCGGCCAGGCCGTGCGCCGTGAGGTCTCGGCCATGAATGAAGGCATCGAGCGCACCATCGCGCGTGCCTCCGAGCTGGAAACGCTCGTCCATTCCGAAGTCAATGCACTTGAACGTTCCTATGCCGACAACGAGCTGCGCGTCCGCGGCCTCGTCCACGAACTCGGCTCCGAGCGCGAGGCGATCGTCAACCATGCCGACCGCATCCGCACCTCGATCGGCAGCGTCCACGACCAGTTGAAGGAAGAGCTGTCGCTGGCGACCGAAGAGATCGCGGTGCGGCTTTCTACATCGGGCGAAGCCTTTGCCTCGCTGATCGATACGCGCGCCGCGACGATTCTGGAAAAATCCGACAATGCCCTGCAGTCGATCGGCAGCCTGCTCGCCGCCAAGACCGATAGCCTGTTGCAGACACTGAACGCATCGGGCTTCGCGCTCGCCACCGAATTCGACAACCGCCTCGAAGCGCTCTCGGTCAACCTCAATGACCATGGTGAAAAGCTGCTCAGCCAATTCGAGACGCGCGCCTCGACCATGGACAGCAGCACCGAGAAGCTGAATGCCGCGCTGCAGGAGCGCACGCAGCAGCTCAGCGAGATCCTGATCGCCCGCACCCGCGAGATCAATGAGAGCCTGACATCGGGCGAACGCACCATCGGCGGGACGCTCGACGACGTGCTGTCGAAGCTGAATAGCGCCCTTGATGAAAAGGGCGCGAGCTTCCGCCAGAGCCTGCAGAGCACCGCCGACGACGCCGTCATGGATCTCGACGTGCGCTCCGGCTTCTTCGAAGAGCGGCTGCAGACGACGGTTGCCCAGCTGTCCACCGCCTTCGACGAACGCGTCGCTGAATTCACCAGCGCCTTCGACAAACGCACCGGCTCGCTCGACACCAAGCTGATGGAGAGCCTCGCTCGCATCAACGAGACGCTGACCGGCGGCTCGGATTCGATCGACGGCATCCTGAGTTCCGGCATCGACCGGCTCGGCACCTCGATGACCGACCAGCAACTGGCGCTCGCCACGGCACTCGCCACCGGCCATGACGTGCTGGAAAGCACGCTGGGCACCCGGGCCGACGAAATTACCACCGCCCTCACCGGCCGCACCGGCGAACTGACGTCGGCGCTGCAGAGTGCCACCTCGGAAATCGCGCTGACGCTTGCATCCGGCACCTCCGAGCTGCAGAACAATCTGCAGGCACGCTCGGCCGAATTCCGCGACACGCTGCGCACCACCACCACCGATCTGACCACCGCCGTTGCCGCCGGCACCGAGCAGGTGACTGCAGCCTTCGGCGGTCGCGCCGAGGAGCTGAGCGGTGTGCTTGCTGCCCGTACGGCAGAAATCAGCGAGGCGCTCGGCACGGCCCACGGCCGCATCGACAGCGTCATGGCCGAGCGCGGCGGCGCCCTGGTCGACGCGCTCACCACCCATCACGGCCGCTTCGAAGAAGCGCTGACGACCCGCGCCGACGCCATCATCGATGCCGTCTCCGGCACCCATGACCGCCTGGCCGAGACGCTTGACGAAAAGGCCATGGCGCTCGCCATCTCCCTGAACGAGAGCCAGGCCCGCATCGAGGATACGCTCGAGACCCGCTCCGGAGCGCTGCTGAGCGCGGTATCGGGCACGCATGACCGCCTCTCCGAGACGCTCGATGAAAAGGCGATGGCGCTCGCCATTTCGCTAAACGAAAACCAGGCCCGCATCGAGGATACGCTCGAGACCCGCTCCGCCGCCCTGCTGAACGCCGTCTCCGGCACCCATGCCCGCCTCTCCGAAACTCTGGACAGCAAGGCGGCCGCCCTGACCACCTCGCTCGACGAGCGCCATGCCCGCATCGACAATGCACTTGGAACGCGTGCAGAGGCGTTGCTGAACACCGTGTCCGGCACGCGTGATCGCCTTGCCGAGACCCTCGACGAAAAGGCCGCCGCCTTCGCCATTTCCTTGAACGAGAGCCAGGCCCGCATCGAAGAGACGCTCCAGACCCGCTCGGCGGCTCTGCTGAACGCTGTCTCCGGCACCCATGACCGCCTGTCCGAAACGCTGGAAGACAAGGTCGCAGCTTTTGCTACCTCGCTCAGCGAAGGCCACGCCCGCATCGACGAGACGCTCGAAAGCCGCTCCGCGGCTCTGCTGAATGCCGTCTCCGGCACCCATGACCGCCTCTCCGAGACGCTGGACGAAAAGGCGATGACACTCGCCATCTCCTTGAATGAGAGCCAGTCGCGGATCGAAGACACGCTGGAAGCGCGCTCCGAAGCCTTCCTGAAGGCTGTGTCCGGAACGCATGACCGTCTTTCGGAAACGCTCGACAAAAAGTCGGCAGCTCTCGCCGCCTCGCTGAATGAGGGCCAGAGCCGCCTGCAGGACACGCTGGAGAGCCGCTCGGAATCCTTCCTCAATGCGGTCTCCGCCACCCACGACCGTCTGTCCGAAACGCTCGACGACCGGGCGATGGCGCTTGCCATTTCGCTGAACGAGAGCCAGAGCCGTCTCGAAGAGACCCTGACATCAGGCGCCGATGCAATCACCCAAGCGGTCTCCGGTACGCATGACGGCCTGAACGGTGTGCTCGACCGGAAGGCAGCGGCCATTGCCACCTCTCTGAATGAAGGCCAGGCCCGCCTCGAGGAAGCCTTAGTGCACCGCACCGCTGCGATCATCGGCGCGGTAACGGCAACCCACGACCGGCTGACCGACACGCTCGACGAAAAGACCATGGCGCTCGCCATTTCGCTCGACGATAACCAGAGCCGCTTCGACAGTGTGCTCGAAGCGCGCAGCAACGCCATCATGGAGGCCGTCTCCGGCGCCGAGTCACGCGTTGCCGGCGCCTTCACCGACAAGACCGATGCCATCCGCGCCGCCTACACCGACAATCAGCAGCGGCTCGAAAATGCGCTTTCCGAGCATAGTGCCGCCCTTTCGGGCGTTCTCGATGCCGGCGGCGCTCGCTTCGAGGATCTCGTCGGCGGCCTGACCGGCCGCATCGAAGGCCGGCTGAGCGATGCCCATGCACGGCTCGGAGGCCTTGCCGACGAGACCGCGGCGCGTATCGAAGGCGGGCTCACCTCCGCCCACGAGCGCATCCGCACGACGCTTGAGGATCGCGCCAACGCCATCGACCTGTCGCTGAACCAGGCTCATGCGCTGATCAGCGATACGCTGACCGAACACGCAACCAGCATCGGCACCTCGTTGGCGACGAGCGTCAGCATGCTCGAAATGTCGCTGGAGGACCGTGAAGCTTCGATCCGCCAGGCCATCGATGCCAGCGCCCAGACGTTGGAAGACCGCATGCATGCCGGCGCCGGCCAGATCGCCGGCCGCTTCCAGGAGGCGGCAAATGCGATTTCGAGTTCCACGCAGAATTTCTCCGCCCAACTCGATCAGTCGGTCGAAAACCTGACGGGCCGTTTTGAAGAAACCGGATCGCGTGTGGAATCCAGTCTTGCAGCGATCGAAACTCGCATCAGCAACGGCGTCGGCGGTGTTGCCGAAAGGGTCGAAGCGGCCAGCGGCCAGCTCTCCAGCGTGCTTGCCGACGGCATCTCCCGTCTCGGCGCGCTCGGCGACGACGCCAACCGGCGCATCTCGGCAACGCTCGAAGGCAGCGCCGCAAACCTTACTCAGGCGATCGACAGCCGCGCTGCCAATCTGGCCGAGACGCTCGACAGCCGGACCACCACCCTGACCGGCGCCATCGACGGCCGCACCGTGAGCCTCGGTGAAACCCTCGACCGCGGCAATGAACGCATCGAGGAACGTCTCTCCACCATGGACCGTGCCTTGACAGTCGGCCTGGAGGCCGTCAACCGCACCATCGAGGGCAAGGCCGCCGGCCTCGCCTCGACGCTGCGCAGCGCCGTTGCCGAAGCAGCCCAGGGAATGGAAGGCGAAGCGACGAGAACCACCGAGCTGCTCGGCAAGACCGGCCAGCAATTCGCCGAAGATCTTAATACGAAAAGCGACGAATTCACCCGCACCATGGATGAGCGCTCGTCGCAGATCGTCACCCGCGTCACCGAGGCCCAGAGCCGGCTGGCGAGCCAGGCCGCAGCCGTCGCCCAGACCTTCTCGGAAGCCGGCAACGCCATCGTCAACAAGGTTGCCGAGGCAGAGACCATCGTCGGCAAGCAGGTCAATGCCATCTCCAAGGCGCTGTCGGATGCCGGCCAGTCGCTGGAGACGCGCGGCGACGCCATCCGCTCGACGCTGTCGGGGGCCGGCAGCGAGATTTCCACCACGATGGCGGATGTCGATCGGGCGCTCGAAGCCCGCAGCAGTGCTATCCGCTCCAATCTCGAAGAGCGCGCCCGCGAGATCGATACGACCTTCTCCGGCATCGACCGGGCGCTCGAAGCACGCGGCGATTCGATCCGCGCGACACTCGAAGAGCGCACCCGCGACCTCAATTCGATGCTAGCAGGCCGTTCGGTCGAATTGACCCGCATCCTCGACGAAACCGCCCGTCCGATCATCGACCGATATACCGATGCCGGCGAACAGGCCGCCGCCCGCATCACCGCCGCGGCCAACCTCAGCGCCGACCGTCTGCGCGCCGAAAACGAAGCGCTCGCCAGCGCCGTTGCTGCCCGCACCGAGAATGTCGCCAATGCCGTTAGCGCCATCGAAAACAGCCTGGTCGGCAACGTCAACGGCCTCGTCGAGCGCATGGCGGAAAGCAGTGCGGCGATGGCGATGATGATGAACCGCGCCGCCGAACAGCTGACGAGCGTCGACAGCCGTCTCGGCGACACCACCACGCGCTTTGCCGACTCCGCCACCAAGGCTGCCGAGATGGTCAACGCCTCGACCCGGCTTCTCGAAGGCAAGGTCGACCGCCTCTCCGACATTTCCGGCCAGACGCTGTCGCAGGTCGGCGGCATCATCGGCCGTTTCGACGAGCACTCCAAGGTGCTGACACAGGCCTCGCAGCTTCTCGGCGCAGCCCAGTCCAACCTTGCCTCGACGCTCGAGGAACGCGAAGGCGCGCTGCAGGCGCTCTCCGTCAGCCTGGTCCAGCGCTCCGACGAAATCGAAAAGACCATGCGCGGCCTCGGCGGCATGATCGAGACCGTGTTCGAGCGCGCCGAACAACGCTCCAGCCAGGTCACCGGCAATCTGCGCCAGGGCGTGCAATCCTCCTTCGCCGATATCGGCCGCATTCTCACCGAAACCGAGAAGCGCGCCCAGGAAGCCGCCGAGACGATGCGCGAGGCGATCACCCGGGCCGGCGACGAGGCCAATACGACGATCGACGGCACCTTCGCCAATGTCGAGCGTCGAACCGGCGACCTCTCCAATCGTATTCGCGGTGGCCTGACGGCTTCGCTGTCGGAAGTCGAGCGCATGCTCGGCGAGGCCGGCCGCGCCTCCGACGGTGCCGCCCAGCACATGCGCGAAGCGTTGCGCGAGGCAATCGATGATGCCGTCGGCCGCTTCTCCGGCGCCACCGATGATATCCGCCGCTCCGCCGTCGACATCCGCAACGAGCTCGACGCCACCCGCGCCGAGTTGAAGCGCGGCGCCTTCGACCTTCCCGAGGAAGCCAAGGAAAGCGCCTCGGCCATGCGCCGGGCCGTCGCCGAGCAGATCAAGGCGCTGCAGGATATCTCCCAGCTCGTCGGCCGCTCCAGCCAGCAGCTTGAGATTTCCGAGCCCGTCGCCCGCACGCTCGCTCAGGCGCAGCCGGCCCCGCGTGCCGCCCCGCCGATAGCAACTCAGCCGGTGGCAAGTCAGCCGGTGGCACATCAGCCGCCGCAGCCGGCAGCGCCCCCGCCGATCGAAGCGACGGGCCTGCGCGGAACGATCGCTCCGACGGTATCCGCTGCCGCCTCCCAGCGCGCCGCTCCGCAGCCTGCCGCTGCCCGTCAGGAACAAGGCCGCCAGGAACCGGCTCGCGCCGAAAGTGGCGGCTGGATCAGCGATCTCCTGCGCGGCGCATCGCGTGAGGAGGCCGCTGAAGAGGCGCCTGCCCGCACCCCGGCGCCAACGGCAGCACCGGCTGCGCGCAGCAATGATCTGCGCAATCCGCGCCACGTGGTCGAATCGCTGAATTCGCTTTCGGTCGATATCGCCCGCGCCATCGATCACGACGCCTCGGTCGATCTCTGGCGCCGTTATCAGCGCGGCGAGCGCGACGTCTTCACCCGTCGCCTCTATACGCTGAAGGGCCAGCAGACCTTCGATGAGATCAAGCGCAAATACGACCGCGAACCGGAATTCCGCACCGCCGTCGACCGCTATATCGGTGATTTCGAGAAGCTGCTCGCCGACGTTGCCCGTACCGATCCGAACCAGACCGTCTCGCAGTCCTACCTCACCTCGGATACGGGCAAGGTCTATACCATGCTCGCCCATGCAGCAGGCAGGCTCAGCTGAGCCTGTTTGTAACCATCGATCGTTTATGACCGAATTGGACAGAAAGCCGCCGCCACACATGTCGGGCGGCTTTCGTTTGTCGGAAGGGCGCGACCGAGAACGCCTATCGTGAGGTATCCGAAATGACCAAGGCCCTGCTGATCATCGATGTGCAGAATGCAATTCTTTCCGGAAAAGCCGGGCCGGAGCGCCAACCGCATATCGATGCCGCGCTGGACGAGACCGTCGCGCGCCTGGCCGCGCTTCAAGAAAATGCCCGGCAGGCGAGCGCGCCGGTCGTGCTGGTCCAGCATGACGGCGACACCGGCCATCGATTGGCAGTCGGCACGGAAGGATTGGTGTTGCGTCAGGAGATTGCGCCGAAACCAGGCGAGGTCGTCGTCCGCAAGAAAAGCGCCGACTCATTCTTCGAGACCGATCTGGCCGAACGTCTGAGCGAACGCTCGGTCACCCACCTCGTCATCGGCGGCTGCATGTCGCAATTCTGCGTCGACACGACGGTCAGGCGCGCCGTTTCCCTCGGATATGACGTAACGTTGATTGCCGATGGTCACACCACCGGCGATACGGCAACCCTCACCTTCTCCGAGATTATCGCCCACCACAATGAAACGCTCGACGGTTTCGACGCGGGCAAGGCGACGGTAGACATCCGTCCGGCCGCCGGGATCACCTTTTCATAAGCCTTGGCCACGGAAAGACCCGGACCGCCAGGCGGTCCCGATCGTCTGTCTTTCACTGTTCGGCTGCTATGCTCCAATTGTAAACGCATCGATCGAGGCCGATGGCGATTTCGAGCACGAGGACGTCGTGATCTATGGCCGCTCCCTTCTTGGGTTGCGACCGGTAGCGCTGCGGAAAATCGGTGCGCCGCGAGATCGAGCAGACCTCCATCCACTTGTCGCCATTGTCGACCTCGATATCCATCGTCACCTCGGAATAGGCGGGCAGCCGGTCGGAGGCGACGATCCGCGTCGGCAGGTGGATCAGCGAGGCGATCATGCGGCGCACCGGTTCGAGGCAGGCGGCGTGATAGTCGTTGCCGCTGTCGGCCGTGAAGGCACATTGGAATTCGATCTGCCAGAACTCCTTCAGCCGCATATGTTTGGTCGGCTGTTCCTGCGCACGGCGATAGGACCGGCCGGCCTGCCAGATACAGAGCGGCAGCCGCGTCTTTGAGTGATTGCCGAGAATATGCTGCATATAGGCATAGGTCGACGGCGTCGTCTCAGGCCTCAGCACCAATGTTGTATCCCCGGCTGAGAGCGCCTCCTGAACCCAGATATCGGCATTCGAATAGGCGCTTGACACCAGCGACCGCGGCATCAGCGCCGGCGCCTCGACTCTTCTGATATCCCAGGCCGGATTGATGGATCTGAGAAAACTGCGGACCTCTTGCGAGAAAAAGCCGATCATATGATCGCGCAGATGGATCTCGCGCTCCTCCCAATGGACGAGCGAATTGACATGATAAAGATTGAGCACGGTGCCTGTCTCCCTGGCAGCGTTGATTGACGTGGTGAGGGGCTTTACGTCCAGCCGCGCGCCGGACGCTCAGAGCGCCCGCACGTCACAGCAGGACGCGGAGACCTCGTCCGTCAAAAGCGCGCACAATCGCGACCTGCAGGCAGGTGCCGATATGGCGGGAGAAAGGCGCGCGCTTCATGCTCATGTTGAATTTCTACGTGCCGCTAGCGCCATTGTCAAAACCCAAGACGGTGAGACAAAATGAATCAGCTGTGGATGGGCTTTTTTATTGCCGCCTGTCCTTCATTTCGTCACAAACTTTCTCGATCCGCTTGCGTTTAGCCAATGGCTCACCCGCCGTCCAACGACAGAGCCCACCGCTCAACGACAGAGACAGTAATATCGATGACCAAGACGACCTCCCGGCTCCTTGCCACCGCGCTCTCCTCCGCCTTGCTGACGGGCGCTTTCACCCTGGCTCAAGCCGGCCAGGCAAGCTTCGTCGTCGATGCGCAATCCGGTCAGGTTCTCGAAGCCTCCAATCAGGATGAGTTGAACTATCCGGCGTCACTGACCAAAATGATGACGCTCTATCTCGCCTTCGAGGCCCTGCATGAGGGACGGCTCAAATGGGACCAGAAGCTCACCATGTCGGAAAATGCCGAGAGCAAGGAGCCGTTCAAGCTCGCCGTCGGCGCCGGCCGCCAGGTAACGTTGCGCGAAGCGGTCGAAAGCATCGTCGTCTTATCCGCCAACGACTCTGCCGTGGCGATTGCCGAACAGCTCGGCGGCTCCGAACAGGCTTTTGCCACTGTCATGACCGACAAGGCGCACCAACTTGGCATGTCGAATACGGTCTTTAAGAATCCCTCGGGCCTGCCCGATCCGGAGCAGGTCACCTCGGCGCGTGACATGGCAACCCTCGGCGTTTCGCTGATGCGGGACTTTCCGGAGGAGTTCAAGCTCTTCTCCATGCGCGGCTTTCAGTTCCGCGGCATGAAGCTGCGCGGCCACAACAACCTGATGTATCGATATGAAGGCGTCGACGGCATCAAGACCGGCTATACCGATGCATCGGGCTATAATGTGGTAACGTCGGCGCTGAAGGACGGCCGCCGCGTCGTCGGCGTCGTGATGGGCGAAAAGACGGCAAGCCTGCGCGACGACAAGATGGCAGGCCTGCTGGACAGCACCCTGTCCTCGTCATCGAATGCGACAGCTTCCACAACGCCAGGCACCCAGCTGGGAGCGACGATGACGGACACACAACCGACGAAGTAGGCCTGGGTCTGCTATCTGAAAGCCACTTCCAGGTGCTGCCGGTCCTGGGCGATCACCCGGCAATTCGTTTCGAATCCTTCTCCCTTGATGGCAAGAATGAACTCGGAAGGAATGCCGGCCGAATTGGAAACCGAAATGCCGGCGCTTTCCGAGCCGATGGATTTGACGGTGCAGTCGATGGTCGAGCGTCGATCGTTGAACAGGATCGAACCCGCCTTCAGCACCCGCCGCCGCGCGCCGATAGCATGATCCGCATGGATGGAACTCCATGACACGCAACGATTTCGCCCGGAATGTTTGGCCTGATACATTGCGGCATCCGCCTGAGCCAATAGCGTCTCGATCTCCTTGCTGACCATCGAGAGCGCCGACGTTCCGAAGCTCGCCGTGACATTCAAGGCGCCGTGATCGCCGCGAATGGACTGCGCGGCGATGGCGGCCCGGAGTTTCTCGGCGACGGCGATAGCCCCTTCCCGATCGACATGCGGCAGGATGACGGCAAATTCCTCGCCCCCGATCCGCCCGAACAGATCACCGGCGCGAAGGGTCGACTTGCAGGTCGAGGCGACCGCCTTGAGAACCGCATCGCCCGCGGCATGCCCATGCGTATCGTTCACCCGCTTGAAATGGTCGATATCAAAGGCGATGCAGGCCAGGTCATGCTGGTGCCGCAAAGCGACCGAAATCAGCTGGTCGGCTTCCTGCTTGAAGGCGCGCCGCGTCATCGCCTCGGTCAGACTGTCGGTGGCGGCCGACTGCACGAGTTCGATGCGGTCCATCGCCGCCCCCGCCAACTCCTGGAGAATGTCGAGATCTCTGCTGCCGAACGACCTTGGCCGGCGATCGATCGCGCAGACCGTTCCGATCATATGCCCGTCCTTCGTTCGGAGCGGCACGCCGGCGTAAAAGCGGATATGATCCTCGCCGGTCACCGCAGGATGTTTTGAAAACCGTGCATCCTTGGTGGCGTCCGCACGATAACAGGCTCGTCACAGTCCACCACGCAACGGCAGAACGTATCTTCAAGCGACACTTCGTCGGCTGAGAGGCCGGAGCAGGCCTTGTACCATTGCCGGTGCGCATCGATCAGGGAGACGATGCCGATGTCGATGGAAAATATTTGCTTTATCAGGCGGACGATCCGCTCAAAACCTTCGTCCCTCGGTGTGTCGAGAATGTCGAGCTGCTGCAGCGCAGCCAGGCGAGCATTGTCGCGCTGGATGGCTTCTGATGGCGACTTTCCGAATACGCGTGCGACCACCATGCAGCATGCCTCCTGACAGCGATGTCATGATGCGTTCCACAAATTCGTGAAGAAATTGAATACGATGACAGCCCCAAGCTTATGGGGCCGAATATTTTTCAGAACAGGCAACCCTCAATGGCGACGCAATGGTCGCCAAACGCCATCTCAGATTGAGCGCAGCGTCCAGCTGACGATCTCGGAGACCACCGTGGAGAAGGCGCGGTCGAGGCCCTTGACGAAGCCGACATTATCGCCGCCGGCCGACGCCATGGCGCGAAACACCTTCTGGGCGCGGACCGAGCCGTTGCGGTCGTTGAGAATCTTCGCGGAGATTTCGACCACCGCCTGGTTGCCGTTCGAAGCATCGATCTCGAAAGAGCGGACATCGGTGACGATCTGGTAATCGATCGCCAGCCCCTGCCCCGGCATGCCGACGCCGCCAACCTTGCCGGAATTCTCGAAGGCCTCCACCAATTTCGATTGGACTATGCGCGGTAGCTTGTCGCCCCACTGCGCCCGCGACAGATACTGGATTTCCGAAGGCGAAACGCGGATGACGATCTGTTCGCTGTCGAGCGCCTTCAGCGCCGTCGGGCTGGCGATCAGGATCTGGCGGGATTTGGCCGCGGGTCCGTCACCGTCGACGGCCGCAGATAGGTCATAGGTATCGTTCTTGGCCGCGGTACCACACCCCGAAAGGATCAGCGCCGTCAGCAGCGGCGCGATCACCGTTCCCCTGATCCACGAACGGCGCGACAACAGATGCGATGCGACCATATTCGGCTACCCTGACTTTCCCTGTTAACGCCGCGTCCGGCCGTCGTACTGCTTGACCGTGTCTCCGCCGAAGATCAGGCGTTGCGGATTGCGGTCGAAGTTGGTGATCGTATCGTTCAGATTATTCACGGTTCCGCGCATGTCGTTGACGAGAGTCTGCACATCGCGCAAACCGCCGCTTGAGAATTTCTGCAGATTATCGGCGATCGGACCGATTCGCGAATTCAAATTGTCGGCGACCTTCTTGAAGGATTCCAGCGTTTCGCGCGCTTGTGCAAACATCGATTGTGTATTGTCGGTGCCGAGCAGCGCATCGACTTTGATGAGAATGCCGTCGATACGGGTCGAGGCCGAATTCAGCTTGTTGGTAAGCTGCGAGACGTCCTGGATCGTCTGGTCGATATCTTTCTTGCGGGCCGAAACCGTATCGGCGACATCGCGGATCGAGGCGACGGCGGTGCGCGCATCCTTGGTCGCCTGGGCGATGTCGTCGACTGAACCCTTCACCTTGGCGGGGTCGATCTGGGCGACGAGCGTGTCGACGCGGTCGAGCGTCGCCTGTGCCTGCTTGCCGAAATCGTTGAAGGTGGTGGCCGTCTGGTCGAACTTCTGGACCGCCCCCTTGAGCTCGCCAGAGGCATCGGCGACATTGGCGGTGATCTTCTCGGCGTTGGAAACGATGTTGTCGATCTTCTGGGCGTCGACAGCCTTGACCAGCGATTCCACCGCCTGCAGCGTCGAATCCACGCGGCCGGAGACTGCCTTCACCGTATTGGAGAGCTCACCGACGCTTTGCAGGAAGGCGTCGATATTGTCGGAATTCTTGGCCAGCGCATCCGAGAAGGTCTCTGCATTCTTGAATGTCTGGGTCAGCGGCGCACGTGAATCCTGGATGAAGCCCTGAAGTTCGCCGACTGCGTCATTGGCGCGATCGAGGATCTTGTCGGCGGTCGCCAGAAGATTGGTGACGCTCGACTGATCGGCGACGATGACGGCGCGTTTGCCGTTGTCGATCGCGTGCTGGAGAATGCTTTCCTCGCCCTTGCGGCCGCCCGACAATTCGATATAGGCGGCCCCGGTCAGGCCCTGAATTTCAAGAGCGGCCTTGGTCGAGGGGTAGATCGGCGCATCGGTGCGCACCTGGGTGAAAGCCAGCGAATATTGCGGATCGTCGGCGTCGATCGACAGTGTCTGCACCGAGCCGATCTGGATGCCGTTGAAGCGCACCGGCGAGCCGACGCTGAGGCCATTGGCCGAGCCCGGAATACGCACGATTAGCTCGGTCATCGGGCCGCCGCGGCCATATTCGGCCATCCAGTAGACGAAGCCGAAGGCCGCCGCGATCACCAGCACCGTGAAAAAACCGACAATCGTGTAATTGGCTTTGGTTTCCATTTATCCGATCACTTCCCGCTCACGCCGTGCCGCGCGCCATTGTCCTGCGGCACGATCGAGCGCGCCCGTTTACCCTTGAAATAGGCCTGCACCCAGGGATCGTCATAGGCCAGCATGTCGTCGATCGTGCCTTCCACCATTACCCGTTTCTTTCCGAGCACGGCAATACGGTCACAGACCGAAAACAGGCTGTCGAGATCATGCGTCACCATATACACGGTCAGTCCCAGACTATCGCGAAGGTTGGCGATCAGCTCGTCGAATTCGGCAGCGCCGATCGGGTCGAGACCCGAGGTCGGCTCGTCGAGGAAGACCAGTTCGGGATCGAGTGCCAGCGCACGGGCGAGCGCCGCGCGCTTGATCATGCCACCTGAAAGTTCGGACGGGTATTTGTCGGCGGCATCAGCAGCCAAGCCCACCATGCGGATCTTCAAATGCGCCAGTTCGTCCATCAGCGAGCGGGGCAGGTCGAGATATTCGCGCATCGGCACTTGGATGTTTTCCTTGACCGTCAGCGACGAAAACAGCGCCCCCTGCTGAAACAGCACGCCGAGCCGCATATCGAGAGCGTTACGCTGCGGTTCGGTGAGTTCGTCGAAATCCTGGCCTAGAATCTTGATCGTGCCGGAGCGGCGCGGCAGCAGCCTCAGCACCGTACGCATCAGCACCGATTTGCCGGTGCCCGACGCGCCGACGAAGCCGAGGATCTCGCCGCGATAGATATTCAGGTTGAGATTGTCGAGCACCACCTTGGAGCCGAAGGCGACGGTGACGTCGCGCGCCGAGAGCACGATGTCCCTCTCGTTCCTGTCTTCCGTATCGATCGGTTTTTCCACGCGGTTTGCCATGCTAAAAGTCGATCGCTGCATAGAACATCGCAAAAAGCCCGTCCATCAGGATGACGACGAAAATCGCCTTCACCACCGCGGCCGTTACATGCTGGCCGAGCGACTCCGCGCTGCCGCCGACCTTCAGCCCTTCGACGGCGGCGACGATTCCGATGACCAGTGCCATGAACGGCGCCTTAATCATGCCTGACAGAACCGTCGACAGCGTTACCGCCTCGTGCAGGCGCGACAGGAAGTTGGCGAAAGTGATGCCGGAATAGCCCCAGGCGACGGCGGCCGCACCGGCGAGCGAGGCGAAATTTGCCAGCACCGTCAGAAGCGGCAGCGCAATGGTCAGCGCCACCAGCCGCGGGAAGATCAGCACGCCGATCGGGTTCAGCCCCATCACCTTCAGCGCGTCAATCTCCTCGCGCATCTTCATCGAGCCGATTTCGGCGGTGATCGCGCTGCCCGAACGACCGGCGATCATGATCGAGGTCAACAGCACGCCGATTTCGCGCAATTGCAGGATGCCGACGAGATCGACGACGAAGACTTCAGCGCCGAAATAACGCAGCTGGAAGGCGCCCTGCTGGGCGATGATCGCCCCGATCAGAAACGACATCAGAAGGATGATCGGAACGGCGCGAACGCCCATATGGTCGATCTGGTTGACGATCGAAGCCGGCGAAACACCGCTGCCGCGCCCGAATTTCATCTGCGCGCCGCGCACGGCGGAGCCGAGGATATACATCGAGGCGGCCAGATTGTCCCAGAGATCGTAAGTCATCTTGCCGATCGGCACGAAGATGCGCGCGACAAGCGAGACCCTCTCCCTCTGCTCCGGCTCCGGTTTGGCCGGCTCCTCGGAAAACATCTCCAGCATTTCGTCGATATGCGGATTGGTGCCTTCGAAACGCACCGTTCGCCCGGCCGCCTCCTCTTCCTTCTTCAGCCGGCACAGCAGCCAGATGCCGGCGGTATCGATATCGGAAATGTCGGAGAGATCGACCGTCAGATCGCCGGCCTTCTGGTGCAGGAGCTTTTCGAAGTCGCGCAGCACGAAATGCACATAGGCACTGCGCCAGTTGCCCTTGAGACGAACATGCTGCCCCGAACCATCGGCATGGTCGTCCACTTCAAGTGAGGCAACGTTGCGATTCTCGGCGTTCAAGTTACTTATGTCTTTCAAGGCTTGCAGCGACATTGCCGAATCGCGAACGATGGTTCGGCGCCGGCGCGTCAATATACAGAAGCAGGCTGCAATTTCCATGCTCGCAGGACAGCAATAATGCCGCGCACCCTCGATATTCAGATGAATTCCTTTCCGATTGCCGGGAGCTTCACCATCTCGCGCGGCGCCAAGACCGAGGCCGAGGTAATCACCTGCGCGCTCGCCGAAGACGGTGCGCGCGGGCTTGGCGAATGCGTGCCCTATCGCCGTTATGGCGAGACCATGGAGAGCGTGTTCGCCCAGATCGAGGCCGCGCGTCCGCTGGTCGAGGCCGGCATCTCGCGCCGCGACCTTTTGTCGGCGATGCCGCCGGGCGCTGCTCGCAATGCCGTCGATTGCGCCCTCTGGGACCTCGAAGCGAAACGAACGGGCGAAAGCGTCGCGGCTCGTCTCGGCCTTGCCGATCTGAAGCCGCTCACAACTGCCTACACCATCTCGCTTGGTGAACCGGAGGTGATGGCCGCCCAGGCGCGCGAACATGCCGGCCGCGCGCTGCTCAAGGTGAAGGTCGGAACCGGCGACGATGAAAGCCGCATCCGCGCTGTCCGTGCGGCCGCACCCGACGCCGCCATCATCCTCGATGCCAATGAGGGCTGGCCGGAAGCGGTGCTGGAACGCCATCTCCATATCGCTGCGGAAGCGGGTGTGGCTCTCGTCGAGCAGCCGCTGCCGGCCGGCCGCGATGCGCTGCTTGCTGAAATCCGCCGGCCGCTGCTGGTCTGCGCCGACGAAAGCGTCCACCATACCGGTGATCTCGCAAGCCTTGCCGACCGCTACGACGCGATCAACATCAAGCTCGACAAGACGGGCGGCCTGACGGAAGCCTTGGCGATGAAGGCCGAGGCCGAACGCCTCGGATTCAGCATCATGATCGGCTGCATGGTCGGCACCTCGCTGGCCATGGCGCCCGCAGCGCTGCTCGCCCAGAATGCCGATTTCGTCGATCTCGACGGTCCGCTGCTGCTTGCCCGCGATCGCGAACCCGGCCTGCGCTACGCCGCTTCCCTGGTCTTTCCGCCCGAAAGCACGCTTTGGGGCTGAAGGTAGTAGGCCAAGATGACAAGGCCGAGGCCGGAGAATGCGACCAGCGCCATGACGTAATAGCTGACGACGCCGAGCCAGGCATAGAGATAACCCGACGCCAGCGTCATCAGCGCCATCGCCATGCCGACATAGAAGAAATAGGCGCCTTGCGCCGAGGATTCCTGCGTCTCCTGCACCGTCGCCATGATCCGCCGCTGCACGCCCGTATGCACGAAGGCATAGGTGAAGCCGTGAAAACACTGCAGCAGGAAAAAACCGGCAAAACCCGCATTCATGGGAAACAGGATCCAGCGGCAGACGCTGACGGCACAGCCGAAGCGGATCAGCGTCCAGGCGTTGAAGCGCCGGTTGAGGCGCTTCGACAGGAAGAACACCGTCACCTCGGAAGCAACGCCGGCGCTCCAGAGCAGGCCGACCTGAGCGCCTGAAAAGCCTAGCTGATGCCAATAAATCGAGGAGAAGGCGTTGAGTACCGCATGGCTCGACTGCTGGATGGCGACACCGATCAAAAGCAGCAGCAAATGCGGCTCGCGCAGCCCGCTGCCGGTAGCGGCTGGAATGTTGATCGGCTGGCCGCGGCGCCGCGTCGGCCCGATGCGCGGACAGAAGATCGCCATTACAACGGTCATGGCAAAGCCGAACACCATGACGACAAGCACCATTCCGCCGCCGAACCGGCTGACCATCTGGCCACCGACTAGCGTCGAGACGATGAAGGCGATCGAGCCCCAAACGCGCATCGACCCGTAATCGAGCCCCCAGCGGCGCACGCCCGAAATGACGATCGATTCGACGACGGGCACATAGGGCGCGAAGGTGGCGCCCTGCAGCGCGTAAACGATCGTCACGGGCCAGAAGCTGGTCGTCCAGAAAAGCGCGATCGCCGTCAGCAGCGACAGGCCGCCCGACCAGAGCAGCACGTCGGCGCGTTCCTTCAGACGGTCGGCGATCATGGCCACGACAGGCGCCACCAGCACGCGAACCACCATCGGTATGGCAAGGATGATGCCGATCTCGTGGTCGCTGAAGCTGTGGGTCGCGAGCCAGACCGGAAAGAACGGCAGAACGATGCCGTTGACGAGCAGCGGGGCGCAATAGGAAAGCGCGCTGAGCAGCCGGAAGCGCGGCGGCGCTCCCTCACTCGGGGAATGTTGAGCGGGAATCATCGGTGGACCTGAAGGAAACTGATCGTTGTCCTAACACACCACCCAGGAGGCGACTATTGCGAGAAATAGCCCCACTGAAACGTTTTAGAAAATAAATAGGGCCTGTCACCTGGCGGTAACGGCTAAATCACTGGGAGCGCGGCGCGGATGCGCCGGCGTCAAAATCACGCGGCCAAAATCAAGCAGCCTGGGGGGCCAGTTTTGCATCTTCGAGATGCTCGAGGGCAACAAGCGCCGGCACGCTGCTGGCGAGCGCCCGCCAGGTGATCAGTTCGAAGGTGCCGTCCTCATGTTCGGCGACCGCCGTGCAGCTTTCAACCCAATCGCCGGTATTGATATAGCGGATGCCGTCCATGTCCTGGATGATGGCATGATGGATGTGTCCGCAGATCACGCCGTCGGCGCCGTTCTTGCGGGCTTCCTCTGCAACGACGCGCTCGAACTCGCCGATGAAGTTGACAGCATGCTTGACCTGCAGCTTCGCCCAGGCCGAGAACGACCAGTAGGGCATGCCGAGGCGGCGGCGAACGGCGGCCAAGAGGATGTTGATGCGGATCGCCGTGTCGTAGGCCCAGTCGCCGAGATAGGCGAGCAGGCGCGCGTTGCGGACGACGACGTCGAATTCGTCGCCGTGCAGGATCAGGTATTTTTTGCCGTCGGCGCCGTCATGCATCATGCGATCGACGACCTCGATGCCGCCGAAATGCATGCCTGGGAAATCGCGCAGGAATTCGTCGTGATTGCCGGGAATATAGACAACGCGCGTGCCCTTGCGCGCCTTGCGCAGAAGCTTCTGAACGACATCGTTGCAGACCTGCGGCCAGTACCAACTGCGCTTCAGGCGCCAGCCGTCGACGATGTCGCCGACGAGAACGATCGTATCGGCCTCGTGGTGGCGCAGGAAATCCAGGAGGAAATCAACCTTCGCGGCCTTCGAGCCGAGATGGACATCGGAAATGAAGAGCGTGCGGAAATGTCTGGGTTCCATCATGTCTATCATGAGCTGCTGCTCATGCCCCATCTTTCATCTAGCCTTCCAAAACCAGACTCGTGTTTCAGGAAGATGACAAACTGGGGAAAAAGCCCTGCAAACCCCATCCCACGCAAGCAGCTAGCGTATCGTCGGCTGCTTCCTCCCGGCAATGTTGCCCTCTCCATCGCGCGCGTTCATGATGACGGCGATTCCATATCCGACAATGCGGGATGGCTGATGCGTCTCTTTCTCGTTCGCCACGGCGAATCTCTCGGCAACCTCAACGAACGGGCCTATCGCCAATTCGGCGATCACAACGTGCCGCTGACGCAATGGGGCCATCGCCAGGCGGTGGAAGCCGGCGGCGCCATCGCCTCCTATTTGAAGGCATTGCCGGGCGCGGATTTCGGCAAGCTGCAGATCTGGTACTCGCCATTCCTCAGGACACGGCAGAGCAAGGATGCCCTGCTCACAGCCTTGCCGGAAAGCGTCGTCGGCGAGATCCGGGAGGATTACCTGCTGCGCGAGCAGGATTTCGGTCTTTTCACCGAAATCTATGACCACGCCGAACAAAAGCAGAAATTTCCCGAAGAATTCGAAAAATGGGCAAGGCTACGCAGCAACAGCGGCAAGTTCTACGCGCGGCCGCCGGATGGCGAAAGCCGGGCGGATGTGGCCCAGCGGGTGCGCCTCTTCCTTCAGACCGTCATGCGCGAGGCCGAAAACAGCAGCGACAACGTCGTCATCGTCGGCCATGGCGTCACCAACCGGGCGGTCGAAATGAATTTTCTGCACCGCCCTGTCGAGTGGTTCGAGCGTTCCGACAACCCCGGAAACGCCGATGTCACGCTGATTGAAGGGACGCGCTTGCAAGGATACGAGTCGATCCTGTTGCACCAGGCCGCTGACCGGCAGCCGGGACAGGAAGATGATCTGCGCGATGCCTATGGCGCCGACGTGACAATCACCCCGAAGACCGCCGGGTAGGTCTCCGGCGGGTTACAAAGGCAACCCGCCAACTCTTCACGTGAGGTGACGCGTCATTTACGTCGGCGACGTCACCGTCGCCGGTTCCTGCCCCGCCGAAGCCTCCTCCTTCGCCGCCTCCGGCCGTCTCGTCCTCAACAGACGCAGCACGAAGACGAAGAAGACGGGAACGAAGAAGATCGCCAGCACCGTTGCCGAGACCATGCCGCCGAGCACGCCGGTGCCGATCGCGTTCTGGCTGGCGGCGCTTGGCCCGGTGGCGATCGCCAGAGGCACCACCCCCAAGGTGAAGGCGAGCGAGGTCATGATGATCGGCCGGAAGCGAAGACGAGCGCCTTCGATCGCGGCATCCATCAGCGATTTCCCCTCGGCAAAGCCGTCCTTGGCGAATTCGACGATCAGGATGGCGTTCTTCGCCGACAATCCGATGATCGCGATCAGACCGACCTTGAAGTAGATGTCGTTGGACATGTCGCGGCTCATCACCGCGAGCACGCAGCCGAGCACGCCGAGCGGGACGACCAGCATCACCGACAGCGGAATGGACCAGCTCTCGTAAAGTCCCGACAGCAGCAGGAAGACAAAAAGGATACTGAGGCCGAACAGGAACGGCGCCTGCGATCCCGATCTCAGTTCTTCCAGCGACTGGCCGGTCCATTCGAAGCCGAAACCGTCGGGAAGCTCCGAGGCCAGCCGTTCCATTTCTGCGATCGCCGCACCCGATGAATATCCGGGGGCCGGGGCGCCCGAAATGCGAACCGAGGGATAGCCGTTATAACCGACGATCTGCGCCGGTCCCTTCTGCCATTCGGCCACCGCGAAGGATGACAGCGGCACCATGCCGCCGCTCGCATTGCGGACATTGAGCTTCATCAGGTCTTCGGCCTGAAGTCTGCTCTTGTCCTGCGCCTGCACGATGACGCGCTGCATGCGGCCCGAATTCGGGAAGTCGTTGACATAACTCGAACCGAGGTTGGAGGTGATCGTGTTGTTGATGTCGGCGAAGGCGACGCCGAAGGTATTTGCCTTTTCGCGGTCGATGACCAGCACCAGCTGGGCCGAATCCGGCATGCCTTCCGGACGGATCCCGGCGATGATGGGGTTCTGAGATGCTTTGCCGAGCAGCATTCCTGCGGCCTCGGTCAGTGCCGCCTGGCCCTTGCCCCCGCGGTCTTGCAGGCGAAAGGTGAACCCGTTGGTGGTGCCGAAGCCTTCGATCGGCGGCGGCGACAGCGCGAAGGATGTCGCATCCTTCAACGCGAATAGCTGCATATTGGTGCGGTTGGAGATCTCCTGCACCGAATTGCCTGCGCCGCGTTCGGCCCAGTCCTTGAGGGTGACGAACACCAGGGCGGCATTCGGCCCCTGCCCCGAAAAGCTGAAGCCCTGAATGGCGACGACGTTGGCTACCGCCGGCTCCTTCTTGAAGATCGTCTCGATGCTTTCGAGCGAGGCCACCGTGCGGTTGCGGCTCGCCTCAGGCGGTCCCTGCACGTCGACGATCAGGAAGCCCTGGTCCTCATCCGGCACGAAGCTGCTCGGCAGGTTGACGAAGAGATAACCGAGCCCGACGACCAGCGCGACATAGACGGCCATCACCCGCCAGGATCGCTTGGCCAGTCCGCCGACGGTGCGGGCATAACGGCCGGTCAGCCGGTCGAAATTGCGGTTGAACCAGCCGGCAATACCCTTCTTCTCGTGATGGCCCTTGATCGGCTTCAGGAAGGTGGCGCAGAGCGCCGGCGTCAGCGACAGTGCCAGGAAGGCCGAAAACAAGATCGAGACGACCATGGTCAGGCTGAACTGGCGGTAGATGATGCCGGTCGAGCCCGGGAAGAACGCCATCGGCACGAAGACGCAGGAGAGCACCAGCGTGATCCCGAGGATGGCGCCGGTGATCTGCCGCATCGCCTTTTTGGTCGCCTCCTTCGGCGACAGCCCTTCCACCGCCATCAGCCGCTCGACATTTTCGACCACGACGATGGCGTCGTCGACAAGAATGCCGATGGCAAGCACCATCGCAAACATCGTCAGCACGTTGATCGAGAAGCCTGCGGCAAACATCACTGCAAGCGTGCCGAGCAGAGCGACGGGTACGACAAGCGTTGGAATGATGGTGTAGCGGAAGCTCTGCAGGAAGATGAGCATGACGATGAAAACGAGCGCGACGGCTTCGGCGAGCGTATGCGCCACCTTCTCGATCGATGCGGACACAAACGGACTGGTGTCGTAGGGAACGGAATATTCAACGCCCTCAGGGAAGAATCGTGACAACTCCTCCATCTTCGCCTTGACCAGATTGGAGGTGCTGACGGCATTGCCGGTCGACGACAGCTGGATGGCGATGGCGGCACTCGGCTGGCCGTTCAGCCGGGTGGAAAAGCTGTAGCTCTCGCTGCCTTCTTCGATGCGCGCGACGTCGCTCAGCCTGACGTTCGAGCCGTCGGCATTGGCGCGCAGAACGATATCGCCGAACTCCTTGGTATCGGTCAGCTGACCCTTGACCAGCACCGTCGCCGTCAGGTCCTGCGAGATCGGATTGGGCGCCGCGCCGATCTGGCCTGCCGCGACCTGGGCATTCTGCGCCGAAATCGCCGTGCTGATATCGGATGCCGTGAGGTTGAGGCCAACCATCTTGTCGGGATCGATCCAGATGCGCATCGCCCGCTGCGATGCAAACAGCTGCGCGCGGCCGACGCCGTCAAGACGGCGCAGCTCGCCGATGACGTTTCGGTTGAGATAATCGCCGAGCGCCACCTCATCGGTCTTCCCATCCGTCGATGTCAGCGAGATGAACATCAGGAAGCCTGACGACGCCTCCTCGACCGTGATGCCCTGATCCTTGACGGACTGCGGCAGCCGCGGTTCGACCCGGCGGATGGCGTTCTGAACGTCGACCGAAGCCTGGTCGATATCGGTGCCGGCTGCAAAGGTCGCGGTGATCGTCATCGCACCCGAAGTGTCGGAGGTCGATTCGAAATAGGAAAGGTGCTCGACCCCGTTCAGCTCTTCCTCGATCTGCCGGGTGACACCCTGATAGATGTCCTGCGGCGATGCGCCGGGATAGCTGGTGGTGATGCTGAGTTGCGGCGGTGCGACCTTCGGATATTGGGCGACCGGCAGAAACGGCAGCGCGATCAGGCCGGCAATGGAGATGAAGATCGCAAAGACCCAGGCAAGGATCGGGCGATCGATAAAGAAACGTGCCATCGATCTTACTCCGGCTTCTTGGCGTCGCCGGACGCGACTTCGCCGCTACGCCACTCTTCCGGCGCGACCTTGGCACCCGGCTGCAGTTTCTGCACACCGTCGACGACGAGGCGCTCGCCCGCGGACAGGCCGCTTTCGACCACCCATTCATTGCCGGAGGATTGACCGAGCTCGACGTCGCGCGGCTGCGCCACATCTCCCTGCTCGACGACATAGACCTGCGCCTTGCCGTCGGCCGCGCGGATGACGGCGCGTTGCGGGATGAGGATCGCCTTCTCGCGGACGGCCTGTTCGATGCGGACCCTGATGTAAAGGCCCGGCAGCAGATCACCCTTCGGATTGGGGAATTCGCCGCGCAGGGTGACCTGCCCCGTCGTCGCATCGACGCTGGCACTGCTGAAGAGCAGCTTTCCGGACTGACCGTAGACCGTGCCGTCGTCGAAGATCAGCTTGATGTCGGCTTTGCCTGGTTCCGTCGAGGCGAGGCTGCCGTTCTCGACCGCCCGCTTCAGCGCCAGCAGATCGCCGGAGGATTGGGTGAAGTCGGCATAGACGGGGTCGATCTGCTGGATCATCGCCAGTGCATCGCCGGCATCGGCGGTCACCAGTGCGCCCTCGGTTACCAGCGCACCGCCGATGATGCCTGAGATCGGCGCCCGGACTTCGGTATAGCCGAGATTGATCTTCGCCTCGTCGAGTGCTGCCTGCGCCAGCGCCACATCGGCATCGGCCTGGGCAAGGGCGACGGCCGCCGTATCATATTCGATACCGCTTGCGACATCGCGGTCGCGCAGCGACTTCTGGCGGTCGAGCTGCAGCCGGGCGTTGGTCTGCGTCGCCTTGGCGCGCTCGAGGCTTGCCTCGGCGCTTGCGACGCGAACCCGAAACAGCGCCGGATCGATCCGGTAGAGCACGTCACCCTGGTGAACGAGACTGCCCTGCTCGAAGACCCGCTCCTGCAGGATGCCGGAAACCCTGGCCCGCACCTCCGAAACCCGCGTCGCGGCAATGCGGCCGGGCAATTCGCTGACAACGGGCACCGGACGCGCATTAAGCGTCAGGACGCTGACGGCGGCCGGCGGCATCGCGCCGCCTTCCTGAGCGTAAGCCGGCAGGCCGGCGGCGACGATCAGCGCCAGCGTTAGCGCGCAACGCAATGATTTCGTGTGAAAAAGCATGTTCATAAGCCTTCCTGATGGTCCCACTGAGGTCCAAAAAAGCACAGCCCGCCGAAATGACGTTCGGCGGGCCTCCTGAGCCGACAGGTAATCGATATTTTTTCGATTTTCAAGATACCTACCGGTTGGTATGATAGTGAAATCACTTCACGAGTTCCCATGGCACTGCGATCCCGAGAGTGATACTGACCTCTTGGGCGCCCTCATCATCAGGCGCCGCGCGAACACGGATCACCCATTGATAGATAGCCCCCGGAACAGAAAGAAACAGCCTGATGTTGTACGGCAGGCTCTTCTCGATTGCGCCACGAAACTGGCGCTCGAACATGGTCTTTCCGCCGTCAGCCTGCAGGCTGTCGCCACTGCTGCCGGCGTGACCAAGGGCGGCCTGTTTCATCATTTTCCCAACAAGCAGGCTCTCATCGAGGCCGTCTTCGACGGGATGATGGAAAACCTGGATCGCGAGATCGACGAGGAATTGGAAAAGGACGAGGGCGGCCACGGCACATTCACCCGCGCCTATGTCCGCACCCTGTTTGCCGACCGCGCGCAAAACAACAGCCCATGGTCGGCGCAGACCATGACCGTGCTTGCCGACCCCTACTCCAAAAGCCTCTGGCACCGATGGATGAATGACCGCCTCATCAAGCACGCCGCGACCGACACGGGAACCCGGCTCGAAATCGTGCGCCTGGCCGCGGACGGTGCATGGCTTGCCCACGTTCTCAGGCCCGACGACCATGCGGGTTCCGACGACGCCAGTCTATTGCAGGAACTGATCGTACTCACCGACAGGTGACAATCAGCCGGCTCGTCACTGCCAGGAGGGCCGCGCGTCAAACTGAACGCGCGGCGGAGACTTCAACTCGGATATCTCCAGACCCTCACGCAGGCCGCACCGCCGCCATCGGCTTCACGTTCTGGTTCATGCGAAACAGGTTGTTCGGATCGTAGTGCCGCTTGATTTCGGCAAGCCGGGCGTAATTGGCGCCGTAAGCCATTTCGACCCGATCGGACTCATCCTCAGGCATGAAGTTGATGTAGGCGGTGCCGACGGCATGCGGCTTGGTTGCCTCAAACAGCTCACGCGCCCAGCCGGTGCAGCTTGCATCCATCCCCGCCTCCCGCCAGCGCGCATGCACATTCATGACGAAATGCGAGCTGCGCTGCGGAAATGCGGTGGCTTCGATGGGAATGCGGCCGGCAGCACCACCGACATGGCCGACGAATATTTCGCATTCCGGCCCCGGCAATTTGCGCACGGCGTCGAGCAGCACCTCGATCGCCGCATCCGAAAGCGAGGCGAAATCCTGGCTCTTCCAGTAGTTGCGCGCACCTGGCGTCAGCAACGGATCGAATGCCTGCTGCCAGCCGGTGAACGGCACCGGGCCGACGACATCGGCGATCGGTTTTCCGATTGCCCGCAATCTTTCCGTCGCCTTTTCCCCCGCCGCGATGTCTCCGCAATAGCACATGGCGAGCACCACGATTTCCTTGCCGTGCCATTCGGCCGGCAGGAAGGGCAGCGGCGGCGCCTGGCGCATCACCACCCAGCAGGTCAGTTCATCGGGTGCCGCTTCCAGCGCCTGCCGATATTCCCTCAACACCTTTTCCGCATCGGCAAAAGGATGCACCACCAGCCCGGCGAGGACCTCGGTATTGAGCGGGTTGAGCTGAAACTCGAAGGAGGTGACGACGCCGAAATTGCCGCCGCCGCCGCGCAAGGCCCAGAAGAGGTCCGGCCTTTCCGTCTCGCTCGCCTTGACCAGCTCGCCATCGGCCGTCACCACATCGACCGAGACCAGATTGTCGATCGTCAGCCCAAATTTGCGGGTCAGCCAGCCGAAGCCGCCGCCGAGCGTCAGGCCGGCGATGCCGGTGGTGGAATTGATGCCGGTCGGCAGCACCAGCCCGAAGGCCAGCGTTTCCTGGTCGACATCGGCAAGCGTTGCGCCCGGCTCGATCCTGGCGCGGCGTATCTCCGGGTCGACCCGCACCGATTTCATCGCCGACAGGTCGATGACGACGCCGCCCTCGCAGACGGCGTTGCCGGCAATGCCGTGCCCACCGCCACGCACCGAAACGAGCAGATTATTGTCGCGTGCAAACCGCACGGCGCGCACGACATCGGCAGCACCGGCGCAACGCGCGATCAGGCCGGGCCGGCGGTCGATCATTGCATTCCAGATCGCCCTAGCCTCGTTGTAATCCATATCCTTGCTGGTCAGGAGATTGCCACGAAATCCGGCGGCAAATGCATCGATGGCCACGTCATTGACCATCGTCTGCCCCTTTTGCAGGGTCGTCAGGTTCAAATTGTCCATGATTTCCTCCATGCGACCGGCGCCCCGCACCGTCGCGGCCGCATCTTGCGCTTGCAGCGGCCGTCAAACAAGTTTTCCAAAGGGATTAGCTAGCCGCGGCCCACGCGGCGATCCGTCCATTGGCGGTACCTGGGATACCCCTCTGCCCGGCAGGGCCGAGGGGTATCCCACGAATGCCCAACTCACGAAAACTTCCCCCATCCCTCATTTCCATACTGTCGCCCGTATCCGATTGATGTATGGAGGGAACTCCCAAAAAGACGTGCACGGAGGCGGCAATGGATCACCAGGAAAAATCCAAAACGGACAAGAACCTGACGAGCGGCGATCTCGACGAGCAGGCGCTGTTCTTCCATCGCTACCCCCGCCCCGGCAAGCTGGAGATCCAGGCGACCAAGCCGCTCGGCAACCAGCGCGACCTCGCACTTGCCTATTCCCCCGGCGTCGCCGCCCCCTGCCTTGCCATCCGCGACAATCCGGAAATGGCGGCCGAATATACCTCGCGCGCCAATCTCGTTGCCGTCATCTCCAACGGCACCGCCGTGCTCGGTCTCGGCAATATCGGTCCGCTGGCCTCCAAACCGGTCATGGAGGGCAAAGCCGTGCTCTTCAAGAAATTCGCAGGCATCGACGTCTTCGATATCGAAATCGATGCCGCAAGCGTCGACCAGATGGTCTCGACCGTCTCCTCGCTGGAGCCGTCCTTCGGCGGCATCAATCTCGAAGACATCAAGGCGCCGGAATGTTTCGAGGTCGAGCGGCGCCTGCGCGAGAAGATGAAGATCCCCGTCTTCCACGACGACCAGCACGGCACGGCGATCATCGTCGCCGCCGCGATCCTCAACGGGCTGGAACTCGCCGGCAAGGCCATCGAAAACGTCAAGATCGTCGCCTCCGGCGCCGGGGCCGCCGCCCTTGCCTGCCTGAACCTGCTGGTCATTCTTGGAGCAAAACGCGAAAACATCTGGGTGCACGATCTCGAAGGCCTCGTCTATGAGGGCCGCACCGAGCTGATGGACGAATGGAAATCCGTCTATGCCCAGAAGAGCGACACGCGCACACTGGCCGAAAATATCGGCGGCGCCGACGTCTTCCTCGGCCTGTCGGCCGCCGGCGTGCTGAAGCCCGAGCTATTGGCGCAGATGGCCGACAAGCCGCTGATCATGGCGCTCGCCAATCCGACGCCGGAGATCATGCCGGATCTTGCCCGCGCCGCCCGTCCCGACGCGATGATCTGCACCGGCCGCTCGGATTTCGCCAACCAGGTCAACAACGTCCTCTGCTTCCCCTATATCTTCCGCGGCGCGCTCGATTGCGGCGCCGAGACGATCAATGAGGAAATGAAGATGCCCGCCGTGCGCGCCATCGCCGCGCTGGCCCGCGAAGAACCGTCCGATGTCGCCGCCCGCGCCTATTCCGGCGAAACCCCGGTCTTCGGCCCGGATTACCTGATCCCCTCGCCCTTCGATCCCCGCCTCATCCTGCGCATTGCGCCTGCGGTCGCCAAGGCTGCCGAACAGAGCGGCGTGGCGCGCCGCCCGATCCAGGATTTCGACGCCTATCTCGATCAGCTGAACCGCTTCGTCTTCCGCTCCGGCTTCGTCATGAAGCCGATCTTCACTGCAGCCAAGGCCGCAGAGCGCAAGCGCGTCATCTTCTCCGAAGGGGAGGACGAACGTGTGCTGCGCGCCGCCCAGGTGCTGCTCGAAGAAGGCCTCGCCGAACCGATCCTGATCGGCCGCCCGCAGGTCATCGAGACGCGCCTGAAGCGCTACGGCCTGCGCATCCGGCCGCTGCAGGATTTCGAAGTTATCAATCCGGAAGACGATCCGCGCTTCCGCGAATATGTCGATCTCTATTTCTCCCTCGTCGGCCGCCGCGGTGTTATCCCGGAAGCCGCGCGCACCATCGTGCGTACCAATACCACCGTCATCGGCGCGCTGGCGCTGAGGCGCGGCGAGGCCGATGCGCTGATCTGCGGCCTGGAAGGCCGCTACGAAAAGCATCTGCGCGACGTCCGCCAGATCATCGGCAAACGCAAGGATGTCCGCGATTTCTCCGCCCTCAGCCTGATGATCTCGCAGCGCGGCGCCACCTTCTTCACCGACACCTACGTCACCTTCAATCCGAGCGCTGAGGAAGTTGCCGAGTCGACGGTGCTGGCGGCCGAGGAAATCCGCCGCTTCGGCATCACCCCGCGTGCTGCGCTCGTCTCGCATTCCAATTTCGGCTCGCGCGAATCCGAAAGCGCCACGAAGATGCGCAACGCCCTGCAGCTGGTGCGCGACACCGCGCCCGATCTCGAGGTCGATGGGGAAATGCATGGCGAAAGCGCTATCACCGAAGCGCTGCGAAAACGCGTCATGCCGGATACGACGCTGCACGATGAAGCAAATCTGCTGGTCTTCCCGAACCTCGACTCCGCCAACATCACGCTTGGTGTGGTGAAGTCGATGACGGACGGCCTGCATGTCGGCCCGATCCTGCTCGGCACCGCCCTTCCCGCCCACATCCTCGCGCCCTCGGTCACCTCCCGCGGCGTCGTCAACATGGCGGCGCTGGCCGTCGTCGAGGCGTCGCAGCCGGCTTAGCCGGCTGCGAACATATCAGCCACCCGGGATCGACAGGCGCCCATTGTCCGCGAGCACATCCGCGCGTTCGTTGCCGATAATTCCCGAATGGCCCTTGCACCAGGCAATGCTCACCAGGGCGTTCCGGGATAGCTGAAGATCGACCGCTTTCCAGAGCTCCGCATTGTCGATCGTTCGCCTTCGCCCATTCCCGTTCGGGCTGCTTTTCTTCCAGTCGTTGTTCTTCCAGATATGTCGCCGGCTGTTGCAGCCTTTGACGGCATAGATGGAATCGGACCAGATGACCGCGCGTTCGCCAGTTGTTTGGCTATTGATCCACATGGCTGCCTTGAGAACGGCGGTCAATTCCATCGCATTATTGCTGGAATCTTCAACGCCACCGTAATCGGCGGCAATTTCCACCGCATCGCGATAAGCGACAAACGACCATTCCCGGAACCGGGCTCGTAACAACCGTCCGCGAAGACGTGAAGGCCGTGTTGGGAGCCCGGTGCGCCTGATGCCGGTGCGGAGGATCGGATCTCGTCGGGAATGCCTGTCATTTTCACCGGGTCTCGGGCGATTACTGGATAAGGTCGCGAAAATACGCTAGGATTTCATCTGAGCTTATTAAGAGAAACACGTTAAGGGAAAACGCGCGGCCGGTTGAAGTCGCCAGTGACCCATCGACACTTTCTCATCCGGAACGAGCCGTGAAACGCCGAAACCTGTCTCTTGCGCTTCTTCTTGCCATCGCGGCGCCCGCCGCCGCGCAGACCAGCGTCATCTGCGAGGATCTGCGCGGCCGCCTCGCCGATCTGCCGCGATCGATCGGCAACGGCAACGGCCCGGAAGCCCGCCAATATGCCAGCGCCATGGCCGAGCAGAACCTTGAACTGCGCAAGGTTCGCAACGACCTGCGCAGCTACGGCTGCACCTCCGGCAGCATGGTGGTGATCGGCGGCGAAAATGCCGATTATTGCGACGAGCTCTCGCAGGCCGAAGCCCGGATGATCGACAATATCCGTTATCTCCAGGACCGCCGCGCCGAGCTGCGCGCCCAGGGCGGCGGTGATGACGGCGCCCGCCGCGAGTTGATGGCCGCGCTCGACCGCAACGGCTGCAACAGCGAAAACTTCTATGCGCCCGACGAGCGTAGCGCCAACGACCCCGCTCCGAGCGTCGAGGAACAGGCAATGCGCTCCGATACCTTCATCCCGCTCGGCGGCGGTGGAGAGGTCGACCCGCGTTACGGCCTGCCGCGGGCCGACATGATGTCGCCTGTCAGCACCATGTGCGTGCGCAGCTGCGACGGTGGTTTCTTTCCGATCAGCTCGAACGCCACCTCGGTCGATTTCGGCCGCGACGCCGAGACCTGCGCCAAGATGTGCCCCGGCATCGAGACGGAACTCTTCTATCGCGACGTGACGAGTACCGAGGCCTCGAACATGATCTCGGTTGCAACCGGCACGCCCTACAGCGCCATGAAGAACGCCTTTGCCTACAAGAACCGCACACCTGGCGAAAAGACCTCCTGCGCCTGCAATCTCACCGCCTATTACGACGAGATGCGCGGCAAGCAGGCGGTGAGCCAACCGCCGCAGCAGGGCTCGATCACCACCATCCACACCAATCCGCCGGCGAAGGATGCCGCTGCGGCCGCCGCGCCGCAGCCATCGGTTCCGGAACGTCCCTACGACCCCACGAAGAGCAAGGTCCGCCAGGTCGGCCCGCAGTTCCTCGCCGGCGATCAGGGCTCGATCGACCTCGCCAATCCGGCAACGCCGGGACCGCAGCCGCAACAGCAGTGATTGGCCGAGCCGGGTTCGAAGCGACGCCGTTCAGCGCTCGCTGCGCCCCCAGCCATCATGAAACACCAGCTCCTCGAGCGGCAGCCGCTGCCGCCAGCCTTTGACGGAGAGTTCCGGCTGGTCATAGAGCCGATCGACAAAACCGGCGCAGAGCCAGGCGACCACCTCGATATGCTCGGGTATGCCGAGAATGCTCTTCAGGTCGCCTTCCCGAAAGATGCTAACCCAGCCGATGCCGATCCCCTCAGTGCGGGCCGCTAGCCAGAGATTCTGGATCGCGCAGACTGTGGAATAGCTGTCCATCCTCGGATTATGAGTGCGCCCCAGCACCACGCTGCCGCTGCGGGTGGGATCGCAGGTCACGCATATGCCGAGCGGCGCCTCGACGATGCCTTCGAGCTTGAGCGAGCGATAGGCCTGCCGCCGCTCGCCCTCGAACATTAATGCCGCCTCCTCGTTGGCCTTGGCAAAAGCGTCCCGGATGCGCGCTCGCACAGTTGGACTTTTCACCAGAATGAAATTCCACGGCTGCATGAAGCCGACGGAGGGCGCATGATGGGCGGCCGTCAGCAGCCGCGCCACGACATCGTCGGGCAACGGGTCGGGCAGGAACTGGCTGCGCACGTCGCGCCGCGTCATGATCGCGTGATAAACGGCCTGGCGTTCAGCCAAGGAAAAACCGGACGCCACTGACAGGGCATCCTCATCAAAGGGTCGCATCGTCAAATCCCCAACAACGCAACCGCCCGCCGTCCGCGCGGGTTGGGTCTATCTTGCCAGGCCGGTCTTCTGACTTGGCTTCATCCGCCTGCCGCAGCCTTCCCGGCCTTGCGGCCAGTGGCATTCTATGCGGCAAGCGTCGGCCTTACAGCGTTGGGCACGTTCCGGTCTTGCACCGGATTCCCGATTCTCCCGCTTTGACGGCGGGCACCTGACGGCGCATCTATTTCAGGAAACGGGTGCTGCGGCAAGGCCGCTCCGATGGCGCAGTCGAAAGCGAAGCGCAATAATGAGCTCACCCCGCCCCGCGTCGGTTTGAAGCAGCTCGGCAAACCCCTTCATCGATCGTTTCTATGGCCTTATCATCGCCGACGGCGTATGGACGATGCAGTCCCTCGCAGCACCCCGGTTGCCCGTGCCCCGCCTGACGCCCATGATCCTTGCGGTCGCCCTGTTCATGGAACAGATGGATTCGACCGTGATCGCCACTAGCCTGCCGGCCATCGCGGCCGATATCGGCACGTCGCCGATTGCGCTGAAGCTTGCCGTCACCAGTTATCTCGTGGCGCTGGCGATCTTCATCCCGATCAGCGGCTGGATGTCCGATCGTTTCGGCGCGCGCAACATCTTCCGCCTGGCAATCTCAGTCTTCATATTCGGCTCGGTCGCCTGCGCCTTTTCCAATTCGATCGCCGCTTTCGTCGTCTCGCGGCTGATCCAGGGCGCCGGCGGCTCGATGATGACGCCGGTCAGCCGCCTGCTGCTGGTTCGGGGAACGCCGCGCCACGAACTCGTTGATGCCATGGCCTGGCTTACCATTCCCGCCCTGATCGGCCCGATCATGGGGCCGCCGATCGGCGGTTTTCTGACCACCTATCTCACCTGGCACTGGATCTTCTGGATTAACGTCCCGATCGGCGTCGCCGGCATTATCCTCGTCACGCGTTTCCTGCCGGCGGTCGAGCCGCGCAGTCCGCGGCCGATGGATTTTCCCGGCTTCTTCCTTTGCGGCATCGGCTTTTCCGGCTTCGTCTTCGGCCTGTCGGTCATCAGCCTGCCGGCCGTGCCCATCATCTACGGTTATATCACCGTGGCGATCGGCATCCTTGCCGGGTCTATCTACCTTCTGCATGCCCGCCGCGCGCCCCATCCGCTTCTCGATCCGAAAATGTTCCGCTACCCGCTGTTCCGGGCGGCTATCCTCGGCGCCTCCAATTTCCGCATGGGCCTCGGCGCTCTGCCCTTTCTGATGCCGCTGATGCTGCAGCTCGGTTTCGGCCTGACGCCGTTGCAATCGGGCTCGGTCACCTTCGTCAGCGCGCTCGGCTCGATGGGGTCGAAATTCGCCGCTTCGCGCACCTTCAATGCCTTCGGCTTCCGAACCGTCATATCGATCACCACCTTGCTGGCGGCAATCTTCCTCGGCATCAACGGGCTCTTCACCGTCGCAACGCCGCTGCCGCTGATCATGGCCTGCCTGCTGATCGGCGGCCTGTTCCGCTCCATGGCCTTTTCCGGCGTCAACGCCATGGCCTTCGGCGATGTCGACGATGCCGACAGCAGCCAGGCGACCGCGATCAACGCTGTTGCCCAGCGTATCTCCATGGCGATGGGTGTGGCGATTGCCGGCAGCATCCTGGAAATTTCGAGCAGTCTCCACGGCGGCAGGCTGCTGGTTTCGGATTTCCACATCGCCTTTTTCAGCGTCTCTGCCATTTCGGCGCTGGCCTGCATCACCTTCCTGCGCCTGCCGCGCGATGCCGGCGCGGAGCTGACGACGCGCCGCCGCAAGCATCGCGGGATCGAGCCCGACGGGGCCATGGCGGAAAACAGCCCCTAATTTCGCAAGAAAAGCAGCTCTCGGCGATCAAGGCCGGCCGAAACGCCGGTCCGCGCCGGTATCCCATTCTACTTTATGATTTATTCACACATCAAAGACACACTGCGTCTGCGCGTTTTGGGTCGCAAGGGGGACATGGGCATGAGTGCTCATGCTGCGACTGCCGGCGTGGATGCCCGTGTTGATAGGCTGGTCGAGAACATATCCGACTGAGCTGCGTTTCGAGGCCCCCGCGGCATGTTCCAACTTTTGAAAACGATGCCTCTGACAGCCAAGCTGGCGGCGATTATCGTGGCCGTCAACCTTTGCGGCATCTCCGCTTTTGCAACCTACACCTGGATGTACGAAACCAGGGCGTTGATCGATGGCGCCAAGGCGAACTGGTCCAAGGATGCGGAGCAGTTTGCGTCCCTGGCTGCCGGCGGCGTAAAATGGGGCAAGGCGAACGCCGTTCGCGAGGCCTATTCGCTCTACCGCGACGATCCCTCGCTCGACCTGGTGCAGTTTGCTGCCTTCAACGCGGAACCTGCCGCCGTCGACACGTGGACGCGCGACGGCATTGACGGTCTGCCCGCACCGGCCGATCTGGCGAAACGCCTCAGCACCAAGCCCGAAAAAACGACGATCGATGACAGCGGAATATCTGCCGGCGTGGTCACGATCATTGCGCCGCTTCCGCTGGATAAGTCTGGCAAGGCCACCGGCTACGTCGTCACCAACTGGTCGATCGAAAAAATCGCTGCCGAAGTCAAGCAGAAGGTCCTGATTTCGCTGCTGACGCAGTTCGCGATTACCGCCATGGCCGTTGTCGCCTTTCTTCTCGCCATGCGCAGCCTCGTCGGCCGCCCCCTCAGAATTCTCAGTGAAAGAATCAGCGCGTTGCAGAAGGGCGATCTGGCCTCTCCCGTCACCTACCGGGAAAATGGTGACGAGATCGGCTTCCTCGCACGTGCCTTGGAAGTTTTCCGCAATGAGGCGATTGCCAAGGTCGAAAGAGAGCAAGCAGCGGCCGAACAGAGCGCCTCGTTCGACGCCGAACGGGCGCGCAACACCTTGTTGACGGAAGAGGCCAGCAACGCTCAGCGGCTGGTCATGACAGCGCTAGCAAATGAATTGGAAAAACTCGCCGCCGGCGATTTCTCGATACAGCTCGCCGATCTCGGCCCAGAATTCGATAAATTGCGGCAGGATTTCAATAATATGGTTCATGCGGTCGCAGCCGCGCTGACGGAAATCAAGACTGCCTCCGTCGCGGTTGAAGGCGGCTCGAGCGAGCTGGCATCCTCCGCCGATCAGCTCGCCAGGCGGACTGAGCAACAGGCCGCCGCCCTGGAACAGACCGCCGCGGCCCTTGATGAGGTAACGACGACGGTCAGAACCTCGTCGCAGCGGGCCGAAGATACCGGCAAGCTGGTCGAGGAAACCAAGCGCAGCGCCCATGTCTCGGCAACGGTGGTACGCGATGCGATCGGAGCGATGGATAGGATCCAGACCTCATCGAGCCAGATCGGCCGCATTATCGGCGTCATCGACGAAATCGCTTTCCAGACGAACCTGCTGGCACTGAATGCCGGCGTCGAGGCCGCCCGTGCCGGCGAAGCCGGCAAGGGTTTTGCCGTCGTCGCACAGGAAGTGCGGGAACTCGCCCAGCGCTCCGCCAATGCGGCAAAGGAAATCAAGAACCTGATCAACGTCTCCGGCCAGGAAGTGGCAGCCGGCGTCGGGCTGGTGAACGAGACCGGCGATGCCCTCTTGAAGATCGAGGAGCAGATCAACCGCATCAGCGACAGCATCGCGTCGATTGTCCACTCCTATCGCGAACAGGCGACGGGTCTGCAGGAAATCAACGGTGCGATCAATCAGATGGATCAGGCCACACAGCAGAACGCAGCCATGGTCGAAGAGACTAACGCGGCCTGCCAGGAACTGCGCACGCAGGGACGCCTTCTGCAGGACTCGGCCGGCAGGTTCACCGTTGCCGTCTCTGCCGCCAGCCAGCCCAGATCCGCTCAACCGAGCATTCGTCAACCCCGCCCGGAACAGAGGAACTTTTCGCAGCGCCATGCGGGTAACGCCGCCGTCGCCGCCTCTCCCGGCGCTTGGGAAGAGTTCTGACGCCGACTTCGTTCGCTAAGCTTTAATCCTCAACACCCCAAAATCGGGAAGGGAACCGTTATGAAGAAAGTTGTGACCGCATTTCTTTTGGCCTGCACCGCAGTCGCCGTGCCTATGAGCGTATCCATGGCGCAGGATGCCAAGCTTGCCCCAATCTCCGACTACGTGACGAGCGACGTAAAACCCTGGCTGAATGACCCTGCTATCATCGAGGCCATCAAGGCGCAGAACGTCGCAAACGCCAATCTCGGCCAGGCCGATATCGACGCCCTCGACAAGAAGTGGCGCGCCGAAGTCGATGGCTCCGACCATTCGATGATCGACGGCGTTCTCGGCAATGCGCTGTCGAAATTCCTTCAGGAAAAGAAGGCTGCTTCCAACGGCAAGATTTCGGAAATCTTCGTCATGGATGCCAAGGGCCTGAACGTCGGTCAAAGCGATCCGACCTCCGACTACTGGCAGGGTGACGAAGGCAAGTTCCAGAAGTCCTTCGGTGCCGGCAAGGAGGCCGTCTTCGTCGACGAGATCGAAAAGGATGAATCGACCCAGACGCTGCAGTCGCAGGCAAGCGTCACGATATCCGATGACAAGGGAACGCCGATCGGCGCCATCACCGTCGGCGTCAACGTCGACGCTCTCTGATCTCAGCTTCTGTGTGATATCGCCCGGAAGCAGCGCACTTCTGGGCGATATGCTTTTTGTCTCCCTGCGGAGGCGATTAGTGGTCCCCCAGGAGCCGGATTTTCAGGTCGTAAATTCTGCGTGACATCAGGCGGCCGTGACGAAACATACGCCTCATGTCGAACGCTTCGATCTACGCCTCGCGATTTTATTGGTACCGCTGCTCCCAGCGGATGCGGGTCTATGCGTAACTGAAGTCGACGCGACGACAACCCGAACAGCCGCTAGTCTACCTGGCGGCTTTTTTTGTTTCGCCCGGTATGACCAAACAGGAGCCATACCGTGTCCGATACCATTGATGATCTGCGAATCCTCGAGATCACCCCGCTGACCAGACCCGCCGATATCATTGCGGAAATCCACCGCGACGACGTGGTCACCGAGACCGTGACCAGCAATCGCGATGCGATCCATAAAATTCTCCAGGGCAAAGACGATCGCCTGATCGTCGTCATCGGCCCCTGCTCTATCCATGACCCGATTGCCGCCCGTGAATATGCCGAGCGGCTCAAGCAGCAGCGACAGCGCTTCTCCGACGACCTCGAAATCGTCATGCGCGTCTACTTCGAAAAGCCCCGCACCACCGTCGGCTGGAAGGGCCTGATGAACGATCCGCATCTCGACGGCAGCTACCGCATCGAGGAAGGGCTGCGCATCGCCCGGCGCCTGCTGCTCGACATCAATGCCATGGGCCTTCCGGCCGGCGTCGAATTCCTCGACACGATCACGCCGCAATATATTGCCGATCTTGTCAGCTGGGGCGCAATCGGCGCGCGCACGACCGAAAGCCAGATCCATCGCCAGCTCGCCTCCGGCCTCTCCTGCCCGATCGGCTTCAAGAACGGCACCGATGGTAGCGCCCGCGTCGCGCTCGACGCGATCCTGGCCGCATCGCAGCCGCACCATTTCCCCGCCGTCACCAAGGACGGCCAGGCGGCGATCGCCTCGACGACAGGCAACGAGGACTGCCACATCATTCTGCGCGGCGGCAAGCAGCCGAACTATGAAGCGGCCGATGTCGAAGCGGTGGTCAGCGAAGCCGTCAAGCTTGGCGTGACCCCGCGCATCCTCATCGACGCCAGCCATGCCAACAGCAGCAAGGATCCGATGAACCAGCCGCGCGTCGTCAAATCCGTGGCCGCGCAGGTCGCCGCCGGAAACAGTCACATCAAGGGCATGATGATCGAGAGCAACCTGGTTGCCGGCCGCCAGGATCTCGTCCCCGGCAAGCCGCTGGTCTACGGCCAGTCCATCACCGACGGCTGCATCGACTGGGACATGTCGATGACGACCCTGGAAGACTTGGCGCAATCCGCCCGCGCGCGGCGCAAGGCAGTCGTCGCAGCCTGATAGACAGCATCAAGCGCGGCGGGCAGACACCCGCCGCCCAACAGGGCGGTGGGGGCCAACCCAGTTATCTCACGGGTAAGCCTACCGGATAGGGCTTCATAACTCACGCCCGGATGATCGATCCAAATTCCGATTTGAAACTGATACGAGCAACGTGGCTACTAACCCACCGCCTCGCCATCATGGGCGGAGCTCGGGACCGGATCACCGACACACGGAATAGTAGCAGATTTAATAGAGCCATGGGTGCATTGAATCGGGCTCGTGTTCAGTCGCGACCCTGTAATAAATACGCATGTCGTCGCGCTCTTTCTCGTAAGTCCACTTCAAGCCCCATCTGCATTCGTCAGTCATGCACTCACGGCTCTTCGATTCGAACATATCGAGTTGAAATGCCTCCCCATTGATTTCGCCGGTAATCGAGCCGGTTTTCCCCTTATCCTTCGATATGAGTTCAAATGCCCCTGCTCGACCATCCAGACAGTAGATCTTCCCGCGATAGGTTCGCTCGCCGGTCTCCAGCTTCCAGAAATTTGTCTTCACCTGCGATACTTTGTAGCGACCCTTGCATTGCTGCCTTTCGGCCGAGCCGATCTCGATCGTTCCCCCCATCTCCTCACTCTCGTTCCTCGCAGTCACCTTTCCAAGCACCGGAGTACCCGTTGCGAGGTAGCTTCCCTCGACACCACGGACAAAAATATATGAACATCCTGCGAGCGTGAAACCCATTGCCACCACGGAGCCGGCGATCGTGAAACCACGCAGCGTCCACGCACATCTCAAGGCAGCCAGCAAGTCTATACCTCCAGGTTCATCTTCATGTTTGCGGATGCCAAAAGAGCGAGCAGGAGCAGTGGACGACCAGTCGTTACCAGCCAGGACAGCACTGATATTCAGGTCACAATATTTCTCCCATAATTACGAAGATGAATAACTGTTCTGGCTGATGGCCGCCGCTGGCGTTAAAAGACAGCCCGTTTCTGAAACGGTTCCAAGCAAAGTGTTCGAGTAGGCGGTCTCTCGATATCATCAGATACCCACCACCCCATCATAAAAGGCGGTGTCCCTCTCAAGATCTCACCGGGAAATACCTGACATAGGCAAACTCGTCACCATCTGGTGACCAGCCGAAAAGCTCGAACAGCGTCTTCAGATTGCCGCCGTCCATATCCATCAGCCGCAGCCGCACGTCGAGGTCGCGCGGATGGTCGAACACCGAGGGGTCGTAGGACAGGATCAGCACCTTGTCATTCCTGGGCGACGGATGGGCGAACCAGTTGCCCTGATTGTCCGAGGTTACCTGTTCCAGCCCGGTGCCATCGGGGTGAATGCGCCAGATCTGCATCAAACCGGTGCGGCTGGAATTGAAATAGATCCATTGCCCGTCGGCGGAATAATCCGGCCCGTCGTTGCGGCCCTCGCCATGCGTCAGCCGCGTCTCGGCGCCGCCGTCGACGGAGATCGTATAGATGTCGAAGAGATCGTCGCGGATGCCGCAATAGGCGAGCTGACGCCCATCCGGAGACCAGCCGTGCCAATAGGAGGGCTGGTTCTCGGTGATCAGCCGCGGCGTGCCGCCCTCGATCGGCAGGATATAGATCGTCGACTTACCGAATTCGGTCTTGTCGGAGATGACGATCTCGGTGCCGTCGGGCGAAATGCCGTGATCATTGTTGCAGTTGACGGCAAAGCCGGTATCGACCTGGGTGACTTCGCCGCCGTGAAGCGGCAGCCGGAAAAGCAGACCGTCGCCGTTCAAGAGCAGGTAGGAACCATCAGGCGAGAAGTTCGGCGCCTCCACCAGCTTGTCCGTCTGCCAGACTTCGCGCGCCCTGCCCGTCCTGACATTGTAGATCTCAACCGAGCTGCGCATGTTTCCTCCCTTGTATTCGATCGCGCTAGCGATCGCGGAACCGGTTGGTGATCGGATAGCGCCGGTCGCGGCCGAAATTCTTCTTGGTGATCTTTACCCCGGGCGCCGATTGCCGGCGCTTGTATTCGGCGAGATAGAGCAGGTGCTCGACGCGGTGAACGGTGGCGACGTCGTGGCCGCGCGCGACGATCTCATCGACCGCCATCTCCTTTTCGACAAGGCATTCGAGAATATCGTCGAGCACGGGATAGGGCGGCAGCGAATCCTGATCCTTCTGGTCGGGACGCAGTTCGGCCGATGGCGCCTTGTCGATGATATTTTTCGGGATCACCTCGCCCGACGGCCCGAGCGCACCCGGCGGCACATTCTCGTTGCGCCAGCGCGACAGTGCATAGACCTGCATCTTGTAGAGGTCCTTGATCGGATTGAAGCCGCCGTTCATGTCGCCATAGAGCGTGGCGTAGCCGACCGACATTTCCGATTTGTTGCCCGTCGTCACCACCATTGCGCCGAACTTGTTGGAGATCGCCATCAGGATGACGCCGCGCGCCCGGCTCTGCAGGTTCTCCTCGGTGACGCCGCTGTCCGTACCCTCGAAGAGGCTGGCGAGCGCGCTGCTGAACCCCGTCACCGGCTGTTCGATCGGCACGATGTCGTAACGGCAGCCGAGCGCTTTGGCGCAGTCGGCGGCGTCCTTCAGCGAATCCTCGGATGTATAGCGGTATGGCAGCATGACGGTGCGCACCCGCTCTTCGCCCAGCGCATCGACGGCGATGGCCGCGCAGATCGCCGAGTCGATGCCGCCGGAAAGGCCGAGCACCACCGTCTTGAAGCCGTTCTTGTTGACGTAATCGCGAAAGCCGAGCAGGCAGGCGCGGTAATCGGCCTCCTCGCCTTCCGGGATATGCGCCATCGGCCCTTCGGCGCAGTGCCAGCCGGCCTCGCCGCGCTTCCATGTGGTCACCGCCAACGCCGTCTCGAACTGGCTCATCTGGAAGGCAAGCGACTTGTCGGCGTTGAAGGCAAAGCTGGCGCCGTCGAAGACAAGCTCGTCCTGACCGCCGAGTTGAGCGGCATAGACCAGCGGCAGGCCGGTCTCGATCACCTGCTTCAGCACCACCTGATGACGGATATCGACCTTGCCGCGATAATAGGGAGAACCGTTCGGCGACAGCAGAATCTCGGCCCCGCTTTCGGCCAACGTCTCGCAGACGCCGAGATCGCCCCAGATATCCTCGCAGATCGGAATGCCGATGCGCACGCCGCGAAAATTCACCGGCCCCGGCATGGCGCCCTGGTTGAAGACGCGCTTCTCGTCGAATTCGCCATAGTTCGGCAAATCGATCTTGTCGCGCACCGCGATCACCTTGCCACCGTCGAGCACGGCGACGGAATTGTAGCGCCCGGTCTCGTCCTGGCGGGGAAAACCGATGAGAATGCCCGGCCCGCCATCGGCGGTGTCGGCGGCGAGAGCCTCGACCGCTTTCCAGCAGGCGCGGATGAAGGCCGGCTTCAGCACCAGGTCTTCAGGCGGATAACCGGAAATGAAAAGCTCGGTCAGAACGAGCAGATGCGCGCCCTCCCGGCCCGCGTCGGCGCGCGCTTCGCGTGCCTTGGCGAGATTGCCGGCGACATCGCCGACCGTTGGGTTGAGCTGCCCGATGGCAATGCGGAGGATATCGGAGAGAGCGTTTTCCTGTGTCATGTCATTTATTTAGCCTGCGCCTTCCGCAACGGCAACATGTTCGCCCCGAAAGCGGCGCTTCCCAGAGACGAAATTTTTATGAACGAATCGCACGGCGCGACGCGGCATCGATACGCATTGCAATTTGCCGGCAGAGCGGAATACTGGCCCCGAAAGCGATCCTAGCGATAACCGGCACCGGAAACAGGCAATGTCTAATCTTTCGAACTTCATGCACCATCATTTCGACAAGCCGGCCAACGAACTCGGCGATATCGAAAAGCGCGTGCTCGCAAGGGCGCACGAGCGCAAGGTCATCTCGACCGACGTCAACGCCGCTCTTTCCGCCGAGGCCTCGTTCGGCGAGCGTGTCGCCGACGGCATCGCCCGCGTCGGCGGTTCCTGGTCCTTCATCCTCGCCTTCCTGGCGTTCCTTGTCGTCTGGACACTGATTAACACCATCATCCTGGCGACCGGCGCTTTCGACCCCTATCCCTTTGTCTTCCTCAACCTGATCCTGTCGATGCTGGCCGCCATCCAGGCGCCGATCATTATGATGTCGCAGAACCGCCAGGCCGAACGTGACCGCTTCGAGGCCGCCAAGGATTACGAAGTCAATCTCAAGGCCGAACTCGAGGTACTCTCGCTCCACCAGAAGATCGACATGAGCGTGCTGACAGAGTTGACGGCGCTGCGCGAGGATGTCGCCCGCCTCAGCGCCGCGCTTTCCGCAAAGAGCTAGCCGCCCTCGCAAGGATCAATCACCCGGGCCTGCAAACAGGATAAGATTTCCATCCGGATCGAGCACGATAAAGTTTCTGGCGCCCCAGGGTTCTTTCCTCAAGGTTTGGTGAAACGGCACTCCAGCGGCCTGGAAATCCAGGAAGAGGCGCTTGATCTCGTCCGACGTATCGACGGCAACCGACGCTGAAAGCAGATGTTCGCGTTGCCTGATGTCGCCGACGAACACAGGCTCCCACACCTTCCGCAGGGCGATTTGCGCATTGTCGCGGATAACCTGCCCGTAAAAAGGCGGATCGCCGTAAAGGAAGTCGATCGTGAAGCCGAGTTGGCTGGTGAAGAATTGACACGACGCCTCGATGTCGGCAACGAAGAGCTGGGCCGATATCGAACGCAGAACGGGCTCAGGTGTGGATTGCTTTTTCGGATCTGCCATGACTGCGGCTCCTGTTTTGAGCGCCTGCCATCCCTCGAACCCCAACTGACGCGCGATTAGATCCTGCGCGTCCGCGAGCCTGAAGCTCGCTTCCAGCACTTCCTTGTCATCAAGATGCTGGAAGCGGGACAAGGCTGCTCTGATTTCGGCCGCCACCGGATAGTAGCCTTCACGATGCCACCGCAGATATTGCTTGGCCTGTTTTTTGAGGTTTTCGAGATTCGGCATGGGCGCAACTGTTAATACAGTGTAGGCGGGCATTGCCCTTTCGGCATTGGTCCGAAGCGCCCTACGCAGCACACCAAGTCTAGCCTCGGCGACCCACTATTGTCAATCTAAACGGGATACCTGTCATATTGCGGCAGCCCATCTGATATCTCGTAGAAATCGCCCTTGTCGGCGCAGTAAATATGGTGGCTGAAGACAAGACCGCTTGGTTCGTCGAAGGCGCCCGCCATCACGGAAATCTCGGGCGATTGATCGCCCTGCCAGAACAGCGCCGAGCCGCAATTCGAACAAAAGCCGCGCTGGGCTTCGGCGCTCGAGCGATACCAGCGGATCGCGCCGGCGTCATCCACCGAGAGGGCTGCGCGCGGCACGTTGACTGCGGCGTAATAGAACCCGGTCTGCCTGCGGCATTGCGAACAATGGCAGCCGACGACGGGTCCGGGCTTTGACCCAATTGAAAATCGCACGGCGCCGCAAAGACAGCCGCCTGTATGCCGTTCGGTCATAATCGCTCTCCCATTTTATGAGTGAAAATTGCCGCCGATCGCGCTTGCCGTCAAATCCATTCCGCTCAACAAAATCATCAGAAATCTTGAAGGCCGCCGGTGATTTGGCTTGAGACACACTGTTGCCGGTCGACAACGCTCACCAACCTCCTCCCATCGCCGGTTGCATCAATCGCCGTTGTGGGCGATAATCCTGATGCAATTCATACAACCGCTGGGAGACTGACATGAGAGCGACCCTGTCCACACAGAAAGGAAACATCGCCCACAAGGACATTCTGCCTCATGAATATTCGGTTCGCCCGCGCGAGGAAAAGCTCGCGACGCCATAACCCCTTCCTGAAACTCTTCCCCGACCATTCGAACGCCGCCGACCGCGAGCGGCGCCGGTCGCGCATGCGAAAATTCCTCTCCTACTATCGCCCGCATCTGCCTTTGCTGCTGGCGGATCTGGTGTGCGCCATCCTCGTCGCCGGCACGGCGATCGCACTGCCACTCTGCGCCAATGTCGTCACCAGCCGGCTTCTCACGCTGCCTGACGCGCCACAAGCTTTCACACACATCCTTGCGATGGGCGGCGTGATGCTGGCTGTTCTGGCGGTCCAGATGGTCGCCATCTTCTTCGTAGACTATCGCGGCCACGTCATGGGCGCCCGCATCGAGGCGACGGTCCGGCAGGAGCTCTTCGAGCATTGCCAGAAGCTCTCCTTCAGCTTCTACGATCGCCAGCGCACCGGCCAGCTGATGAGCCGCATCACTAACGATAGCCTTTGGTTGGGCGAACTGTTTCACCACGGTCCAGAGGACCTTTTCATCGCCGTGCTGAAATATGGCGGCGCCATGCTGGTGCTATTCTTCATCGATCCGCCCTTGGCCGGCCTCATCCTGCTGCTGACGCCTGTCGCGGTGATCTATGCGCTCTATTTCAACCGGCGCATGAACCGCGCGCTCGAAGCCAGCAAGCACCAGATCGCCGCCGTCAACGAGCGCGTGGAGGATGCGCTCGCCGGCATCCGCGTCGTTCAGTCCTTCGCCAACGAGGCACTGGAAAGGCAGCGCTTCGCCGAGCAGAACCGGCGCTTCCTGCAAAGCCGCGCCGACGGCTACCGCAGCGAGGCGTGGTTTTCTGTCGGCACCGAAACTTTCGCCCAGCTCGTCACCATACTGGTGATCGTCGTCGGGGGCTTACGCATCCTGGCAGAGCATCTCACCGTCCCCGATATGCTGACCTTCCTGCTCTGCGTTGCCGTCCTTGTCGACCCCGTTCAGCGGCTCGCCAATTTCGTGCGTCTCTGGCAGGAAGGCTATACCGGTTTCATCCGGGCGATGGAAATCCTGGAGATCGACCCTGATATCACCGACCGGCCGGCCGCCCAGCCGATGCCGGCGCCCAAAGGCGAGATCAGCTTTACCGATGTCGCTTTCGGCTACGAGGCCGATGGTCCGCGGGTGCTGGAGCGGCTATCGCTCACAATCGCGCCGGGCGAGTTCGTTGCCCTGGTCGGTCCTTCCGGGGTCGGCAAGAGCACGCTGTGCGCGCTCATCCCACGCTTCTACGATGTCGAGGCCGGCGCAATCCGCATCGACGGCACCGATGTAAGAGATGTGACGCTGGCCTCGCTGCGGCGTCATGTCGGAGTGGTGCAGCAGGATGTCTATCTCTTTGCCGGCACCGTGGCGGAGAACCTGCGCTACGGCAGGCCCGACGCCAGCGATAGGGAGTTGGAAGCGGCCGCCCGCGCCGCCAATGCGCACGACTTCATCATGGCCCTGCCCCAGGGCTATGACACCGATATCGGCCAACGCGGCGTCAAGCTCTCCGGCGGCCAGCGCCAGCGCATCACCATCGCCCGCGCCTTCCTCAAGGATCCGGAGATCCTGATTTTCGACGAGGCGACCAGCGCACTCGACAATGAGAGCGAACGGGCGGTGCAACAGGCGCTACTGAATCTCTCGAACGGGCGAACCACTTTGGTCATCGCCCATCGCCTGTCGACCGTCCGCCATGCCGACCGGATCCTGGTTCTGACGGCAGACGGCATCGTCGAACAGGGCACCCATGACCAGCTCATGGCGCATGACGGCGTCTATGCCAACCTGCACAGCGTCCAGGCGAGCATCTGACGGAATTGTCGACTCCGCAACAATAAAAAAACCCGGCTCGCGCCGGGTTTTTCGTCATCCGTTTCCGGTATCTCAGCCGTTGGCGACCATGCGCTTCTCGTCGCGACCGCCCTTCATGCGCTCGGCAAGCAGGAAGGCAAGTTCGAGCGCCTGGTCGGAGTTGAGGCGCGGGTCGCAATGGGTGTGGTAGCGGTCCTGCAGGTCGTCGGCGGTTACAGCGCGGGCGCCGCCGGTGCATTCCGTCACATCCTTGCCGGTCATCTCGACATGGATGCCGCCGGGATGCGTGCCTTCGGCGCGGTGGATTTGGAAGAAGCTTTCGACTTCCGACAGGATCCGTTCGAAGGGACGGGTCTTGTAGTTGTTGAGGGTGATCGTGTTGCCGTGCATCGGGTCGCAGGACCAGACGACCTTGCGGCCCTCGCGCTCGACGGCGCGGATGAGCCGCGGCAGGTTTTCGGCGACCTTCTCATGGCCGAAGCGGCAGATCAGCGTCAGGCGCCCGGCTTCGTTAGCCGGATTCAGAATGTCGATCAGCTGCAGCAGGTCGTCGGCCTGCAGCGACGGGCCGCATTTCAGGCCGATCGGGTTCTTGATGCCGCGGCAATATTCGATATGCGCATGGTCGGCCTGGCGTGTGCGGTCGCCGATCCAGATCATGTGGCCTGATGTGGCATACCAGTCGCCGGAGGTGGAATCGACGCGGGTCAGCGCCTCCTCGTAGCCGAGCAGCAGCGCCTCATGGCTTGTGAAGAAATCGGTTTCGCGCAGGCTCGGGTGGTTTTCCGAGGTGATGCCGATCGCCTTCATGAAATCCATAGTTTCGCTGATGCGGTCGGCAAGCTTGCGGTAGCGCTCGCCCTGCGGGCTGTCCTTGACGAAGCCGAGCATCCACTGATGGACGTTTTCGAGATTGGCGTAACCGCCCATCGCGAAGGCGCGCAGAAGGTTCAGCGTCGCAGCCGATTGGCGGTAGGCCATGGCCTGACGCTCCGGGTTCGGAATGCGCGACTCCTCGGTGAATTCGATGCCGTTGATAATGTCGCCGCGATAGGCCGGCAGCGTCACGTCACCCTGCTTCTCGACATTCGAGGAACGCGGCTTGGCGAACTGGCCGGCGATGCGGCCGACCTTGACGACCGGCAGCTGCGCGCCGAAGGTCAGCACGACGGCCATCTGCAGGAAGGCGCGGAAGAAGTCGCGAATATTGTCGGCGCCGTGCTCGGCGAAGCTCTCGGCGCAATCGCCGCCCTGCAGCAGGAAGCCATTGCCCTCTGCGACATTGGCGAGATGCTTCTTCAGGCGGCGCGCTTCACCGGCAAAGACGAGCGGCGGATAGCTGGCGAGCGTGGCCTCCGTTGCCGCCAAAGCGGCCTCATCCGGATATTCCGGAACCTGCAGGATGGGCTTTTGCCGCCAGCTGCTCGGGGTCCAATTCTCTGCCATCTCACTCACCTCATTCACATCCGTCCCTGGGATGCACCTATCCTTGATTGCGGCGGCTTATAGACCTTTAGATCGGGCTTGCAAAGGCCATTCGCTGCAAGCTCCATGCCGCGCCGCTGCCATCACCCGATGCTCGCACATAGGTAGCAAAAATCGCCGATTCCATCGTTAAACCGGCATATACCACGTCGATTTCCCTATATTTCAGAATTTAAATGTAAAACGGCAAGGAGTTTCAACATCGGGGACCTGTGATGGCCATCCTTCCGTCGCGCTTCGTATCGGATCGTTCAGGCAATTTCGGCATCATGACGGCATTGTTGATGGTGCCGCTTCTTGGCACGGCGGGCATGGCGGTGGATTTCGGTCACGCCCTGAGCCTGCGCACGCAGCTGTTTGCCGCCGCCGACGCCGCCGCCGTCGGCTCGATCGCCGAAAAATCCGGCGCGGTCGCCGCCGCCATGACCATGAGCGGCAATGGCACGATCTCGCTTGGCAAGACCGATGCTCGCAGCATCTTCATGTCGCAAGTATCGGGAGAATTGGCGAACGTGAATGTCGATCTCGGCATCGACGTTACCAAGACCGCCAACAAGCTGAATTCGCAGGTTTCTTTCACCGCAACAGTGCCCACCACCTTCATGCGCGTTCTCGGCAAGGATTCGATCACCATCTCCGGCACGGCGACGGCCGAATACCAGACCGCGTCTTTCATGGATTTCTACATCCTGCTCGACAACACCCCCTCGATGGGCGTCGGCGCCACCGCGACCGACGTCGCGGCGATGGAAAAGAACACCAGCGATAGCTGCGCCTTCGCCTGCCACGAAACTCAGAACAAAAACAACTACTACAATCTCGCCAAGAAGCTCGGCGTCAGCATGCGCATCGACGTCGTGCGGCAAGCGACAAAGGAGCTGACGCTGACCGCCAAGTCGACGCGTGTTTCTACCAATCAGTTCCGCATGGGGGTCTATACCTTCGGCACCAAGGCCGAGGATGCCAAGCTGACCACCATATCCGACCCGACGGACGATCTCGACAAGGTGCGCAGCTATACCGACGCCGTCGACCTGATGACCATTCCCTATCAGGGTTATAACAACGACCAGCAAACGAGCTTCGACAGCGCCCTGACGCAGATGAAAGACATCGTCACCACCCCCGGCGACGGCAGCACCGCCACGACTCCGCAGAAGATCCTGTTCTTCGTCTCGGATGGCGTCGGCGACAGCGAAAAGCCGAAGGGCTGCACCAAGAAACTGACCGGCAATCGCTGCCAGGAGCCGATCGACACTTCCTTCTGCCAACCGCTGAAGGACAAGGGCATCCGGATCGCGGTGCTCTACACCACCTACCTGCCTCTGCCGAAAAACAACTGGTACAACACGTGGATCAAGCCCTTCCAGGGCGAAATCCCGACGAGAATGCAGGCATGCGCTTCGCCGGGCCTCTATTTCGAGGTGACGCCGACCGAAGGTATTGCCGATGCGATGAAGGCGCTTTTCCTCAAGGTCATCCGCGCGCCGCGCATCACCAGCTAGGCGCTCACGGGAAAACTCAGATGCGCTGCCCGTCACGGACCCGATAGGTCGGCGCGTACATGGTGACGAGTTCTTCGGCCGCCGTCGGATGCAGCGCCATGGTCTGGTCGAAATCGTCCTTGGTGCAGCCGGCCTTCAGCGTGACGCCAAGCAACTGCGCCATCTCGCCGGCATCGTGGCCAAGGATATGGGCGCCCACCACCTTGCGGCTTGCGGCATCGACGATCAGTTTCATGATCATTCGCTCGGCCCGGCCGGAAAGCGTCGCCTTCAGCGGCCGGAACTGGGCCCGGTAAACCTCGAGCTCGCCGTAGCGCTTGCCCGCCTCCTCTTCCGAAAGACCGACGGTGCCGATCTCCGGCTGCGAGAAGACGGCGGTCGGGATCAGCTCGTAGTCCGGCCGGGTCGGATTGTTCTTGTACTCGGTCTCGATGAAGCACATCGCCTCGTGGATCGCCACCGGCGTCAGCTGTACCCGGTTGGTGACATCGCCGAGCGCATAGATGTTTTCGACATTGGTGCGGGAATAGTCGTCGACGATAATCGCGCCGCGCTCGTCGACGGCGACGCCGGCCGCATCGAGGCCGAGGCCTTCGGTGTTCGGATCGCGCCCGAGCGCCAGCATGACGACGTCGGCTTGCAGCGTGCCGCTGTTCAGGGCCTCCAGAACGAGGCCGCCCTCACCCTTCGAAACCTTCTGCAGCGTGTCGTGGCAGAGGATGCGGATGCCCTTGGCGACCATCGCCTCATGCAGACCGCGCCGCAGATCCTCATCGAAGCGCGACAGGATCTCGGCGCCGCGATAGATCAGCGTGGTCTCGACACCGAGGCCGTGGAAGATGTTGGCGAACTCGACGGCGATATAGCCGCCGCCTGCTATCACAATCGATTTCGGCAGCTCTTCGAGATGAAAGGCCTCGTTGGAGGAGATGCAGAACTCGTGGCCGGGAAGGGCCGCATGCGGGTTCGGTCGTCCGCCGGTGGCGATCATGATCGTCTTTGCCGTCACCGTCTGACCCGTTTTCACAAGCCGCACCGTATGGGCGTCGACGAGTTCGGCGCGCGTTTCCAGGATCTCGGCATTGGCGCCGGCGAGACCCTTCTTGTAGAGGCCTTCCAGCCGGGCAATTTCGGCATCCTTGGCCGCCACCAGCTTCTTCCAGTCGAAGCTGCTGTCACCGACCGTCCAGCCGAAGCCGGCCGCATCCTCGAAATGCTCATGGAACTGCGAAGCATAGACGAAAAGCTTCTTCGGCACGCAGCCGCGAATGACGCATGTGCCGCCGTAGCGGTACTCCTCGGCAATCGCCACCTTTTTGCCGAGCGAGGCCGCGACACGCGCGCCGCGCACGCCTCCGGAACCGCCGCCGATGACGAAGAGGTCGTAGTCGTAGGAAGACATGAGGAACTCCGGAAGGGAATCGCAGGAAGGATGTTCCTGATATAGAGCCTTTCCTGGTTAGATTGAAGCATTCTGCCGGAGCAGGTTTTCGTCAGGGCAGAGGCGATTGGCGACGGGCATACCCCCAGGTACGGCCGAGCCGATCGCCTTTGATCCTGGCTAGAGATGCCCGGCCCACCGGCCGCACCGCTTCGCCATGGCGAAGCGATAAGTGCGTCCGGCGATTTTTAAGTCTTGCAGATTTGCCAGGCAAATCTGCGGGAGGGTTGACTGAAACGGGCCGGCTGATCGACCGGCCGGCTTGGCCGTA
>Ga0123341_1000005_pt1 | contig 150422 bp, 146 predicted proteins | sample Turbeapinknodule_FD_89959 | JGI IMG/M metagenome (GOLD analysis project Ga0123341, IMG submission 89959) | Root nodule microbial communities of legume samples collected from Mexico - Turtle bean Mexico pink nodule | ecosystem: Host-associated > Plants > Roots > Nodule | place: Mexico: Nepantla...
ATCTTCTTTCATGGTTCGCCCTCGCTAAGCGTGGGGCTCGGCTCCGGCCTATCCAGAGCAACCCCCGAATTCAGCTTACCGCGGGGGCGGGCCACGTTCACCCTACGAACATACGGTCTAATCCAACGGAGCAAGCCCATGAAAGTAAGCAGCGTCGACTCCCGTCGGTTGACCCGGCTGGCGCAGGCTATGCTATGCCTCGATGACTTCGAGCCAAAGGCAAAACGGCATCTGCCAAAGCCTCTCTACGGCTATATTGCCGGTGGAAGCGAAACCAACGCGTCGCTGCGAAAAAATGTCGAAGCCTTTCAGACTTATGCGTTGCGCCCGCGGATTCTCCAGGACGTATCGACGCGAAGCACGGAAACCACCTTATTCGGTCGGACTTATGCCGCACCCTTCGGTATCGCCCCAATGGGAATCAGCGCGCTCATGGCCTATCGCGGCGACATTGTTCTTGCCGCTGGCGCAGCGCAGTGCGGGATTCCGATGATCATGAGCGGATCCTCGCTCATTCGGCTCGAAGAGGTTATTGCCGCCGCGCCCGCGACCTGGTTCCAAGCCTACCTGCCCGGAGAGCCCGAACGCATCGATGCGTTGGTGGACCGCGTTGCTGCGGCAGGCTTTACCACCTTGTTGCTTACCGTCGATACGGCCGTTCTCTCGAACCGGGAAAACAATATCCGGGCTGGCTTCTCGACGCCTTTGCGGCCCAGTCTCGCTTTGGCATGGCAGGGTGTGACGCACCCGCAATGGACCATCGGGACGTTTTTGCGCACGATCGCGCGCCACGGCATCCCGCATTTTGAAAATTCCTACGCAACCAGAGGCGCACCGATCATCGCCTCCAACGTCATGCGTGACTTTGGCCGAAGAGACCATCTGAACTGGAGCCATCTCGAGCGCATCCGCAACCGTTGGAGCGGCAAGCTGATCGTCAAGGGCATTCTTCATCCGGACGATGCAGCGCGTGCTGCTGAGACAGGGGCTGACGGGGTGATCGTCTCCAATCACGGTGGCCGACAGCTCGATGGCGCCATCACTCCCCTGATGGCGCTTCCCGAAATCGTGGAACGTCTGGGCGGCAGGATCCCGATCATGATCGATGGCGGCTTCCGCCGCGGAACTGACGTTATCAAGGCCTTGGCGCTGGGGGCACGTTTCGTGTTTGTCGGGCGGCCGTTTCTCTATGCGGCTGCTGTAGCCGGTCTGCCTGGCGTATTGAGGGCGGCAGGCATCCTGAAGGCTGAGATCCATAGCAACATGGCCCTGCTTGGCGTTACCACAATCGAGCAAGTTTCAAGCGGCCACCTCGTCCGGACTTGACGATCGCATCGTGAGCGGGGAGTGCGGCGGTGGCGAAACGGCTGTTTCAGCCAAAGCTCCGCAAAAACGCTTCGGTCTCCATGAGTTCGAGCTGCACGGAGAAGCGGTCGTGCAGGAGTTCCAGCGAGGCGTCATAGGTGTCGTCGGCGCTGCTGCAGACGGCGTCTTTCAGCACGATGACACGATAGCCGAGATCGATGGCACCAAGCGTGGTGGCAAGCACGCAGACATCGGTTTCACCGCCGGTGATCACCAGAGTATCGACCCGCTCCGACTGAAGGGTCTGATGAAGCCGTCCGTCGATCCAGGGGGAATAGGTGCGCTTGTCGAAGCGCCTTGCCGGCGGAACCAGCGACGCCAGCGACGAGGCCACATCGACGAGGTCGCGCGGAAGGTGCTCGCCGGTCATCATCCACCATTTCCGGTAATAATCACGCCATTTGCCCGGCATCTCGTCGGCGTGCTCGGGTGGCAGGAAGCGGGTGAAGATCGTTCGGGATGGGTGCCGGCCGGCGAGTTCCTCGATCTGCGGAGCGACCCGCGCCATCCAGGGAACGTGCCAGGGCGTGTCTTCGGCAAACATCCGCTGCATGTCGACGCAGAGGTGCCGCCACTCGCCGATCTCGCCCATCATATCCTCCATTCGGTCTTCGGGCGTCAACCGCCGTCCGCGGCGAAAGTTCCCGTGACCCATGGAGGATCGGAAGCCTTCAGGCGACGGCGCCGGAAATGGGCGTCAGCAATCCGGCAGCGCTCTCGGCTTCTCGGAAACAATCGAGTTCGCGTAGCGGAACTGGTTTGGAGAAGAAATAGCCTTGGAGGTCGGTGCAGCCGAGGGCGGCGAGGAAGTCGCGTTGATATTCGGTCTCAACCCCTTCCGCCGTCGTCGAGATACCGAGGTTGCGGCTGAGCGCGACGATGGCGCCGATGATCGCTGCCCCGTTGGCTTTTGTGCCGAGGAGCGAGACGAACGAACGATCGATCTTAATGCGGTCGATGTCGAAGCGCATCAGGTGGCTGAGGCATGAAAAGCCGGTTCCGAAATCATCGAGCGAAATCTGAATACCCTGGCTGCGCAGCGACTGTAGCACCGAATAGACGTCCGAGTTGTCCTCGATGAGCGAGGACTCGGTAAGCTCGAGCTCGAGCCGGGATGGCGGCAAGCCGCTCTCTTCAAGCACGGCGAAGACTTCCTCAGCAAAATTCGGCCGTCTCAGCTGAGCGGGAGACACGTTAACGGCAACAAACGTATGCTCAGGCCATTTGCAGGCGGTTCGGCAGGCTTCGCGCAGCACCCAGAAACCGAGAGCGTCGATAAGGCCGCCTTCCTCGGCGACAGGGATGAAGCTGGCTGGCGTCAACAGGCCGCGCTGGCTGTGACGCCAGCGCACGAGGGCCTCCGCACCCGAGGCGGGGTATCCTCCTTCGGCTCGGTGCACCGTCTGGTAATAGACCTCAAGCGATCCGAAGTCCGGCTTGGTTGCAATGGGATCCGACTGTAGGCCAGGGGTTGAAGACGTGCCTTTGGCCAGAACTTCGCGCAATTCGTTCTTGAGAATGTCGCGCGCGTTCCTGCCGCCGTCCATGGACGGCGAATAGAGCCGCCATTGACCTCTCCCGCCCATCTTTGCCTCGTAGAGCGCGACGTCGGCGTAGCGCATGACGTCGTCGGCATTCCGGCCGGCGTCCGGCACTACGGTCACGCCGATCGAGCCGCCGACGCGGGCGACCGCCTCGCCGCGCAAAAGCGGGAAGGGCTTGCCAAGTTCGGCAACGATCGCTTCGCATATCGCCGGCAAAACTAGATCTTGATCTTTGATGTCCCGCAGAAGCAGGGCAAATTCATCCCCTCCGAGCCGGGCAAGCGTGTCGCCTGGACGCAATATCGAGCGGATCCGCTCCGCAGCCATCTTGATGAGTTCATCGCCGGCTGCGTGGCCGAACGTGTCGTTGACGGCTTTAAAGCGGTCGAGGTCGAGAAGCGCAACGGCCGAGCGCTCGGTGGAATTCCGCGTCTCGGCCAGGCACTCTTCGAACCGCATCGCGAACAAGGCGCGGTTGGGAAGGTCGGTCAGCACATCATGCAAGGCAAGCTGCCGTGCATGCAGCTCGCTTTTCTTCAACTTGCCGAGACTGCTTCTGAGGCGCACCAGCAGAACCGAAAACAGGACTGCGATCACCAGGGCCGCGATCGACAGGGCCGGCATCAAACGGCCGATGACCCTTGAACCCGGAAGATCAGGCCGCCAGACGATGAAGCCGATCGGTTCACCGTTTGCCGTCGCGTCGATCTGAAATGCAACCTCGTTCTCGTCGGCATCGGCGGTGCGCGCGAAGCGTGCGCCGTTGAGCCCCTGTTGCCGGCTCAATTCGTCGAGTGCCGCACCATCGATAAACCGAACGACGATCAGGGATTGCCGCATTGGCTGTTGCCGTCCCTGACCGACATCGTTGATGGCGACGACGCCGACGATCGTCGGACGACCTTCGAGCCGCATCAGATTGGCCAACGCAGGGTTGGAGCCGGCGACGCTTGCAAGGCGGCTTTCCATCGAGGACGGCGTTCGTTCGGACGCCGCCCCTTGTGTGACCCCCAGGCGAGCATCCTGGAGGAGAGGCAAAAACAGAGGCTTCATCCAGCGATAACGCTTTTCCGTCTGGGCGTCCGCCAGCATGAGCAGTTGGGCCTTCTCGTCGACGACGAAAGCCTGGTCGTAGCCGAAGGCGGACATTGCCGTCTGGCTGATCGCACTGCCGGCTGCCGCCGTCAGGACGGCATCGAGGCTGGAGGAGCCTCCGGTTGACCGGGCGGCGGGATAAATCCGTGTGAGGTAGCCGTTGCCGAACTGGCCGATAACATGCGCGACTTGGTCGACCTGCTCGCGCAGGCGCGCATTCACGAGCTGGCGCTGGCGATCAAGGGCGGCCGCGTCGCTCTCGGTTCCTGCCCAGAGAGCCGAAAGCACGACGAGTCCAATCGCTCCAAGCCCGCTGACGGCAATCAGAAAGAGAATTCTTCCCGAGGCGATCCAGGATTGCTGAAACGTATTGGAGCTGGAAGGAACGACGATATGCAAGCCTAGACCCCTGAACACCACAATACGGGCGCATGCGTCGACGCTAACAAAGAAGCGTTCACGTAGAATTAAAAGCTACGGCGCACTATGGGCGAGATCGAATACGGCCCAAGGAGCTCCCGACGATGCTGCGCATATCCCTTCAGACGATGTTGCGCGGAGCGCTGATGGCGGGGGGCTTGGGTATGGTCTTGGCCGCGGCCTCGCCAATCCCAGCGGCCGCGCAGGATCGCATGCCGATGCGAATTGCCGTCGAAGGCGCATTTCCGCCCTTCAACTATCTCGATGCAAACAACAAGCTTCAGGGCTTCGACATCGATATTGCCAATGCGCTTTGCGAGGTCGGCAAGTTCGAATGCCAGTTCATCATCGAGAAATGGGACGATATCATCCCCAATCTGGTTGCCGATAAATACGACGCGATCATCTCGTCCATGTCGATGAGCCTCGAGCGCCGCCAAAAGGTTGCTTTCACCGAGAAATACTACAACAGCCCCTCCGTGTTCATCGCTCGGAAGGATTCGCCGATCAGCGATGTCAGCCCCGCTGGCCTCAGCGGCAAGATACTCGGGGTGACGTCGTCGACGGCTCAGGAATCCTACGCCAACCATCTCTATCCGGAGATGAAAAAGAAGGTCTTCCGGTCTTCGCCTGAATTGTACAAGGGGTTGTCGGACGGCAGCGTCGATATCATCCTGGAGGACAAACTCGCCATCTACGACTGGATCGCCAACACCAAGGCGGGAACCTGCTGCGAGTTCAAAGGGCCGGATCTGGTCGACGTCACATATTTCGGTGAAGGCGCCGGCATCGCGGTGCGCCTGGATGACAAAGAGCGTCTGACGCGCTTGAACGAAGCGTTGAAGAGCATCAAGGCGGACGGAACCTATGACATGATCAACGCAAAATACTTCCCGTTCAGCATCGAGTAGTTTCGCCGGCAATTTCTTATGATTGCGAGTTTCAAAATGCTACGGCGCCGCGCATCTGAAAGATACGCGGCGCCGCCAGTTTGCTCGTCATTCCTCGGTGTTAGGCGGCTTTCGCGACCTCTCCATGCGGGTCGAGGACGTATTTCGTCGCCGCGCCATGGTCGAAGCTTTCATATCCAGCAGCGGCATCGTCGAGGGGGATGACCTTGGCGTTGACAATATCGGCAATCGGCAGCCGGTCGTGCAGGATCGCCTGCATGAGCTGGCGATTGTATTTCAGCACCGGCGTCTGGCCGGTGTGGAAGGACTGGGCCTTGGCCCAGCCGAGGCCGAAGCGGAGTGACAGATTGCCATGTTTGGCGGCATTGTCGACGGCGCCCGGATCCTCGGTGACGTAGAGGCCGGGAATGCCGATCGAACCTGCGGCGCGGGTGATCTCCATCATCTGGTTGAGCACGATCGCGGGCTGTTCGCCGCCCGAATGCCCTCTCGCCTCGAAGCCGACCGCGTCGATGGCGCTGTCCACCTCATTGGTGCCGACCACCTGCGCGATCATGTCGCCAAGGCGGTCGCTCTGGGACAGGTCGATCGGCTCGAAACCGACCTTCGCCGCATGCGCCAGGCGGTCCTTGTTGAAATCACCGATCATGACGACGGCCGCGCCGAGAATGCGAGCCGAAGCGGCAGCCGCAAGCCCGACCGGGCCGGCGCCGGCGACGTAGACGGTCGAGCCGACCCCGACGCCTGCCCGCACCGCCCCATGGAAGCCGGTGGGCAGAATGTCGGAAAGCATTGTGAGATCGCGGATCTTTGCCATCGCCTTGTCGCGATCCGGGATTTTGAGCAGGTTGAAATCGGCATAGGGAATGGTGACGTAGCGTGCCTGTCCGCCGATCCAGCCGCCCATGTCGACATAACCATAGGCGCCGCCGGCGCGGGCCGGGTTTACCGTCAGGCAGACGCCGGTATCCTGGGATTTGCAGCAGCGGCAACGGCCGCAGGCGACGTTGAAGGGCACCGAGACGATATCGCCGATGTCGAGCATCTCGACGTCGACGCCTTTCTCGATGATCTCGCCGGTGATTTCATGGCCGAGGACCAGACCCGGCATCGCCGTCGTGCGGCCGCGGACCATGTGCTGGTCGGAGCCGCAGATATTGGTCGAGATCACCTTCAGGATGACGCCGTGCTCGATACGGCGGCCGTCGGGCGCTTCCAGCTTCGGATCGTCGATGTCGCGAACTTCGACCTTGCCGGGCCTCAAATAAACGACGCCTCTATTCTTGCTCATGGATTCCTCCCATTCGTTGAACGCCTCGATCTGCAACCGATGCAATCGATGGCAACTTTCCGCCGGCCTGCCTCCTCTGCAGCCCGGTATTCACAACGCCACATCCGGCGATATTCGAATTTCGCAAACAGGCGGGGACAGATTGATGGAGGGGAGAGTGAAGACGATAGGTCGGGCCTGTCGTTCCGCTCGTCATCGCCGCCGCAATCCGCCGATTTGCTGCGCAAGAGCTGGTTTCCGGGCTCCAGAACCTCCTTTCGATTCATCCTGGAATCTTCGGTCGGCCTTCCAACGGTTCTGTCGCCAGTGACGAGCGCCTTGAACACCATAAGCAAACCATGCCCGGCAGAAAACAGCGCCCGAAAAAACGACATGGGTGCAACTCAAAGACGACAGTCGGAAAACTCCGATAGCATGTCGCCGGCAGGTATGAGTTGATCCCCGGAATAGGGCGGTTTTCCGGATCGGTTCAGAAGATTTGATTGCAGGCCCCGGATGAAATGGCTTGCGCGATGCAGGGTTCCTCCATCACGCTGTGACCGCATCTGTCCAACCAGGGGCAAATGCCGTTTCCAATCGTGATTGGACATCGGCTGCGACCTGAGCGACGCTATTCTTGGGAGCGGACCATCTATTTTTCTCGAGGATAGGAGGCCGAAATGGAACAGTATGCACTGGAGCAGTTGAAAACGATTGCGAAGGTCAGCACGACCTGCAAGCGCCTTGAATTGACACGGCGCGAACGGATTGAACGGTGGGCCGAAAGTCTCGAACGCAGCCCCAAGCCGTTTCTTAGGACGCTTCACGAAACAGAATATCAGCCGATCGCAGATCGTATTGCCTTGCGCGATGACGATACTCCGATCTCTGTGGCATTCGCTGATCCCATTCTGCGGGCGGCAGGAATGGAAAATGACAGCTACGGAGAAGCCATACGATTCTTCGAACTCAGTGACGGGGAATTGCACGAGCTTGTCTGCTTCTGCCATTTCGGTGAACGCGTCAGCGCGGCAACAGTCGCTCGCCGTGTGCGTAAGATGGCAGATCCCCAACCAAGCGGATTTTTCGCTCAGCTTCGTGCGTTCTTCGGCTAATCGAGGCCAAAGACCATATGACGCTGTAAAGCTGGCTCTAGCCGTCTCGTAACCGCTGGCTGCGGTTGAAGTCGATTGCCGTATGCCAGAACACGGCGCCAAGGATGATCGCGCCGCCGAAATAGGTGGCGATCGGCGGTTGCTCGGAAAACAGCAGCCAGACCCAGAAGGGCGTCAGCACGATTTCCATCGTGCCGATCAGCGCGGCCTCCGCCGGCGCCATCCGCTTTGCCCCGGCGAGGAAGAGCACGAGCGCCAGCGAAAAATTGGTGGCGCCGAAGGCGGCAAGAACGATCCAGTTGTGCAGGTCGAGCGAGCCGACCGAACCGAACGGCGCGAATATGACGAGGGTCAGAAAGGCGCTGACGACGGTCGGCGGTAGGCTCGGCACGCCGGGACTGATGCGCGGAATGATGATGACGAGTGCGAAAGAGGCAGTCATGCCGAGCGCCAGCAGGTCGCCCCAACCGGTGCCGCCGCCGATCGACGAGGCGACGATAACCGCGACGCCGCAGAACGAGACGGCGCCGGCAATCAGGGTCCGCCGGGCAACTTTTTCTTTCAGAATGATCCAGCCGAACAGGGCCGCGATGAAGGGCGTGGTCGCATAGATCATCGTCACATTGGCGACGGTGGTCATATAAAGCGATCCGATGAAGCATCCCTGACTGAAGGTCTGGCATGCGATCATCGCCAGGCCCGACGGATGGAAGACGGAACGCCATTGCCGCCGCGAAATGCCCCCTTCGAGGAAAAGGCAGGGGATCAGCAGGAACAGGCCTCCGAACAACGACCGCCAGGCGATCGCCGTCCATACGTCGGTCGTGAGCAGCCGCGAGTAAACGCCGCTGGCACTCCAGGCAAAAGTCGCGGCAACGATGAGAAGCACACCCTTCTCGTGCTCGCTGCCTGCGAGGCGCGTGGTCGGATTTTGAATGGTCACGCTGATAGTCTCAAAGAAGGAAGTCGAACGCCGCCCATTTCTGCCCCAGCAATTGACATAAGACAAACGAATAGTAGAGATAGCTCTCATCGATTTTTTCTATGGCTATCTGATGCATGAACCCATCGAGAGCGAGCTGCTGAGGACCTTCCTGGTCGTCGCCGAGACGTCGAATTTCTCCGCGGCTGCCCAGCGCATCGGACGGACGCAGTCAGCCGTCAGCACCCAGATCAAGAGACTTGAGCAGACGATCGGCGAGGCTCTCTTCGAGCGTGGCGCCCGTGGCGTTCAACTCACGCGCCCGGGCATCCAGCTTGTGCCCTATGCCCGAAGGGTCATCGATCTGCTGAACGAGGCCGCCGCGACGATCCGCAGCAAACCGCTCGATGGACCGGTACGCATCGGCATTCCCGAGGAATATAGCCAGACGGTGCTGCCGGCAGCCCTTGCAGCTTTCGCCGTACGCCACCCGGCGGTCGAGGTCACCGTCTCCTGCGACTATACATCACGCAACCTCGCCGCCCTGGAGCGGGACGAGCTCGATCTGGCCGTCGTTTTCGACTGGAGCGACGAGACGAAAGGCGAAGTCATTTGCATTGATCCCACCGTCTGGGTCACATCGTTGGTCCATCGGCTGCACGATCTCGATCCGCTTCCCATCGCCACCTATCGCAACTCCACCTGGTCCCGCGACTTTGCGCTCCGGTCGCTGGAGCAGATCGGCCGCAATTACCGGATCGCCTTCATCGCCGATACGGGTTCGGGACTGAAAAATGCGCTGATCGCCGGCCTTGCCGTCACCACGCTTTCCCGCAGCAGCATCCCTCCCGGCTGCCGGGAGCTGACTGCCGAAGACGGTTTCCCGCCGGTTGATTCGTCGAAGGTCGTGCTCCGACGCAGCACCTACCGTTCCACCGAAGCCATCCGCGAGCTTGCCGAAATGATCCGGGAGGCGTTCCAGCCTACGTCGGCGGCGCCGATGGCATGATGCGCCGGCGCAAGCGGTGCCTCGTCTGCGATGGGCTCTCAGAGAAACTCGCCCGGTAGCTTCTGGCAAAGGCCGAGGCCGAATTGAAGCCGGTTGCCGCCGCGATGTCGGCGAAAGATGCTGTCGTCTCGATCACCTTGCGGCGCGCCGTGTTTAGACGCAGCGCCAGATAATGCACATGGGGCGGCGCGCCGATGCTCTGCTGGAAGAGATCCTGCAGATGCCGGGCGCTGACGCCTATCCTGCGGGCGAGTCGCGTCAAAACCAGCGGTTGCTCGATATGTTCTTCCATCAGTCGCACTGCCTGCGTCACGCGGGGGTCCTGCATGCGCAGGCCCGCCGAAGCTGCGAAAAGCGGTTCGTCCACATGGAAGGAAGGCTGCTCGTAGCGGAACAGCCGGCTGACCTCGAGTGCCAGCGAATAACCCTGCCGCTGCCGGATCACCTCAAGCATCAGGTCGACAGTCGGCAGCGAACCTGAGGTCGTCAGCCGCTTGCCGTCGACGACGAAACGATCCCTGACGGCCTGCACCTCAGGATAAGCCGTGGCAAAGTCCTCGTAATCCTCCCAATGGACGGTCGCCGGCTGCCCGTCGAGCAGGCTTGCTTCGGCCAGCAGCCAGGTGCCGGACTCGATACCGGCGATCATCGTGCGGTAGCGGGCAGCCTGCGAGAGCTGCATCTTCAGCGCCGGCGTCGCGCTTTTCCGCCAGTTGTAACTCGCCAGCACGAAAAGCGGCGTCTCCTCACTCGTCACCCGGAAGGTTCCGTCGGCCGGAATGGCGATATGGCTGGTGGTCGGGATCGGCGCCCCGTCCGGCGTCAGCAGCCGCCATCGATAGAGCTCGCTGCCGGCGATGCGGTTGGCGCCGCGCAGCGGCTCGATGACCGAGGCGACCAGGATAAGGTTTGTCTCCGGCAGGACGAGAAGGTCGATATCAAGCCGTTCCGTTGATCGCTGCAGCAAAGTCGCCTCCCGCTTGTTCCGATAATGTATCAATAGCTTCCGAGAATGCAAAGCATCTCCGCCCATCCTGCCGCGTAATGCTTGATAAGACGGGAGAACAAAAACATGCCTCTTGCGATGAACCGCGATGTCTTCATCACCTGCGCCGTCACCGGCGCCGGCGACACGGTTTCCAGATCCAGCCACGTTCCCATCACTCCCAAGCAGATCGCGGATTCCGCGATCGACGCCGCCAAGGCTGGGGCGGCCGTTGTTCACTGCCATGTCCGCGATCCGGAAACGGGGACCGCCAGCCGCCGCAACGATCTCTACAGGGAGGTCACGGACCGCATCCGTTCGGCAGATGTCGACGTCGTCCTCAATCTAACAGCCGGCATGGGCGGAGACCTGATCTTCGGCGATGTCGAAAGCCCACTTCCCCTCAATCCAAAAGGCACGGATATGGCAGGCGCTACCGAACGCGTCAGCCATGTTGCCGAATGCCTGCCCGAGATCTGCACGCTCGACTGCGGTACGATGAATTTCAACCTCGGCGACTATGTCATGACCAACACGCCGGCCATGCTGCGGGCGATGGCAAGCAAGATGACGGCTCTTGGTGTGCGGCCGGAGATCGAGGCCTTCGACACCGGCCATCTGTGGTTCGCCAGGCAGCTTGCCGAAGAGGGCCTGATCGAAGACCCGGTGCTGATTCAGCTCTGCATGGGCATTCCCTGGGGCGCGCCGGACGATCTCAATACCTTCATGGCGATGGACAACAACGTGCCCGAGAGCTGGACCTTCTCGGCTTTTTCGATCGGCCGCAACGCCATGGCCTATCCGGCGGCGGCGGTTCTGGCCGGCGGCAACGTGCGGGTCGGCCTCGAGGACAATCTCTTTGTCGGCAAAGGCCAGCTCGCCACCAATGCGCAGCTCGTCGAAAAGGCCGCGCAGGTGATCGAAGGCATGGGCGCGCGCATCATCGGACCGGAAGATGTGCGCAAGAAGCTGAAGCTGACGAAACGCTGAGGATATCATGACCAAGATCAGCAAGGCGGCCTGTATCGGTGGCGGCGTCATCGGCGGCGGATGGATCGCCCGCTTTCTGCTGGCCGGCATCGACGTCGATGTGTTCGATCCGCATCCGGAAGCCGGCCGCATCGTCGGCGAAGTGATCGCCAATGCCGAAAAAGCCTATGCCATGCTGACCGGCGCACCGCTGCCGCCGCAGGGCAGGCTCCGTTTCTGCGCGACATTGCAGGAAGCCGTTGCCGATGCCGACTGGATCCAGGAAAGCGTGCCGGAAAGGCTCGACCTCAAGCGCGGCGTGCTGACCGAGATCGACGCCGCGGCGCGTCCGGACGCGCTGATCGGCTCGTCCACATCGGGCCTGTTGCCGACCGATCTGCAGCGCGACATGAGACACCCCGAACGGCTCTTCGTCGCCCATCCCTATAATCCCGTCTACCTGCTGCCGCTCGTCGAAATCGTCGGCGGTGCAAAAACCTCGGCTGCGACCATCCAGTCGGCGATGGAGAGACTGCCGCCGATCGGCATGAAGGGCGTCCACATCGCCAAGGAGATCGAGGCCTTCGTCGGCGACCGGCTGCTCGAAGCGCTCTGGCGCGAGGCCCTCTGGCTCATCCATGATGATATTTGCACCGTCGAGACGCTCGACGACGTCATCCGTTATTCCTTCGGCCTTCGCTGGGCGCAAATGGGCTTGTTCCAGACCTATCGCATCGCCGGCGGCGAGGCCGGCATGCGCCACTTCCTCGCCCAGTTCGGTCCCTGCCTCGCCTGGCCCTGGACCAAGCTCACCGATGTCGTCGATCTCGACGATGCGCTGATCGAAAAGATCGGCCGGCAATCCGACGAACAGGCGGCCGGCCTGTCGATCCGCGAGCTCGAACGCATTCGCGACGAAAACCTCGTCGGCATCCTGCAGGCGCTGAAGGGCGGCGATGGCGGCAAAGGCTGGGGCGCCGGCAAGCTGTTGAAGGATTTCGAGCAATCACTTTGGGCAGACGGCGGCGCGACCGCCTCACTCGACCCGTCGAAGCCGCTGAGGCTGGTCGAAACCAAGGTCAGCCCCGCCTGGGTGGATTACAACGGCCATATGACCGAACACCGCTATCTGCAGGTGTTCGGCGATACCTCCGATGCGTTGCTTCGCCTGATCGGCGTCGATCTCGCCTATGTCGAGGCGGGGCAGAGCTATTATACGGTGGAAAGCCATATCCGCCATCTCGGCGAAGCCAAACTCGGGCAGGCGATCCATTCCACCTGCCAGGTCCTCGCCGCTGACGAGAAACGGCTGCATCTCTTCCATACACTGCAAGACACGGCGACGGGCGCGGTGATCGCAACTGCTGAACAGATGCTGCTGCATGTCGACAGCAAGGCGGGCAAGTCCGTGCCGGCGCCGGCCGCTGTGCTCGATAAAATCAAGGCGATCGTCGTGGCTCATTCGGATTTGGCGCTGCCGGAAGGTGCCGGCCGTTCCGTCGGCCAGAGGCGGTAGGAGGAGCGACATGGATTTCGGGCTCAGCCAGGAACAGGAAATGATCGTCGATACGGTTCGCGCCTTCGTCGAAACCGAAATCTATCCGCATGAGAACGAGGTCGAGCGCACCGGCATGGTTCCGCCGGAACTCGGGCGCGAGATCCAGCGCAAATGCATCGAGCTCGGCTTCTATGCCTGCAATTTTCCGGAGGAACTCGGCGGGGCCGGCCTCGATCATGTCACCTTCACGCTGGTCGAGCGGGAGCTCGGACGCGGGTCCCTCGGGCTGACGGTTTTCTTCGGCCGGCCCTCCGGCATCCTGATGGCCTGCGAGGGCGAGCAGCGCGAACGTTATCTGCTGCCGGCGGTGCGCGGCGAGAAAATCGATGCGCTCGCCATCACCGAGCCGGATGCCGGTTCCGATATGCGCGGTATGAAATGCGCTGCTCGCCGCGACGGCGGCGACTTCGTGCTGAACGGCACGAAGCATTTCATCTCGCATGCCCACGTCGCCGATTTCGTCACCGTATTTGCCGCGACGGGCGAGGAGGAAACGCCGAAAGGCATCAAGAAGAAGATCACCGCCTTTCTCGTCGATCGCGGCACGCCCGGCTTTCAAATCCTCAAAGGCTACGAGTCCGTTTCGCATCGCGGCTACCACAACTCAACGCTCAGCTTCGAAGATTGCCGCATTCCGCAAGCCCAGGTGCTGGGCGAGGTGCATCGCGGCTTCGATATCGCCAATCAATGGCTTTACGGCACCCGGCTGACGGTTGCCGCCACCTGTGTCGGCCGGGCGCGGCGCGTCTTCGAGATGGCCCTGCCCTATGCCGCCGAACGCAAGCAGTTCGGCAGGCCGATCGGCGCCAATCAGGGCGTGTCGTTCAAGCTCGCCGACATGATCACCGAGATCGACGCGGCCGACTGGCTGACGCTTGCTGCCGCCTGGCAGGTCGATGCCGGCCGTCCCGCGGACCGGCAGATCGCCTCCGCCAAGCTCTACGCCTCCGAAATGCTCGCCCGCGTTACCGACGAGGCGATCCAGATCTTTGGTGGCATGGGTCTCATGGACGACCTGCCGCTTGCCCGCTTCTGGCGCGACGCCCGTGTCGAGCGCATCTGGGACGGCACCTCCGAGATTCAGCGGCACATCATCAGCCGCGATCTGCTCCGGCCCTTGGGAGCATGAGCCGATGACCTCTCGCCCGCTTGACCGCCTGCTCAGACCGCAAACGATCGCCGTCTTCGGCGGGCGCGAGGCGCGCAGGGTGATCGAGCAGTGCGACCGCATGGGCTTTTCCGGCGATATCTGGCCCGTCCATCCCAAGCTCGACGAGGTGCTCGGACGGCGGTGTTATCGCTCGGTATCCGATCTGCCTTCGGCTCCGGACGCCGCTTTCGTCGGTGTCAACAGGACGCTCACCGTCGACATCGTGCGCAGCCTTTCTGTGGCCGGCGCCGGCGGAGCGGTCTGTTATGCATCGGGCTTCAGCGAGGCGACGGCGGAACTCGGCGATGGCGCAGATCTGCAACGGGCCCTTCTGGAGGCGGCGGGAGACATGCCGATCCTCGGGCCGAACTGCTACGGGCTGATCAATGGTCTCGACGGCGCGCTGCTCTGGCCCGACCAACACGGCATGAAACGCATCGAATGTGGCGTCGCCATCCTCACGCAGTCTTCCAATATCGCCATCAACCTGACCATGCAGACACGCGGGCTGCCGATCGCCTATGTGGTCACGGCAGGCAATCAGGCGCAGACATCTCTTGCCGATGTCGCCTGCGCATTGATCGACGATCCACGCGTCACGGCGGTCGGCCTTCATGTCGAAGGTTTCGGAGATCTCGCCGGCCTCGAACGCCTTGCCGCCATTGCCCGCCGGTCTAAAAAGCCGGTCGTCGTGCTGAAGGTCGGCAGGTCCGAGAAGGCAAGACATGCGGCGGTGTCGCACACCGCCTCGCTTGCGGGCAGCGATGCGGTGGCCGACGCGGTGCTTGCCCGCCTCGGCATCGGCCGTGTCCAAAGCCTACCGGCATTGCTGGAAACGCTGAAGCTGCTGCATGTCGCCGGCCCTCTCCCAAGCCATTCGATCTCGTCGATGAGCTGTTCCGGCGGCGAGGCTTCGCTGATGGCGGATGCCGCCGTCGGCCGCGATGTCGAATTCCCTGCGCTTGAGCCACGGCAATTGCCGCGTCTTCGGCGAGCCCTCGGCGAGATGGTGGCGCTCTCCAATCCGCTCGACTACCACACCTTTGTCTGGGGTGATTTCGAACGCCAGACCGAAGCCTTCAGCGCCATGTTCGAAGGCGGTTGTGCCCTTAATCTCGTCGTCCTCGATTTCCCCCGGGGTGATCGCTGCGATGCGTCGGAATGGGCGACGACGGCAGACGCGGTCATCGCCGCGGCCTCCGCCACCGGTGCGCTGGCCGGCCTTCTCGCAACCCTTCCCGAGAATATGCCGGAGCCGATCGCCGACCGGCTGATAGCCAATGGCATCGTCGCCTTCTCCGGCATCGACGAAGCCATCATTGCGGCGGAAGTCGCTGCCGGTATTGGCAAGGTCTGGGATTGCCCGGCACCCCTGCCGCTGCTCGACGGGCCGTTCTTGGACGGTGAAATCGAGACGCTGACGGAAGCCGATGCGAAGACGGAACTTGCTGCCTGCGGCCTCCCTGTTCCCTGGGGGCTGCAGGCTTTTTCTCCCCGTGAAGCCGCCGAGCAGGCCGAGCGGCTCGGTTTCCCCGTCGTGCTGAAGGGGCTTGGCATTGCGCACAAGACCGAGGCCGGCGCCGTCGCGCTCAACCTGAGGGATAGTGGGGCGGTCTCAAACGCGGCCTTGGCGATGCCCCCGAATGGCGGTTATCTCGTCGAGAAGATGATCGATCCGCCGGTCGCCGAACTCATTGTCGGCGCCATCCGCGACTCCGTCTTCGGATTGTCGCTGACCTTGGGCGCTGGCGGGATTTTCGTTGAATTGCTTGAAGATTCCGTCATCCTGCCGCTTCCGGCGACGAAAACCGAGATTCATGCGGCGATTTCACGCCTCAAAGTGGCAAAATTGATCTATGGCTATCGAGGGCGCCCGAAAGGCGATCTCGACGCCGCGGTCGCCGCTATCGCAGCCGCGGCAGATTATGTCGTAACGAACGCCGCGTGGCTGGAGGAACTGGACATTAATCCATTGATGGTTCTTCCCGAAGGACACGGCGTTATTGCTGTCGATGCCCTGATACGGCGGAGGAGGTAGCATAGGTTGAGCGACTACATTCGCACACGACAGGACGGCGGCTTGCTCGAAGTCGTCATCGACCGGCCGAAGGCGAATGCCATCGACCTGGCGACCAGCCGCGCCCTGGGATTGATCTTCCGGGATTTTCGCGACGACCCGACCTTGCGTGTGGCTATCGTGTCGGGCGCCGGCGAAAAGTTCTTCTGTGCGGGATGGGATCTGAAGGCGGCTGCATCAGGCGATGCGGTCGACGGCGATTACGGTGTCGGCGGCTTCGGCGGCCTGCAGGAACTGCGCGACCTCAACAAGCCGGTCATCTGTGCGGTCAACGGCATCTGTTGCGGCGGCGGATTGGAGATCGCGCTGTCGACCGACCTGATCCTCGCCGCCGAGCATGCGACCTTCGCCCTGCCGGAAATCCGCTCGGGCACGGTTGCCGATGCGGCTTCGATCAAGCTGCCGAAGCGCATTCCCTATCACATCGCCATGGACATGCTTCTGACCGGGCGCTGGCTCGACGTTCACGAGGCGCATCGCTGGGGTTTCGTCAACGAGATCCTGCCGGCCGACCGGCTGATGGAGAGAGCCTGGGAGCTTGCCCGGCTGCTCGCAAGCGGGCCGCCGCTTGTCTATGCGGCCATCAAGGAAATCGTCCGCGAAGCGGAGGGTTCGACGTTCCAGACTGCCATGAACAAGATCACCAAGCGGCAGTTTGCAACAGTCGACAGGCTCTATTCGAGCGAAGACCAATTGGAAGGCGCACGGGCTTTCGCGGAGAAGCGAAGCCCCGTTTGGAAAGGAGAATAGGGAGGCGGCGGCAACCGCAGCATTTTCCCGCATGATGCGGGCACCCAAGGTGGAGAGGAAACCGCCTGCGGATCTGCCCGGAAGTTCTGTCAACGCACCATAAAGAAGGAACTGGGGAATGAACGACTATACGAAATATCTGACAAGCCGCGTCACCGCCGGCGGTCTCAGCCGCCGCGAATTCATGGGACGCGCCATGGCGGCGGGCATCACACTTGCCGTCGCCGACAAACTCTTCACCGAAAGCGCCGAAGCCGCCGAACCGAAGCGCGGCGGCCACCTGAAGCTCGGCCTCGAAGGCGGTGCGGCCACGGATTCCAAGGACCCGGCAAAATTCCTATCGCAAGTCATGTTCTGCATTGGCCGCTGCTGGGGTGACATGCTGGTCGAGTCCGATCCGCTGACGGGTGCCGCCGTGCCATCGCTTGCTGAATCCTGGGAGCCGTCGAAGGACGCCGTCACCTGGACTTTCAAGATCCGCAAGGGGGTCAAGTTCCACGATGGCAAGGAAATGACGATCGACGACGTGGTCGCGACGCTGAAGCGCCACACCGATGCCAAGTCGGAATCCGGTGCGCTTGGTGTTCTTGGCTCGATCAAGGAAATCAAGGCCGACGGCGGCAATCTCGTGCTGACGCTCAGCGAAGGCAATGCCGACATGCCGTTGCTGCTTTCCGACTACCATCTGGTCATCCAGCCGAACGGCGGCGTCGACGATCCGCTGGCCTCGATAGGCACCGGTCCGTACAAGCTGACGAGCTTCGAGCCCGGCGTCCGCGCCACGTTCGAAAAGAACAAGGACGACTGGCGCACCGACCGGGGCTATGTCGATTCGATCGAGATCATCGGCATGAACGATGCGACGGCCCGCATCGCCGCGCTTTCGTCCGGCCAGGTGCACTACATCAACCGCGTCGATCCGAAGACCGTCAACCTCTTGAAACGCGCACCCAATGTCGAGATCCTCTCGACCTCCGGCCGCGGTCACTACGTCTTCATCATGCACTGCGACAAGGCGCCGTTCGACAATAACGACCTGCGCCTGGCCCTCAAATACGCCATGGACCGGGAGACCATGGTGCAGAAGATCCTCGGCGGCTACGGCAAGGTCGGCAACGACTTCCCGATCAACAGCACCTATGCGCTCTTCCCGGAGGGCATCGAGCAGCGCGTTTACGATCCCGACAAGGCCGCCTTCCACTACAAGAAGTCGGGTCACAGCGGCTCGGTTCTTCTGCGCACCTCCGAAGTCGCCTTCCCCGGCGGTGTCGATGCAGCGGTCCTCTATCAGGAGAGCTGCAAGAAGGCCGGCATCGAGATCGAGGTCAAGCGCGAGCCGGGTGACGGCTACTGGACCAACGTCTGGAACGTCCAGCCCTTCTCGACCTCCTACTGGGGCGGCCGGCCGACGCAGGACCAGATGTATTCCACCGCCTATCTCTCGACGGCGGACTGGAACGACACCAAGTTCAAGCGTCCTGACTTCGACAAATTGCTGCTGCAGGCCCGTTCCGAACTCGACGAAGCCAAGCGCAAGGACATGTACCGCACCATGGCGATGATGGTGCGCGACGAGGGCGGCGTGATCCTGCCGATGTTCAACGATTTCGTGAACGCCTCCACCAAGCAGGTGAAGGGTTATGTCCACGACATCGGCAACGACATGTCGAATGGCTACGTCGCAACGCGCGTCTGGCTGGACGCCTGATGGCAAAGGGGCGGCTGCCCCTCCGATCTCCAACGAAACCGGGACCGTGGGATGAAACCCGCGGTCCCTCCCGACGTTTTAGCGCGAGGTCCTCGCCATGACCAATCCTGTCCCGAGCAACACCTTGCCCGGCCTCCGGTTCAGGCAGCGTTTTCCGCTGCTGGCCCTCATCCTCGAGCGTTTCGTGCTCAGCATGATCCTGCTCTTTGCCGTTTCGCTCCTGATTTTCGGCGGCCTGGAAGCCCTGCCCGGCGATTTTGCCACCACCTATCTCGGCCAGTCGGCAACGCCGCAGGCCGTCGCCAATATCCGTCAGGATCTCGGGCTGAACCGTCCGGTCACGACCCGCTACGTCGAATGGCTCGGCAACGCGGTTCAAGGCGACTTCGGCACCTCCTGGGCCAGCAAGAATTCGGTCAGCGAACAGATCGGCAAGCGCCTTGGAAATTCGCTCTTCCTGGCAGGTTTCGCGGCGGTGATATCGGTGCCGCTCGCTGTCGGCCTCGGCATGCTGTCGGTGCATTTCCGCAACCGCATGCCGGATAAGATCATCAACGTGATCTCGCTTGCGGCGATCTCCCTGCCGGAATTCTTCATCGGCTACCTGCTGATCCTGTTCTTCGCGGTAAAGTTCGGCATGGCAACCTTCCCGGCAACCGTCTATGACAGCATGGGCTTCGGCGAGCGATTGAAGGCGATCGCCCTGCCGACGGCGACCCTCGTGCTCGTCGTGCTCGCGCATATGATGCGCATGACGCGGGCCGCGATCCTCTCGGTGATGTCGTCTGCCTATATGGAGACCGCGGAGCTGAAGGGCCTCAGTGCCTTCCGCGCAATCGTCAAACACGCCGCTCCCAATGCGCTTGCGCCGATCATCAATGTCGTCGCCTTGAACCTCGCCTATCTCGTGGTCGGCGTCGTCGTTGTCGAAGTCGTCTTCGTCTATCCCGGCATGGGGCAATACATGGTCGATGCGGTGACCGTCCGCGATATGCCGGTGGTGCAGGCCTGCGGCTTGATCTTCGCGGCAGTCTATATCTTCCTCAACATGACGGCCGATATCCTCGCGATTATCGCCAATCCCCGGCTGAGGCATCCGCGATGAGATTGAGAGATATCCCCATCACCGCCTGGATCGGCATGACAGGCATCGCCATCGCCTTCATCTTCGCGATCTTCGCCCCCTGGATCGCTCCCTATGGCGAAACGCAGGTTGTCGGCGATGTCTGGCAGCTGCCGGATAATCAATATATCTTCGGTCTCGACAATCTTGGCCGCGACATCCTTTCGCGGCTGATCTACGGCGCGCGCACGACGCTGCTGGTCGCATCCGCCGCGACCATCATCTCCTTCTCGCTCGGCATCGTCCTGAGTTTTACCGCCGCCGTCTCGCGCGGCATCATCGACACGGTGTTTTCGCGCTTCAACGATCTGATGATGTCGATCCCGACGCTGATCTTCGCGCTGGTGGTGCTTGCGGTCCTGCCGCAAAATCTGATTGTCCTGATCCTTGTCATGGCGATCCTCGATTCCACCCGCGTCTACCGTCTCGGCCGCGCCGTGGCGCTCGATGTCGCGGTGATGGAGTTCGTCGAGGCGGCGAAGCTGCGCGGCGAAGGCAAGATCTGGATCATCTTCCGCGAGATCCTGCCGAATACGCTGTCGCCGCTGCTTGCCGAATTTGGGCTGCGCTTCGCCTTCTCGATCTTGTTCCTCTCGACACTGTCCTTCCTCGGCCTCGGCATTCAGCCGCCGGCGGCCGATTGGGGCGGCATGGTCAAGGACAACAAGGATGGCATCATCTTCGGCATCTCGGCGGCACTGGTGCCGGGCACGGCAATTGCGACCCTCGCCGTCTGCGTCAACCTCGTCGTTGACTGGCTCCTGAAACGCACATCCAGCCTCAAGGGAGGGCGCGGCGATGCCTGAGCTTCTTTCCGTCCGCAACCTGAAAATCGAAGCAACCAGTTACCCGCCGGGCGAAGCGCCCAAGCGGGTGACGATCGTCGACGGGGTTTCCTTCGATCTAGAAAAGGGCAAGGTTCTCGGCCTGATCGGCGAATCGGGCGCCGGCAAGTCGACGATCGGTCTCTCGGCGCTTGCCTATGGCCGGGGTGGCGCCGAAATCACCGGCGGCGAAGTGCGGCTCGACGGCGCCGATATCCTCGCGCTGGGCAAGAATGGCATCCGGAAAATTCGTGGGGCCCGGGTCTGCTACGTCGCGCAATCGGCCGCCGCCGCCTTCAATCCGGCTCACAGGCTCGGCGATCAGGTGATCGAGGCGTCCATCAAACATGGCCTGATGACCAAGGACGAGGCGCGCAAACGGGCGCTTTATCTGTTCGGAGTTCTCGGCTTGCCCAATCCCGAAACCTTCGGCGAGCGCTTTCCCCATCAGGTTTCCGGCGGCCAACTGCAGCGGGCGATGACGGCGATGGCGCTCTGCTCCAATCCCGAACTCATCGTTTTCGACGAGCCGACCACCGCACTCGATGTCACCACGCAGATCGACGTGCTGGCGGCGATCAAGCATGCCATCGAGGAAACCCACACTGCCGCCCTCTACATCACCCATGACTTGGCCGTCGTCGCCCAGATCTCGGACGACATCATGGTTCTGCGCTATGGCAAGCAGGTGGAATATGGCAGCGTCAAGCAGATCATAGAGGCGCCGCGGGAAGATTATACCCGTGCCCTCGTCAATGTCAGACAGGCTTATCGCGAAGAAGCCGCCGATCAGTCCGCAGCCCTTCTCAAAGTGGAGAAGGTCAGCGCCGAATATTCCAACGGCTTCAAGGTGCTCCACGATGTCTCGCTGCATGTGCCGAGGGGGCAGACGCTCGCCGTCGTCGGCGAATCCGGTTCGGGAAAGTCGACCCTGGCGCGCGTCATTACCGGCCTCCTGCCGCCGACCAGCGGGCGGATCGTCTTTGACGGCAAGCCGCTTATGCCTGGTCTGAAGAGCCGGCCGAACGACGACCTCAGGCGGATCCAGTTGATTTACCAGATGGCCGATACGGCGATGAACCCGCGCCAGACGGTGCGCGACATCGTCGGCCGGCCGCTGACCTTCTATTATGGCCTGAGAGGCGCCGAGAAGACCGTCCGCGTGAAGGAATTGCTCGACCAGATCGAAATGGGCAACGGCTTCATCGATCGTTATCCGGCCGAACTGTCCGGCGGGCAGAAGCAACGCGTGGCAATCGCCAGAGCGCTTGCCGCCAAGCCGGAACTGATCCTCTGCGACGAGCCGACCTCGGCGCTCGATCCGCTGGTTGCCGAAGGCATTCTGAAACTGCTGCTGAAGCTGCAGGAAGAGGAACAGCTCTCTTACGTCTTCATCACCCATGACATCGCTATCGTGCGCGCTATCGCCGACAGCGTCGCGGTGATGCATCGCGGCAAGCTCGTCCGCTTCGGTCCCAAATCCCAAGCGCTGTCGCCGCCCTTCGACGATTACACCGACCTGCTGCTGAAATCCGTGCCCGAGATGGAGATCGGCTGGCTGGAGCGGGTACTGACGACGCGGAAGATGGCAAGCGCTGGAAATTGAAGGCTCCAAATCTTCCGGCAGTCATCCGCATCTGATGGCTTGGTCGCAAATCGGTGTCTTCAATACTCTGCCGGCACCGCATACACTTCCGCGGATGGATCTGCGAGGAACGAGCGCACCGTCGGTGGCAGCTGGCGTGAAGACAGCGCCAGTGGTCCGCAGCGCGACAGAAGCTCGCGCAGGTCGGGCTCGGCGCCGACATGCCGCCAGATCATCCGCGACGCATAGGGGAGATTTTCCCTTCGCCAGGAAACTCCCATTGTCGTCCCGCGCAGATAGACGCGCTGGTACTCGTCGAATGGCAGGAGGATCGTCTGTGACAGTATCGGATTCGAGCCGACCACCCGCTCCGTAATGAAAATCCGGTTTCGATAGAAGGCAGCAAGGCCGACATATTTCGAAAACTGCTGGATGCCGTTTCCGGGGTCCCGCAGACGCTCCATTGATTTGACATGCGCAAGCCCACCCTTCTCCAAAATGCGACTGCAAGAACAGACAACCATTCCTGGCCAGGACGGTGAACGATGATAGGTTTGGAAATAGCCGATATGGCGCCTGAGCGCGGTCAGATCTCCTGGGAACGCCTTTAACAGTTCGGAACTTTGATTGAGGCCCAGAGTCGGTTTGCGAAGCCGCTCGCGAAAGAGCCTGGGAGCGAGACCAAAGTCGGCTGCGTCGAGATCGAAATACTTGGCTATGCGCGCGAGATTATGGGCAGACGGGCTCGTCTGGCCGTTGATATATCGATTGAATTGCTGCCGATTGATATCGATCGCGCGGCACAGATGCGAAATGGAACGCTGCGTGGCGCAGGCAATCTTGAGGTTCTCGACCAGGTGACGCATCGACGGCTCCGTCTTAAATGTTAGTAGCGTAAACTCGCTTAAAGATGCGTCAAGTCGCGAAATTGCGTGGAGCAGCCTGACCTCTACGTTCCCTTCTAATAAAATTGAAAAGGGAACTGCAATGACACGTGAAAAGGATCAATCTTCGCCTCTGAGTATCGGCCGCCGTCACTTCCTGGGCGGTGCCGTCGCGCTGGGCGCTTTGCCTGCTCTCACCTCCGGCCTGCTGGTGCCGCGCGATGCCCACGCGCAGGAAGCGAAACGCGGTGGTCATCTGAAACTCGGCCTCAAGGGCGGCGCCACCAGTGATGCGCTCGACCCTGCGACCTATAGCGCTTCCGTGTTGTTCGTCATTGGCCGTCTCTGGGGCGACACACTTGTCGAATCCGACCCCAAGACCGGTGCGCCCTTGCCGTCGCTGGCGACTTCCTGGACGCCATCAGCGGACGCATCCGTCTGGACTTTCAAGATCAGGAACGACGTGCAGTTTCACGACGGCAGCAAGATGACCGTCGCGGACATCGTCGCGACACTGAAGCGACATGCGGACAAGAATTCGCAGTCGGGTGCTCTGGGGCTCATGGCCTCGATCACCGGTATCGAAGAAAAAGCGGGCGACCTGATCCTGACGCTTTCGGAAGGCAATGCGGACCTGCCTTTGCTTTTGACCGACTACCACCTGATCATCCAGGCGAAGGGCGGCGTCGACAATCCTGCGGCGGCCATCGGTACAGGTCCTTACATTTTGAAAAGCTTCGAACCGGGCGTTCGCGCAGCCTTCGAGAAAAACCCGAAGGATTGGCGCTCCGACCGCGGCTTTGTCGACAGCGTCGAAATCCTAGTGATCAACGACAACACCGCCCGCATTGCCGCACTTGCCTCCGGCCAGGTCCATTTCGTCAACAACGTCGACCCCAAGACCGTCCCGATGCTGCAGCGAGCACCGACCGTCGACATCCTCCGGAATGCCGGCAAGGGCTTCTATTGTTTCCTGATGCATTGCGACACCGCTCCCTTTCAGAACGCCGATCTTCGGCTTGCGCTGAAATATGCCATCGATCGTCAGGCGATCCTCGACAAGGTTCTGGGCGGGTACGGAACGATCGGCAACGACTATCCGGTCAATTCCAACTACGCCCTCGCCCCGACCGATATCGAGCAGCGCCCTTATGATCCGGACAAGGCCGCCTTCCACTTCAAAAAATCGGGTCTCGACCGCTCCATTCAGCTGCTCACGTCAGACGCGGCCTTTCCGGGCGCCGTGGATGCGGCGATCCTGTTCCAGCAAAGCGCGCGCAAGGCCGGCATCACGATCGACGTCAAGCGCGAACCGGAAGACGGCTACTGGACCAATGTCTGGAACAAGCAGCCCTTCTGCGCCTCGTTCTGGGGCGGTCGTCCGACCCAGGATTCGCGCTATTCCACCTCCTACCTGTCGACCGCAGAATGGAACGACACGCGTTTCAAGCGCGCGGACTTCGACAAAATCGTTCTGCAAGCAAGGTCTGAACTTGATGAGGCCAAGCGAAAAGTGCTTTATCGGCAATTGGCGCTGATGGTGCGAGACGATGGCGGTCTGATCTTGCCCGTCTTCAACGACTATATCATGGCCTCTTCGAAAACGCTGAAGGGATATGTCGACGATATCGGCAACGATATGTCCAACGGCTACATCGGCAGCCGTGTGTGGCTTAATGCCTAAAACTCTTCTGGATATATGACCATGTCAGACCGCAGCTTCACGACCATCGAAAACCAGTGGATCACCTTGAAGGACGGCACGCGGCTCGCCGCACGCATCTGGATGCCCGCCGGCACGGAGAAGGATCCGGTGCCGGCGGTCTTCGAGTTCCTGCCCTATCGTAAGCGCGACGGGACAAGCCCGCGTGATGAATCCACCTACCCCGTCTTCGCTGCAGCCGGGATTGCCGGCGTGCGCGTCGATATCCGCGGATCGGGAGAATCCGACGGCGTCATCGATGGCGAATATACCGAGCGTGAGCTTGCCGATGCCTGCGAGCTGATCGCCTGGATTGCCGCGCAGCCGTGGTCGAACGGCGCGGTCGGCATGATGGGCATCTCCTGGGGCGGGTTCAACAGCCTGCAGGTGGCAGCACTGCGTCCGCCGGCGCTGAAGGCCGTCATCTCGATCGCATCGACCGTCGACCGCTACAACGACGACATTCACTACAAGAACGGCTGCCATCTCTCCGCCCAGCTGTCCTGGGCGGCGACCATGCTCGGTTACCAGTCGCGCCCGCCGGATCCTGCCCTTATCGGTGAACGCTGGAAGGAGATGTGGCTGGAACGCCTGGCCGGTGAGCCCTTCTTCCTGGAGGAATGGCTGAGCCACCAGCGTCGTGACGATTTCTGGCGTCATGGCTCGATCTCAGAGGATTTTTCGAAGGTGCAGATCCCGGCGCTCGTCATCGCCGGGTGGGCGGACGGCTACCGCAATACGCCACTGATGGCGGTCGAAGGCCTGGGTAAAAAAGCAAAGGCGCTGATCGGTCCCTGGGTCCACAAATATCCGCATTTCGCCTGGCCGAAGCCGCGCACGGATTTCCACGGCGAGGCAATTGCCTGGTGGAATAAATGGTTGCGCGGCGAGGAAAATGGGATCGACCGGCTTGCCCAGACCCGCGCCTATATTCTCGATGCGATCCGCCCTGCCGCGCGCCGCGATAGCGATACGGGCTTCTGGATTGCCAAGGACGTCTGGTCGCCGCCGCACATGCAATGCTTCTATGTCGAGCAATTCGGCCGGCTGACGGAGGGTATGCCGATCCCGCATGCGCCCGAACATCCCGTCTATCTTCATTCGCCGCTCGATACCGGCACGGCAGCAGGCGAATATTTCACGCTGAAGCCCGACGCCGAAATGGCGATCGATCAGCGCTCGGACGATGCCGGCTCGCTGGTCTTCGATACGATGCCGCTCGCCGGCGATTGCGACTATCTCGGCCGGCCCGTGCTGACGCTTAGGCTGCGCGCCCACGCGGCGGGCGGCAATCTCTGCGCCCGGCTCGTCGACGTCCATCCGGACGGCACGGCAACGCGCGTCGCCTTCGGCGTCATCAATCTCACCCATCGCGACGGCAATGCCGATCCGAAACCGCTGGTGCCGGGCGAGACGGTGTCGGTCCGGCTGGTGCTCGACGCCTGCGGTTACCGCTTCCGCAAGGACCATCGCATCCGTCTTTCGCTTTCCACCGCCTATTGGCCGATGATCCTGCCGCCGCCGGAGGATGAAGGCATCGAAGTCGATATTGCGTCACTCGGCCTGGCGCTGCCGGTGATCGGCGACCATCGCCGGATCGAAATCAGCGAGCCGGCCAATCCCGATCCCCTGCCAAAATATATCGAACACGTGGCCGCGGCGACGAAGCGGCAGGTCATCCGCGATCTCTCGGCCAACCGGACGGACTATCATATCCATGAGGATACCGGGCTCACCGAACACCCTGAGACCGGCCTGTCGACCCGGCAATTGCGCGAGGAAGTCTGGTCAATTGCACCGGATGATCCGCTGTCGATGACGGGAACGTCGACCTGGACCTGCGATATGCGCCGACCCGGCTGGTCCGCCCGCACGGTCGCGACCGCGCGGATTGCATGCACCGGCACCGAGTGGATCATCGCTGCCATCGTCACCGCTTTTGAAGATGACGTGCAGATCTTCGAAAAGGTCTTTGCGGAAAAGCGGATCGCGCGCGACCTGATGTAATCATCAAGGCGTTGCAAAATGCCTGACGGCCTCGCAAACGGCGCGGAAGCCGTCTTGCGCGCCATCGCTGATGTGGCGGGCGCGCAGCCATGCATGCACCATTTGCGGCTCCTCCCGGAACCAGACTTCGACGCCTTCCGCGGTGAGCCGGGCGGCATAGTGCCGACCGTCGTCCCGGAGCGGATCGAAATGCGCCACAGTGATGAAGGCCGGCGGCAGTCCGGCAAGCGAAGATGCCTTTAACGGCTCGGCGATTTCGTTTCCATCAGGCGCCTGCAGGATATCGCGGTAATAGGCGACATCGGCCGTCGTCAGGCCGGGCGCCGCTGCCATTTCGACATAGGAACCGGCATCGAGGTCGCCGCCGAGCGCGGGGTAGATCAGGACCTGTCCGACAATTCCGGTCAGTCCTTCATCGCGCGCCCGCAAGGCAAGGCCGGCCGCAAGGTTGCCGCCGGCGCTGTCGCCGATCAGCACGACCTTATTGTTGGCGGCAAGAAGATGTTTGAGGACGGCGAAACCGTCATCCGTCTGTGCCGGCCAGCGATATTCAGGGGCCAGCCGGTAATCGACGGAAACCAGTTCCGCGCCGGAAAAATCGGCGATCTCGGCGCAGATGGCATGATGGCTCTCGAGCGAGCCGACGACGAAGCCGCCGCCGTGAAGGTAGAGCAGGATGGTGCGCGTGCTGATTTTCCGCGGACGATAGCGCCGGATCGGGATGCGCTGGAGCATGCCGTCCGCAAAGATCATATCAGGGGGCAGTGCGCGGTCGAAGCGCGCGCAAAGCGCGTCGTACCAATGCCGCTGCTGCTCGACCGATGCCTGGACGGCATCTGGCGGATAGAAACTGTCGCAGATGTCGAGAAACTGCAGAATGCCCTTTTCGGTGGGCGCAGGCGATGGAGCGGACATGCAGGGTCCTTTCGAGTTGGGACACACAGATCATGTCCCTGGCCGACTCTGACCCCATCATGCGCCTTTGCCCTGGAGGCAATCTGTCTGGCCGCGACCCAAGGATGTCGCGATGCTTGCTTATTTTGATCCTCTATTTCCGGGCTTTGCCGCTTTTTCAAAAAAATCCGATAATTTTTTCGTCGTCGACCCAAGGAAAGCTATTGGAGAAACGTCTCAATCCCGAAAAAGCATCTTGGCTGATAGCTTGGGGGTAGGTGCGCATTGGATGCGGAGCTCATAGAACGAGCGCAGGGGGGCGACCGGGAGGCCTTTGGGCAACTGGTCTCGCGCCATTATGATTTCGTCCACGCGACGGCGTGGCGATGGTCGGGCAGTTCAACCGACGCCGACGACATCGCCCAGGAGGTTTGCGTCAAGCTCGGCGCGGCGATCAGCGGTTTTCGCGGCGCCAGCCGCTTCAGGACGTGGCTCTATACGCTGACGCTCAACGCCGCCCGCGACCATCGGCGCAAGATTGCGCGGGAAGAACAGACATTCCGCGCTTATGCCGCCGAACCGCAGCCGGACGCGCCGGGCAGAAATGATGACGAGCTATCGAGCGAATTATGGGCGGCCGTGCGTGCCTTGCCGGAACGGCAATGCGACGCGGTGCTGCTCGTCTATGGCGAAGGCCTCAGCCATTCGGCTGCCGCCGATGTCATGGGCTGCTCAGAGGCAACCGTGTCCTGGCAGGTGCACGAGGCGCGCAAGAGGCTGAAGACCACGCTCGGCAAGGAAGAGGTATGATGGACAAGGAACTCGAAAAGCTCTCCCGTCTCATAGCCCCGGCCGCCGATCCGGAAGCGCGCGCGCGCGCCCTTGCCGCGGCGATGCAGGCCTTCGACAGTGCGGAAACTAATGCGGCGGCAGCCCAAGGAAATGCGAAAGGCTGGCGTCCAAGCTCCATCATCAGCTGGATATGGAGCCCTGCCATGAACAAGAAATTCCTCGCCGGTTCAGCCCTCGCGACGCTGCTCGTCATTCCCGCCGCCGGTTACCTCACGATCGAGCTGACCCGCAACGGATCGCCGGTCGTCGACCAGACCAAGATCGCCGGCAACCTCGTGCAAAACAACATGCCGAAACCGGGCGATCAGCCGGCGGCGGCCGCACCTCAGCTTCCCGAGGCGACCGCCGAAGAGAAGAGGCTGGCAAAATTGTCGGCCGCTGGCGGCGCGCAAGCCTTGCGGGACGAGGAGCCGCAATCTGAAAAGCCTGATGCGGCGCCGCCCTCCGAATCCGATACCGGGGAGATCGCTGCTCTTAAGAACAAGTCGGAGGATTCCGCCGCGACCCTGGGGTTGGCCAAACGCGCTGCCCCCGCCACTCCCGGCATCGTGGCTCAAGGGCAGCTATTGGCCGAACCGATGGCCGTCGCTCCCTCACCTGTTCCGCCAGCGGAGGGACGTGCCCAGATCCAGCTCGATCCAAACCGCGAGCGGTTTGCCAATGCCGCGGCAAATCCGATCAAGAGCGTGGCGACCGATCCGGTCTCGACCTTCTCCGCCGATGTCGACAGCGCGTCCTATTCCTTCGTCCGCCGCTCGCTGACGGGTGGGGCGATGCCCGATCCGCAATCGGTTCGCGTCGAGGAGATGATCAATTATTTTCCCTACGACTGGCCGCGTCCCGACAAGGCCGATCAGCCTTTCAAGGCAACCGTGACAGTGATGCCGACGCCGTGGAATCACGACACGGAACTGATGCATGTGGCGATCAAGGGCTACGACATCGCGCCGGCGACCGCGCCGCATGCCAATCTGGTGTTCCTGATCGACGTCTCGGGTTCGATGGACGAGCCGGACAAGCTGCCGCTGCTGAAGAGCGCCTTCCGTCTCCTGGTCAACAGGCTGAAGGCGGACGACACCGTCTCGATCGTCACTTATGCCGGCAATGCCGGTACGGTGCTGGAACCGACGCGCGTGGCGGAGAAGTCGAAGATCCTCTCGGCAATCGAAAGGCTGGAAGCTGGAGGCTCGACCGGCGGCGCCGAGGGGATCGAGGCTGCCTATGGTCTTGCCAAGCAGGCCTTCGTCAAGGACGGCGTCAACCGGGTGATGCTGGCGACGGACGGCGACTTCAATGTCGGCCCGTCGAGCGACGAGGACTTGAAGCGCATCATCGAGGAGAAACGCAAGGACGGCATCTTCTTGACCGTTCTCGGTTTCGGACGCGGCAATCTCAACGATTCCCTGATGCAGACACTGGCGCAGAACGGCAATGGCAGCGCCGCCTATATCGACACTCTGGCCGAGGCGCAGAAGACACTGGTGGAAGAAGCCGGATCGACGCTGTTTCCGATCGCCAAGGACGTCAAGTTCCAGGTCGAGTTCAACCCGGAACGGATCGCCGAATACCGGCTGATCGGCTACGAGACGCGCGCCCTGAAGCGGGAGGATTTCAACAATGACCGGGTCGACGCCGGCGATATCGGCTCCGGCCACAGCGTCACGGCCATCTACGAGATTACCCCGAAGGGAAGCCCCGCGGTGATGAATGACGACCTGCGATATGGCGCAGCCGAGAAGGCTCCGGCAGCGACTTCGGACAACGCACGTCAGGGCGAACTTGCCTTCGTCAAGATGCGCTACAAGCGGCCGGGCGAGGACAAGAGCGCACTGATCACCACGCCTGTCGGTGACGACAACGCAGTCGCCAGCCTCGACGCCGCGCCTGGGGATGTCCGCTTCTCCGTAGCCGTCGCCGCCTTCGGCCAGAAACTGGGCCGTGTCGCCGCCGTCGATGCCTATTCCTATCAGGCGATTGCCGATCTCGCTGCGGCATCGCGGGGACCGGATCCCTTCGGCTACAGATCGGATTTCCTCGGGCTCGTCAGGCTGGCGGACAGCCTCAGTCACCAATGAGGAGCGATGCACCGCAAATCAGGGACCGCCTGGGAAAAGGCGGTCTCCGCGTCTGGCTTTGAAGATCAGAGCTAGAATTTTCAGCTTCGCGTTCAGTCTGACGACTGATGGATATGGCCAAATCAGTCCACAGGATGAAACAGACATCCATTAATACAGATCGTGGACTGATTTATTGCTAGGTGCAGAATAGCGAAGAGAGAAAAAGGAGCGGACTTCGCAAGCCCATCGGTAGATTCTTCGCAGGTCGACCACCACACACAACTCCTCAACCGAGACCGGAACGCCAGCGCTCTATCCCGGTCTCGATCCGTTAGCCGTAAGATAGACGGCGTAAAGAGAGGTTGTTGCGGTGATGAAGAGGCGGTTCCGTTTCTCGCCGCCGAAAGCAACATTGGAGACGATCTCGGGAATATGGATCTTGCCGAGCAGGGTGCCATCCGGATCGTAAGCATGCACGCCGTCGGCGGCGCTCGTCCAGATCCTGCCCTTGCGGTCGACGCGAAAGCCGTCGAAAAAGCCTGAAGTGCATTCGGCGAAAATGCCGAGATCGGTCAGCTTTCCACTCTCCGATACGCCGAGTTTTCGAATATGACGCGGACCGTCCGCCATGTGCGTCCCGCCGGTATCGGCGATGTAGAGCACCCTTTCGTCGGGGGAGAAAGCCAGCCCGTTCGGCTTGACGAAATCGGACGCCACCCGGTCGGTCGTACCTGTGGCCGGATCATGCCGGTAGACATGGCATCCGCCGATTTCCTCTTCGCCGTAATCGCCCTCATAATCGTGGAGGATGCCGTAGCTCGGATCGGTGAACCAGACCGTCCCGTCGGATTTGACGGTAACGTCGTTCGGAGAATTGAGCCGTTTGCCGGCAATGCGATCCGCCAGCACGGTAATCCCTCCATCGAAATCCGTCCGCGTGACCCGACGCGCCAGATGCTCGCAGGTAACAAGCCTTCCCTGATTGTCGACCGTGTTGCCGTTCGAGTTGTTGCTGGGCGAGCGGAACACCGACGTCTGCCCGCTGGTATCGTCGTAGCGCATCATGCGATTGTTGGGTATATCCGAGAAGACCAGATAACGCCCGGCGGCGAACCAGGCCGGTCCCTCCAGCCAGCGGCCGCCTGTCCAAAGCCGCTCGACGCGGGCATGGCCGACGAAGCAGTTTTCAAAGCGCGGGTCGAGAACCTCAAAGCCCGTACCCTCGATTTCCCCGAACATGTTGCTTCCTCATCTAAAATTGTTATCGATACCATTCTGCCTTGTTTTGCAGTCTTCGTATAGACGCCGACGGACTGTGGAAGGCCGCGTTTCTGCAATAATATCGATTGTACGATGATAGCGATAACTTTATCGTATCCTGAGTTGCCCAACTTGGAAGCTGTTTTGAAAGCGGGGGCCAGTGAAAAACGAGGATGAGCCAAAAGACAAGCGTCTCAAGGGAGGAGACGTCCAGAAGCTGACGATGGCTGAGGTCGCCAAATATGTCGGCGTATCGGCCATGACGGTTTCGCGCGCCTTTCGGCAGGATGCGAGTGTTTCCGAAGAGACCCGCAAGCGCATCATGGAAGCTGTCGACGCGCTGGGCTATGTGCTCGACCTTTCGGCCGGCAGTCTTTCCTCACGGCGCAGCGGCTTCATCGCGGCGTTGGTACCCTCCATCAACAATTCGAATTTCTCCGACACTGCGCGCGGCATTACCGATGCGCTGGAGGATACCGGCCTTCAGCTACTTCTCGGCTATACCGACTATTCCGCCGAAAAAGAAGAAAAACTGATCGAGGCGATGCTGCGCCGACGCCCCGAAGGCATCATCCTGACAGGCGGTTCGCACACCGCGCGCGCGCGCCGCATGCTTGATAAGGCCGGCATTCCGGTGGTTGAAACCTGGGAAATTCCGGAGGAGCCGATCAATCATGTCGTCGGCTTTTCCAATGGCGAGGCCATGTCCCTGCTGGTGCGCACCCTCGCCAGCCAGGGCTATCGGAGGTTCGGCTATATCGGCGGAACGACGGCGCGCGATACACGCGGCAGCCAGCGGCGAAGCGGTTTCCTGAAGACCGTCGAAGAACTAGGCTTGGGACCAGGACGGGCGATTTCCTTCGGCGTGCCGCCAATCACCATGGAACAGGGCGGCCAGGCGATTGTCAGCCTGCTGGAGCGCTGGCCGGACACGGAAGTGATTCTCTGTGTCTCCGACCTTTCGGCCTTCGGCGCGATCATGGAATGCAAGCGCAGGGGAATGAGCGTGCCAGGTGACATCGCCATTGCCGGCTTCGGCGATTACGAGATCTCGTCGATCTGTCATCCCAGCATCACCACCATCAATGTCGACTGTTACGGCATCGGCCGTCAGGCTGCCGCCCGCCTGCTCGATGCCCTGCAAGGCAGCGGCGAGGCGACCGGCGACGAGATCACGTTGACGGGCTATAGGGTCGTTCTGCGCGAAAGCACCGACCGCGGCGCCTCATAGCTGGCGACGATATCAGAAGGCGATCTGCACCTTCATCGACTTGTTGCGGTCGCTGGCCAGCTCGAAGGCGGCGACGGCCTCGTCGATCCCGAAGACACCCGTCAGCAGCGGTTTCAGATCGACGCGACGCGCGTTGATCAGTTCGACGGCAAGGGCGAATTCCTCGTGAAAGCGGAATGTTCCGCGCATCTCGATTTCCCTGGCGACGATCATGTTCTGCGGGATCGATACATCGCCGCCAAGGCCGAGCTGGACGAGAACGGCCCGGGGCTTCAGTACCTCGAGACCGGCGCGCACGGCGCGCTCATTGCCCGACGCTTCGAACATAACGTCGAAATATCCCTTGTCGGCGCCGTAATCGGCAAGGTCGGCGGCATGGGTGGCAACGTTGATCGTTCGATCCGCGCCGCTGGTGCGGGCGATTGCCAGAACGCTGTCGGTCACATCGGTCGCGACGATCTCGCGGGCGCCGAGAACGCGGGCGGCAACGATCGCCAGCATGCCGATCGGACCGCAGCCGGTGACCAGCACCCGCTTGCCCAGCAGCGATCCGGCGCGGCTAGCCGCATGCAGCGTCACGGCAAAGGGTTCGGCGAAGGCGGCCTCGTGAATGGAGATGCCGTCGGCGACCTTGTGGCACTGCCAGCGCTCAGCCACCAGCCGCTGGCGAAAGCCGCCCTGAATATGCGGCATCGGCATGGCGCTGCCGTAAAACCGCATGTTGAGGCAATGGTTCTGCTGTCCTTTCAGGCAATATTGGCAATGATTGCACGGCCGGCTCGGAGAAACCGCAACGCGGTCTCCGACAGCAAGGTCGCTCACACCGGCACCCAGCGCCTTGACGGTGCCGGCAATTTCATGGCCGAGGATCATCGGTTCGCGCAGGCGAACGGTGCCGAAGCCGCCATGATTGTAATAATGCAGGTCGGAGCCGCAAATGCCGCCGGCTTCGATGGCAACCTCCACCTGCCCAGCTCCCGCAACCTCCGGCTCGCGCTCTTCGATCCTGAGATCCTTGGCGGCATGAATGACGATGGCTTTCATATTGGGATCCTCATACGACCGGAGTCGGAAGCGCGCGACCGGCAAAATGCGCGGCGAGATTGTCTCTGACCAGCTGGCCCATGGCCTTGCGGGTTTCGACGGTACCGGAGCCATGATGGGGCTGCAACACCACGTTTTGGAGCGCCAGGAAACGCGCATCGATCTTCGGCTCGTTCAGGAACACGTCGAGGCCGGCGGCCTGGATGGTGCCGTCCTGAAGAGCTGAGATCAGCGCCTCTTCGTCAACGGTCGTCCCGCGCGAAACATTGATCAGCATGCCGTTGGGGCCGAGCGCTTTGAGCACATCGGCGTTGATGATCTTCATGGTCGCCTGCCCGCCGGGGACGATGACGATCAGGAAATCGGCCCAGTCGGCCAACGCGATCAGGTCCGGCTGGTAGGCATAGGCAACATCCCTATGCTCATTGCGGGCGAAATAGGAGACATCGCAGCCGAAAGCGGCAGCCCGCTTGGCGATCGCCTTGCCGATCCGCCCCATGCCGGCAAGCCCGACCTTCTTGCCGGAGACGCGGGTCACCAGCGGCATGGCGATATTGCCCCACTGGCCATTGCGGACGAAAACGTCGGCCTGAGGAATCTGCCGGGCCGTCGCAAGCAGCAGTCCGATGGCGATGTCGGCGACATCTTCGGTCAGCACGTCAGGGGTATTGGTGACGCGAATGCCGTTGGCGCGGGCATAGGAGAGGTCGATGGCATCGGTGCCGACGCCGTAACAGGAAACGATTTCCAGTCTCGGTAATTGTGTCATCAGGTCGGCGGAGGCGCCGAGTTCGCCGCGCGTCGCGATGGCGCGAATATCCTTGCCGACCCTTGCGATCAGTTCCTGCCGGTCTGCCGCTTCCCACAGGCGGTGAACGCGATACTTCGCCTCCAGATCGACCATGTCCCATTCCGGATAGGCTCCGGTCATCAAGATCTCTACCTCAGGCACCGCTTCCATCCCGCATTTTGACAATTGATTATGTTATCGATAACATATAATTCGGAAAAGCGATGTCAAGTGAGTTTCACCGCGAGTAGCGGTATAAGCCCTCATTCGCAGCGACACCGGAGGAGTGATTTGTATGAAGAACCTGTTTGATCTTAGCGGGCGGCTTGCCCTGATCACCGGCTCGAGCCAGGGGATCGGTTATGCCCTGGCCGAGGGCCTGGCGCAGCACGGCGCCGAGGTCATCATCAACGGCCGCACCCCCGAAAGCGTCAAACGCGCAGTCGAGAGCCTCAAGGCTCAAGGCCTGTCTGCGCATGCGGCCATCTTCGACGTCACTAGCAAGGACGCCGCCAAACAGGGCATCGACGCGATCGAAGCCGATATCGGGCCGCTCGACATCCTGATCAACAATGCCGGCATGCAGTTTCGCACGCCGCTGGAAGATTTTCCGGCGGACAAATGGGAACTGCTGCTGACCACCAATATTTCGAGCGTGTTTTACGTCGGACAGGCGGCCGCTAAAGCCATGATCGCTCGCGGTCAGGGCAAGATCATCAACATCGCCTCGGTACAGAGTGAGCTCGCCCGTCCCGGCATCGCCCCCTACACGGCGACCAAGGGCGCGGTGCGCAATCTGACCCGCGGCATGTGCGCCGACTGGGCCAAGCACGGCCTGCAGATCAACGCGATCGCGCCGGGCTACTTCAAGACGCCGCTCAACCAGGCGCTCGTCGAAAATCCCGAATTCTCGTCCTGGCTCGAGAAGCGGACGCCGGCCGGCCGCTGGGGCAATGTCGAGGAACTGGTGGGTGCCGCCGTTTTCCTGGCGGGCCGCGGTTCGTCCTTCATCAACGGGCATACGCTTTATGTCGACGGCGGCATCACGACCTGCCTCTGACAGAGACGCGACGATGGGCTTCGAGCAAAAGACACCGCCTCTGGCCGTCGTCGTCATGGGCGTCAGCGGCTGCGGCAAATCCTCGGTTGGAGAGCGTATCGCCGCTCAAAACGGCCTGACGTTTTTGGAGGGCGACCAGCTCCACCCCGCTCGCAATGTCGAAAAGATGGCTAAGGGCATACCGCTGACCGATGACGACCGCCTGCCGTGGCTCGACAGGATCGGCGCGGAAATAAGGGCTGCGCAAAACCAGTCGCAAGGCGTGGTGATTTCGTGCTCGGCGCTCAAGAGAAACTATCGGGACAGGCTGAGACGCGCGGCAGGCGGGCGCCTGGCTTTTGTTTTCCTCGACGGATCGCGCGAGCTCCTGCTGTCGCGGATGCAGGCTCGCCAAGGCCATTTCATGCCGGCGTCGCTGCTCGACAGCCAGCTGCAGACGCTGGAACCGCCGACCGGTGAGCCTGGTGTTGTGACGGTCGCGATCGATGGTGTTTTGGATGATATGGTGGCGCTGGCTTGTGAGGAGCTGAGAGGCGTGGCCATCAAGGGAGGGTTTCATGCAGGATGATTCTAGGGCAAATGTCGCCGTCATCGGAGCCGGCATTATGGGAACGGCGATCGTCACCCGACTGATTGAAACCGGCCACACAGTATCGGTCTTCGATCTCGATGCCGAAAAGGTCGCCGCACTGGCAGCCAAGGGCGCCAAGACGGCGAGCTCGGTGGCGGATGCCGTCTCAGCCTCGGAATTCTGCGTGCTCAGCCTCAATCATGCAAATATCGTGCGCGCAGTCGTCTTCGGCGAGAAGGGTGTTGCGGCGGCGGCAAATGCCGGCAAGTTGCTGATCGATATGTCCTCGATCGACCCGGCAGAGACCGCCGACATGGCGAAGCGGCTGCGTGCGGAAACGGGCATGGCATGGGTGGATTGCCCGCTTTCGGGCGGCGTGCCCGGCGCGCTTTCCGGCAAACTGACGATCATGGCCGGTGGCAGCCCCGAGGATTTCGAGCGGGCGCGGGTGGTGATGCGGCATCTTGCCGCCAATTATACGCTGATGGGTGCCTCCGGCGCCGGGCAGACCACCAAGCTGATCAATCAGCTGTTCTGCGCTGTGCTGTTCCAGTCGGTTGCGGAAGCCGTCAAACTCGCGGAAGCCGGTGGTGTCGATCCGGCCGCCATCCCGGCCGCCCTTGCCGGCGGCAGGGCGGACAGCCGGATAATGCAGGAATTCATGGAAAAATTTGCCGCCCGGGACTTCTCGCCGACAGGCAGGATCGACAACATGCTGAAGGACCTGGATTCGCTTCAGGCCTTCGCATTGAAGACGAAAACGCCGCTGCCGATGACGGGCGCAGTGGTCGAAATTCATCGCCTGCTTTGCGCAGCCGGCCTCGGCCCGAAAGACTCGGCGGAGATGATGCGTCTTCTCGACGGATTTCAGGCCGGCTGAAAATCTCTTGCGGGAATGCGAGATCACTATCTTTCTGCTTGACCATTCACGAATGTTATCGATAACATACATTCAGGATAACAACTGCAGCTTTGGGAGGAGCCACGGTGGAAGCCAAGAGACTGCTGGAGTTCCAATCGATCACCAAGAGCTTCGGCGGCACGCAGGCACTGCGTGACGTATCGATCGATCTGCGCGAGGGGGAGATCCTTGCGCTGCTAGGGGAAAACGGAGCCGGGAAATCGACGCTCATCAAGACGCTGGCCGGTATCTACAAGCCCGATAACGGCGACATCCTTTTTCGCGGCCAGAGTTACCATCATCGTCCGCCGAAGCCGAACGAGCGGCAGCCGGTCGCATTCATCCATCAGGACCTCGGCTTGATCGAGTGGATGACGGTCGGCGAGAACATGGGCCTGTCGCAAGGCTTCTCCATGCGTCGCGGCCTGATCGACTGGAACAGGACGCAGGCGCGCGCCAAAGAAGCCTTGAAGCTGGTCGGCTGCGATTTCGATCCGACGACCCGGGTCTCGGCCCTGTCGCGCACCGAAAAATCGCTCGTCGCCATTGCCCGCGCGCTTGCCGTCGAAGCCGACGTTTTGGTGCTCGACGAACCCACGGCGAGCCTTCCGGCCGACGAAGTCGATCGGCTGTTCAATGCGATCCGCCCCCTGAAGGAGCGCGGCGTCGGCATGATCTATGTCTCCCACAGGCTGGACGAGATTTTCCGCATCGCCGATCGCGTCGCCGTGCTGCGCGACGGATGCATGGTCGGACAGAAGCCCGTCAGCGAGACCACTCCCGACGAACTGGTGACGATGATCATCGGCCGCAGCGGCGACAGTCTCTTTTCGAAGACCGAGATCAAGCCCGGCAAGGCGATCGTCAAGGTGCGTGACCTGGTCTGCGCCGGCACCAGCCCGATATCCTTCGATATAAGAGAGGGCGAGCTGCTCGGCCTTGCCGGATTGCGTGGCGCCGGTCAGGAACGGATAGGCCGGGCGCTGTTTGGCTGCGAGCCCTTCGACGGCTCGGTTCTGCTGCATGACCAGGCGCCGGATCTTTCCAGCCCGCGACAGGCCATGGCGTCCGGCATCGGTCTGATTGCCCGTGACCGCACGGAGGAATCCGTCGCGCTCTCGCTCTCCATCCGGGAAAACACCTACCTCAATCCGGGCGCTGTCGGGCGCGGGCTGTTGTCCTTCCTGTCGCCGCGCGGCGAAGCCGATCTTGCCCATGCGATCGGCCATACCGTCGGCCTCAGGCCGAACGATCCGGATCTGCCTGTCGAGGCCCTGTCGGGCGGCAATCAGCAGAAGGTCGTCGTCGGCCGCTGGCTGGCGACCGGCCGCAAGCTGCTGATTGCCGAAGATCCGACCGCCGGCGTCGACATCGGCGCGCGGGCGGAGATCTATCGTCTGATCACCCAGGCGCTCGAAGCCGGTCTCGCGGTCGTCGTGGTGTCGACGGACTTCGAGGAAATCGCCCATATCTGCCACCGCGCGCTGGTTTTCTCGCGCGGCAAAATCGTCAGCGAACTGACTGGAAGCGCCCTGACGACGGAGGCAGTCATAACAGCTGCATCCGCATCGGAAGCGGCTTGAGCCATCGGGAGAACAGCCATGCAATCCATTGAATCCACCGCGCTGGAGCCGACCAAGAGCGAAATGGCCGGCCTGTCCGCAGGCCAGAAGATCGGACGCCTGATCCCGGTTTACGGGCTGGTGATCCTGACCCTCGGGCTGATCGTGCTCTTTTCGATCCTGCTGCCCGATACGTTTCCGACCGTCTTGAACGTTCGCTCGATCGTCTCCGACAAGGCGATTATCGCGCTTCTGTCGCTGGCCGCGATGATCCCGATGGCGTCGGGCCGCATCGATCTGACCGTCGGTTACGGCATCGTGCTCTGGCACATTCTCGCCATCAGCCTGCAGACGGCCTACGGCCTGCCCTGGCCGGTCGCGGTCCTGATCGTGCTTGCGCTCGGCGTTCTTACCGGCTGCATCAACGGCCTTTTGGTCGAGGTCGCCAAGATCGACAGTTTCATTGCAACGCTCGGCACCGGGACGGTCCTCTACGCGCTCGCCCTCTGGCATACCGGCGGCCGGCAGGTGGTCGGCGTCCTGCCTGAGGGCTTCTATGCGTTGAACGGCACCATGCTGTTCGGCCTGCCGATCACCGGCTTCTACGTGCTGCTGATCGCAATCTGCATGTGGATCGTGCTCGAATACCTGCCGATCGGCCGTTATCTCTATGCCATCGGCGCCAATCCCAAGGCTGCGGCCCTCAATGGCATTCCCGTCCGCAAATTCGTGATCGGCGCCTTCGTCACGTCAGGCCTGCTGGCGGCTTTGACCGGGGTCCTTCTCGCCTCGAAGCTGCGCATCGGCCAGGCGAGCGTCGGCCTCGAATATCTGCTGCCCGCGCTTGTCGGCGCATTCCTCGGGTCGACGACGATCAAGCCGGGCCGGGTGAACGTCTGGGGCACCTTGATCGGCGTCATCATCCTGGCGGTCGGCATTTCCGGAATTCAGCAATTCGGCGGGTCGTTCTTCGTCGAACCGCTGTTCAACGGTGTGACCCTGCTGATTGCCATCGGCATAGCAGGTTACGCCCAGCGCAAGCGCGGAGCTGTGAGGAGGATCACACCCGCATCCAAATGAAGATGCCGGCTCATCCCGGCATTTCATAACAAACAAAATGGAGGAGTGAACATGAAACGCAGAACGTTATTGCAGGCAACGGTCGCAACCGTCGCCGTTATGCTCAGCATGCCGGCATTGGCCGATTCCATGGCCGACGCCAAGGCGGTGGTCGAAAAGTATGCGTCCAAGGTGAGCGCTTGGGATGGCCCGACGAGCGGCCCCAAGGGCGCGAGCGGCAAGAACATCGTCATTCTTGCCGGCGATATGAAAAACGGCGGCATCCTCGGCGTGGTCAATGGCGTTCAGGAAGCAGCTGGCGCGCTCGGCTGGACGGTGAAGGCCCTTGACGGCGCCGGTTCGATCGGCGGCCGCACGGCAGCGTTCGGCCAGGCCATGGCGTTGAAGCCGGATGGCATCATCATCAACGGCTTCGACGCCGTCGAGCAGAAGCCGGCGATGGAAGCGGCCAAGGCGGCCGGCATTCCGATGGTTTCCTGGCATGCCGCCTCGGCCGTTGGCCCGGTTCCCGAAGTCGGCGTTTTCGCCAACGTCACCACCGATGCGATGGAAGTATCGAAGTCCGCGGCCGATTGGGCCTTCGCCGATGCCGGCGGCAAGCCCGGCGTCATCATCTTCACCGACTCGACCTACGCGATCGCGATCGCCAAGGCCGACCGCATGAAGAAGGAGATTGAGGATCTCGGCGGCACGGTGCTTGAATATGTCGATACGCCGATCGCCGAAACCTCGCAGCGCATGCCGCAGCTGACCACTTCGCTGCTGCAGAAGTATGGCGCCAAGTGGACGCATTCGCTGGCGATCAACGACCTATATTACGACTTCATGGGACCGTCGCTCGCCTCGGCCGGCATTACCGGCGACGGAAAGCCGGTGAATGTCGCAGCCGGCGACGGTTCGGAAAGCGCCTATCAGCGCATCCGCGCCAAGCAGTATCAGGCCGTCACGGTCGCTGAGCCGCTCAACCTCCAAGGCTGGCAGCTCGTCGACGAATTGAACCGCGCCTTCGCGAAAGCTCCATGGTCCGGCTACGTGTCGCCGCTCCACGTGGTGACCAGCGCGAATGTCGAATTCGACGGCGGGCCGAAGAACAGCTTCGATCCCGATAACGGCTATCGCGATCAATACAAGAAAATCTGGGGCAAATAAGCCTTCCCAAGGGCGTATCGACCGATACGCCCTTACCATCCTGACCACGCCAACATCGATCCAGCTCCGGCGAGTATTGGAAAAGAGAACCTATGATCATTCGTTATGCTTTGTTTGAAGGCGAAATCCATCCCGGCCGAGAAGAGGAATTCCGCGCCTTTGTCAGGCAGCGGCTCGTCCCTCTCTGGACGAAATTTCCAGGCGCCGAGGAAGTCCGGGTGCTTGATGGAATGGAGCGCGACGAAGGCGCCCCGGTCTATGCCATGGCTCTCGCCATTCGTTATCCCGATATGGATGCGGTCAACGCAGCGCTTCGCTCCAATGTGCGCTTCGAGAGCCGCGAGGTCACCGGCGAACTCCTGCAACTCTTCACCGGCAAGGTGCATCATCACGTCTTCCAGGCCAACGAATACCCGCCAGCCATTGCCTGACCTCCGGGCGGCTTCCACGCCGACTCGAGCGACGGACGCTGCCCGGACAGGACCGAACGGGCTTCGTCCGACTCCGAGGCGAAGGTCGCCGAGATGGCGAAGAGCGAGGGCATCGGCTGGCACGATCACCAGCGCGCCTTTGCCGTCGGCCAGCAGCGGCTGCTTGCGCTTTACGACGCGCGGCGACGTCCTTGACGACAATCTCTATACCGCGCCGGGCAAGTTCGGTGGCGGTGGCGCCGGCACCACATGGCTGGTCGGGTCGGCGGCAGATGTCGCTCGCTCGCTGCGCAGATACCAGGATCTGGGGATCACGCATTTCGTGCTGTCCGACAGTCGTGCCACCTCTGCCCTATTCCTTTCCGCACCGCAAGCTGCGAGAACTTCTAACAATTCTCAAAGAGTTGCGTTTAACGGCGAACTTCATCCCTGACATCGATGCCGGCAAGTGGAAACAAACGGCCCATTTGCAATAGGAAATGTATACCAATTCGAACCAACAACTTGGTGTACTCTTTCCGGGGTGGGCGCCGGGGCCATTGGGACGAAAAATGCGAAAAAATATACAAAAAGCGCAGTTTAATGGCGCCCTTTCGGCTTCGTTTACACTCTCTAAAATATCTCCTCCTATTTTTAAGGGTATCGGAGCGACGTTCTGAGGATCGTCACCTACGCCATGATGGCCGGCCAGGTCTCCCGAAATCTCGCATGAAATCGACGTTGTCACCTTGATGCTCGCCCGGCCTTCGACCGACGCGCAGTGGTGCCCGGCGAATCATTCGGGGACAGATCCTGGTCACAGACACCCTTAAACCTCGCCGACACGATGGAGAGCGCGAATGAACAGCATTAAGAGTTTCGGGATCGCGATGCGTCTCGCCCTTGGTTTCAGCTTTCTGATCCTGCTGATGGCAGGCCTGAGTATCTACTCGGCCGTGCAGGTCGCGGAAATCAACGACAATCTCGGGACGATCAACGACGTCAACAGCGTCAAGCAGCGCTTTGCCATCAACTATCGCGGCAGCGTGCACGATCGGGCGATTGCCATTCGCGATGTGACCCTGGTGACATCAGCCGATGAACGCAAGGCGGCCGAGGCGTTGATCGAAAAGCTGGCTGCTACCTATGCCGAGAATGAAAAGCGCATGGCGGAGATGGTTGCGTCTCCGGCCGGTGCGACGGATCAGGAAAAGACCATCCTCGGCGAAATCGCCGACATACAGGCGAAAACCAATCCCCTCGTCGCCCAGATCATTGCGCTGCAGGAAAAGGGTGACGGCGAGGCGGCTCGCAAGATCCTGCTCGAGCAGGCGAGGCCTGCCTTCGTTGCGTGGCTCGGCGCCATCAACAAATTCATCGACTATCAGGAAGCGCTGAACAAATCGATCGGCGGCGAGGTTCGCAGCACGGCAAGCGGCTTCAAGCCGATCGTGCTGACGGCATTGGGCATCGCAGCACTTCTTTCGATCGTCGCCGCCGCGATTACCGCGCGCACGATCGTCGGACCGCTGGCAAGACTGCAGCTTTCGCTGAAAGCGATGGGGGAAGGCAATCTCGACGGTGACCGTCGTCTCGAAGCCCGCGGCGATGAAATCGGCAAGCTTGCGCGTGCCGTGGCTGGCCTGCGCGACGCCATCTCGGCAAAGGCCGAGCGGGAAGCTGACGCGGAGGCCAAGAGGGCTGTCGCGGAACGGCATAGGCTCGAGCAGGATGCCGATGAACGCCGCACTCTTGCCGAGCAGACGGACCGGGCTGTCGGCCAGCTCGGCACCGCACTGCAGGCGCTGGCCGACGGCGATCTTACGCAGCAGATCGACACGCCGTTCATCCCGTCGCTGGAAAAACTCCGCGCCGACTTCAATACGGCAGTCGAAAAGCTCCGCGCCGCCATGCAGAAGGTTGCCCAGAACGCCAGCGCCATCGCCGCCGGGGCACAGGAGATCCGATCCTCCTCGGACGATCTTGCCAAGCGGACCGAACAGCAAGCTGCCTCCGTCGAGGAAACCGCCGCCGCTCTGGAGCAGATCACCACCACCGTCGCCGACTCGAGCAGCAAGGCTCAGGAAGCAGGACAGCTCGTTCGCAAGACGAAGGACAGCGCGGAACGCTCGGGCAACGTCGTTCAGGACGCGGTCGATGCGATGGGCAAGATCGAATCCTCCGCCACTGAAATCGGCAGCATTATCGGCGTCATCGATGAGATTGCCTTCCAGACCAACTTGCTGGCGCTGAATGCCGGCGTCGAAGCTGCCCGCGCCGGGGAAGCAGGCAAGGGTTTCGCCGTCGTTGCCCAGGAGGTGCGCGAATTGGCCCAACGTTCCGCCAAGGCCGCGAAGGAAATCAAGGAACTGATCAATGCTTCGAACGGACATGTCAAAAGCGGCGTGGCCCTGGTCGGCGAAACAGGCAAAGCCCTGAAAGAGATCGTCGCACAGGTGCAGCAGGTCGATGGCAATGTCGGCGCCATCGTCGGCGCTTCGCAGGAGCAGGCAACGGGGCTGAAGGAAATCAACACTGCGGTCAACAGGATGGATCAGGGCACGCAGCAGAATGCCGCCATGGTCGAAGAAGCGACGGCCGCCGCCCATAACCTCGCCAAAGAAGCCGACGCGCTGTTCCAGCTCCTCGGTCAGTTCAGTATTGGCGGCGCTGTGGCAGCGCCCAGGCGCATATCGCAGCCGGCTGCCGCCGCACAACATGCCCAGCCGGTTTCCTCGCCTGCCCGCCAGATGATTGCCAAAGTCGGCAAGTCGTTTCAGTCGAACGGCAATGCGGCCGTGGCCGGCGATTGGGAAGAGTTTTAAATCGCACTGATTTCTCTCCGGCTTCCGCCGGACGGCAATGGCGAAGGGCAGCGTTGGCTGCCCTTCGCATTTTCATCTTATGCCTGAACCGGAGCCTTGGCCGGAAGAAGGGCGTTGATCACGACGGCAACGCCGATATTTGCCGCAAGCGCCAGCAGTCCGGTGTAGACGGTGAAGGGCTCGCCGCCGAGACTGATCAGGTGCAGCGGCTTCCAGCCGGCATCCCAGACGAGGAAGGTGCCGCCGCAGAAGCCGACGAACCAGCCGGCAAGCAGAGCAGGTGCACGGAACCAGCCGGTGTAGAGACCGAAGACCAGCGCCGGGAGCGTCTGCAGGATCCAGATGCCGCCAAGCAGCTGCAGGTCGAGTGCGAACTGCGTCGGCAGGAAGATAATGACGAGAAGCGCGCCGACCTTCACCACGAGTGAGGTGATCTTCGCGACCTTGGCCTCGCCCGCATCGCTGACCTTGGGATCGACATAGGCCTTCCAGAAGTTACGGGTGAAAAGATTGGCAGCGCCAATGCTCATCACCGCGGCCGGCACCAGCGCGCCGATGGCGATCGCCGCAAAGGCGAAGCCGGAGAACCAGCCCGAAAACAGCGTCTTGAACAGCGTGGGAACGACGTCATTGGCGCTGTCGAGCTTCAGGTTGGCGGCGTGGCCCATATAGCCGAGCAGCGCCAGAAGGCCGAGCAGCAGCGTATAGGCCGGCAGCATGATGGCGTTCTTGCGGATCGTCTTGCCGCTGTTGGAGGCGAAGATGCCGGTCAGCGTATGCGGATACATGAAGGCCGCAAGCGCTGAACCGAAAGCGAGCGTGGCATAGGCGACATACTGATTGCCGCCGAGCAGCAGGCTGCCAGAGCCCTTGGCCTGGAAGGCCGCATCGGCGGAGGCGAAGACATTGGCATAGCCGCCGAGCTTCGACGGGATCAACGCGACGGCCGCGATCACCACGATATAGATCATGATGTCCTTGACGAAGGCGATCAGCGCCGGGGCGCGCAGGCCCGCCGAATAGGTGTAGAGCGCCAGCACGATGAAGGCGATCGCCAGCGGCAGTTCGCCATGCAGCCCGAGCGCCTTCAGAACCGCCGTCATGCCGACAAGCTGCAAGGCGATGTAAGGCATGGTGGCGACGACGCCCGTGGCCGCGACGGCGAGTTCGAGGCCGCGCGATCCGTATTGCCCATGCACGACGTCGGCCGCCGTCACATAGCCGAAATCCTTGGCGCGTTTCCACAGAACCGGCATGACCATGAAGACGAAGGGATAGACGACGATGGTGTAGGGCAACGCGAAGAAGCCGTAGGCGCCGACGGTATAGACCAGCGCCGGGACGGCGATCACGGTATAGGCGGTATAGAAATCGCCGCCGACGAGGAACCAGGTGATCCAGGTGCCGAAATTGCGGCCCCCGAGACCCCATTCATCGATATGGGCGAGTGTCTCGGGCTTGCGCCAGCGGCTGGCGACGAAGCCCATGACGGTGACGAGGGCGAAAAAGAAGATGAAGACGGCCAGCGCCGTGCCGTTGATATCAGTCGTCATGGCGGGTGCTCCGATAGGCGATCCAGGTCAGCGTCGCGGTGATCGGCACCCAGAGAAGCTGATACCAATAGAAAAAGGGGAAGCCGAAAAGCGACGGTTCGCGGAGATTGTAAAACGGCGGCCAGAGCAGACCGATATACGGAATGATCAGCAGCCAGAGCGCTGCCTTGCTACGTGGTTTTTCCATGTCGGGATCCCTTTCAGGCGCCGCGGGCCGCGGTCGCCATGTTCCAGTTGTCGGCGTGGAAGGCAGGCCTGTCAGCCGGCGGCGGCAGCAGGCCCGGTTCGGGTCGCTCGAGCTTTTCCGGACGTTCGGAAGCTGATGTAACGCATGTGAATTCCTCCCAACGGCCAGCGCTTGGCCAGCCGTGATTGGAGTCCTAGGGCGCTGACTTCATCCCCACAAGATGGGCGCAAGGGTGAAACGCCGGGGCCTACCCAGAAGTGGGTAGGCGCGAATTCGCATCGGCTTTTGCGACGATGCCGTGGTCGAGCGCATAGCGGATAAGGCCCGCCGTCGTTGCGATGCCGAGCTTTTTCTTGAGGTTCTTGCGGTGCGTTTCCGCCGTAGCGGAGCTTATCCCGAGCGCCTCGGCGATCTCGCGATTGCTCCGGCCAGCAACGATCAGCCCTAGAGTGTCACGCTCGCGCGGCGTCAAGGGATCGCTCCCCTCCTCTGTTCGTTCGCCCATCAGCGCGTCGAAAACACCCGACGAGAAATAGGTGCCTCCGCTGGCAACGGTCTCGATGGCCGAGACGATCTCGTCGGTCGAGACGTCTTTGAGGATGTAACCGGCGGCGCCATGCATGACCGACGAGGAAATATACTCGCGGCTGTCATGCATGGAGAGCATCACGACGCGGGTCTGCGGAAGTTCGTTCCTGAACAGTTCGATCGCATCGATGCCGCTGAGCTTCGGCATGTTGATATCCATCAGCACCACCTGCGGCTGGACCTGCCGAGCGATGTCGAGCCCGGTTTGCGCAAGCCCGGCGGTGCCTGCGACTTCGATATGGTCGAATGTTTCGAGCACGGCCTTCAGACCGTCGAGCACAAGCGGATGATTGTCGATCAAGAGCACCTTGATCTTGGGGCGTTCGGTCATGCCGCTTCCGCCTGCCGGTCGGAGGCACGATTGGCCGACTTCGGCAGCATCGCCGTCAGCGTCGTGCCGGCCTCGCTACTGTTGATCAGCAACAGGCCGCGGAAGTGCGCCATCCGCTCCTGCATGTTGCGCAGGCCGAGGCCTGATCTGCCCGATGCGCCGTCCTTGGCGCCATCGAAGCCGGCACCGTTGTCTGAAATCGTCATGCGGGCGCGGCCGCCATCGCTCCAGAGTTTGACCGCCAGCCGGGAGGCGCCCGAATGCCGCTCGACATTGTTGAAGGCCTCCTGCGCGACGCGATAAAGCGCGGTATCGGCTTCGGCCTTCAGCGTATCGCTGAAGCCTGAAGCATCGATATCAGTCTCGATCCCCGTCCGCTCGGCGAAATTGTAGCAGAGCGCCTCGATCGCCGCCGTCAGGCCGAGATCGTCGAGCACGCGCGGGCGCAGATCATGCGAGAGCCGCCGGATCTCCTTGATGGCGCCATTCAGCGCCTCGATACCGCGGTCGATGGTGACAGCCGCATCGTCGACATTGGTCCTGACTTTGCGGCCGGCGAGATCCATCGCGTAACGCACACCGACGAGATTCTGGGAAATGCCGTCGTGCAGTTCGCGAGCAAGACGGGCGCGCTCTTCTTCCTGGGTATCGATGACCCGCTGCGTCAGCGCCTTGAGCCGGCTATCGGCCATGCGGCGCTCATGGAAGGTCAGCAGCATGCAGGTGGTGAAGACGACGAGCACCGATGGAACGGCGATCAGGGCAACGATAACGAAGGTCCGCCGGATGTTGGCGCGCATCACCTTGTTGGCGGCGGCACTTTGGGCAAAGACGTCATCGAGGTAGACGCCGGTTCCCACGACCCAGTGCCATTTGTCGAGGCTGACGACAAAGGAGAGCTTGTCGGCGATCTGCCCGGTCGATGGTTTCTGCCATTTGTACTGATGCAGGCCGCCGCCCGCTCTTGCCGTGGCGATCAGTTCGGCAATCACCTTGTCGCCATCCGGATCGGTGAGATCGAGCCAATTGTGCCCATGCCGGAAACTCTGGCGCGGATGGACGATATTGTTGCCGTCGTAATCGTAGACGAAGAAATAGCCGTCCTTGCCGTAATCGAGCGAGGTCAGTATCTCAGCCACCTGCTGCTTGGCAGCTTCATCGTCGGCGCCGGCCCTGTCATAAATCGTCTGGATGGCGGAGAGGGCAAGATTGGTCAGATTAAGGATCTCGGCTTCCTTGGTCTTCAGCATGTTCTGCTCGAAGGTGTCGATGCTGTTTTTCGCGAGGTTTGCCGATTGCCAGGTGATAAAGGTGGTGATCGCAAGGATCGAAATGACGAGCGGGATGATCGCCAATGCGATGATCTGGTGTCGTAACGTCAAGGATCTCCCTCCCGAGGATTTGCGCCCGGAATTATGCCCTTTGCCGAATGCGAGTCCAGCGGCTTGTCCGGCGTGCGACGGTGGGCCGGCGCGTCAGCGCTATTCCAGGGGCACGAACAGGCCGAGCTTGACATCGCGCAGCACGACATTCGTATGCATGAGGCGGATCTGCGGATTGTCAGCCATGATCAGGGCGGCGATGTCGTCATAATGCTCGACGTCGCGGGCAGTGACGATCGCGATCAGATCGACCGCGCCGGTGACATAATAGACCTGCTGGATATGATCCTGCTTTTCCGCCCACAGGCGGAATTTCGCCAGAGCGTCGTAATTATCCCGCTCGATCTCCATCCCGACGATGAACACCATCGATGTCCCGGTCGCCTTCCGGTCGACGACGGCGACCTCCGCCTTGATGATCCCCTCCTCGCGCAGCCGCTTCAGCCGCCGCTGCACCGCCGAGACCGACAGCCCGACCTGTTCGGCGATGGTTTCGGCCTTCAGCTGGCAGTCGCGCTGAACGATATCGAGAATGTCGCGGTCAAAACGATCCAGTTGTTCCATTGTCCAATCCCAATTCCTACCAGAGCCCGTCACGCATTCTGCCGCATTCGCCGCGTGAAGAAGATTATTTTGCACAAATTATGCAGAAGAGACAAAAATTGCGCGAAAAAACCGCGCATCTTTATCATTATCCTTCGCAAATTCAGTTCACCGGAACCATGCATGTCGGATCAACCCTTTCCTGCTCTTCGCGTCGAAGATCTTCATAAAAGTTTCGGCTCGCAACAGGTTCTCAAGGGTATCTCAGCCGAGGCCCATAAGTCAGATGTCATCTCCATTATCGGCTCGTCAGGTTCTGGCAAGAGCACATTCCTCAGATGCATCAATTTTCTGGAAATGCCGGATCGCGGTCGTATTGCCGTGAACGGCGAGGAGGTCGTGCTCAAAGCCGGCCGCGGCGGCCACCTGCAGCCGCAGAGCTGGCGGCAGATCGAACGGCTGCGGACCGGGCTCGGGATGGTATTTCAGAGCTTCAATCTTTGGGCTCATCGCACGGTGCTCGAAAACGTCATCGAGGCGCCGGTGCATGTCATGGGCATTTCAAGGCGCGAGGCGATCGAAAAGGCGGAAGCCCTGCTCCACAAGGTCGGCCTCTTCGACAAGCGTGACGCCTACCCCGCCTTCCTTTCGGGCGGCCAGCAGCAGCGAGCGGCGATTGCCAGAGCGCTCTGCATTGACCCTGATGTCATGCTGTTCGACGAACCGACATCGGCGCTCGATCCGGAACTGGTCGGCGAGGTCCTCAAGGTCATCCGCGACCTCGCCGAAGAAGGTCGGACCATGCTGATCGTCACCCATGAAATGCGCTTCGCCCGGGATGTCTCGAGCCGCGTTCTTTTCCTGCATCAGGGACGGATCGAGGAAGAGGGGCCGCCCGAACAGATATATGGCGCCCCCGTCAGCGCCCGCTGCCGGGAATTCACCCGTCTCAGCACCCATTGATGCGCACCAAACTGTCATCGCCAACACAAATCTGGAGAACCCTGCGAATGAAACTACTCCCCATGCTTTTTGCCGGCGCCGCACTTGCACTTACGGCCGTCACGGCTCAGGCCGAAGTCCGCTTCGGTGTCATGAACGAATCCTATCCGCCCTTCTTCGCCAAGGACGCCTCGGGTGAGTGGCAAGGTTGGGAGATCGATCTCATGAACGCCGTCTGCGCCGAGATGAAGGAGAAATGCTCGATCGTCGACATTTCCTGGGATGGTCTCATTCCGGCCCTGCAGAGCAAGAAGTTCGACGTGATCTGGTCGTCGATGTCGAACACGGCGGAGCGCTCGAAGGTGATCGACTTCACCGACAAATATTACAACACGCCGAGCACCCTGATCGGTCCCAAGGACCAGAAGCCGGGCGCCAGCGCCGAAGACGTGAAGGGCAAGACCATCGGCATCCAGGTGTCGACGATCCAGTCTGAATATTACAAGAAGTATTTTGCCAGCGCCGCCGAGGAGAAGACCTATCAGACGCTCGATGAGGCTTTCCAGGATCTCGCTGCCGGCCGGATCGACTACGTCTTCGGCGATTCGCTGGCGCTCGACGCGTTCCTGAAAAGCGATGGCGGCAAGGATTGCTGCGCCAAGATGGGAGATGTCGCCGACGACAAGGAAATCCTCGGAGCCGGTGTTTCCGGCGGTCTGCGCAAGGAAGATACCGAGCTGAAAGCCAAGCTGAATGCGGCGATCGCTGCGGTTCGCGCCAACGGCCAGTATGACACCATCACCAAGAAATACTTCGACTTCGACATCTACGGCGCGAAGTAAGCAATCGTAGAGATGGCGACCGCGCAACAAGGCATTCTGGATCTGCTGTCTCCCTATCCTCCGGGATGGGGCGGCGTTCTTCTGGCAGGTGCGGTCTCCACGGTCGCCATCTCGGCTTGCGCCTTCGCGGTCGGACTTTTGCTCGGCACAGGCGGGGCGCTTGGAAAGCTTTCGGGCAATCGCCTGCTCCGTCTGCTGCTCGATTTCTACACCACCGTCATTCGCGCGGTTCCCGAACTGATCCTGATTGTCGGGCTCTATTATGCCGGCACCGACGGCCTCAACCGGCTGCTGGCGGCATTCGGCCTGCCGCCGGTCAATGTGAACGGTTTCGTTGCGGCCGTCGCCGTGCTCGGCTTCGTGCAGGGCGCTTATATGACGGAAGTGCTGCGCGGCGCGATCCTCGCCATTCCCGTCGGCCAGATCGAGGCGGCCAAGGCCTTCGGCATGGGGCCGGTGCTGCGCTTCCGCCGCGTCCTGCTGCCGGCGCTGTTGCCGAACGCCCTGCCGGGGCTTGCCAATCTGTGGATGTCGATCACCAAGGACAGCGCGCTGGTCGCGGTCGTCGGCTACCAGGAACTGGCGCTCGCCACACGGCTTGCCGGGGCAAGCACCAAACATTACTTCGTGTTTTTCCTGGCTTCGGCCCTTCTCTATCTTGCCATCACGCTCGTTTCCAACGTCGTCTTCAAACTGATCGAGGGGCGGGTACGGCGGGGGCAGCCACGCCTTGCCTGAGGAGCGCGCCCCATGAGTTTCACCTGGATTTCTTCCTATTGGCCGCTGCTTCTGACAGGCGCCTGGCAGACGGTGTCGCTGCTTGTCATCTCAGTGGTCTTCGGTTTCATCATCGCCATCGGTCTCGCCTTCGCGCAGGTCAGCGGCGGCAGGCTGACGCGGCTCGCCGCCCGCGGCTACTGCACCTTCTTTCGCGGCACGCCGCTGCTGATACAGCTTTGGCTTCTCTATTACGGGGTCGGCTCGCTGCTGCCCATGATCCCCGGCATCCGCCAGGGCCTGTTCTGGCCGATCCTGCGCGAAGGCTTCTTCTTTGCCGCCGTCAGTTTCACGCTGAACTACGCAGCCTATGAGGCCGAGGTGTTGCGCGGCGCGCTGCTTGCGGTTCCCAAGGGTGAGCTCGAGGCCGGGCGGGCCTTCGGCCTGTCACCCTGGAAGCTGATCCGCCGCATCTGGCTGCCGCGGGCCATTCGCATCGCCCTGCCGACCATTGCCGGAGAGATCGTCATGCAGCTGAAAGCGACGCCGCTCGCCTTCACCGTGACGGTGATGGATCTCTACGCGGTGGCCAACAAGGTTCGCCAGGACACGCTGCTGGTCTACGAACCGCTCATCGTCGTGACCGTCTTCTATCTTGCCCTGACCGCAGTGATCGCCCGCGTCTTTCGAGGTCTCGAAGCGCAGGTGCCGGTTCGCCGCTAGGCCGACGGAAAGGGATCGCCATGACCTTGCTGGCGCACGAACCACGCGCACCTCACCCAGTTTGTTATGAAAAGCCCGCCGCCGGTATCGGCGCGGCAGCCTGAATGGAGACGTCTTCATGAGCACGACCCGAATTCTCGATGGCGGCATGAGCCGCGAACTGCTGCGGCTCGGCGCCGAATTGAAACAGCCGGAATGGTCGGCGCTCGCGCTGATCAATTCGCCGGATATCGTCCGCGAGGTGCACAAGGAGTTCATCGCCGCCGGCTCCGAGGTGATTACGACGAACAGCTATGCGCTGGTGCCCTTCCATATCGGCGAGGACCGGTTCCAGAAGGAGGGAGCTGAACTGATCCGCCTTGCCGGTCGCCTGGCACGCGAGGCGGCCGATACCGTCACCGATCGCAAAGTGCTGGTCGCCGGTTCGCTGCCGCCGATCTTCGGCTCCTACGAGCCGCAGAATTTTCAGCCTTGGCGAGTGCAGGATTATCTCAAGGTGCTTGTCGAAAACCTCGCGCCTTTCGTCGATGTATGGCTCGGCGAGACGCTGAGCCTGATTGCCGAGGGCGAGGCCGTCCGCAAGGCGGTGGCGGTGTCAGGCAAGCCGTTCTGGATCTCCTTCACATTGGCGGACGACGCGGCGGCCATAGGGGGCGGCGAGCCAAAGCTTCGCTCCGGCGAAAGCGTCGAGGCGGCGGCAGCCTGGGCGGTGTCATCGGGCGCCACGGCCTTTCTGTTCAACTGCAGCAAGCCCGAAGTCATGCAGGCGGCCGTCGAAACGACGGCACGCGTATTCCGCAAGGCAGACGCTCGGATTGAAATCGGCGTCTACGCCAATGCCTTCGAAGGGGAAACAGGTGAAGCGGCCGCCAATGAAGGCCTGCACGATACTCGCGACGACCTGAACGACGATACTTATTCGCGTTATGCCTGCTCCTGGGCCGACGCTGGGGCTACGATCATCGGCGGCTGCTGCGGCATCGGCGCTGCCCATATCCACCGTCTCAGGCAGACGCTTTCGAGATGAGCCGCCACGGCTTCGTTCATCCCGCTTTCGACGCCGCCTTTTGAAGCTCAAGGAGAAGCTCGATCAACTTCGGCGCCATGACCCGGATTTCCGAAAGGTGGACGGCGCTCAATCTCGTCAGGAGGTCGTCGGCCTTCTCGGTCAGGAGCAGCGTCTGCCGGCGCCTGTCGGCCGGGTCGGCATGGCGTTCGACCAGTCCGGCATCCGACAGCCGCCCGACGAGTTCGGTGGCCGTATGCGGCGCGATGATCAGCCGCTCGGCCAGCATGCCGATGGTTACCGCTTCGCCGCCGCGTTGTCCCTTGATCGCCAGTAGCGCCTGATGCTGCTGCACGGGCAGTCCTTCCGACTGCGCAGCAGAGGCGCTGAAATCCATGAACTGGCGAAGCGCGAAGCGAAGGTCGGCGAGCGCCTCGTAGTCCTCCTGTCTCAGTGGCAGCGGGTTTTTCTTCACACTCGTTCTCCTCTGCCGCTTGAGCGGAGCGACCGTGCTCGGCTGCGGCCCGGGTAACACGCGACCCCGGCTTCTGCGCGCGAACACTTCGCCATCTCGAATAGATGGGCAGCCGCTGGCCGGTCAAGTGAGGCATCTTCTGAGACATTTTCGCCTTGTTGCATTCGTCCATTGATTTATATCGTATCACGATATAATGACGCCACTCTAGCATACCCATTTCCGCGTAGCAGAGGCTTCCATGGCGCAGCATCAACCCAGCAACCGGCCGCATGATTTCACCGGCGGCCTTTCTCGGCGCGAGGCCGGGGATTTCACCACCGACAGGCGCGTGCTCGTCCTGATCGGCATGTCCATCATCATCGGCACCGCCGGGGCCTTTGCGGCCTGGTGTCTCGTCAGCCTGATCGCGCTTGTGACAAATGTCATCTGGTTCAGGCAGATCGGCATTGAGCCTGCCTCTCTGGCTGCCGTGCCGCGTTCGCTATGGGTGGTGCTGGTGCCGCCGCTCGGCGGCTTCGTCATCGGACTGATGGCCCGCTTCGGATCGGAGAAGATCCGCGGCCACGGCATTCCCGAGGCGATCGAGGCGATCCTGATCGGCGGCAGCCGGATGTCGCCGAAGGTTGCGGTCCTCAAGCCGCTGTCCTCGGCAATCTCGATCGGCACCGGCGGGCCGTTCGGCGCCGAGGGGCCGATCATCATGACCGGCGGGGCGATCGGCTCGCTTTTTGCCCAATTCTTTCACATGAGCGCCGCCGAGCGGAAGACGCTGCTCGTCGCCGGTGCCGCCGCCGGCATGACGGCGATCTTCGGCTCGCCGATATCGGCGGTTATGCTGGCGGTCGAACTCTTGTTGTTCGAATGGAAGCCGCGCAGCTTCATTCCCGTCGCCGTTGCCGCCTGTGTTTCGATCTACTGGCGCCCGCTGCTCTTCGGCACCGGCCCGCTGTTCCCGACCCATTTCCAGGTAGATTTGCCCTGGTGGGGAATTTTCGCCTGTGCGGCGATGGGCATCATCTCCGGCTTGCAATCGGGGCTGCTGACGACGCTGCTCTACAGGATCGAAGACCTGTTCGAGGCCTTGCCGATCCACTGGATGTGGTGGCCTGCGCTCGGCGGTCTCGTCATCGGCCTCGGCGGCCTGATCGAACCGCGGGCGATGGGCGTCGGCTACGACATCATCGATGGCCTGCTTAACAACCGGCTGCTCGCGCCGGCTGTACTGTCGATCCTGCTGGTAAAGACCATCATCTGGCTGTTTGCCCTGTCGTCGGGCACTTCGGGCGGCGTGCTCGCTCCGCTTCTGATTTTCGGCGGCGCTCTCGGATGGCTGGTCGGGCTTGTCATGCCGGGCAATGATCCAGGCTTCTGGGCGCTGCTCGGAATGGCGGCGATGATGGGTGGAACCATGCGTGCGCCGCTGACGGGAACCTTCTTCGCGATGGAGATCACCGGCGACGTCAGCACGCTCGTTCCCCTGCTCGCCGCAACTGTTGTGGCTTATGCCGTCACCGTCCTGCTGCTGCGCCGCTCGATCCTCACCGAGAAGATCGCGCGCCGCGGCCAGCACATCACCCGCGAATACGGCGTCGATCCGTTCGAACTGTCGCGCGCAAGGGAGATCATGATCGCCGATGTCGATACGCTTCCCGTCACCATGACGGTCGGAGAGGCCTGCGATTTCTTCGCCTCTCAAGAGAGGACCCATCGGATCTACCCGGTGGTCGATGCCGTCGGCAGACTGGCCGGCATCGTCTCGCGGGCCGACGCTCTGCTCTGGCAGGGTGAGGCGGCGCTTGCCGTCCAGACGCTCGGCGAAAACGTCACGGATGATTCCGTTCCCGTCGGGCATCCGGACGATACCGTCGCCTTCATCGCCGACCTGATGCTGTCGACGGGTGACGGACGCATTCCGATCGTCGATCCCGCCTCGGGCAAGCTGTGCGGCCTGATCGCCCGCAAGGATCTGCTGCGGCTGCGCAGTTCCTACCGGTCGGCGGAACTTGATCGGCGGCCTTATCTGACTGCCGGAGCAAAGAGCAAGGCTTGATAGCAGCCTCGGGGTTCCTTCAGGGCATGCAGGGGCCGAGCGTCGTCGGCCCCCCGCAAACCGAAGCATTCGATCCAGTGCAGCTTGCCACTTATCCAGTCACGGGTGTATGGTCATGATAGTCATTCTGGTCAGGAGGTGAGCGATGCGACCATCACGGCGGGGCGATGAAAGCTGGACTGTTGCCAGTGCAAAGGCGAAGCTTTCCGAGGTGATCGAACGTGCGCAATCCGCGCCACAGACAATCACGCGAAACGGCAAGCCGAGCGTCGTCGTCGTCTCTGCGGAGGAATGGCAGCGAAAGACGGCGCGCAAGGGGACGCTTGCCGAATTTCTGATTGAATCGCCGCTGCGCGGCGCCGATCTGGACCTTGAGCGTCAATACGACGAACCGCGTGATCCGGCGCTGTGAAGTTTCTGCTGGATACCAATGTCCTGTCCGAGGTGACCAAGCCGAACCCTGATGCGCGGGTCCTGGAATGGCTGGACAAGCTCGACGAGGATCGTTCTTTTATCAGTATCGTGTCGATCGCAGAGATCCGGCGCGGTGTTGCCCTGATGGACAAGGGACGCAAACGCGACGCGCTGGCCGAATGGCTTGCCCAGGATCTGACTCAACGCTTCGAGCACCGCATCATTCCGGTGGACGAACCGGTGGCCCTGGCCTGGGGAGACCTTATGGGCCATGCAAAGCGAAGTGGCCGCGGCCTGTCGTCGATGGACGGCCTGATCGCGGCGACCGCGGTTGCTCACGATCTCGGCCTTGCAACCCGCAACACGAGTGATTTCGAGGGCTTTGGGATCGAACTGATCGACCCCTGGGCCGGGTGAAGCGTCTCCGGTCTAATAGAGGCTGCAGCCTTCAATGCAATCCGAAGAGGTTCAGCAGTTCTTCGCGGTGCCGGACGAATTCCGGCGCGCTGCGGTCGCGGGGGCGCGGCAGATCGATGTCGATCAGGCGTGGCTCGCCTCCCTTTTCCCGCGGCAGGATCAGGATCCGGTCGGCGAGATAAATCGCCTCCTCGAGATCGTGGGTGACGAGAATGGTCGTCACATCCTCATCGCGCCAGATCCGGGCGAGTTCCTGCTGCATGCCGATCTTGGTCATGGCGTCGAGCGCGCCGAGCGGCTCGTCGAGCAGCAGGATTTCCGGCTGGACGGCAAGTGCCCGGGCGATGCCGACGCGCTGGGCCATGCCGCCGGAGAGCTGCCGGGGATAGGCCGTCTCGAATTGCTGCAGGCCGACGAGCTTGACATAGTGACGTGCCCGTCCCCTCGCCTGCTCGCGGGTGAGGCCTCTCGTTTCCAGCCCGAAGGCGACATTGTCCAGCACATCAAGCCAGGGCAGAAGACGCGGCTCCTGGAAAATGACGGCGCGCTCTGCGCCGACGCCCTGTATCGCCTCGCCGTCGACGAGCACGTCTCCGGCGTCGGAATCCTCAAGCCCGGCCAGAACCCGGAGCAGGGTCGTCTTGCCCGAACCGCTGGCGCCGACGATGGCGAGGCTTTCGCCGGAGCGGATATGGAGATTGATATCCTTCAGAACCTGCAGGGGTTTGCCGTTCAGTCTGTAGGATTTGGAAAGGTGACGGATCGTCACCTCTCCGCGGCGAATGTCCTCAGCGACGCTCATCACGCTTCCTCAGTTGCTTGCCGGCTTGGCGTCGGCGGTGAAGAGAATATCTTTGGCCGCCAGCTGGCCCTGCTTCAGCTTGCCTTCGCGAACCAGGACGTCGATCCAGAACTGGATGTCGCGCTCGACCGGCAGACCGCCGGCACGCACGCCGTAGCCGCGGAAATATTGTGCGAGATCAGCGTTCTCGCCACGCTCGCCGAGCGCCTTGGCCAGGATTTTCTTGGTTTCCTCGGGATGCTCGCGAGCATAGTCGAGGGCGCGGGCCGACTGCTCGACGAAAATCTTCGAGGCCTCCGGATGCTGCTGGATGAAATCGCGGCGCAGAACCACAAAGCCGCCGGCGATATCTCCCAGCACGTCGGTATCGTCGAAAACCGGACGCAGGCCGCCGTTCTTGAGTGCGGCCCCTTCGAAGGTCGTCTGCCAATAGCCGAAGGCGGCAATGTCGACCTGCTTGGAGCGCAGCACCTGCTCCAGCTGCGGTCCCGGAACGACGATCTGGTTGGCGGAGTCGCTCGGCAAGCCGACGGAATGCAGGGCTTCGCGGATCGTATAGTCGAGATGCGCGCCGAGCGTGTTGACCGCAATGCTCTTGCCGGCAATGTCCTTGATTGTTTTGATCGGGCTGTCTTCCAGCACGTAGAAGGTCGATTGAACCTCGTCATTGATGCCGTTCGACGGATAGGCGGCGACGAAGTCGTTGCCGCCGATGATCGAATTCAAGACGGCTGAGGTGGCGGCGCTGCCGATCTCGACATCGCCGGATGCGAGCGCGATCAGAGAGGCCGGACCACCCTGGGCATAGCCGACATTTTCCAGCGTGATGCCCGTATCCTTGAAGTAACCGAGTTCTTCGGCAAGCTCATGGGCGGCAAGGCCGCCTTGGCTGGCGAGATAGCGCAGCTTCACCGTGTCGGTGGCGGCTGCCGGCGTCGCAAGACCGAGAGCGATTGCGGCCGGCAGGATAAGATTGCGGGGATGGAATGTCATGTTGTGTCCTTTCGGAAGAGGAAAATCGGTGGAAGCAATCAGCGGCTCGGCTGGGACCAGCGGCAGAGACGGCGCTGCAGGAGAACGAGCAAGGCGTTGGCGGCAAGCCCAAGGAAGGCGAGCAGCAGGATCGCTGCAAACATCAGCGGGATCTGGAAATTGTACTGGGCGTTCATCACCTGGAAGCCGATGCCCTTGTTGGCGCCGATCATCTCGGCGGCAATCAACAGCAGAAGGGCGGTCGTCGCCGAAAGACGCAAGCCGACGAAGATCGCAGGGACGGACGCTGGCAGGATGACGCGGCGGAAGACGGTGAGCGGGCCGGCGCCATAGGTGCGCGCCATCTCGATGAGCTTCTGGTCCACCTCCTTGACGCCGCTGATCGTGGCGAGCAGGACCGGAAAGAGCGTCGCCCAGAAAATCACGAAGATCTTCGATGTTTCGCCGAGGCCGAGCAGCAGGATGAAGACCGGATAGAGCGCCAGCGCCGATGTCTGGCGGAAGAGCTGCAGGATGGGATCGAGCGCCTGCTCGACCAAGCGAAACTGGCCCATGAACAGGCCGAGCGGAATGCCGACCACGACGGCAAAGGCGAAGGCCGTTCCGGCTCGCTGCAGGCTGATGGCGATGTCATCGAGCAGCGCGCCATTGGCAAGGTTGGTCCAGAGAGCCGACAGGATCACGTTCAAGGGCGGGAAGACGGCGGGGTTGACCCAGCCCCTGGTGCTCGACACCTGCCAGAGTACCAGGAAGCTGATGAGCAGGCCGTAGCGTGGAAAAAGTGATGCGAGCACGCCGCGCAGCTGGGATGCGAGTGGGGAAGTCGTGCTTTCGCCGCTTTTCAGGCGGCCGAAGCTTGTCGGGAGAACCTGGTTGTTGATTTCATAGGCCATGGTGCGCTCCTCACTCCGCCGCCTGGAGAGTTGCGTGTCCTGCAACCCATCGATTGCTCGGGAAAGGCAGGCCGAGGTTTTCCCGCAGCGTCTTGCCCTCATAGGCCGTGCGGAACAGGCCGCGGCGCTGCAGTTCGGGGATGACCAGATCGACGAAATCGTCGAGCGCCGTCGGCAGCCAGGGCGGCAGAATGTTGAAGCCGTCGGCCGCTTCGTTCTCGAACCATGTCTGCAACGTATCGGCGATCTGCTCGGCCGTGCCGACGATGGTGTAGTGGCCGCGGGCCGATGCGATCCACTGATAGAGCTGGCGGATGGTGAAGTTGTTTTCGTCGGCAATCTGGCGGATGAGGGCCTGGCGGCTCTTCATGCCTTCGGTCGGCGGCGCCGGCGGAAGAGGCCCATCAAGATCATAGCCATGCAGGTCGAGCGTGCCGCCCGTCAGGCCGTTGAGCAGGCCGATCCCGTCTTCTTCGACGATCAGCGAGGTCAGGCGGTCGTATTTCTCGCGCGCCTCCGCTTCCGTCCTGCCGACGAAGGCCGAGACGCCGGGCATGACTAAAATGTGATCGGGGTTGCGGCCGAGGCCGCGGGCGCGCGCCTTGATATCCCGGTAGAATTCCTGGGCGGTTTCGATGTGCTGATGGGCGGTGAAGATGACTTCAGCTGTTGCCGCGGCGAGCCCGCGCCCGTCTTCCGACTGCCCGGCCTGGACGATGACGGGATGCCCCTGGGGCGAGCGTGAAACATTGAGGGGACCGCGCACGCTGAAATGCTCGCCGCGGTGGTCGGTGTCGTGCAGCTTCGCCGGATCGAAGAACACGCCCGTTTCCTTGTCGCGGATGAAGGCGTCGTCCTCGAAGCTTTCCCAGAGTTTGCGGACGACGTCGACATGCTCGGCGGCACGGCGATAACGATCGGCATGTGGCAGCTGGGTATCGCGGTTGAAGTTCTGTGCCGTGAGGTCGCCGGTGGTCGTCACGACATTCCAGCCGGCGCGGCCCTCTGAAATCAGGTCCAGCGAGGCGAACTTGCGGGCCGTTGTATAAGGCTCCTCATAGGTCGTCGAGGAGGTCGCGATAAAACCAAGATGGGTCGTGAAAGGCGCAAGCGCCGAGAACAAGGTCACCGGTTCGAAGCCGGCGACGCGGGCATTGCCGCCTTCGCGTGCTCCGCCGAAACCGACAGCCAGTCCATCGGCCAGGAAGTAAGCATCGAAGAGGCCGCGCTCGGCTGTCAGTGCCAGCTGCTTGTGAAACTCGAAACTGGTGGCGCCGTCGGCCGGCTGGTCGGGATGACGCCATGAGGCGACATGCTGTCCGCCACCAGGAAGAAATGCTCCAAGCCTGATTTTCCGTGTCATTTCGCGTCCTCTCCGTTTGCCCCGAACAGCCCCAGCTCCTCTGCGAGGGCAGGTATAAATCTGTCTATCGAGCCACTAGGATATGTTCTCCATAGATTTTATAGAGAAACTTAATTTCATAGTTTCGGGAGAAGAGTGAATAGATTTTCGGGATCGGGGGAAAATTGGAAATCAACGATTGGGGTCGCCAAACTGCTGGCAGCTGGTCTTGCGCTTGATCGTTGATGTCTTTGGTCGGGCCGGCAGATACGCAGGCATCCCAAACCCATCGCGAAGGCGGGCGAGCGTTGCACGATCAAGGAAGCATGCGGGGATGACCCGTTTAGTTACCACGTCCGTGACGCCGGATATAGCTCCCCACGTTTACCCGGGCATCAGCTCCGTTTTGGTCGGGCCGGGGCATGTTCGAGGCGGGCGGCGGCCTTCTTCAGGCAGCCGAGATAACGGTCCCTGTTCGCAATGCCGTCGTCGCGTGGCGTGACCAGGCAGAGCGTTGCGGCTGCATGGCCTTCCTCGCCGCGCACCGGCACGGCAAAACAATGGGTGAAACTATCGACGATGCTGTTGAAGGTGAAGAGACCTTCACGCTCGGCCTGGCGCACCTCGGCGATGAAGGTTTGCGGCTCGAGCCATTCGCCGCCCGGCAGGCGGAAATCCTGCGGCGGAATGAAGTTCAGTATCTCCTGATCCGACAGATGCGCAACGAGCAGGCGGCCTGACGCCGTCCACGGGATCGGCACCGACTGGCCGACATCCGTTGAAATGCGGAAGGGCCGCGCGCCTTCGCGCATGCGCACGACCGTGTACCTGTTTCCATCCAGCATGCAGAACTGTGCCGTCTCCCGCGTCTCGTCGGCAAGATGCTCCAGCGTCGTCTCGCATTCGCGGGTGAAATCGAAATGATTTTCATAGGCGGCGCCGAGGAAATAGAGCTTGCGACCGAGATAGACCCGCCCCTCGCCGCCGGTGAATTCGAGAATGCCGTTGCTCAGTAGCAGGTTGACGAGCTCGTAGACCGAGGAGCGCGGCGCGCCGATCTGCGCGGCGATCTCGTTCGGCTTCAGGGCCTGCCGTTTCTGGCGCAGGAAATCGAGGATTTCGAAGGCGCGGTCGAGCCCGCGGGCGCGTTTGCCGGCTGCTTCGTCCTGGACTGCATCCATTGCTGTCGATCCCAATTTTTGTTCGGTCAAGCTTTTCAAATTCTGTGGCGCATCTGTCAACCGACGCCCGTCATTCCTAGCAGACGAAAATTTTTTTCATCCCTCTTGCGAGGTGGAAAAATCGGCATAAGATCACCGCGTCCGTTATAAGGATCATATGTACATTATATTGGACGTTGATGGTCAGTCGTCAAGGCTGCCGCACAAAAAAGGGGATCGACATGAAGAATTTAGAAAACAGCATTTCCGCTTCACTGCGCCGCCGCCTTCTCGCCGGCGCCGCTGCCGCCGCTGCCCTCCTCGTCTTTTCCACCGGTACGGCCTCGGCCGCTGCCAATTGCATCAAGGGCGACAGGAAAGCGCCCTACACGATCGGCTGGGCGAACATCTATTCGGTGCCGACCTGGATGAAGCAGACAGAAGGCACGATCACCGCCGAAGTGGAGGAACTGAAGAAGGCGGGCCTCGTGAAGGACCTGATGATCACGGATGCGCAGGGCAACGCCCAGACGCAGATCCAGCATATCCAGTCGATGATCGACGCCAATGTCGACGCCATTGTCGTTATCGCCGGCTCCTCCAACGCGCTCGACCGCGTCATCTCTGATGCCTGCGACAAGGGCATCGCCGTCGTCAACTTCGACAGCCTCGTCAACACCGACAAGGTGACGGCGAAGATCAACACCGATTCCAGCGAATGGGGTGCGACCGCGGCCAAGTGGATGGTCAGCCAGCTCGGCGGCAAGGGCAAGATCATCATCATGAACGGCCCGGCCGGCATTTCGGTCAGCGACGACCGTCGCAAGGGCGCCCAGCCGGTGCTCGACGCCAATCCGGGCCTCAAAGTGATCACCGAGACGAACACGGAATATAACGTTGCCCCGGCGCAGGAAGCGATGACCAGCCTGCTCTTTGCCAATCCCGAAATCGATGGCGTGCTGTCGCTCGGCGGCGCGCTGTCGGCCGGCTCCGTCATGGCCTTCGAGCGTCAGGGCCGCGACCAGGTGCCGACGACGGGCGAAAATGCAAGGCAGTTCCTGGAACTGTGGAAGGAGAAAGGTCTGAAGGGCTGGGCGACGATGCAGCCCAACTGGCTCGGCGCGCTTTCCGTCTATACCGCCGTACAGGCGCTGCAAGGCAAGGACGTGCCGGCCTTCGTCAAGGTGCCGCTGCCCGTCATCGACGACAGCACGATCGGCAGCTACCTCTCACGGGCCGACAAGTTCCCGGCTGACGGCTACATCTACTCGGATTACGACCAGGCGCTCTTCGACAAGCTGCTTGCCAAGTAATACGCCCAAGTAATCCTGAGCTGAGGACACCGTCATGACGGAAGAACGGCCCCTGCTGGAAGCCCGGCAGGTGTTCAAGGGATTTTTCGGCAATCCCGTTCTGAAGGGCGTCGATATCGCCCTTCTGCCGGGCAGGGTTCACGCTCTGCTCGGCGAAAACGGCGCCGGCAAGTCGACGCTGATCAATCTCCTGTCCGGCGCCCTTCTGCCGGACAGCGGGTCCATCCTTGTCGACGGCAGGCCTGTCGGGCGTTTCAGCCCGGCGGCGGCGCGGGCAGCGGGCATCGCCGTGGTGCAGCAGGAACTGAGCCTGACGGCCAATCTCTCGATTGCCGAAAACATCGGGACCGGCGCCTTCCCGCGCCGGTTCGGCCTCATCGATTACAGAGCGCTGCATCGCGGTGTGCAGGATGTCTGCGATATGGTCGGGCTCACCGAACCGCTCGACATGCCGGTCGCCGATCTCGCGCTCGGCCGCCGTCAGATGGTGGAGATCGCCAAGGCGCTGTTCCGCAAACCGCGCGTGCTGATACTGGACGAGCCGACCTCGTCACTTTCCGCGCATGAAGCCCGCATCCTTGCCCGCCTCATCGAGACGCTCAAGGGACGCGGCACCGCGCTTCTTTATATTTCCCACCGCCTCAACGAGGTGCAGGCGCTCTGCTCGCATGTCACGGTGCTGAAGGACGGTGGCGTCACCGCCGACCAGTCGCTCTCCGGCATCGATGGCGAGGGGCTGGTCCGCCTGATGGTCGGCCGCGAAACCGGCGACCTGTTCCCGCCGCGCGCCGTCGCCAAACCAGGCGCGATACGCATCGACGTCGAAGATTTTTCCGCCGGCATGGTACGCCATATCGGTTTTTCCGCCCGTGCCGGCGAGATCGTCGGCATTGGCGGGCTCGTGGGACAGGGTCAGGAAGACCTGCTGCTCGGTCTCTACGGCGCGATTCCCGCGTCCGCCGCCCGTGCTGATGTATCGGGCAAATCAGGCCTGCCCGCCAATGTCGGCGCGGCGAATGCGGCCGGTATCGTCTATGTGCCGGCCGACCGCAAGCATGAGGGATTGGTGCTGCCCCACTCCATCGCCGCCAATCTCATCCTGCCCTCGCTCGGACGGCTCGCCCGCAGGGGCTTACGCGACCGACCGGCGGAAGGCGGCCTGGTCGCCGATCTCGCCCGTCGCCTGGCGATCAAGGGCGATACCGCCCGCCCGGTGCAGGCGCTTTCCGGCGGCAATCAGCAGAAGGTGGCGCTCGCCAAATGGCTGCCGCTCGATCCGTCGGTTCTGCTCCTCAACGACCCGACGCGCGGCGTCGACATCGAGACCAAGCGTGAGATCTACCTGATGCTGCGCGCCTTCGCTGCCGAGGGGCGGCTCGTCATTCTCGCCAGTTCCGACACGCCGGAACTCGTGCATCTTTGCGACCGCGTCGTGGTTCTGCGCGAGGGGCGCGTTGCGGCAACACTGTCGCAGGATGAAATCAGCGAAGCGGCGATCGTCGGCGCGGCCATGGGCATTGCGGCCGCGACGCAGGGAGAGGCGGCATGAGCACGATTTCGTCATCCGGGCTTTACGGCGCAATCCAGCTCCGCCGCAATCGCGGCCTCGCCGGCCTCTATCTGGTGGTCGCCACCTTTCTCATCCTTTATGCAGTGCTCTTTCCCGGTATCCTTTCGATCGGCGGCTTCTCGAAATTCACGCAGAACTGGTTCCCGCTTGCGCTCGTCACCATGGCGCAGGCGCTGCTCATGCTGAACGGCGGCATCACCCTGGCGATCGGTCCGCTGGTGAGCCTGGGAGCGGTGATCGCGGCGACGACGATGGAAGGGGCGCTCGGCGTGCCGGGCGGCATTCTGGCCGTCGCGCTCGCCGGTCTCGCGATCGGCGCCCTCATCGGCGCCATCGTCACGCTTTTGAGGCTGCCGGCAATCATCGTCACGCTGGCCGGATCCTTCATCATCAGCGGCGTTGCGCTCATTCTGCTTCCGCGGCCGGGCGGGGTCGTTCCCGATTGGCTGTCGACCGCGCTTGCCGGCCACACGCCGGTTGCTTTCCTGCTGCTCGTCTTGATCCTTGTGCTCTGGAAAGCCTTTCTCGCAACGCCGCTCGGTCTCGGCATCTATGCGGCCGGCGACAACCCGGTCGGCGCATTCCGCTCCGGCGTTCCGGTCGAACGGGTGAAGGTTGCAGCCTTTGCGCTCTCCGGTCTTCTTGCGGCGCTGACCGGCCTTTTCGTCGCCGCGCAGACCGGCTCGGGCGATCCTGTGATCGGCACGCCCTTCACGCTGAACTCGATCGCTGCCGCCGTGCTCGGCGGGGTGGGTTTCCTCGGCGGCAAGGGCACGATGCGCGGGGCGATCTGCGGCAGCCTGCTGCTCTCTGTGATGATCAACGTCATGTTCTTTCTCGGCTTCCCGCCGGTCGCGCAATATGTCGCGCAAGGTCTGATCATCGTCGGGGCGGTCGCCGTTCCGGAGCTTCTCGGTCAATGGAGGGCAAGGCGATGAACATCATCAGATCCGCATCCCGCAATCCGCCGCTTCTGACCTTGCTTCTGGTCGCGCTCGTCTGGATCGTCGCGAGCCTTGCGCTGCGCGGTTTCGGCGCCTATGGCCATCTGCGCTATCTGCTCGAACTCGCCGCCGTGATCGGCATCGTCGCTGCCGGGCAGACGCTCGTCATCCTGATGGGCGGCATCGATCTTTCCGTCGGGGCTGTCATCACCGTCACGGCGATCCTGCTGCCGCTGATTTCGCCGGCCTGGGATCCGACAGGCCTTGCCGGCATTGCGGCGGCGCTTGCCATCGCCACCGGCATCGGCCTGATGAACGGCGCGGGGGCTGCCTATCTTCGCGTGCCGTCGATCATCATGACGCTTGCCATGGCGACCTTCCTGCAGGGCCTGCTGGTCATCGTCGCCGGCGGCAGTGCGGTCACCGTCAGCAATCCCGCAGTCATTCTGCTCGGTCAGGCGCGGCCGCTCGGCATTCCCTCGGGCATCATTCTGTGGCTCGTTGTTGCGATCGCCGTGCTGCTGCTCGTCCACCGCATGCCGACCGGCGCCCGGTTTCTGGCGCTCGGGGCAAACCCGCTCGCTGCCCGGCTCTCCGGCGTCAGCATCACCCGCAACACGCTGATCGTCCACACCCTGTCCGGCTTCTTTGCCGGGCTGGCGGGCCTTCTCGTGCTCGGCATGAACCGGCAGGGCTATGTCGGCATCGGCGATCCATATCTGCTGACGTCGATCGCCGCCGTGGTGCTCGGCGGCACCTCCATCCTCGGCGGCCGCGGCACCTATGCCGGGACCATCCCCGGGGCGATCCTGCTCGTCACCACGACGGCGCTGATCACCGTCGTCAACGCCTCGCCCGGCTGGCGGTCAATCATGTTCGGCACGCTGATCCTTGCCCTCCTGCTTGTTTCCGGCCGCGAGGCGCGCAGATGACGCAGCGCTACGATGGGCCGGTGATCGACCCGCACCACCATCTCTGGGACCTCGGCCTGCAGCGCCATCCCTGGCTGCAGAAGGCGCGGGCATCAGGCGAGGAAATGGTATTCGGCAGCCTGGCGCCGATCCTGCGCGACTATGGCATCGATGATTATCGCGCCGATGCTGCCCGCCAGGACGTGATCGCAACCGTGCATGTAGAGGCCGGTTGGTCCGTTGCCTATCCGCTGGAAGAGAGCCGCTGGCTTGAGGGTCTCGACCGCAGCTCCGGTGTGGCCCGCCGCTATATCGCGCGCGTTCCCCTCGACGGGCCGGATGCCCAGCGCCTGCTCGAAGCCGAAGCGGAAAACTCCAACGTCGTCGGCATCCGCGATATCCTGAGCTGGCATCCCGATGCGGCGAAAAGTTTTGCGTCGCGTCCGGATCGCATGGGCGATCCCGCTTGGCGTGCGGGGCTTGCCCATGCCACGCGGCTCGGGCTGGTCTTCGACCTGATGCTCTATCCCTGGCAGATGGCTGAGGCGCTGGAACTGGTGCAGGCCTTTCCCGAAACGCTTTTCGTGCTCAACCACGGCGGCAGCCCTGCCGATCGCACGAAGGACGGCATGGCGCTCTGGCAAGGCGGCCTGTGGGCACTCGGCGGCGCACCCAACGTGCGCGTGAAGATTTCCGACCTCGTCGCCTATGACCATGCGTGGACGCTCGAAAGCCTGCGGCCGGTGATCGAACATTGCCTCGACTGTTTCGGCCCGGCGCGCGCGATGTTTGCCAGTGACTTTCCGGTCGCCGGCCTGCATGCCTCTTTCGACGAGGTCTATCAGACCTTCCGCACGGTCGCCGCCGAGCTCTCTCTCGACGAGCAGCGCGCCTTGTTCTTTGCCACCGCCAACGACACCTATCGCCTCGGTTTGGCCGATCCGGCCGAGATCGGAAGAGGCCGCCATGTCTGATCTTCATATTGCGGCGGAAAACGTCCTGATCGACGAGCGGGTGCGCGGCTTTCCGCCGGGTCATCCGCCGCTGCCGCCTGCCGCGATCGGAATGCAGGGATGGAGGCCCTATGATGGCAGGATGGGCCTGCCGCTGATCTCGCTCGACCGGCAGGCCTTCACCGGCAATGTCGAGCTGATGATGGCCTATGTGAAAAGCCATGGCGCCGAAATCGCGCCGCACGCCAAGACGCCGATGTCGACGGCGCTGGCAGAGGCGCTTCTGGCCGCGGGCGCCTGGGGCACGACCGTCGCCGACATCCGTCAGGCGGCCGTCCTGCTCAAGGCCGGACAGCGCCGGCTGATTCTTGCCAACGAGATCGGCGGGATCGCCGCCGCCCGCCGGCTTGCAGCCCTGCTCGGCCATTATCCCGATGCGGAGCTCCATGTCTTCGTGGATTCGACGGTGCTCGTCGAGGCGCTTCGATCCGCATGGCAGGAGCGTGCGGATCTGCCGCCTCTCGGCCTGCTGCTGGAATTCGGCGCCGGCCGCGCCGGTCTCCGCGGCGCCGAAGCCGCAGCGACAATTCTCGACGCGATCCTGGCGGTGGAGACGCCCGCCTTCCAACTGACCGGCATTGCCGCCTACGAGGGCGCTGCCGCGACCGCAAATGCGGAAGAGACGATGCTTCGTATCGAGGCGCTGATGGCGATGACATCAGATTTCCTGCCGACGATCCGCGCCCGCATCGGCAAGGCCCGGCCGCTTCTCGTCTCCGCTGGTGGCTCGGTGTTTTTCGATGTCGTGGTGGCGCGGCTTTCAGCCGCCGTCGCCGTCGATCCCGCCAGCCGGCTCGTGCTGCGCAGCGGCGCGATCTTCTTCCACGATCACGGCGTCTACGAGCGCGGTCTTGCCGGCCTCGATGCACGTGGCGGCCTGCGCGTCGGCGATAAGATGGTTTCGGCGGCGGGGGGTTTCCGTCCGGCGCTCAGGGTCTGGGCCGAGGTTCTTTCCCGGCCGGAGCCAAAGCTTGCGATCTCAGGCATGGGCATGCGCGATGTGGCAATGGATCAGGGCCTGCCGCGGCCCTTGGCGCTCTACCGCAATGGCGCGTATCTCGGCAATCTCGAAAGCGCCGAGGTTTTCCGTCTCAACGATCAGCATGCCTTCCTGGCCATTGCCGAGGATAGCGACGTCTCGATCGGCGACGTCATCGAGTTCGGCATCTCGCATCCCTGCACCTGCCTCGACCGGCATGCAATCCTCTATGGCCTCGACCCGGATCATTCGGTGACGGCGGCCTATCTCACAAGCTTCGGCTGAATTCTCCTTCCAAGCTCAGAAAAGGAAAAGCTGCATGATCCAGCGTTATCAGAAGGGCTCGCGTATGAGCCAGGCCGTCAGCTATGGGGGTCTTGTCTATATTGCCGGCCAGGTGGCGGAAAACCGCAAGGCGGGCATCGAGGAGCAGACCCGCGACGTGCTCGCCAAGATCGACGCCCTTTTGAAGGAAGCCGGCACGGACCGTTCGCGCCTCCTCGCCGTCGACGTGTTTCTGCCGGCGATTACCGATTTCGAGGCGATGAACGGCGTCTACGACAGCTGGATCGACATCGAAAATCCGCCGGCCCGCGCCTGCACCGAAGCACGGCTCGCCGATCCCGATCTGCGCGTCGAAATGACCGCGGTCGCCGCACTCTGATCCAACGGCAACCGCCCGCACTGGAGACATCATGCACAGCGGCCTCGTCAATCCGATCGACTTTTCGCGCCAGGGCCGTCAGGCCGGTCATCTCGCTATTCCCTATTCGATCGACCGCTCGCCCTATTATCAGATCCGCATTCCGGTCCTTCGCTTGCAGAATGGCAAGGGGCCGTCCTTGCTGCTGATGGCCGGCAACCATGGCGACGAATATGAGGGCGAACTCCAGCTCGGCCGGCTGATGCGCCTGCTTGACGTCGCCGAAATCCGCGGCGCCGTCACCATCCTGCCGATGGCGAACCTGCCGGCGGTGATGGCGGCCAAGCGCTGCTCGCCCTTCGACGGCGGCAACCTCAACCGAGCCTTTCCCGGCGATCCCACGGGCTCGCCGACGGCACGCCTCGCGCATTTCCTCGAACACGTCCTCTTTCCGCGCCATGACGCCGTGCTCGACCTGCATTCCGGCGGCACGTCGATGACCCACCTGCCCTGCACGCTGATCGAGCGGCAGGCCGATGCCGCCCGCTTCGAGCGGTCCGTCTCGCTAATGCGGGCGATGGGCGCGTCGCATGCCTTCATCGCAGATAACGGGCCGGCGGCGCCGACATCGATGGGGGCTGCGGCACGGGCCGGCATCATCGGGCTTTCCGGCGAATTCGGCGGCGGCGGAACCGTGACGCCCGAGACGATGGCTTTTACGGCGGCGGCGATCGACCGGCTGCTCGTGACGCTCGGGATCGTCGGGCGCCCGGTTCTGTCGCGCGCGCCGCTCTCGGAGCCGGGGCCGCTGCAGCTGCTCTCGCTGTCACGGCACAGCCAGGGCATCTACGCCAACCGCAGAGGCTGGTTCGAGCCAGCCGCAGCCCTCGGGGCAACCGTTTCCGCCGGTGATCTCGCCGGATGGTACCATGACCTGGAACGCCTGGAGCCGCCGGAGGAAGAGCTGCGTTTTGCCGAGAGCGGCATCGTCATTTCCCATCGGCTGCATTGCGACAGCCAGGCCGGCGACTGCCTGATCCAGGTTGCCGAGCCCATCACCGCTTAGGTAATGGCGCCGACCGCCGCCCTGACCCAGTCGAGACGTTTGGCCGGGATGAGGCCGTAATTGTAGAAGTTCACGCCGTCAGCGCCGGCATCGACGGCCGCCTTGGCGCGGGCCGCCAGCACCGCGGCTTCACCGACCTCGGGATAGAAGACGCGCAGGCCGACGCCGAGGAATCTCTGCGGCCCGATCGCCGCCCGGCCGGCGCGGATGACATCGCCGATCGCATCGGGCTCCATATCGTAGCAGCAGAGGATCGCCCCGTCGCAGAGCTTGCCGACGGCGGTCAGATCGACGCCGCCGAGCCAACCGTCCTTCAGGTCGATCAGCACGATCCGGCTCGCCGGATCGGCCGCCGCCTTGATCTCGCCGATCAGGCTGGTCACCGGTTCGCTGCGCCAGGCGAGATAGGCATGCAGATCGGGATGGTCGCGGAAGGCATCGATGCCGGCCGCCGGAAAATCCGGGAACTGGCATTCCGGGATATCACGTTCGCAGAGTTCGGCGATGAAACGCGCAACAGTTCGGCGCGCACCTTCGGCCGGCACGCCGGCCTTTGCGGCGCGCGCCGCGCAATGATCGCAGAAGCAGAGCGACAGCAGAAAATCGTCTTCGGCGTTGAGGCCGACGCCGTCTTTCTCGTGATGGTATTCATGCGCGAAGCCCATGAAGTTCGGGCTTTCGAGCTCCACCATATCCGGCTGGTAATTCACGGTGATGTCGCGCACGAGGGTGACGGCATAGGCGCGCGCCGCCGGGCTGGAAGGGCAGAGATTGTAATAGTTGGGATTGCCGAAGGCGTTGCGCGTCACGTGATCACGATGCAGCATGCCGAGACGGCTGTTGTGGAGGCAGACCGTCCAGCAGGAGACCTTGAGACCGGTCGCCTCGCGTTCCCTGGCCAGCGCCTCCAGCATGTCGCCGCGCTCGGTGACATTCCCCGCCATCAGCGGCCGGATCAGCTTGTCCTGCCACAGGCTCTCGTCCGGCCGGAAGTAGACCGTCCCGTCCTCGGGAAAATAGGCCTTCTGCTGCGGGCTGCGCGGCTGGAGAAAGCGGCCGGCATGATAGGAGGTCGCCATGCTGATCGTGTTGAGGCCTGCCCGGTTGCGAAGCTCGGCGGCAATCGCATCGAGCCCCTGGTCCTGGATATCCCAGGGGTAAGTCCACATGGAAAGGTGCATGGTGCGCTCCGGTTCAAGTCTGTCCGCTTTATAGAACATGTGTCCATAATAGTGTCCAGGCTCGTTTGAACGCGGAGGGCGGCGCGAAAGCCGCCCACCCTGCCCTGTCAGCGGCTGATCGTTGCCTGCAGCGCGTCGATGGAGGATTGGATGCCGGCCTCGGTCGACATGGTGAAGTCTTCCATCTCGAGGCTGACCCAACCGTTGTAGCCGACCATCCTGACGACCGAGAAGAATTCCTTCCACCACTGCAGGTCATGGCCGGCGCCGACGGCGACGTAATTCCAGGTGCGGTTGGCAACGTCGGTCACGTCCTTTAGTTCCAGAAGACCATTGATGTCGGCAAGTCCCCGCTCGATACGCGTATCCTTGCCGTGGCAATGATGGATTGCGCTTCCGAGCGCGCGTGCCGCGGCAATCGGATCGGCGCCCTTCCAGAACAAGTGGCTCGGATCGAGGTTCATGCCGACCGTCGGACCGACCTCGTTGCGCAGGCGGAACAGGGTTTCCGGGTTCCAGACGAGCATGGCCGAGAAGTTTTCCAGCGCGTATCGCTCGACCCCGACTTCCCCAGCGAGCTTGACCAGATCATGCCAGAGCGGGAAGGCGCGATCTTCCCACTGGTAGCGGTCGCGTTCCGGCATCTCGTCCGGCCAGCTTTTGGTATAGACGAGCCAGTTGGGTACGCTGTCGCCGGGGGCGGCTTCCGGCAGGCCGGACATGGTGACGATCGTCTTGACGCCGATTTCGCCGGCAAGACGGATCGTCTGTTCCATTTCCTTGCGGTGACGCTTGCCCATGTCGCCCGGATCGAGCGGATTTGCCGAGCAGTTCAGCGCCGCGATTTCGAGGCCGCGGGCTTCGATTTCCTTGAGCTTGGTTTTCAGCAAGCCCTTATCTTCGAGCAATTCATCGGCGCGGAAATGCGGCGCGCGCGACCAGCCGCCGCCAGTCATCTCGATGCCTTCAACGCCGAGTTTGACGCATTTGTCGAGCATATCGGTAAAGGACAGGTTGCCCATGACGTCGGTGCAGATCGAAAGTTTCATATCATTGTCTTTCTAAAAGAGGGGTGGGGAACGCGCCCGGGAGGAGGATGGAGGAGATCCCGCGCGCCCCCGGAACTGATCACTCGAATGCGACCCAGGCGGCGCCCGCATCGGCCGAGCGGACGCAATTCTCAAGCCAGCGCACGCCTTCGGTGCCGGCCTCGATGCCGGGATAATGATGGGTCTTGAGGAAGGCCTCGTCGCCGCGGCGTTTTGCATCGATCGCTTGGGCGAGCCAGAGGTAGATGTTCGCCCAGCTGTCGCCGAGGCCCTCGGTATGCAGCGCGCCCATGCGGTCGGCCGCGAGGCTTTCCTCTTCGAGATAGGGCATGCCGTGATGCAGCGTTCGGTTCGGTTCGCCCTGCACTTCATAGATCAGCTGGTCGGGATGGGCATCCGACCATTCGATCGAGGCCTTGGAGCCGACGAAACGGTAGCGCTGCGAACCCATGTTGCCGGCATTAACCGAGGATACCCAGAGACGGCCGCGGGCGCCGTTGTCGTAATGCATGAGAACGGTTGCGTGGTCTTCGAGCGGCGCGCGGGTCGGAATGAAGGCTTTGCGGTCGCAGAGCAGCTTTTCGATCTTCAGATGCGGCAGCACGACCTCGGAGAGGTAGTAGAGGTGCGTGCCGATATCGCCGAGAACGAAGGTCGGGCCGGCGGTTTTCGGATTGGTGCGCCATTTCACCGCCTCGCCGGCGCCGACATCATCGCCCGAATTGAAGCCGTGGGTATATTGCATGTCGACGATGCGGATCTCGCCGAGCATGCCCTTCTTGACCATCGCCGCCATCTGATGAACCAGCGGATGGCCGGTGAAGCCATAGGTGACGCCGACGATCAGGCCGTTCTCTGCGGCGAGTTTGGCGATTTCGTCGCATTCGGTGACGGTGAAGAACAGCGGCTTTTCGCAGATCACGTGCAGCCCGGCTTCCAGGCATGCCTTGGTGATCTCGTAATGGGTGAAGTTCGGCGTGGCGATCGAGACCACCTCGACGCCGTCCTCGCGCCCGGCCTCCCCAGCGATCAACGCCTTATAGTCGCCGTAGCAGCGGTCGGCGGCGACGCCGATCTTCGTGCCGAAGTCGCGCCCGCGCGTCGCCTCGAGGTCGAAGGCCCCGCAGACGAGCCGGTAGGTGCCGTCCCGCTGGGCGCCGGTTCTGTGCTTGTAGCCCACCTGCCCGGTGCGGCCGCCGCCGACCATGCCCCAGCGCAAGGGGCGTTCGATGGATCTTTCTCCGTTGATCATCTGATCATTGCTCCTGAAATGGCCTGCCGCGTCATTCCGCCGCCATGGCGGTCGGCAGTGCGTAAAGCTTGGGTTTCGGTATCATTTTCACCGGTTCGAGGCCGCCGCTGGACACGGCTCTCAGAGCAGCATCGGCCACCAGTGTCGCCGCATATCCATCCCAGGTGGAAGGTCCGCCGGCCGTTCCTTTAGAGGCGGCGACGATCCATTCACGGAATTCCTGGTCGTAGGCCTCGATGAAGCGCTCGCGCCAATCCTCGGGGATCGCCTGGCGAATGCCGTTCAAATCCGAGATCACGGTCGCCGGGCGGTTCGGCAGCGCGGCGACGCCCGTCTCGCAGCTGATCTCGCCGCGGATGTCATAGCCATAGGCGATGTTCACCGAAATCTCGACGTCGACCAGCGCACCCGAGGCCATGTGCAGGAGCACGAACACCGGATCGCGCAACGCGCCGCCGCGCGAGGACCGGCGCGGCACACGCACCTCCACGCCGGTGATTTCATCGGACAGCAGCCAGCGGGAAATGTCCGCGTCATGCACCAGCGTGTCGTTCAGCGGCATCTCCGAGCTGTAGAGCCCTTCGGGAACGGAAGCGTTGCGATGCACGGAATGGAAGAGCAGCGGCGCGCCGAGTCTGCCGCCATCGATGACCGCCTTCAGGCGGCGATAATCGGCATCGAAACGACGCATAAAGCCTACCTGCACCAGCCGCCGGCCGAAGGCTGTTTCCGCCTCCATGACGCGGAGTGCGGCCGCCTCGGAGGTCACCAGCGGCTTTTCACAGAAGACCGGCTTGCCGGCGGCAATCGAGGCGAGCAGCTGCTCCTCATGGGCCGGCCCCCAGGAGCAGATGATCACGGCCTGCACCTTTTCCGAAGAAATCAGCGCCGAAGGCGTGGCGAAGACCTCCGCTCCCGCGGGGGCGGCAGCGGCGGCGCGGGCCTGGTCGATATCGGTGACACCGACGATTTCGACACCGGGAACGACGTTCGTCAGGCGGCGGATATGATCCCGGCCGATCATGCCGGTGCCGATGACGCCAACCTGAAGGGTCATTTCGCCCCCCAATGCTTATCGATGTAGCGCTGCATTTCGGAGCGCATGAAGGTGCCGCTCTGGTCCGCTTTGTCCTCCCAGGCAAAGACGCAGGCGGTCATGATGCCGTCGAAGCCGATCTCGGCGAGCGTGCCGAAGAACGCGTCCCAGGGAACCTCGCCCTGACCGATATTGAGGTGCTGGTGCACCCGGGCGTTGGTACCGGGCGGATTGAGGATATATCTGAGGCCCGACGAAGCCTTGTGGTTGAAGGTGTCGCCGACATGGACATGCGCCAGCACGTCCTTCGCCTCGCGCAGCATCGCTTTGGTATCGTCGCCGAAATAGAAGGTGTGTGGGGCGCAATAGAGGAACTTGACGCTCTTCGAATTGACCGTGCGGATGATGTCGAGCGCCGGCTGCAGCGTTTCGCACCAGTCTTCCGGATGGGGCTCGACATTGAGCTGAATGCCCTCGCGCTCGAAGAGCGGCACCAGTTCCTCCATCGAGCGCCACCACGCATCTTCGCAGGCCTCGATCATCGAGCCGGTGTGGCAGCAGTAGCAGGATCCCTTGTCCGGGTGCGGGCCGCGGCCGAACTCGGAATTCATGGTGTCGACTTCCAACTCGACCGCGATTTCGATGGCGCGTTTCCAGTGCTTGACGGCGGCCTGGCGTTCGGTCTCGTCATTGGAGGCCCAACGATACATCGGCAGCAGCGAGGCAATGCCGACGTCCGCCTCTTTCAGGGCCCTCTTGAAACTTCTGATCCGCTCGGGAAAGACACGCGGCGCCTTGAACCATTCGAGGAAATCGCCGCGTGGGGATAGTTCGATCCAGTCGTAGCCGAGTTCCTTGACCTTCCCAGGCAGTTCCTCAAGCGAAAGGTGCCGGTGCATGAACGGGTCGATTGCGATTTTCATTTTGACCTCCAGATTCCAGTCATGATTTTCCTTCCCCGGCGGCGGTCTATTCTGCCGCTGCCGGACGCTGTGTGTTTTGTGCTGTGTCGTTTGCAGTGCCGTCAGCGGTTACTCAGCCGGCGGCGAGTGGCTCTCATGGCTTGCTATGTAAGTATCGATTTGAGCTTCGAGGCCCGCCATGGTTTCCCCGCCGGCCATCAGATCGGTAATCTCCTCGCGGGTCTTCTCGCCCCGGCGGAAATCGGCGGCGATCGCGCCGCGGATGAGCACCGCGAAGTGATCGCCGACCGCCATCGCATGCATGACCTGGTGGGTGATGAAGATCACCGCCAGACCGCGCCGCTTCGCCTCATTGACGATCCTCAGCACGTGCGCCGCTTGCTTCACACCGAGAGCGGCGGTCGGTTCGTCGAGGATCAGCACGCGCGCGCCGAAATGCACGGCCCGGGCGATGGCGAGCGACTGGCGTTCGCCGCCCGACAGCCCGCCGACAAGGCGGTCGCCATCGTCGATCCGGGTGATGCCGAAATCCTGGACGGCTTTGACGGCAATCTCATTGGCTTTCCTGCGGTCATAGACCTTGAAAAGACCCCAGCCCTTGGTCGGCTCGACGCCGACGAAGAAGGAGCGGCCGATCGACATCAGGGGAAATGTGCCGCCGAATTGATGCACCGCCGAGATGCCCTTTTCCTGCGCATCACGCGGTCCGCTGAATTCGACCGGGTTGCCGTCCATCAGGATGGTGCCGCGCGTCGGTTTGTGGACGCCGGCCAGCGTCTTGATCAGCGTCGATTTGCCGGCGCCGTTGTCACCGAGCAGGCAGAGCACCTCGCCGGCGCGGACCTTGAGCGAGATATCGTGCAGCACGTCGATCGGGCCGAAGCTCTTGTCGACATTCTGGAGTTCAAGGATTGGAACATTGTCGGACATGGGTGTCGCTCACTTGTTTTTCTTCGGCACGAAGCTCAAAGCCATCTGCCGGAACGTGTTGTTCATCAGAACGGCGGCCATGAGCATCACACCGATAATCAGGTTGGACCAGTTGCGGTCGATGTTGGTGAAGTAGATGCCCTGGCTTACGACCGCGAAGGTCAGCGCGCCGAGAAAGATCCCGGCGACCGAACCGAAGCCGCCGGTGAGCAGCACGCCGCCCACCACGATCGAGACGACCGTATTGAAGATGTAGTTCATGCCCCCCGAGACCTGCGCGGAATTGAACAGGATGGCGCCGCACATTCCGACGAAGGAGGCGGCCGTGCTCGACAGAACGAAGAGGACGATCCTCAGCCGGTCGGTCGGAATGCCGGCATTGCGTGCGCTGACCTCGTCTCCACCCATGGCGACGATCCAGTTGCCGTAGCGGGTCGCGTGCAGCACGAAACCAAAGACCACCGTCAGTGCCAGCCACCACAGGATGATCACCTGGAATTTGCCGTGGATGAGGTCGCCGAACACCGTCTTGGCCCAGGCGGGGGCGTTGAGCGGAACCGAAGCGGCCCCGGTCAGGATGACGGATCCGGCCAGCACGAGCCCCTGCACCGCCACCAGCGTGCCGAGGGTTATGATCAGCGAGGGCACGCTGGTGCGCACCGCCAGGAGACCGTTGACCAGCCCGACGAGGACGCCGATGGCGAGCACGCCGAGCATGCCGATGACGATTGGCAACTCGTAATAGCCCGAGAGAATGGCGATCGTCATCGAGCCCGCCGGGATCATCGCGCCGATCGAGATATCGAGCTCGCCTGATATCATCAGAAGGCCGACAGGCAGGGCGACGATACCGAGATTGGCGGCGAAATTGACCCAGCTTGCCGCGCCGAAGAGCGTACCGAGGCTGACGCCGCCAAAGGCGACATAGAAGACGATCACCGCGACGAAGCTCAACACGGCGCCGAATTCCGGGCGGCGTACGAAGTGTCCAATGGAAAAGCCGTTCATCTCTTCGCCCTCACTTCTTCTTTTTCGCGGCGTAGGACATCGCCATCAGCCGGAACTTGTCGTTCATCATCACGGCGAGCAGCAGGAGCGCCCCGATGATGACGCTGCCGAGATTCGGGTCTATGCCGGTGAAATAAATGCCCTGATTGACGATCGCGAAGGTGAGCGTGCCGAAGACGATGCCCACCACCGATCCGGCGCCGCCGGTCAGAAGCACACCGCCGATGACCACGCACATGATTGAATTGAAAATGAAGGATTGCCCGCCGAGCACCTGCGCGCTCTGGTAGACGAGCACTTGGCTGACGCCGACGAAGGCGGCGGAAAAGCCCGACAGCATATAGAGGGCGATGGTCAGTTTGTCGGTCGGAATACCGGCGTTGCGGGCCGAGACCTTGTCGCCGCCGAGAGCAAAGATCCAGTTGCCCACGGGCGAGATGTGCAGCAGGCAGAAGAACCCCACCGCAAACAGAATCCACCAAAAGATCGTCACCTGGAACATGCCGCCGATAAAATCGCCGAGGATCGCTTTGACGGTTGGGCTTGGCACCAGCGATACGCCGGTGCTGCCGGCGATCAGCACGGTGAAGCCCAGCGTCAGGCCCATGACGGCGAACATCGAGCCGATGGTGACGATCAGGGACGGGACGCGGGTGCGGTTGACGAGATAACCGTTGAAAAATCCGACGATGAGCCCGACGCCCAGGCCGGCGGAAATCCCGACGATTTCGGGAAAGCCGTAATGGCCGGAAAGGATCGCCACCGTCAGTGATGATGCCGGGATCACCGCGCCGATCGAGAGGTCCATTTCGCCTGCGATCATCAGGAGCCCGATCGGCAGCGCAACGATGCCGATCTCGGCGGCAACGTTGAGCCAGCTCGCATAGCCCGCAGCGGACAGGAAGACCTTGCCGCCCAGCAGGGCGAAGAAGACGAACACCGCAATCAAGCCCAGCAACGATCCCGCTTCGGGGCGTCGGGAAAGCTGACCGATGGTCGCTTTGGCATGGCCGCCCGAAGCAGCCGACGGGGCGAGGACATCGTTTCTCGCGTTCATTTGACACCACCAATAAAGCCGCATGACCGGTAAGGGTCGGCGCTTCTGAAAGAATGGAAGCTGCCCGCGTGAGGGGCAGGCAGCTTCACCACGTTCGGCCGATCCCTTACCGGGCGCCGGCCTTCACGCCTGCCAAGGTGGCATCGACGTTGGACGCGTCGATGACGCCGGGGCCCGTCAGGATTTCGCGGGTCGGCACGGTGAGGCCGTAATTGACGTTGCCGTTCAGGATTGAAACCGCCAGATAGCCCTGCAGGTAACCCTGCTGGTCGATCGCACAAAGCTGGCTGCCACTCTTGATGTTGTTCAGAACGGTTTCATCCATGTTCATGCCGCAGACCTTCACCTGTCCGGCTTTGCCGGCCTGCGTCACGCCGTTGACCGCCGAATTGGTATCGACATTGCCGATCGCGAAGACCGCCTTGATCTCCGGATGCTGCAGCAGATGCGCCTTCAGCGCCTGTGCCACGGCAGTTGCCGAACCGAATGACGTGGCGGGCAGCGGCAGCGACGAACCGGTGCCGCCCCCTTCGGTCACGCCGTCGGTCATACCTTTGCAGAAAGATTCGATGTTTGCCGCACCTGGAAGCGTGTTGAGGCAGACGGCGTTCTTCAGGTCATGCTTGGCGAAGTAGCTGCCCGCAGCCTTGCCGGAGAGATAGTCGTTTGAGCCGACATAGTTCATTGCACCGAGGCGATCGGCGGCTTCGATGCCGCCGGCATTATAGATGATCAGCGGAATTTTCTTGTCGACGACCGCTTTGAAGGCGGGGTCCATGGCCTCCGGCACCCAGTCCGGGCCGACGATCGCATCGGCGCCCTGGTCGATGGCCTGACGGATCAGCTCGGCCGCATCGACGCCGAGATTGTCGTAGTTCTGCGGCCCGAGCCAGACGACCTTGCCGCCCTGGGCTTCCGCGACCTTGCCGGCATCCTCGGCGCCACGCTTGACGATCGACCAGAACGGATCGTCCGGCTTGCCGCCCACAACGAAAATGTTGGCGGCCATAACGGCCGTGGCAGTGCAGGTCACGATGGCAGCAGCCGATATGGTTGCCGCGAGGCGGCGTAATCTAGTCATCTCAATCTTCCTCCCGTGGCCCGCCTCCCTGGCGTGGCCGTGAAGAGAAACATATCACCGCTTGAAATTCTCGAAATGTGAAATCATACTAAACATGCATAAAGTATCACAGAGTATCAATCATAATGATACGAACGCTGTGGACGATGGAGGGAATAATCATGCGGCGGCCAACCATATCCGATCTTGCCAAGGAGGCCGATGTCTCCATTGCGACCGTCAATCGGATCCTGGCCGGCACCGCCTCCGTCAAAGGCACGACCGTGCAGCGCGTCCAGGCGGCCGCGGAGCGGATCGGCTTTTACGGCGCCGGGGCAATCGAGGACCGGCTGCGGAAGTCGGCGCCGAAATACCGGCTTGGCTTTCTGCTGCAGCAATCCAGCCGCGAGCTCTACCAGCTCTTCGGCAAGAAGATTGTCGAGGCGTGCCGCGCCAGGCGCGATGAAGTCATCGAGCCGGTGGTCGATTTCGTGGATCTGCTGACGCCGGAGAATATTGCCGGCCGGCTCAAGGCGCTCGGCGCAAATTGTGACGCCGTCGCCGTGGTCGCCGCCGATCACCCGGTGATCGCCCAGGCCATCCGCGAGCTGCACGAGAAGGGCAAGCCGGTCATTGCCTATATTACCGACCAATCCGCCCGCGAACGGGCCGCTTATGTCGGCGCCGACAATTGGAAAATGGGGCGGACGGCGGCATGGCTGATCTCGAACATGACCCACGGACCGGGGCGGATTGCCGTCTTCATCGGCAACCACCGTTACCAGTGTCAGGACGTCTCCGATGCCAGCTTCCGCTCCTATGTGCGCGAACACGCGCCGCATCTGACCATCGAGGACAGCCGTCCCACGCATGAGGAGCCGAACGAGGCCTACCGGATGGTCAAGGAATTACTGGCGACGACGGATGACCTCACCGGCATCCTGATCGTCGGCGGCGGCATTTCCGGGGTCTTGCGGGCGCTGAGGGAAGTGCCGCAGGAGCGGCGCCGCAGCATCCGCCTCGTCTGCCGGGACATTGGCCCGGAGACGCGAAAAGGCCTGTCAGAGGGGATGATTACCGCGGCTCTCTGCCATCCGCTAGAACAGACGTCCACGGCGCTGGTCGAGACGATGATCGAAACGATCACGCAGGGTGCCTCGGGCGGCACTATCCAGCGGACCATTACTTTCGAAATCGTGACGCCCGAGAATATCTGAGATGACAGCCGCAGCGTTCGCCGCGACTGGAAAGCTGGCCCGGGCTTATCAAGGGCCGATCCGCGCGGCGTCTCAGATGTCGACGACAAGGCCCTTGGCTTTCAGCACCGGTGCCAGATTGCTGACCTCGATGACCGATTTGCCCGCCTTGTAGGCGGCGATATAGCCGGCTTCGGCATCTTCGCGAGCCTGCGAAAGCCGGGCGGCTTCCTGCGCTTCCTGCCTGCGCACCACCACCAGTCCGTCGGCGTCGCCGACGATGATGTCGCCCGGATTGATGGTTTCGCCGCCGACGATGATCGGGTCGTTCACCGCCGCAATGGTTTCCTTCACCGTGCCCTTGATGCAGACGCTGAGCGAGAAGACGGGGAAACCGAGTTCTCTGAGCTGCAGCGTGTCGCGTACGCCGGTGTCGGTGACGAGGCCGCCGATGCCTTTGGCAATGCAGGCATTGGCGAGTACATCGCCGAAGGATCCCGCTTCCTCGTACTCGCCCGCCGAGACAACGATGATATCGCCGGGCTTCGCGTAGTTGATGGCGAGCTGCAGCATGATGTTGTCGCGCGGCGCGCATTTGACCGTGAATGCCGGACCGCACAGTTTCATGCGGTAGTCGACGGGCTTGAGGCGCGAGGAAAGCGCGCCGCGGCGTCCCTGGGCCTCGTGGATCGTCGCCGGCGAAAATTTCGAAACGGCCTCGATGTCAGCTTTGCTGGGCCGTTCAGCGATGTCTTTTATATGAATCATGGGTGCCTCACATCGTTGGTAGACGGCGGGCAAATCCCGCCGTCTTATCTCGGTTGAATGTCTTCGGGAGGTTCCGAGACCGGTCGGTCTACGGGATCGGGTCGAATTTCAGCTGCGCGAGCGGCACGACTTTGTCGGTGCGGGTCATCTTGTACTCGGTGTTCGGGCCGAGCCACTTGTCCCAGATCTTGTTGATGTCGCCTGAAGCGTCGAGCTTGTGCAGGATTTCGTTGATCTTGGCCGTCAGCGCCGGCTGATCCTTGGCCATGCCGATGCCGATCGGCTGGTAGAGCATCGGCTCCTCGATCATCCGCATTTCCTTGCCCTTGCTCTTCGATTCATTGACGAACTTGGTCGTCGTCATGGTGTTGGCGACCATGCCGCGCGCCTTGCCCTGCTGGACGGCGAGGTAGGCCGAGGCGGTATCCTGGAAGGTCAGCGGGTCGGATTTGTTCAGCTTGATCGACATTTCCGAGGTCGAGCCCTTGGTCGAGGCGATGCGCTGGCCTGCATAATCGGCCTTCGACTTGCCGGCATCGTCGGCCGGCACGATCAGCATCTCCTTGGCGAGATAATAGGGATCGCTGAACTGGATCTGCTCGGCGCGGCTCAGCGTATAGGCAAGGTTGGCAACGGTGATGTCGACCCGGCCGAGCTTGACCTCCGGCACGCGGGCTTCGACCGAAACCGGCTTGATCTCGGCCTTGACGCCCAATTCCTTGGCGATGGCGCCGCAGAGATCGACGTCGAAGCCGGCCATTTCGCGGGTCTTCGGATCCGGCGAAGCGAAGGGAGGAACGTCGGCGAACGTCGCGCAGCGCAGGGTCTTGGCCGACATGATGGTGTCGAGCTGATCGGCTTTCGCGGGCAAGGCGGCTGCCATGCCGGCGAATGCGACGGTGAGGCTTAGGTATTTCCACTTCATTGCTGTTCTCCTTTGTTTTTAATGGTTAGGTATCAATGCCTGAGATCAGCGAGGAACCGCTGAGCCCGGGGATGGGTCGGATTGCTGAAGAAGTCCTCGGGGCTCGCCGTTTCGATGATCTGGCCGGCATCGATGAACCAGATCCGGTCGGCGACATCGCGGGCGAAACCCATTTCGTGGGTGACGCAGAGCATGGTCATACCTTCGGACGCCAAGCTCTTCATGACGGCGAGCACCTCCCCGACCATTTCGGGATCGAGCGCGCTCGTCGGTTCGTCGAACAGCATCACCGGCGGATCCATGGCGAGGGCACGGGCGATCGCCACCCGCTGCTGCTGGCCGCCCGACAGCTGGCCGGGATAGGCCCGGGCCTTGTCGGCAAGCCCGACACGATCGAGGAGCTTGAGCGCCTTTTCGTGTGCGACATCGGGCGCCACGCCCTTCACCCGGATCGGCGACATCGATACGTTTTCGGCGACCGAAAGATGCGGAAACAGGTTGAAGTTCTGGAAGACGAAGCCGATCCGGCTGCGCATCGCGTTGAGTTGCCTCGCCCGCATCGAGGCGTGAATGTTTTGCCCGTCGAGCGCGATCGACCCGCTGTTGATCTCCTCGAGGCGATTGATCGTGCGGATCAGCGTCGATTTTCCCGAGCCGGACGGTCCGCAGATGACCACGACCTCGCCGCGCGCCACCTCAGCATCGATGTCCTTCAGGACCGGATAGTCGCCGTAGCTCTTGCAGACCTGCGAAAGCCGGATCGTCTGCGATTCCTGCGTTGAAACGGACATGGTCATAGCTGCTCCGATACGATTTTCGACGGCGTGACCACGGCGGCGGAGACGTTGAGAAGTCCCGCACGCCGCCGCGTGATGCGCCGCTCGAGGCGATTTGCGAAGTAGGTCAGCGTCCAGCAGATGGCGAAGTAGACGATCGCCAGGATGAGGAAGACCTGGAAGGGCTGCGTCAGCAGCTGGTTGTTGACCTGGCTTGCGGCAAAGGTCAGGTCCGGCACGTTGATCACGTAACCGAGCGTCGTATCCTTGATCGTCGAGACGAAGGTCGAGAGGATGCTCGGGATCATGTTGTAGAGCGCCTGCGGCAGGATGATGTAGCGCATCGCGCCGATATAGCTGTGGCCAAGCGCCCGCGCCGCATCCATCTGGCCGGGACCGAGCGCGACGATGCCGGCTCTGACGACTTCGCTCAAAAACGCGCTCTGATAGACCACGAGCGTCGTCAGCATGGTGACGAAGCTCGGCACGTCGGCGCCGGTCAGCAGCGGAACCAGGAAATAGCTCCACAGGATGAGCATCAAGAGCGGCACGCCCCTGGTGAAAGAGACAAGAGCGGTGACCGGCGAGCGCAGCAGCGGCGATTTGGAGAGCCGCGCCATTGCAAACAGGATGCTAATCGGAAAGGCGAGAGCGATGCTGAGCGCCGACAGGATCAGCGTATTGGCGAGCCCGCCGAGCGGTCCGTTCGGATATTGGCCGATCAGGAGCAGCAGCCAGTAGTCGCGGACGATGGCGATCATGTCCTGGATCATGCACGCGCACTCCTGGCAGGATCGGCGCGCATCGACAGATAGGCGCCGATGCTCATGATCACGAGCGAGAAGAAGAGGTAGAGAACCGTGCCGATCAGGTAGATCTCGAAGGTACGGAAGCTGAGGTTTTCGATTTCCTTGACGGCATGCGTCAGTTCCGACGCGCCGATGACCACGGCGAGACTGCTGTTCTTGAACAGGTAGACGCTGTGATTGATGAGCGGCGGCAGCGCGTTGCGCACGCCCTGCGGCATGATGACGAAACGCATCGCCGAGACGTAACCATGGCCGAGAGCGCGGGCTGCCTCCATCTGGCCGGGACCGACCGAGCGCACGCCGGAACGAAGATCTTCGCTGAAATAGGCTGCCTGGCAGAGCCCGAGCCCGATCACCGCAAAGATCGCCTCGGCATTATGACTTGCGAGCCATGTCGCGACCCCGTTCGGCATCAGGGTGAAAATCCCGAAGTACCAGAGCATCAGCTGCACCAGCGTCGGGACGTTGCGGTGGTAGGATACGTAAGCGGCGACCAACGGATCGCCGAAACGAAAGGGCGACAGGCGTATACCGAGCAGCAGAAGTGCGAGCGCCATCGCCAATGACCAGGATCCGGCATAGATGATGAAGGTCATCTCGATGCCATGCAGCAGCATGGCAGCATATTCGGGATTTCCGAGGATTGCCGAAAGGTCGAAGCCGCTCACCGCGTTGGCTCCCCGGACGGATCCGTATTCGACTGCGGCCGTGCGGTCTGCAGGCCGCCCATGACCTGCAGCGTCGGCGTGATCTCCATATGGCCGATATTGACGGCGACGGGAGCCGATATGGCGAAAGCGATCGCGTCGGCGATATCGGTGGCCTGCGGCAGCTCGAACCCGTCGATGAACCGTTCCCGAATGCTCGGATCATCGCCGTGGACGTGGTTGAAAATGTCCGTGGCGACCCGGCCGGGGCAAATTTCCGTGACCCGCACCCGCTTGCCGAAAGCATCGATGCGCAGTTGGTTGGACAGCATGCTCACCGCAGCCTTGGTGGCGTGGTAGGACGAGTTGCCGCCGAAATTATAGGCTCCGGCGATCGACGAGATGTTGATGACGTGGCCGCGGTCGCGCGCCACCATGCCCGGCACGACCAGACGGCAGATGTGCAGAACGGCCCGCAGATTGACGTCGACGATGAGATCGATATCGCCCTCGTCGGCTTCCAGGAACTTCTTCGGCCGGTCGACGCCAGCATTGTTGACGAGAATGTCGAACTCCACCCGGCCGGCGAGCGCGGCGATCGCCGGCCGGTCGGTCACATCGATAGCATGGGCAATGCAGCCCGTGCGTTCGGCCAGCTGTTGCAGCGCTTCAGCGCTGCGGGCAACGGCATGGACCTCGATATTCTCCCGGCGGAGCCGCTCAACCACGGCTGCGCCGATCCCGGAGGATGCGCCGGTCACCAGTGCGGTCTTGTAGTCGGAGAATGGCATTGTCGTTCCCTTGTTGTTGATGGAGACAGTAGCGAAGCTTTAACCCCTTGCCTAAGACCGATTATCTCTGGAGCAATAAGCAACGGTTATGGAGCAGGCGCGGTCTGCCGAAGAAGAGAAAGCGGCGATGCCGGTATTCTCTCGCGGCCTCGCGCGCCGCGTTGCAAAAGCAATACGCCTCTGCAAACATGCCGTCCGCAGATCAGAATGGTACCCCGATCCCCATGGACATCAGACGCCTCAAATCTTTCATCGTGATCGTCGACAGCGGCAGCATCACGCGAGCGGCGGATCTCTTGCACATCGCCCAGCCGGCTCTCAGCCAGCAGCTCGCGGCGCTGGAAGAGCATTTCGGCCAAAAGCTCTTGATCCGCAGCCAGCAGGGCGTCAGCATGACCGATGCCGGGCACGCGGTATATCGCCATGCGCAGATCATCCTTCGGCAGATGGAACAGGCGCAGGCCGATGCATCGGCGGCGGGCAATTCGCTTGCCGGGCGCGTCTCGGTCGGCCTGGTGCCGTTCAGCAGTGCGGCGACGCTCTCCGTCGATCTGCTCGCGGAAACTCGGAAGCGACATCCCGGTATTCTGCTGCACCTGACCGAAAGCGTCGGCCAGACCTATAGCCAGATGATCATGAACGGCCGGCTGGAGATGGCGCTTCTGCATGGAACCGGACCGATCAAAGGCGTGCGCTTCGAACCGATCCTGAGCGAAGAGTTTTTCCTGGTCGCCCATCGCGACTTTGGGATCGAAGCGGATGCGAAACCCGTTGCGGTCAACGCTCTCGACGGCATCCCGCTGCTCCTGCCGCCGGCCTATAATTTCGTCCGCCGCGCCGTCGATACCGCCTTCACCCGCACGCGCACCAATTTGAAGGTCGTGGCAGAAGTCGAAATCGTCCGGACGCTGGCCCGTGCGGTCGGCTGCGGCCTCGGCGCGACGATCATGCCGAAGGCGATCGCCGATCGCATCGTCTCGGAATCGAGCGAGCCGCTGATCTGCCGGCTCGTCTCACCCAGGATCGAGGAAACGCTGTCGCTTTGCGTTTCCGACCAGAACCCGCTGTCGGAACCGGCGCTCGCCGTCCGGGACATCCTTCTCGAACTGACGGCGCGGCTGAAGGATTAACGCTGCCGGTCAGCGCATATCCTTGCAGAACTCAGCGATGCGTGCACAGCCTTCGCCGAGTTTTTCCATGCTCGTCGCATAGGAGATACGGAAGAAGGGGCTCATTCCGTAAGCCGCGCCTTGCACGGTCGCGACATGATGTTCGTCGACCAGCGCCATGACGAAGTCGACGTCGGTCTCGATCTTGCGGCCGCCCTTGCTGGTCTTGCCGATCAGCCCCGAAATGTTGGGATAGATATAGAAGGCGCCTTCCGGCCGATGGCAGCGCAGCCCTTCCACATCTGACAATTTATCGAGGACGAAATCGCGTCGCGTCTTATAGATCCCGGCACGCTCTTTCAGCAGGTCCTGAGGCCCGTCGAGCGCCGCGGTTGCCGCGGCCTGGGTGAGCGTCGCGATGCCGCCGCCATTTTGTCCATTGACGTTGCTGACGGCCGAGATCAAGTCCTTCGGCCCGGCGCAGAAACCGAGCCGCCAGCCGGTCATTGCGTAAGCCTTGGAGACGCCGTTCATCGTCAGGACACGATCATACAATCTCGGCTCCACTTCCGCGATCGTGCAGAACTGGAAGTCGTCATAGACAAGGTGTTCGTAGATATCGTCGGTCATGATCCAGACGTTGGGATGGCGCAGCATCACCTCGGCAATGGCGGCCATCTCCGCCCGGGAGCAGGCTGCCCCTGTCGGATTGTTCGGGAAATTCAGGAAGAGCCATTTGGTGCGCGGCGTGATCGCCGCCTCCAGATCCTCCGCCCGCAGTTTGAAGCCGGTCTGCTCGTGGCAGGGGACCGCGACGGGCACGCCGCCGGCGAATTTGACGATATCGGCATAGCTGACCCAGGAGGGCGTCGGAATGACGACCTCGTCACCCGGATTGCACGTTGCCAGCATGGCGTTGAAGATCACCTGCTTGCCGCCACCCGAAACAACGATCTGGCTGGCATCGTAATCGAGATTGTTGTCGCGCTTGAACTTCTTGATGATGGCCGCCTTCAGCGCCGGCGTACCGTCCATCGGCGGATATTTCGTATCGCCTGCCAGTGCCGCCGCATGAGCCGCCTCGATCGCGTGTACCGGTGTAGGGAAATCCGGCTCGCCGGAGGAGAGGCTGACGACCTTGATCCCCTTGGCGGCCAGTTCTCGGGCGCGTTGGGTCATGGCGGCGGATGCGGATATGGAGACGTTTTTCAGGCGGTCTGCGATGACGGACATCGGAGTGGTCCTTCGAGGTGAGATTGGGGTAACAGACCGCCGGCAGGCGATCAGGATTGCGTCAGTCGGCGAGTTCGGCGGCGGGAGCGAGCGTGGCGCCGGTGGCTTCGACCTCGCCGCGGACGATGCCGGCAAGCTCCAGGGCGCCGGGGGTGTCGCTGTGAACAAGAATGGAGCGCGCCGGCATGGCGATGACGGCTCCGTCGATGGTTTCGACGGTTCCTTCGAGGAGGAATTTTCGGACGCGGGCGCGCACGGCGGCTTCGTCCTTGACGAGGGCGCCAGCAAGCCCGCGGGCGACAAGTCTGCCCTCGGCGTCATAGGCCCGGTCGGCCAGGAAAAGCGCCAGCGTCTTCAGGCGCGCACGCTTGGCCGCCCGCTGGATCTCGCTGCCTGGCGTAACAAAGACGACGAGATTGGCGTCGACGGTGGCGATCGCATCCATCATCAGGTCGGCAAGCACAGGATCGCGATTGACCATATTGCCCATGGCCGCATGGAAGGAGATATGGGAGACGAAGACCCGCTCGGCTCTGGCGATCGCCGTCAGCGCGCCGAGCTGGTAGAGCATCTGCTGGCGAAGCTCGTCCGCCGGGAAGGCTATTTCCCGCCGGCCGAAGCCCAGCCGGTCGGGCAGACCGGGATGGGCGCCGACGCCGACGCCGTTCAGTTTCGCCAGCCGCACCATGCGCCCCATCGTCTCGGGGTCGCCGCCGTGAAAACCGCAGGCGATATTGGCCGACGAGACGATTTTCATCATCGCTTCGTCGTCGCACAGCCGGTAGGGACCAAATCCTTCGCCCATGTCGGAATTCAGATCAATCTTCATCAGTTCCTCCTTTTGACGGCGGTTATCGCTGCTGGCATGGCCTAGGCCATCGCCTTCAGGGCGCGCTTGACCATTCCAGATGTCTGCCTGACATCCTCGACATAGCGGGCGACGGCCTGTTCCACCGCGCGCGCTTGCGCATGCGTCGAGCGGACGAATTTCAGGCGGGCGCCGATGCGGGCCTGCCCGAGCCGCCAGAGGTCGCACTCGATCACACCGGCGATCTTCGGATAGCCGCCGGCGGTGTTCGCATCGCTCATCTGGACGATCGGTTCGCCGCCGGGCGGAACCTGGATCACGCCGGGCACGACGCCGTGCGAGCGCATCTCGATGGAGGCGGTCGGCGTGATCGGCTCGCCGGACAGACGGTAGCCCGTGCGGTCGCTTCGCGAGGAAATCCTCCAGGTCTGGCTCCAGAAGGCTTCGCCGTCTTTAGCGAAAAGATCATGCTCGCCGGCCGGCAGGGCGCGGATCGGCAAGATGCCGTCGACAGGTGCCGGGAAGACTTCGCCCATGGCTACGGCCGGTTCGACGACCGCGAGACCCGCAGCCGGCAGCATGGAAATCTGCTGGTCCTCGCCGACCGCAATCCGATCGCCCTTCGCTAAGGGCCGGCCGGCATTGCCGCCGAAGCCGCCGCGCAGTGACGTGCTTCGCGACCCCATGACGACAGGAATATCAAGCCCGCCTCCGAGCGAAATATAGGAGCGCGCCAGCCGCGGCGGCTGCTTGAGCTCGAGAACCTGTCCGGGCTCTGCCGTATGGGCGCACCAGGAAATGAGTTCCGATCCATTGAGACTGAGGTGGCCGTCGGCGCCGGTCGCGGCAAATACGGTACGCCGCTCGAAACGCAGGCTGAATGGGAAGGTCTGGACCTCGATTACCGCCGCATCCTCGTCATTGCCGACGAGAATATTGCCGATCCTGACCGCAAGCGGATCCATGGCGCCGCTCGCCGATACGCCGATGTCGCGATAGCCGGGGCGTCCGAGATCCTGCACCGTGTTGAAAGGGCCGCTTTCCCCAATCTCGATCATAGCTCGATCCTTTCCGGCAGGAACCGCACCGTATCTCCCGGCGCCATCATCGCGGGGGTCGGCGACGTCGGGTCGAACATCTCAAGTGACGCGAAGCCGATGGAATTCCAGCCGTTGGGGCCGGTCAGCATGGCGACGCCGGTCTGCATGCCGCCGATGGTCACGCAGCCCTTCGGCATCTTCAGCGATGGCACGGTCTTTCGCGGCATGTAGATGCGTGGATCGAGACCATGCAGATAGCCGAAGCCCGGCGCGCTTCCTAAGGCGAAGACTCGATAGGTGGCTTCATGATGGATGCGCACGACCTCGCGGTCGTTTAAGCCCGAGAGATCGCAAAGGGCCGGAAGGTCAGTCGCATGTTCGCCGCCGTAATGGACGGGGATCTCGACGGTCTTGCCGTTGAGATCGATGCTCCGGGCGTTCTCCCATGCCTCCAGCAGCCGGGCGACCACCGCATCGGGATCTTCGGGCGTCTCCTTGAAAATCACCAGCAGGTTGGTCATCCCTGGAATATCTTCTGCAAGGTCCGCCCAGCCCTTCACCGTCTGGGACAAGGCCCAGATCCGCCGTTGCGCGACGAGATCGAAATCGCCTGGCGCCTCGAGCAGAAAGGATCTGGCGCCGATCGAGGAAACCCGCGCCCGGCTTCGGGTGGCCGGAACGATCTCGCGTTGCGAGGTATGTCTGTTCGTGGTGGCAATCATGATGGCAGCTCGATTTCGAACAGAGGGTCACCGAAACTGACCAGGGCGCCGGGTGCTGCGAGCAGCCTCATCAAAACGCCGGAACGGCCGGCGCGAAGGGGAAGCAGCACATGCCCTACCCTGACGAAGCCGATTATATCGGCGGCGGATACGGAGCGCGGCAGATTTCCGGGCACGGCCGGGGCGGCGGGATGTTCGGCGCAGAAATGCCCGGCCATCGTCGCCTTCACGACGACAGGTGCTGGACCTGGAGCGCGGAGCGTCGCTTCTTCTATGCCGATCCGGGCGCCCCCTTCCCCTGACATGACGATGCGAAGCTGCCCGCCCGGCAGGGAGATTTCGAGGCCTTCCACTCCGGCGGCCGTCAGCGCGTCGGTGAGGAATGCAACGGTTGCGGGATCGCTGAAATCGATGGCGCTCATGCGGCCGTCCTCCGCAGCTTCAGCCATTGCTCGAGATAATGGATATCGGTCTCACCGCGTGCGAATGCGTGATCCTCGAACAGGGCGCGGAGGAAGGGGATGTTGGTGGCGATGCCTTCGATTTCGATACCGGCAAGCGCCTCGCACATTCTTGCCATCGCTTTTGCCCGCGTCGGCGCGTGGACAATCAGCTTGGCGATCAGCGAGTCGTAATAAGGCGAGACCCGGTAGCCTGGATGAATGTGCGTATCGACGCGGATGCCCGGCCCCTGCGGCAAAGCCAGATGGGTGACGACACCGGCCGACGGCATGAAGGTGTCGGAATCCTCCGCGTTGATGCGGCATTCGAAAGAGTGGCCTTCGCAGGTCACCTCGTCCTGGATAAGGTTGAGAATCTCGCCCTGGGCCGCCTTTATCTGCGCCTGGACGATATCGATCCCGCTCGTCAGCTCGGTGACGGGATGCTCGACCTGAAGGCGGGTGTTCATTTCGATGAAATAGAACGCACCGTTCTCATAGAGGAATTCGAAGGTGCCGACGCCGCGGTAGCCGATCTGGCGGCAAGCCTGGACGCAGGCCATGCCGACCGGCTGAATAATTTCGGGCGCGATCCCGGGCGCCGGCGCCTCCTCCACCACTTTTTGATGGCGGCGCTGCATCGAGCAATCCCGGTGTCCCAGCCACACGGCATTCCCGTGGTCGTCGCAAATGACCTGGACCTCGATATGGCGCGGATACTCCAGGAATTTTTCCATGTAGAGCGAGGGCGAGCCGAAGGCCTTGCGCGCCTCTTCCCGTGTCAGCGCGATGGCTTCATGCAACTGGTCGGCTTTCGGCACGACGCGCATGCCGCGCCCGCCACCGCCGCCAGACGCCTTGACGATGATGGGATAGCCGATCTCCAACGCGATGCGCTCGATTGCGGCCGGCTCGTCGGGCAGCGCGGTGTCGGGACCGGGAACGCAGGGGACGCCGGCCGCCAGCATCGCCCGCTTCGCCGCGATCTTGTCGCCCATGGTGGCGATCGATGCAGCCGTCGGGCCGATGAAGACCAGCCCGGCCTTTTCAACGGCGTCGGCGAAGGCGGCGTTTTCCGACAGAAAACCGTAACCGGGATGGATGGCGCCCGCGCCGGTCAGGCGAGCGGCAAGAAGGATGGCATCCTTATTGAGATAGCTTTTGCCGGCAGCCGAGGGGCCGATGCAGAGAAAACTGTCAGCGGTCTCGATGTAGGTCGCTTGCCTGTCGGCCTCGGAGCAGATGGCGACCGTCTTCAGGCCGAGTTCGCGGCAGGCGCGCTGAATGCGGACGGCGATCTCGCCGCGATTGGCGATGAGGACGGTATCGAAACGGCGCCCTGAGACGGCGGATTGTTCTGGTGTTTCCGGCATCAGGCGATCTCCGCCAAGAGGTCGCCGGTTTCGACCTCGCCATTGTCGACTTCGGTCAGGTGCGCGATGCGCCCGGACCGCGGCGCGGCGATCGTGTTGAAGACCTTCATCGCCTCGATGATGAAGAGGGTCTGCCCCTCCTCCACCGCGTCACCGATCGCGACGAACGGCGGCTCCCCGGGCGCCGGTCCCCGGTGCAGAACGCCGAAGACAGGCGCCTTCACCGCATGGGAGGTTTTCTCGACGCTCGAATGCGCATCGGAGACGAGGCGTGCAGCCGAATCCGGCTTCTGCGAGGGCTCGGCAACAGCTGCCTCTGCCAGTGACGTGCGGAAAATCCGAACCGTCACGTCCTTTTCCGTCACGGTCAGCTCGGTAATATTCGATCGTCCGACAAAGTCGATCAGCGTCTTGATCTTCGAGAGGTCCATGTGCGTGCTCGGAATTTCAAAATTCCACCGCGCAGACCTGAAGTTTCAGATCGCCCGGTGTCGTGATTTTCGTAGCACGACGTATGGGCTGATGGGGTCAGACGAAGTTTTGATGGAGCGCAATCGGCGCTTATGGGAAGTATCGCCGAATGCCCTTGATGGCAGCCGGAGCGGTTGAGATGAAATATAAATCCGTGGCAGAGCAAAGCGGTTTTGGAAACCGCCCTCCGAGATGATTCACGTTTTGTAGCCCCTGACTTTCCGTGGCAGCGCCGTGGAGGTGATTGGTAAGTCGTTGACCATATATAGCCCGCAACTGAGCAATCTCTCCCTATACGACCTTTAATCCCGGTTGAGCATCTTGAAACTTGCCGTTCAATCTTATGGCAACCCACAAGTCTGTCCCGGTCGGAGCGCTAATCGGAGGCTTAGCTACCACCGACAATACCTCATCGGTACTCGTAGAAGAGTCAGTGATAGCTATTTTGAAGACCTCATCGCCGCCGTGTTCGTCGGTAGATACGTATACCTCGATCGTTTCTTTACTAAAGCCACGGCCTATTAGTCTGAAAGGCGTATCAACAAGTAACGGAGCAAGCACCTTCCTCGTGTCGAAACTGTCAATTTCAACTTCCGGTTTGCAATCGGACATATTTGCCTCCCTGTCCATCCTGTGCGTAGATCAATCATTGTCGCCCGGTCTGCGAGGTATAAATCCGCCTGATCTTGACATCACGCCACCGGAGCGGGACAAGGCACCGCCCGATCTGGACATTCCGCCGCTCGCCATTCCTCGGGGATCAGCCGAAACCTCGGCCGAGATCAGGATTTGCTCAAAGGTTCCCGTTTCGGCATCTAGCCTCATCGAGAGATCGCCCTTGTCATAGGTCCAAACCCTCATATCCTTGGCGAGAGCTCCAATTTGGGAACCGAGGCCCGTTCTGGCACTCGAGCCAGGGGACCGAGACAATCTGTCGTAGCCGAGATCGCTCGGCGCGGGATCGTCGGGATCCGCGCCGGCGCCATGGACAACGAAGATTGCTGGCCGACCCAGTTCCATGAAAGCGCCCTCGAAAGAGAATGCATAGATTCGCGCGAGAACTGCGTTGTCCGCACCAAGCTGACGCCTCAGGAAATTATTCTTTCCTACTTTAGGTATACCCAAAGGCCCGTAAACGCTGCCCCTAAGAATCAGATCACTCAGTGGGCGCCCGAACAGATATACCGCTGATACGCCGAGTAAGGTTTCATTGTCTGCCACTTCCCCCTCCATCTACCTGGTTATTGACTGCTCATTGATCTCGACAGCAGAACTTGCTCGCGAAAGGTCATCTTCGGAAGCTTCAGATTATCTCTGGGCAGTAATGTCCGCGCAGAGTGGACGTGACTGTGATGCTCGCCGCCTCTGAGGTGCGGGCCAGCGTGCAGCTCACCAATCGCGCGTCGACTGAAGTTTCTGCTGATGATCCGTGCGAACTGGCCGCCACTTTCGTCCTGATCGATCGCAAGCATCGTTCTCGCGACGTCGCCGTAGTCGAGAAAGTCGGGAGCGAGAGTCCACAAGGTTTCCGCCAGATACGTCCCGACGATATCGCGTGCGTCGAGCAGTGCTTCGACAAACCCATCAGCGTTCTGCGCAAAAGCACGGTTGAAAGCATGCTGCACCGGCGCCTCGGCTGCCGAATCGAACTCGGCAATATCTGCGAGATCTTCAACGGCATGCGAGATCAAGCGGCGCGCCACGAGGCTCTCATGAAAAATGTCGACGAGGATGTCGAATATCGCGCCGGTGAGCGGTTGCGAGAGTTCGTGCTCATCCTTCCATCCGTGCGCGAATTCGGCCATCGTCCGTTTGTTGTTTGCCGAGCGTATCTGGCGATGCGGCGAAAATTCCGAAAAGCGCGACAGACGGTTTGCGAGGTACAGGTTACCGCGCGTCTCCGCGAGAACATTGTCAATCACGGACGGAAAATGCATGGCCGCGATCAGCGACACGCAGTCGGAGAACGCCTCCTGAAAGCCAAGATATTCGGGATACTCGGTTCCCGGGCGCGGCACGCCCAAGATGCTGAAGATGACCGCGTGCCCCACCTCATGCGCGATGACGTCGAAATCCAGGCTGAAGGGAAGAACGCGCCCGTCGTTCTCGAACTGGCTCCCAACTTCGAGGAAACCATAGCCGTATTGTGCATTGTCCCATTGCGGCAGGATCGAGATTTCCAGGCGGTCATAGTGATCCCGAAAATGCCAGATGAGCGGCTGGCCGAGATAGCGCTCCCATACATCCAGTGTGAACCGCACGCATCCAAAAATATGCGCGGCTTCGAAGCCAGCCATCGAAGGTCGGAGATAGTCGAAATTGCCGCACTCGTCGGGGGTGGCGGGCTCGAGGATTTTTCCCGTCCAGGGCGGAAGCGACATGTACGGCGTGCCGAGCGGCCCGCGATTCACACCGTAAGGACCGGTCTTGCCGACCGGCTCTACAACGAACATGCGATCATCGGCCGGGCCAGCTGTCAGGCTACCCAACGGCGACGAAACTTCCACGATCTCGGGACGAGATCTAGCATCTTCAAATGGAGGCTGTACATAAAGTCTGAACCGGGCGCCCATCCGCTCCCCCTCAAAAGACTATTATGATTGCCAGTTTAAGTTGACCATCGGCGCTCGTGGGAATTTTAGCAAGTAATAAAATAGAAATACAAATAACCCGCCAAATGTAAGGGGCGTTATTCAGACCGCTCAAGCAATCCCGAATAGCGGGGGTGATCGCGAATGGAATCGAGGTCGGAATCATTCTTGAACCACAGCCGCATCTCTGCCCCGACTTGAGGCATCCAAGCCTCGAGCACGTCGATCGCTTGGTCAATTTCGCCAAGCAGCGCATATGTGCAGGCGGCGTTATATTGAATGTTTATGTCGCTGGGATCAGTCGCCAGGGAGCGGGCCAACCACTCCAATGCCCGATCTCGGATACCGAGAAAGGCCAGCACGGTCGCACCAAGACAGGCAACATTGGCATTCTCCGGATGTCGCCGTAGTTCGTCCTCAGCCTTTTTTATCGCGATTCGAGCATAGCTCTCGGCCCTGTCCAGCTGCCCGAGTGACCGAAAGACATTCACGAGCATGGTCGGCGCGCCATAGTCTGCAGGCTTGATTTCAGACGCGCGCACAAAGTACGTCGCCGCTTGCTCAAAATGGCCATCGGTAACGCAAAACTCTGCATAATATCGATTGGCCTCGTGGCAATCGGGGTCGAGCGATAAAGCTCGCTCGAACGAAGAAACCGCCTCGGCGCGATTGCCGGCGACCGCCAACGCAAACCCCTTGGCCGCATGGGCCTCTGCCAGATTGGGATCGATAGCGAGCGCCTTCGCTGTGTTCGCGAGAATGTCCTCTACCGGAATCCGCATACCAAACTGAGACCGAAGGCGGGAATCGCAGACCGCGATTCCCGCGTAGGCGCGAGCATAGTCCGGATCCAATTCTATAGCTCTCGCGAAGCTCTGTCTGGCCATGAGATGGTTTGAGCGCGAGGCAATGTGATAGTACTCGCGCCCCCTCAGGAAGTGCGTATACGCTTCGACGCTCTCCGTCGGCGCCTGCTCGATTGCCTCCCTTTCCTCCGGGAGCAGCTTGACCTTTAGTTGCTCGACAATTGCCTTCGTGATCTCGTCTTGCACTTCGAAGATATCGGTCAGGTCGCGGTCGTAACGTGCGGCCCAGACGTGGCCGTCGCTGGCAGCGTCGATCAATTCAGCATTGATCCTGACGTGGTTTCCCGCCTTGCGGACGCTGCCCTCTACGATATAGGCAACCCCGAGCTCCCTGGCGATGCGCTGCAGGTTCTCGCTCCGGCCCTTCCATGTGAAGACAGTGTGGCGGCTCAGCACAAATAGGCCTGAAACATTCGATAGATCAGTGATGATGTCCTCGGTGATGCCGTCACTGAAAAACTCCTGGGCGGCGTCGTCGCTGATGTTGGCAAATGGCAGGATTGCAACGGATGGCTTGTTGACGGGCGCCCGCGTATGGCCGCTTGCGACAGAGGGCACCTCTGCGCCGGAGGCGACGTTGCCCCAATCGGCAAAATAGACATGCACCGGACGGGAAATGTTCTTGACGGTCTTTTCGCCCTGGTCTGCGAAATCGAGGCCGAGTTTGTTTCCGACTTCGTGCCGCACAGCCGCCGAACAGGCAATGCCGCCCGGTGCTGCAAGGGCTTGTAGCCGGACCGCCACATTAATGCCGTCCCCATGAAAGTCATCCGCATCGAAGACGATGTCGCCCAAATTCAAGCCTATTCGAAACGCAAAGTGCCTGTCGGCTGGAAGCCCCATGTTACGCTCCAGCATGCCGCGTTGGATTTCGACTGCGCATCGTGCAGCACTCAGCACGCTACCGAACTCGACGAGGAAGCCGTCACCCATCACCTTGATGATACGCCCGTCGTGGGTCGTGACAGCTGGTTCGAAAAGCTCGCGGCGATGCTGCCGAAGGGCATTAAGCGTCTCCTCTTCGTTTGCCTCCAAGAGACGGCTGTACCCCACCACATCGGCCGCCAGGATGGCCGTCAATCGTCGCTCGACAAGCTCTGCACACATGCCCGTCTCCCCAACGTGCTGGTGGCAATACTATGCAATTCGAGAAAGCTAGCCAGTAATGTTGCCGGACGAACGTATTACTGACAACTAGAATCTGCCTCTAGCTCGTAAGAACCTTCGGAGCCGCTTGATTTGAGTGCAGCTTCAAAATTGATAGTGCGGCCCCTCATTACGCGAGATCGCCGGTGCCGGCATCAAGTCTTCGCAGCGGCAACGCTCTCCCGCAGAATAAGCCTGCTGCGGATGACGGTGCGTACAGCCGCTGTATTTTGCGCCTGGCCGATGGCATCGAGCAGGAGATCGACCGCCGCGCGCCCCATCTCTTCCACCGGCTGCTCGATCGTCGAGAGCGGCGGTGAAGAGAATTCGCAGACTGGGGAGCCGTCGAAGGAGACGACAGAGAGATCATCGGGAATGCGCAAGCCTTTCCGCTTGATGCAACTGACAAATGAAATGGCCATGTCATCGCTGGTGGCGATCACCGCTGTCGGCTTTTCGGTCAGTTGCGCGAAATCCTCTGCCGCCTGCACGCCGATATCGAAACCGTGCTGATAATCGAGACGGCCGCCAGAGCGATGCACTGTCTCCTTTGATAGGCCAGCTGCCTCAAGCGCTTCGAGCAGGCCGCCATAACGCTCGACGTCGTGATAATTGCCTTCTGGCCCTGCCAGATAGAAGAATCGTCGATGACCCAGTCGGATCAGTTCGGCGGTCACGTCGCGCACTGCTTCGCGGTCGTTGGTGACCACGCTCTGCAGGCCGGCATCGCTCATGTCGAGCAGCATCGAGACGATCGGCAGGCCGGAACTCGCCAGCGAGCGCCCGTCGACCTCCGGAAGCTTCGACGACAGAATGATGGCGCCGCGCACGCTGCCGCCGAAGGCGAGGTCGAGTATGTGCCGCTCGGAAATCTCGTCGCGATCGAGGTTGGCGATCATCAGGTTGTAGCCGCCCTGGATCAGCGATTTGTTGATGCTTTGCAGCACTTGCGGAATGATCTGCGAGACGCCGTAATAGAGCGATCCCGGCAGGATGATCATGATGATGTTGGATTTACCGACCCTGAGGCCGCGCGCCATCGCATTGGGGGTGTAGCCGAGCTGCTTGGCCGCGGCATTGATCTTGGCGCGCGTCTTCTCGTTGACCCGTCCGGGATTGGCGAGCGCGCGGCTGACCGTAGAGATCGCAACGCCGGCAAGCCGAGCGACGTCGGCCATCAGCGCCCCCGATTGATCCTCTCCCGCCACATCCTTGTTTTTATTCACGTTTACTTCACTCTCTCGGATGCTTCGGTTTGCAACTGTAAGGCACCCAGCGATTTATAGCAAACGTTTGCCAAAAATCGCTTGCTTAAAAAACCAGCTTGATTATCATCTAGGCATGGCAAACGATTGCCATTTATTAACGCATTGAAAAATCGTGGCTTATTGGATGCGGAATTGCTCTTCCGCACCCGGTGGGTCATGCCTTGAGAAATGGACAGGTTATGGCTACTGGCGACAGGCTCCGCTTCGGCGTCGATCTCGTGACATTCTTCCATCCTGGTTTCTGGGGGGTCGATAGCCATGACGCGATCGTCGCCTATGCGCGCGCCGAACCGCGCGCCTTCTGGGACAAGCTCCTCGACAGCGTCCAGGCCGCCGGCGTCACCGGGGTCGAGCTGACCTTCTCTCCCTTCAACTGGCAGGATGCGATCAAGACCTATGGTTCCGTCGATGCCTTCGCCGCCGAGCTGACAAGACGCGGGCTGACGCTGTGCAGCGGCTTTTTCGCGGAGCTGGAGGCGGCGGGCGACTTTGCCGAGCCCGAGGCCCAGCGCGCGCTGATCGACAAGGCGGAACGCTATGCCGACTTCCTGAAAGCCTGCGGCAGCGACATCATGGTGATCGGTGCGCCTTTGCGCCAGACGCTCGGCGCCCAGCCGGTGCAGTTCCATGATTTCGACCGCGCCAAGGTGATTGCCGATTTTCTGAACCGGCTCGGCGCGACCCTCCATGCCAGGGGCGTGCGGCTGGCGCTGCACACCGAGGCGCATTCGATCTTTGCAGGCGCGCGCGATGTCGATCTGATGATGCTTCTGACCGATCCGGCCTATGTGCATATGTGCCCGGACACGGCCCATATCATCGTTGCCGGCTCCGATCCCGTCCAGCTCGTCGATCGCCATCACGAGCGCATGATCATCGCCCATTGGAAGGATGCGATCGGGCCGATGCCCGCCGACACCCCGATCGACAGGCATATCCATGAACGCCACCAGCCGTATTTCTGCAGCTTCGGGCTCGGACGGGTCGACTGGCCGGCCTGGATCCGGCTGCTGCGCGACCGGTCCTATGAAGGCTGGGCAATCCTCGAACTCGATGCCGCGCCGGATCCCGTCCGCGACATCGCCAACGGGCTAACGCTCGTCCGGCAGGCGCTCCTGCCGATCTATCGTTGACAGTCACTCCCAAGACAACAAACGCCCCGCAAAGAGGGCATTTTTTCAAGAGGTGGAACGATGAAGACCATGATGAAACTTTTTCTGGCCGGCGTGGCATTGGCCGGTCTGTTCGCCTCGGCGCATGCCGAGGACAAACCGACGATCGAGATCATGTCGTCCTGGACGTCGGGCGGCGAAGCGGCAGCCCTCAACGTCATCAAGTCCGAGTTCGAAAAGCGCGGCGGCGTCTGGAAGGACTCCTCGATCGCTGGATTCGGGGCTGCTGACGCCGCCTTCCAGAACCGTATCGTTGCCGGTGACGCGCCCGGCGCCAAACAGGGCGTCATCGGTCTTGCCGCCGCCGATTTCGTCAGCCAGGGCCTGTTCAATCCGATCGACGACGTCGCTGCCGCCGGCAAATGGGCGGACGCCCTACCGAAATCGATCCATGATCTGATCTCCTATGAAGGCAAGGTCTATCTCGCTCCGACCGGCGCCCATGGCGAAAGCTGGGCCTTCTATTCCAAGGAAGCCTTTGGCAAGGCAGGCATTTCAGACGAGCCCAAGAGCTGGGACGAATTCTTCGCCGACCTCGACAAGCTGAAGGCTGCCGGCATCGTTCCGGTCGCCTGGGGCGGTCAGCCCTGGCAAGAGACCAAGGTCTTCAACATGATCCTGCTGTCGCAGGTGGGGATCGACGGTTTCCTGAAGATCTATGTCGACAAAGACAAGAGCCAGGCCTCCGTCGAAGGTGTGAAGAAGACCCTTGCAATCCTCGGCAAGCTGCGCGGCTATGTCGATGCGGGGGCTGCCGGCCGCAACTGGAACGACGCGACCGCCATGCTGATCACCGCCAAAGCCGGCGTGCAGTTCATGGGCGACTGGGCGAAGGGCGAATTCACCGTCGCCGGCAAGCAACCGGGCAAGGATTATGGCTGCATGATCGTGCCGGAATCCAACGGCATGGTCTATATCGCCGATGCCCTGTGGTTCCCCAAGACCAACAATGCCGGGACCGACAAGGCGCAGAAACTTCTCGCTGAAGTCGTGATGGACCCAGCCGTCCAAGTCGAATTCGCCCTCAAAAAGGGAGCGATTCCGATGCGCTCCGACGTCGACAAGACGAAACTGGATGTCTGCGCCCAGAAGGGTGCTGAGCTGATGGCCGCCGGCGCCATCGTACCGGATCAGGCGATCGTGCTCACCCCACAGCAGGTCGGGGCGCTCGACGATTTCGTCGATGAATATTGGAGCGGCGGCTCGGACGATGCGGCTTCGTCGGCCGAAAACTTCTTTGCCATCTTCGAGTAGGATCGTGACCGTGGCGTCGGCTTGATGTCGGCGCCACGGCTGTAGACCGTTGCGCTCCACGCGGCGGCGCGAGCCCCGCTTTCATCCGTCAACGAGCTGGCCGATGCCCATCAAACGCAAGCCCAATCTTTCCTCCACCATCGCGCTGCTGCCGACATGGTTCGTCGCGGTCGTCGTCTTTATCGGCACCATGGCCTGGTCGATCCGCCTCTCCTTCACCAATTCGACGCTGTTTCCATCCTCGACCTATGTCGGTTTTGCGCAATATTCGAAGCTGTTCTCATCTGCCAAGTGGCTGGCATCGCTGCAGAACGTGTTGATCTTCGGCCTTCTCTATGTCGCAGGCTGCCTGCTGCTCGGCTTCCTGCTGGCGGCGGCGCTCGACCGGAAGATCCGTTTCGAAAGCGCCTTTCGGACGATATTCCTCTATCCCTACGCCATGTCCTTCGTGGTGACCGGGTTGATCTGGCAATGGATGCTCAATCCGACGCTCGGCATCCAGGCGAGTATGCGTTCGCTCGGCTGGGAAAGCTTCGTCCTCGACTGGGTGGTCAATCGCGACATGGCGATCTATGCGCTGGTGCTTGCCGGCGTCTGGCAGGGCGCCGGACTGGTCATGGTCATTGCGCTTGCCGGCATGCGCGGCATCGAGGCCGAGCAATGGAAGGCGGCGCGCATCGACGGCATTCCCGTCTGGCGGATCTATGTCTCGATCATCCTGCCGCAGCTCGGGCCGGCGCTCGCGGCTGCCGGCATGCTGCTCGCCATGGGCGTGATCAAGACCTATGACATCGTCGTCGCCATGACCAATGGCGGCCCCGGCAATGCGACCGAGGTGCCGGCGAAATTCATCATGGACAATCTGTTCGGCCGCCAGAACCTCGGCCTTGCCACTGCAGGCGCGACGGTACTCGTCCTCGGTGTGATCATCGCGGTCGCCCCGTTCCGCTACGCGATGCACATGCGCAACCGGGCGAAGGGAGGCGCGTGATGGTCCATCCTTATCCGAACGGCCCGAAGCCGGCACGCATCACGGCCGGACGCGCCGGCCTCTATGCCTTCCTTGTCGTCGCTGCGCTTTTCTTCCTTTTGCCGCTCTATACGATGGTGGTGACTTCGCTGAAATCCATGGACGAAATCCGGCTCGGGCAGATCTTCGCCCTACCGGCCAAGCTCGATTTTTCCGCCTGGGTTACCGCCTGGTCGGGCGCCTGCATGGGAACGGTCTGTGTCGGCATTCGCAGCGGCTTCTGGAATTCGGTGGCGATCACCCTTCCCGCGGTCGCACTCTCGGTCTTCATCGGCGCCGTCAACGGCTATGCGCTGTCGCTCTGGCGGCCGCGCGGCGCAAACCTGCTCTTCGGCCTGCTGATGGCCGGCGGCCTGATCCCCTACCAGATATTCCTCTATCCGATGGTCCGGGCGATGGCGAATATCGATCTCTACAATTCGCTCGCCGGCATCATCCTCGTGCATGTCATCTTCGGCCTGCCGTTGGTGACGCTGCTCTTCCGCAACTATTTCGTCACCGTGCCGGAAGAGCTTTGCAAGGCGGCGCGCGTCGACGGCGCCGGTTTCTGGCGCATCTTCTTCGAGATCATGCTGCCGATCGCCGTGCCGATGGTTGTCGTGGTCTCCATGCTGCAATTCACCGGCATCTGGAACGACTTCCTGCTCGGCCTCGTCTTTGCCGGCCGCGACAACCTGCCGATGACCGTGCAGCTCAACAATATCGTCAACACCACGATGGGCGAGCGAACCTATAACGTGAACATGGCGGCAACGATCCTAACCGCCCTCGTTCCCCTTGCCATCTATTTCCTGTCCGGCCGCTGGTTCGTCCGCGGTATCGCAGCCGGCGCAGTCAAGGGGTAACGCTTCCATGCAATCTGCCGTCTCCGTCAAGGACCTGAAGATCGTCTACGGCCACCACGCGGTGATCGAGAAAATGTCGATCGACATCGCGCCCCGCGAGTTCCTGGTGCTGCTCGGCCCTTCCGGCTGCGGCAAGTCCACGCTTCTGAATGCCATTGCCGGCCTTCAGGACATTACCGCAGGCGAGGTGTGGATCTCAGGCAGGAACGTCAGCTGGGAGGAGCCGAAGGACCGCGGCATCGGCATGGTCTTCCAGTCCTACGCCCTCTATCCCCGCATGTCGGTCCGCAAGAACCTCTCCTTCGGTCTTCGCGTCGCCGGTCTGCCGAAGGCCGAAATCGAGGCCCGTGTTGCCCGCACCGCGGCGCTCCTCCAGCTCGACAGGCTGCTCGACCGGCGCCCCGCCGAACTATCGGGCGGCCAGCGCCAGCGCGTCGCCATTGGCCGGGCGCTGGTGCGCGAAGTCGATGTCTTTCTCTTCGACGAACCCCTGTCGAACCTCGATGCCAAGCTGCGCAATGAATTGCGGGTCGAGATTAAGAAGCTGCACCAGCGCCTCGGAAATACGATGATCTATGTCACCCACGACCAGGTCGAGGCCCTGACGCTGGCCGATCGGATTGCCATCATGCGCGACGGCGTGATCCAGCAGCTCGCCTCGCCGGCGGAGATCTATCGCCGCCCGGCCAATCTCTTCGTTGCCGGGTTCATCGGCGCTCCGGCAATGAATTTCATCGAGGGTCAGATCGAGCGCGGCCGCGGATCGGCGGTTTTCCGAAGCCGTGAGCTTATCGTCGATCTCCGCGGCTATTCCTTCAGCCAGGCAGCGGCAGAAGGACCTGCCACACTCGGCTTTCGCCCTGAGCATCTTGTGCTCGACGGTGCATCGAGCGGCCTGCCGACCATTCCAGGCCGCGTTTCCGTCGTCGAGCCGATGGGTTCGGACGCCGTCGTCTGGTTCGATTGGGCCGATCAAAGCCTCTCGCTCCGGCTGATGGGCGACGTCGCTCTTGAGCCCGGCGATCCTCTCGCGCCCGGGCTCGATATCGCCAAAGCGTCGCTCTTCGGCGCCGATGGATCGCGGCTCTGATGCGCGGTCCCTTTGTTTCCCGCAGTTCCGAATGCGTTTTGCACTGCTTTGAGGAATTGCCCCAGGACAGGATTTGAAAAGACATGTCTGAGATTGTCTATGATGCGCTGGTGATCGGCTCCGGCGCGGCGGGTTCCTTCGCGGTTAGGGAATTGACGGAACAGGGGCTGTCGGTGCTGCTGCTGGAGGCCGGCCCTGCCGTCGGGCCGAAGGATTTCGACCCCGCGCGCAAGAAGGCGCCGGCAAGCAGCATCAATATCTGGGAGCGCGCGCGGGCCACCCTCAAGGGTCAACCGATCCAGGCGCGCGCAGCGTTTTTTACCGAGCGCTTCAGCCATTTTTTCGTCAACGACCGCAAGAACCCCTATACGACGCCGAAGGGCGAACCGTTCCTGTGGATCCGCGGCCGCCAGGGCGGCGGGCGCCTGCACAGTTTCGGCCGCGTGCTGCTGCGTTGGACCGACGACGATTTCAAGATCCGGTCGCGCACGGGAAAGGGCGTCGACTGGCCGGTCTCATATGACGAACTGACGCCGTTCTACGACGAGGTCGAGACTTATCTTGAGCTCTACGGCAACAAGGACGATGTGACCACCCTGCCGGACGGGGTCTATGCGAAGCCGGCAAACCTGACGCCGGCCGAACAGATCTTCAAGCAGGCTGTGGAAAGCCGCTGGCCGGAAAGACACGTCGTCTCCTGGCGCTATATCGCGCCGGACGCTGACCGCATGCCGCGACCGTTGCGCGATGCCAAGGCGACCGGCCGGCTGACGATCCGCTACGACGCCGTCGTCCGCCGCATCACCACGGACGAGAAAACCGGCCGCGCCACCGGCGCGGAATTCATCGATCGCAACACCGGCGAGCTATCGACCGCGCGTGCCGCCACGGTGGTTCTCTCCGCGTCGCCGATTGAGAGCGTGCGGCTGCTCCTGAATTCGGCTTCGGCAAGACATCCAGGCGGGCTCGGCAACAGCTCGGGCGCCCTCGGACGTTATTTCATGGACCAGCTTCCCTGTCTTGCCTTCGGATCCTTTTCGAAGGCGAAGGGCTGGGCGCACGACGAATCTGCCCCGACCGATCCGTTCTACAATCCGTCAGGCGGCATCTTCATCCCGCGCTTCGGCGAGGGTGACACGGCCCGCGGCGATTTCGACTACCAGGGCAGCGTCGGCCGGGCTCCGGTATCCGGGGAGACCGATGCGCGTCTCGCCTTCTTCGGCTTCGGCCGCATGCTGCCCTATGCCGACAACCGCATCACCCTCGACGGCAAGCGTCGGGATGCCTGGAATATTCCCGTGCCACACATTCGCTGTGTCATGCAGGCGGAGGAGCAGGCGCTGCTTGCCCGGCAGGAGGAGACGCTGATCGCCATGATCAGGGACGTCGGCGGCGAGCTCGAATTCATCGGCTCGCCCACCGGCCTTAAGGAGATGGGCGAGGGCGCCTTCCCCGAGGTCGATGCCTTCAGCCGCTTCATGTTCCGCACATGGTTCCGTAAGACCATGTGCATGGGTGCGGCGATCCATGAAACCGGCGGTGCGCGCATCGGCGAGACCACGGAGGCGTCGGTGCTCAACCCCTATAACCAGGTCTGGGACGCCCCGAACCTCATCGTTACCGACGCCAGCGCCTTCCCCGGCAGCGGCATCGCCGGCACGACGCTTACCGTCATGGCCCTGACGATCCGCGCCTGCCGGAACCTTGTCGACCAATACCGGACGGGGCAGCTATAGGCGTGGGAACGAGAGACGCGACTAATCCGTTTCAGCTTCGATCAGTGGTCGTCATATAACCTTCGCACTGACATGCTCCTGTCAACGAAAGCAGGAAGGAAAAGCCTATGTCGCAAACACATCAGGACCAACTCAGCCGGATCAAGGCCGAGATCGCCGACAGCTTCGATGAGGAGCTGGAAATGCAGATGGAGGAGGACCGGCTGGACGATCTGGTCGCCGAAGGAATGTCGGAACCGGCCGAGCAGACCCTCGAGCGAAAGATCTATTTCCGGGAACTCTTCCGGCTGCAGCACGAGTTGGTGCGGCTGCAAGATTGGGTTCAGCATAAGAAGCTGAAGGTGGTGGTGCTGTTCGAGGGCCGGGATTCGGCTGGCAAGGGCGGCGCGATCAAGCGCGTGACCCAGCGGCTCAATCCGCGGGTCTGCCGGACGGTGGCCCTGCCTGCGCCTACCGAGCGGGAACGCCATCAATGGTATTTCCAGCGTTATGTCCCGCATCTTCCCACAGCCGGCGAAATGGTGCTCTTCGACCGAAGCTGGTACAACCGCGCCGGCGTCGAGCGCGTGATGGGCTTCTGCTCCCCGGAAGAGCTCGACGAATTCTTCCGCTCGGTGCCTGAATTCGAACGCATGTTGGTCCGTTCCGGAATCGTGTTGATCAAATACTGGTTTTCGATCACCGATGAGGAGCAGGAATTCCGCTTCAAGATGCGCATCCACGATCCGCTGAAGCAATGGAAGCTTTCGCCAATGGATATGGAAAGCCGTGTCCATTGGGAGGAATATACCAAGGCCAAGGAAGAAATGCTGGCGCGCACGCACACCAAGGAAGCGCCTTGGTGGGTGGTACAGGCAGTGGACAAGAAACGGGCGCGGCTGAACTGCATCGCCCATCTTCTTGAGCAGATTCCCTATGAGGATGTGCCGAAGCCGGAAATCCAACTGCCGGATCGCATCCGTCATGCCGATTACAACAGGGCGCCGGTCCCCGCTGAAATGCTCGTGCCGGAGCGCTACTGAAAGCGCGGTCGTGGCCGATCCCCTCTGGACCGTTTCCCAGCCGACACTAGGTTAGCTTGGAGAAATGAGACTTCGGACGTGGCGTTTGCGCTGAAAGACTGAGGTGACAGGAGGCTGGTTATGACGCGCTTTGCGAAACTGATCGTTCAGGAGGTTGCTCTGTCGGCGGTTCTGGCGGTCGGCACCGTCATCGGCATTCCAAAGCTGGCCGATCCGAATGCGATTGCCAATTATCCATTGGCAATCGTGGTTTTTCTGGCGATGTCATCGGCCCTCGTAGCCTATGAGCTTCTCACAAGGAAGCCATCCTGATTTATCGTCCGGCTTGAAAAGCGTTAGAATTTTTCAACGGCCGGAAGGCACGTATCCAAGGTTATGATCGGTTTCGTCCAGCCGCGCCGGAGAAGATAGCGCACGCTCACATGGCTGTCAGGCGGCGATGTCAGCCATGCTGTTCAATTTTTCGACAGCATCATCCGGCAGCACCAGCTCGGCAGCTGCGAGGTTTTCCCTGAGATGACTGAGCGACGAGGTGCCGGGGATCAGCAGGATGTTCGGCGCGCGACGCAGCAGCCAGGCGAGTGCAACCTGCATGGGCGTGGCATCAAGGCGTGCGGCGAGATCGGACAGGGTGGAGGATTGCAGCGGGGTGAAGCCGCCGAGCGGGAAGAATGGCACATAAGCGGTGCCCTCCCGGATAAGATCGTCAATCAGGCGATCGTCAGCCCGATGCACAAGATTGTATTGATTCTGCACGCAGACGATTTCGGTGATCCCGCGACCTTCGACGATCTGCTTCGATGTGGCGTTGCTTAAGCCAACATGGCGTACCAGGCCTTGCCGCTGCAAATCGGCAAGCACCGTCAGCGGCGCTTCGATCGACCCTTCGGCAGGGCCATGCAGGTCGAACGCAATCCTGAAGTTGACAACGTCAAGCACGTCGAGGCCGAGATTGCGGAGGTTGTCGTGTACCGCCGCCGTCAACTCTTCACGCGAGAAGGCCGGAATCCAGGATCCGTCCGTGCCGCGGCGCGCGCCGATCTTGGTGACGATGACAAGGTCGTCGCGATAGGGATGGAGCGCTTCACGAATGATCTGGTTGGTGACGTGCGGACCATAAAAATCGCTTGTGTCGATGTGGTTGACGCCTGAAGCAACTGCCTCGCGCAGCACGGCCAAAGCCGCACCGTGATCCCTGGGCGGGCCGAACACGCCGGGGCCGGCAAGCTGCATGGCGCCGTAGCCGAGCCGCTTCACGCTGAAGTCGCCGAGTTTGAAGGTTCCGGACTGATCGATTATGGACATGATGTTACTCCTTTCAAGAGGTGACGCCAAGATAGGCGCTGTTGACGCGCGCGATAATCCGGTACAATCCGCACGGGCTGTGCGGAAAGGCGAACAATGAAGACAGACCTCGGTGATCTCACCGCCTTCGTCGCTGTGGCGCGGGCCGGCGGTTTTCGCGAGGGCGCGCGTGTCAGCGGCAGTAGCGCCTCCTTTCTCAGCGAGGCGGTGCGTCGCCTGGAGGCCGAGCTCGGTGTCCGGCTCTTCAACCGCACAACACGCAGCGTCGTCCCGACCGAAGCGGGCAAGGGCTTGCTGGAGAGGCTCGGCCCTGCTCTGACCGAGGTGGAGTTGGCACTGGACGTGGTCAACGGATTCCGCGACCGGCCGGCCGGCTCGCTGCGGCTCAACGTGCCGGTCAGCGCGGCGCGGCTGGTGCTGCCCGCCATCGTTCCGCCGTTCCTCGCCGCCTATCCCGACATTCGCCTGGAAGTGATTGCTGAGGAGAGTTTCGTCGACGTGCTCGCCGCCGGCTGCGATGCCGGCATCCGTTATGACGAGCGGCTGGAGCAGGAATGATCGCGGTGCCGATCGGGCCGCGTGTGCAGCGCTTTGCCACGGCCGCCTCCCCTGACTATCTCCACCGCCATGGCCGGCCGCAGCATCCAAGCGAACTGCTCGGTCATGCCTGTCTGCTGGGTCGTTTTGCCAGCGGCGCGCTGACGAGCCCATGGGAGTTCGAACGTGAGGGCGAAGTGGTTCGGGTGGAACCTTCAGGGCCATTGATCGTGAGGGTCGGCGGGGCGACCGACCTGACCGTCGACGCAGCGATTGCGGGCACTGGGATCATCTGCGTTTTCGAGGATTGGCTGCGCCCGCATCTCGACAGCGGCGCTCTCGAGCCCATCCTCGAACCCTGGTGGCAGCACTTTTCCGGTCCGTTCCTCTATTACCCCGGACGGCGACTGGTGCCGGCCCCGCTCAGAGCATTTATCGATTTCATCAAGGCCTCGGCCAGGCAGGCTTGAACGGCGCTTCATGCGTCAAAGCTTAACCTCGGCATTGTCGCCCATATCGGGCTTGCTTCGAAACCGCTGCGGCCGCCATTTTGATATAGCTGATGATCGTGCCCGGGCTGTCCCAGTATTCGGCCGAAGTCGGTCCTTGAGGATGCGGATGGAGGGATCATCGGCATTGTCCCAGCATGCCTTGGCTGGCGTGGCCCACAATTCTTTGATCTTCTCGCGATCGTTCTGCACCTCGGCCACGCCCGACACGGAAACATATTTTTGTCCCTTGGTGTCGGCAAAGGCGAGGCACACCTTTGGCGATCGGGCGATCTCGTCGTCCTTGTGGCTGGCCACATCCGTCAGAAAATAGACCGCATTCTCGAGCTGTGCGGAATAGGCAGACATCGGGCGGGCACGCAGATCGTCACCGCTGCGGCTCGTCAGCATGCAAAATCCTATTTTGTCGATCAACTCCCATACCCGTGTCGCATCGTCCTGCTCGGCCATCATTATCTCCATCTTTGCAGAAGACGGGATAACCATCTGCCGAAGCAGAGGTTCCGGCGTGTTGGCTGCTACTGAGCCAATTCCCGGAAGGTGATCGAATAACGCAGCCGATCGACGGGCGGGATGGAATGTTCCCAGAGTACTCGCGACGCGCCGGCCATGAGATAGGCCGAGCCGGGTTCGACGATGAGAGACCGCCGCTGCCATTTGCCGCCGTCCCGCAGCCTCAGCCTGAAGGTACAGGACGAGAGCAGGGAAATACCGACGACCCGGCCGAATACGAACTTGTCTTTGTGCCAGCCGATCGGAGCACCCGGGCCATATTCGGTTACCAGAACCTGCTCGAGCGCAGCCGGTTCGATACCGGCGAAACTTGCGGCTATCTCGCGAAGGGGCAGCAGCAAATGTGGTATCGGCTCGGATTTCCTCACGCACCGGCTGTCGAAGTCGTATTTCCAGCCGAAAGAGACGGTCCTTCGCTTGCCTTCAAAACCGTGAAAATCAAAGGCTTTGAAGGGAAGCGTAGGAATTGCCTCTAGAACAGAATGCTGAAGCTCCAAGGGAACGATATCGGGAGAATATCGAAAGCCCTCAGGAAGTGGCTCGTCGGGCGCACCAAAGAGATCCTTCTGTGCCGTTACCTTCACGCGATTGTGCCTCAATGCACGCTTGGGGTTTCCATGACCATTGCGAAGTCTTCGGCCACCAGCTCGCTGACGGCGATGAGAATTTCCTCGCGGGAAAAGCCGGAGGACAATGCGCGTTGGATCAGATCCTGCAGATCCGGTTCCACGACATCGCGGCAATCCTCGAGGCGCTCTTCTGAAACGGTGAGGCTATTGAGTTCGTCCATGTTCTGTCCTTTCCGGGGAATATAAACACTAGAAGCCTGGGAAGGCCGGATCGAGATGGGCCTTAACGGGCGGCCGTCCGCTGTGGCCCGGCGATCAGGCCTTCGCGCTGCATTTTCTTGCGGGCAGCCTTGCGATGCCGGCTGATCGCCTGCGCCTTTTGCCTGACGCGCCGTTCGGAGGGCTTCTCATAGGCGCGCCGTTCCTTCATTTCGCGGAACAACCCTTCACGCTGCATTTTCTTTTTCAGAACCCTCAGCGCTTGGTCGACATTATTATCTCGGACGAGTACCTGCATTTCGAATTCTCCTTGTTTGGTTGATGAGCCGATCGCCGTTCAGCCAAGCTGCTCGGCGATCAGGGCCTGCAATTCGCGGCGGGTGAGAAGGCAGGGAGACGGCTTCCAGGCTCTGGCAGCACAGCGGGCGGCCTCGTCACGCTCACGCGGGTTGACCGCCGCGACCGCGGTGGCTTTATGTGTGTCGTTCAAAAGTAATCCTTTACCGGCAAGCGCCGGCGTCATCGATTGTTTGTGGGATTGCCTGTCGCAGCCTCGAGGGCGCGCAGCGGTTCAGCCGACTAAGAGGGCTCTGCTCGGATCGGTTATAGCCCTAAAATAGTCGTCTCGGGACGAGATTGCAACGACAGGCCGAATGGCACGGTACCAGCGTCCCGAATCACCTATAGATATATAAGTCCTAGATCTTCAAGTTAGCCGGGTATAGTTTTCGCCCAATGTTCTTCAATTTCGCTTAAATATGACATTATTCCGTCGGCAATGAAGCAACGGGTAAATCGGCGAGGACATTAACCTTTCATTAAATAACCCATTGACTTGCAGTATTAATAGGTTGTTAAAGGAGCCGCTCGCTGAGGTCGAAATTGACCCGCCAATAAACAATTTTAGGAGATAGCGATGGCTTCGCCGATACACGCAACTGATGATAGTGCAACTTTTCTAGAAACTGACGTTATTTCCGGAAATCTGCTTTCCAACGATTCATCTGACAATGGCCACTTGTTCCTGCGCGCCTTTGACGGTGCGACCGTCGGCGCCAAGAGCGGCAACAGCCAGGTGACCGAGATCAAGGGCGACTACGGCACGTTCTTCGTCAAGCCGGACGGCAGCTACACCTATGTCCTGAGCGACGCTGCCAAGATCGGTTTCGCCAACGGCGAATCGTACCAGGAGAGGGTTTCCTACAAGATCTCCGACGGTAGCGGTCACACCGACGTCGGCGTCTTCTCCCTGAACATTCAGGGCGTAACCCAGGTCAAGCCGGTCGCGGTCGACGATACCTTCCACTTCACCGAAGGCAGCGCCATCGGCGGCAACGTTCTGGACAACGACATTGCCGGCGACAACGGCAAGATGTTCCTCCGTCAGTTCCTGAGCACCCAGGTAAACGGCAGCACCGACGCCGTGACCGACGTCGCCGGCACCTACGGCACGTTCCATGTCAAGTCGGACGGCTCGTTCACCTATGATCTGAACACCAATCTGAACGACGGTCAGACCTACACGGAAGTTCTGCGCTACTACAAGATTTCCGATGGCGAAGGCCACACGGACACCGCCAAGGTGACGCTCAACATCACCGGCACCGATTTTGATGCGACCCATATTGCTTGATCAACCGCAATAGATAAGCGAGACACGCCCGCCGCGCAATCGGCGGGCGCTTTCGTATATTCGCCTACGGTGTGGCTGAAATATTCGGTCGAATGCCCTTATAATTCTTTTTAGCTAGTTCTTATAAATGCCGGGGAGGCGTAGTCTCGAAGTTCGGAGGACACGCCCTTGACCGAACACATCGAACCAAAGCAAATCGAAACGGATGATCTGACGAAAGTCTGGTCCGTCACCGAGTATTGTGCTCGCCATCGGATAGATGCCGAGGAACAGGCGCTGTTGCTTAAACTTTTCGGGCCTTTCGCGACAGCCTGCGAACTACTCCACAACGCCAAGCGCGCACCACGATTCAGATGAGCCTTTCTCTATTCCCTGATTGATCTTCTCGAAAATATAGCTGGCTGGTCGATGAGCGAGGCTGCGCCAGATATCGCTTGATTGGGTGACCCCTGCCACCCTCCTGCTGAATACGGCCGGCGCGGGAGCCGAGTTCGAAATCACCATACCCGTGTAATTCTCTTATGACTGGCCGATTCCCGGGGAGGCGACGAACCGCCCTTCCCCGACCCATCGCTTGCGTCTTACCGCGTTGTATAACCGCCATCGATGACAAGTACTTCGCCGGTGACATAACTTGCCGCCGCCGAGCAGAGAAACAAGGCGGCACCCGCCACCTCCTCCGGCTGCCCGACGCGGCCCATCGGGGTCATGCTGCGCCAGGTCGGGAACCAGTCGGGATTGTCGATGCCGCCGCGTGACAGGTCGGTCTCGATGTAGCCCGGCGCAATGGCATTGACGCGGATGTTTTCGGCGGCGACTTCGCTCGCCAGGCTCTTGGTCATCATATGAACCGCCGCCTTGGAAGAGTTGTAGGCGACCTGGTTCTGCGGAATGTTGGAGACGATACCCGATATCGAGCCGATATTGAGGATGACGCCGCCCCCCTGGCGTCGCATGGGGGCAAGTGCCGCGCGGCAGGCGCGGAAGACGGCGTCGACGTTGACGGTCATGATCTCGCGCCAGATCGCGTCGGAAAACGCGCCGCTGTCGCCATGAATAGCGACGCCGGCATTGTTGACGAGGATGTCGAGCCGGCCCGCCCGTGAGAGCGCCTCTGTGACGAGCGCGTCGGCGGCATGATCTTTGGTCAGGTCGGCGGCGATGAAATCGCAATCGACGCCGGCCTTGGCGAGCCGGTCTTCCGCAGCCGCATTGCGCGACCTTCCCGCAATGAGCACCTTAGCGCCCGCCTCGCCGAGCGCCTCGGCGATCGCAAGCCCGATGCCACGCGTGCCGCCGGTTACCAGCGCCACCTGCCCGTCCAGGCGAAATCTGTCGAAGATCATGGCGGTTTCCTTTCTGGTTTGGGAAGGCGGCAAGCGCTGATCAGATGTCGGTACTTTGCGGCAGGATGACGAGGTCGCGGATCGTGACGTTGCGCGGGCGCGTCAGCATGAACAGCACCGCCTCGGCCACTTCCTTCGGCTCCATCAGGCCGCCGGCGGCAAGCGCCTCATCCAGCTTCTCCTGCGGCCAATCGCTCAAAAGAGCAGTGACCACGGGGCCCGGCGCGACCGCCCCGACCCGCAGGCCATGCTTTGCCACCTGGCGCCTCAGCGTATGGACGAAGGCCTGCACCGCATGTTTGGAGGCTGTGTAGATCGGCTCCCATACCACGGGAACCAGACCGGCGACGGAACTCGTCAGGATAATATCGCCGGTCTTGCGTTCGACCATATGCGGCAGGACGGCATGCACCGAACGGAAGGCGGCGTTGACGTTCAGATTGAGCATCCGGTCCCAGGCATCGGGGTCGCCGCCCAGCACCTCGCCGCCGATATAGGAACCGGCATTGGCGTGGAAAATATCCAGCTGGCCTGCCTTCTCCAGGATCGCAGGCATCATGCAAGCCATGCTCTTCGGATCCATGAGATCGATGACCAGCGGAATGGCGTCTGCACCGAGCGTCGAGCAGATTTCCTTTAGCGCTTGCTCGTTGCGATCGACCAGCACGACCCGGGCGCCGGCGGCAAGCATGGTCTTGGCGCATTCCAGACCGATACCCGATGCCGCCCCGGTGACGGCCGCGACTTTTCCAGACAGATCCTGTCCCATTTTCTTCCTCTGCTTTCCTGTTGATTAGGCCCGGCCGTGCGAAATACGCGATCGGCGGGCCAGCGAGTCGACAATGACGGCGACGGCAAGGACGGCGCCGGTGATCATGTACCGAAGCGACGACGACAGATCGAGAAGCGTCAGCCCGCTGGCGATCGACTGGATGACGATGATGCCGAGAAGGGCCGAATAGGCACTGCCGCGCCCGCCGAACAGGCTGGTGCCGCCGATAACCGCCGCTGCGATGGCGTTGAGATTGACGTCACCGGTGCCGGCCTGCTGGCTTGCGGTCGCCAGCCGCGCCGCCGAAAGCACGCCCCCGGTCGCCGCAAGCAGGGCGCAGGTGACGAAGGCGCTCGCATAGATGCGCGACACATCGATGCCCGAGCGGCGGGCGGCTTCCCTGTTGCCGCCGACGGCATGCATGGAGCGCCCCCATTTCGTGCGCGTCAGCGCATAGTTCATGGCGGCGACGAGCCCGACGAAGAGGCCGAACATCCAGGGGATGCCGCGCGACTGGTTGAGATAGAAAGCAACCGCTTCCAGGGCGACCGTGATGACGACAGCACGCAGAAGCAATCCTCCGACCGATTTCGAAGATAGGCCGGCAGCCCGCCGCCGTGACGCCGTGCGGTAGCTGGAGTAAAGGAAGGCAGTGCCGGCAAGGGCGATGAGCGCATAGGCGATCGGATCCGGCATGACCATGATCTGCCCGAAATTCACCAGCCAGGAACCGTAGGTCAGATTGATCGATCCGGTCGATCCGAGGATATAGAGCTGCAGGCCAAGTACGGCGAGCAGTCCCGACAGGGTGGACACGAAGCTCGGCATGCCGAAGCGGTTGAAGAGGAAGGCGTAGAGCGAGCCGATCAAGGCGCCGACGGCCATGGCGGCGAGAATGGCCAGCACCACCGGCCAGCCCTGATTGATCCAGAAGACGCCGGTGAGCGCCGAGGCGAAGCCGCTGACCGAACCGACGGACAGATCGATCTCACCGACCATCAGGATGCAGACGATGCCGAGCGAGATGACGCCGACCGTCGAGCAGTCGAACAGCATGTTGACGAGATTGGCGCTGGAGAGAAACACCGGATTGAGCGCCTGGAACACCGTCCAGATGATCGCCAGGCCGACGATAACAGGCAGCGAGCCGAGGTCGCCTGAGCGGATGCGGTCCCAGAAGGCGCGGACCGATCCGGCAAGGCTGTCGTCGTGGCGCACCCTTTCGTCGCGCCGGTCGAGGAGAACAGGTGCGGCCGGTTCATTCTGCATGGTCTTCGTCATGGTCTTCCCTCCTCGCTCTCTCTGCTTTGCGCCTTGCGGCGCGTGGCGCGGCGGGAGACGGAATTGTTGGATGCGCCCGTGATCGCGCTGACGAGCTCTTCGTTGGAGGCATCGGGCATGAAGGTGCCGTTGTTGCGCCCCAGCCGAAGCACGACAATGCGGTCGGCGACGGCACGCACATCCTCCATATTGTGGCTGATCATGATGACGGCGAGACCGCGTTCACGCACGCGCTCGATCAGATCCAGCACCTCGGCGGTCTGGGCGACACCAAGCGCTGCCGTTGGTTCATCGAGCATGATCAGTTTCGGCTCGAGCAGCAGCGACCGGGCGATCGCCACGGTCTGGCGCTGGCCGCCGGAGAGCGAGGCGACGGGCTCGCGCACGCTTGGGATTCGGGCCGAAAGCTCGTTCAGCAGCTTCCAGGCGCGGATCTCCATGGCGACCTCGTCGAGCTGGAAAGGATTGAGCTCCTTGCCGAGGAAGATATTGGCGACGACGTCGAGGTTTTCGCAAAGGGCCAGATCCTGGAAGACGGTGGCAATGCCGAGGTCGAGGGCGGCACCTGGGCTCGACAGATTTGCCTGTTTTCCCTCGAACAGGATCGTGCCCGAGCTCGGCTGATGCACACCGGCCAGGATCTTGACCAGCGTCGATTTGCCGGCGCCATTGTCGCCGACGAGCGCCACGACCTCGCCGGCATGCACGTCGAGCTCGATATCGGTGAGCGCCGACACGGCCCCGAAGTTCTTCGATATTCCGCGCAGGCTGAGGACAGGCTGACGAGAGCCGTCAAGGATATGAGAGGTTTCAGACATCGCCTGGTCTTTCGGAAAGAAGTAGAAACCGGAAGCGCGACCGGCGATCCGGCCGCGCTTCCCTTGGCTCGATTATTTGGTGATGCCGAGCTTCTTGCAGCCTTCGGCATAACGGCCGGTGCACAGTTCTTCGGCGGTGTTGATCTTCTTGTCGATGATCTCGGCCTTGAGGTTTTCGGCAGTGACGACGGCAGGCACGAAGAGCTGCGCCGGTGTGTCGTAGAGCGTCATTTCGGCCTTGATCGTTTCGCCTGCCAAGAGCTTGACGGCGACGTCGGCCGCGGCCGCGGCGACGATTTCGCTCGGTTTCGAGATCGTGTTGTACTGATCCCCCGATATGACCAGTTGCAGCGCGGCGATCGTCGCATCATTGCCGGTCACCGGTGGCACGGGATCGACACCGGCCGCCTTGAAGGCGGCGATGGCGCCGCCACCGGTGCCGTCATTTGCGGCGACGACGCCGACGATCTGTTTGCCGAAGCGGGTGATCTGGCCTGCGGCCCATTGCTGGGCATTCGCCGGCTGCCAATTCGGCGTGTCGAATTCGGCCAGCGTTTTATAGCCACCGCTGGCGAGCCCCTCATGAATGCCGTCCTTGATCAACCCGGCGGCCGCATCGGTCGGCGAACCGTTGATCTGCAGAATCCCGCCGCCATCGGTCGGCACGTTCTTCGCTTTCAGATGCTGGACGAGCGATTCCGCAATCGCCTTGCCGATCGCCTTGTTGTCGAAGGAGACATAGAAATCGGCCTTGCCTTTCGGGATCGGACGATCATAGGCGATGACTTTGACACCCTGGCTCTGGGCGAGCTGGACCAGAGAGGCGGCGGCTGCCGAATCCACCGGGTCGAGCACGATGACCTTGGCACCCTGGGTGATGGCCGAATTGAACTGCTGCTGCTGTTTGGCGATATCGGCATCGGCATTCTGGTAGATGACCTTGCACGAGGCGCAAAGCTTCTTCATTTCCGCAACGAAGCCCGGGTGATCGTGCTCTTCGTAACGGGTCGAGCCTTGGTCCGGCATGAGGAAAGCGACCGTTGCATCGGCAACGGCGGTTTGTGCAAAGGCGGACGTGCCGCCGAGCATGGACAGTGCAAATGCTGCGGCGCCTGCCGTTTTCATCGAGAATTTCATCATTTCCATCTCCTCCCATTGGAAAAATTGTGTAGCGTCATCATTGCAGTATTCTGCTGTGGCCGTTCGGCTGATCGAACCGCCACGCCTGTCCTGGCGACTTGCTGTTTTGCGGACAAGCGTCTCCCGTCACGAACCGCTCGTTGCGCGCTCGCGTCCAAATCAGTGTCGGTTTGGTTCCTCCTCCTCGTCCTCCCTATCGCCGTCTTCGGCGACCTGCTTCGTATTCTCGTCCGGCTGGGTCAGGCCGCCTTCGCCACGTTGATATTGTCACCCAGCAGCCGCCGAAAGCGGGACGGCGTCATGCCTTTTTCCGCCAGAAACTGCCGGTTGAAGTTGGACAGATTGTTGAAGCCGACTTCGAAGCAGATATCGGTGATCGATGCGTGGTCGTCGCTCATTAGGATCTGACAGGCGAGATTGATGCGCAGGCGTTTCACATATTGCACGAGCGACATGCCGGTGTGGCGGCGGAAGGCGCGCGAAAAGGCGCCTGTGGACTGTTCTGCAATCCTGGCGAGATCGGCTTCATCGAAGGATTTCGTCAGGTTCTCTCTTATATAGGCGAGCGCCTTGTTGATGCCGGCCGACATGTAACCGGACGGATCGGGCAGATAATTCGGGCTGGCGAGGAGCTGGGCATCCTGCGCCCGGCTGAGCAGGCCGACGATCATCATGAAGAGTTCGATGCGGCGTACGCCCTGCGCCCGCTGCACCTCGTTCATCAGCGGCGCCACCTGCCGGCTGGTTTCGGCGCCGAAGAGCACGCCGCGTCGGGAGGCTTCGAGCACCGGCTCGAAGGGGCCGAGTTCTGCCAGCACCTTCATCGTGTCACTGATGAAATTTTCGCTGAACTGGATGAGCTGGCATCGAAGTGGAATGCTCGATCCCTTCGGCACATCGCTGATCCAGTTGTGGGGAAGATTGGGGCCGGCAAGCACAAGATTGCCCGGCTCGAACTCGCCGATGAAGTCACCGACAAAATAGCGTCCGGTCGTCGCCACGACGAGATGCAGCTCGTATTCCGGGTGAAAATGCCAGCGAACCGTATGATAGGGATAGCCATGCGCCTTCGTTGCGAAAGATTCGCCCGGCCTGATCTGAACGACTTCCAAGTCAGGTTCCATGTTTCCTCCTCCGAGGGCGGGTTCTAAGCCCACTGCCAAATTCCCGGTTTGGCTTAATTGTCAGGGAGTGTAGTGGGCTTGTTTCGCGCCCGCCACCACGATTCCCAGTCAAAACTGATACTTTTTTGACGATTGTCGCCGTGCATCCGGCGTGTAGACGGCAACAACACGCATCCGATATCTCGTACGGACGTATCTCAGGCGGCCAGGGCGGCAATGACGTTCCTGACCAGCGCAGCCGAGGACAGCCGGCTCGTGGCGCAGCTCGGGGCGCCGATGGCGCCGACACGCACCGAAACGCCGCCGCGTGCATTGGCGATTGCAAACATCGACTCGTCTGTCAGATCGTCGCCGATGGTGATCGGGCTGCGGTTTTTGAAAGGGTCGGCTTGGAAAAACCGCTCCAGCGCATCGCCCTTGCTCGACCGTGCCGGGCGCAGCTCAAAGACTCTCTTTCCGAGCTGCAATGCCCAATTCGGCCCGGCGAGCTCGGCATAATGATGCATGCGCTCTTCGAGTACCTTTTCATAGTCGGGCGCGAGCCGATAATGCGCGGCAACGGCCGCGCCCTTGTCCTCGATCAGGACGCCGGGATAGTGCTCGGCTTCTGCCGTCAGCGCATGCTTGAGCGCCTGAAACTCCGGTGTTGGCTCGACTGTGTGCATTCCGGCAGCACTCCTTATTTCCGCACCGTGAAGGCCCGCTGTCGGAAAGGAAAAGGGTTTGAACAATGCGTCCGCATAGGCAAGCGACCGTCCTGTAACCAGCGCCAAGGCGCCGCCGAGCTTGTTCGACAGGCGGTGAAGTTGTCCGGGAAGCGCCTCAGGGACCTCGATCGCATCCGGCGTGGGCGCGAGATTGAGCAGGGTCCCATCGATGTCGAGAAACATCGCCCAGCGCTCCGGTTCTTCCAAGACCAGTGAAAGCATTTCCTGGGTAGCAGTATCGTCCTGCACGGCATTCTCCAAACTCTGCAATCTTTGAAGCTAGGTCACCGGCCGACGAGGGCAAGTGACCTTTCGGACGCTGGAACATCCGGCGCTAGTCTGCGTTGTATCTCGCCGCCCGTTCGAGCCCTCGCGCCGTAGAAGGTACCTTGATGGCCAAAAGCAGTTCCGAGCCCCGTGATGAGGTCAATGCCCCGTTGGCGCATGGCGCGTCAAACCTGCCATTGGTGACGGTCGACGATTACAACAACGAACTGCGTGACAAGGATGGTTTCGTTGGCGACAACGCCAACAAGAAGACTTTTCAAATGAAGCTCGACGATTGGAGGAAACGTGTCCGCAAGGTCGGAGATGACCCGATCGGCAAGACCGCGACGGCGAAGCTCTCCAAGAAAAAGATCGATGCCTTTCTGAAGGGCGACGATATGGAGGCAGCGGCGTTGGTCATGGGGGCGGTGGAGGACTTCGCGCAAGACTTTGCCGATGTGATTGGAAAATTCCTGAAGGACAAGCGCTGGCTGAAGACGGAGCGTATCGTCGTCGGCGGGGGCTTCCGGCATAGCCGCTTTGGCGAGCTGACGATCGCCAGGACCATGATTATTCTCAAAGCGGCCGGCATCGATGTCGAGATCGTGCCGATCGTTCACCACCCTGATGAGGCCGGACTGATCGGCTCGGTCCACCTGATGCCACGCTGGATGTTCAAAGGCCACGAGGCGATCCTGGCCGTCGATATCGGCGGCACTAACGTTCGCGCCGGCGTCGTTAAATTCGGAAAGGACGACGCGCCGAACTTTGCGGATGCGAGTGTCTGGGAATCAACTATCTGGCGTCATGCCGACGACGAGCCAAGTCGTACCGCAACCATCGAGAGGTTGGCCGCGATGTTGCAGCACCTGATCGACAAGGCTGAAAAGGCCAATCTGAAACCTGCTCCCATCATCGGTATCGCCTGCCCCGGCATCATCAAGGCCGATGGCTCGATCGAACGAGGCGGCCAAAATCTGCCCGGCGGAAACTGGGAAAGCGACAGCTTCAACCTTCCCGCCGCGCTGATGAAGGCCATTCCTGAGATCGGCGAGGACAGCACATTCGTGATGATGCACAATGACGCCGTCGTGCAGGGTTTGTCGCAGATCCCTTTTATGACCGACGTGTCGCGATGGGCCGTGCTGACGATCGGCACGGGTTTGGGCAATGCGCATTTTACCAATCGCGAGACAACGAAGGCACGATAGGCTCAACTCTACCTCACGCGACGCCCACGAATGACGGACGCGGCTCGGCCAGCATCGCGGAGTACTTATGGTATAGGTAAATAGAAGGAATTTAGGCGGAAACGAACTCACCCATTCGTTCCACCAGGAAGGTTGCGTTATTAATATGGAGCCCAGGTCAAACTGGCTGGCTGCAACTCCACCACACTCCGTCATGCCAACGCGACCGAGCATAGCCACCGAATTCGCCTGGATGCGCTGTTGTGATCTTGCAGTTGATGTGATCATGAGGCCTCGGATGTCGCCTCGCCATCAGCTGCCGGCATGGGAGAGATGAAACATGCTCCCTCCCCTTTCCTCCTTCGCGTCGGAAAGATGGTGATAAACGCCGACGGGCTGTTCTCGGCGGGTGCAAACTGCGCTTATCTCTGCAGCGTTACACAAGCCATGCGCAGACGAAAGATGGATGATGAACTTCAAGGGAATAAGCGCTCCGCTCAATGCCGGTCGCCTTGAACAAATGCTCGGACTTGCCCCCTCACGCCACGACCCAGAAACCCAGGATGCAAACGACAAGCCTTCCGGCAATGGTCCTGTCCGCGGGCCGGACGCCGAAAACCTGTATCATGCCTCCGCCTATAAATGAGAGACGGGGTGCCAGGTCTCCGCGCCCAGCTGCGGAATCCGTCTTCGGTGCGCCGGCGCCAATGCTGGGTCGCATCGAGGATGTCAGGATATGTTGAAGGCCGGCCGACTTTAGCGGGTGGAGAAAACCATAGTTGTCAGCGGACAACGCGCTAAGGCTCCGGAATTGCACATGATTTTTTTGTCGAATCCGGATTGTTATCCATTTGCCAGAACGACCCGAGGGCAGATGCATGGGCGGCATCAACATGTCGTGGGCGCGGATAGGTTTGCCGGCGGCCTCCAGTTCGGCCCGGATGCCGCCGTACTCGGCATCGGCCGGCGCGTCCTGCACGAGCACGGGCACGCTGTCGAGGAGGATCGCCTCGATTTGAGCCAGAAGTTTCGCTGACCCCTTCTTGGCGCAGCCGTAGCGCAGTTCGCACGCCATGATAATTTTGACATATATTGCATTTGGCCCAACCTCGCCGATGCGTCGAGCGACGATGCCCCTCGGGTTTTCGGGCAAGTTCGGACACGATACTGGTATCCAGCATATAAAGCCTGCTCACAGGTCGATTGCCTTCGCAGGAAGCAGGGACTCGTCGACATCATCTTCAGGACAAAGTACGTCACAACCTGCCAGAACATCCTGCAGTTTCTTGCGGTGCACCGGCTCGATGGTGATCCGATCGTCGCGGTAGATCATCACGCCGTCACCGGGGAGCTCAAAGTCAGCCGCGATGCGGACGGCTTGGCTCTTGTTGTTTCGGAAAAGTTTGGCTTCGCGCGAAGGGACAGTTCCTTGACGATGCGACATCCCGCCGACTGTCAGAGCGCAGGCGGGCAATCCGCTTCGCGGCGAGGAAAATGCTGCACTGCCGAAAAAATCGCCACGTGCATCCCTGCGCGTTTTTTCAGCATGACCCATTGACAATTTGCCCTTGATGGCACTTGATACAGTATTCCAGTAAAACAGACATGCATCCATTATACTGGAATATTGAGAACCATCCATAAGGGGAACGCCATGACCATTTCCTTTCGCGCCGGCGTGATGTCGCTGGCCGCCGCCGCCCTGCTCTCCACGCCCGCACTGGCCGACGGCAGCAAGCTCGATGAAGTGCTCGCCCGCGGCCATCTCGTCCTTGGCACGGGCAGCACCAACGCGCCCTGGCACTTCAAGAGCGCCGACGACAAGCTTCAGGGCTTCGACGTCGACATGGGCCATATCATCGCCAAGGCGCTGTTCGGCGATCCTGAGAAGATCGAGTATGTGAATCAATCCTCGGACGCCCGCATCCCGAACATCACCACTGATAAGGTCGATATCACCTGCCAGTTCATGACGGTGACCGGTGAACGCGCCCAGCAGGTCGCCTTTACCATTCCTTACTATCGCGAGGGTGTCGGCCTGATGCTCAAGGCGGACGGAAAATATGGCGATTACGCCGCCCTCAAGGCAGCCGGTTCCTCCGTCACAATCTCGGTTCTCCAGAACGTCTATGCCGAGGCCATGGTGCATGCGGCATTACCGGAGGCGACCGTCGATCAGTATGATTCCGTCGACCTGATCTATCAGGCGCTGGAGTCGGGGCGCGCCGATGCCGTGGCAACCGACCAATCGTCGCTCGCCTGGTACATGACGCAGAACCCGGGCCGCTACAAAGACGCCGGCTACGGCTGGAACCCGCAGACCTATGCTTGCGCGGTCAAGCGCGGCGATCAGGACTGGCTGAACTTTGTCAACACCGCCCTGCATGAAGCCATGACCGGCGTCGAGTTCGATTTTTACGCCAAGTCCTTCAAGACCTGGTTCGGCAAGGATCTGACCCCGCCGCAGATCGGCTTTCCCATCGAGTTCAAGTAACGGCCAGCGGAGCGGGATTGTTTCCCGCTCCGCTGCTTGCGCCGCGCGTTTTTTCAGACGCGCAAAGCACGCCGTAATATTGTGAATCTGCGCATCGTGCCCGATGCGTCAGTCCTGAAAGGGCGGCCCGCATGGGTTACACGCTGAATTTTGCTGCCGTCTGGCGCAATTTCGATTTTCTTTTGAGCGGGCTTGCACTCAGCCTCGGCCTTGCAGTGATCTCGATCCTGATCGGAGCTGTGATCGGCCTCGTCCTGGCCTTCGCGCTGACCTCCAAAAACCGCTTCGCGGTCGTGCCGGCGCGGGTCTATGTCACTGTCATCCGCAACCTGCCAATTCTCGTCCTGGTGCTTTTCGCCTTTTTTGCGCTGCCGCAGATGGGCTTGCGCCTCGACAAGATAAAAAGCTTCGTGCTCGTTCTCTCCCTCTATTCCGGCGCTTATCTGGCCGAGGTGTTCCGCGCCGGACTGTTGTCGATCCCGAGAGGATTGACGGAAGCCGGCCTCGCCATCGGCCTGACGGGGATGCAGATTCGCAGCTCCATCATCGCACCGCTGATGCTGCGCAACGTCCTGCCATCGCTATCGTCGACGATCATCTCGCTCTTCAAGGACACTTCGCTCGCCGCCGCCATCGCCGTGCCGGAACTGACCTTTGCTGCCCGCAAGATCAATGTCGAGAGTTTCCGCGTCATCGAAACCTGGATGGTCACCTCGGCCCTCTATGTCGCCACCTGTTTCCTCATCGCCGCCGTGATGCGCTTCGTCGAGCGCCGTCTGGCCCTGCCGAGATAGACCGATGTCCCACACCTTTCTCGAACAACTCTGGATCGCCCGCACCGTCATCATCAACGGCGTCGGCGTGACTGTGTCGATCTCGCTGCTGGCCATTCTCGCAGGGTCCGTCCTCGGCGTTTTCGTCGGCTTGGCGCTCGTCTATGGCGGCGTTGTCTTGCGGCTCATCGTGCGCGCCTATACCGATATTATCCGCGGCACGCCGGTGCTTGTGCTGGTGCTGGCAAGCTATTACGTCTCGGCTGCCGTCGGGCTCGATCTCGGGCCGTTTTCCGCCGGTGTGCTCGCCCTTGCGATCTTCTGCTCTTCCCATGTCGGCGAAATCGTACGCGGCGCGCTTCAGGCGATCCCTAAGGGGCAGACCGAAGCCGCAAAGGCGATCGGCCTGACCTTTACCCAGACCTTCACCTCGGTGTTATGGCCGCAGGCCATGCGGCAGTGCCTGCCAGCCTGGGTCAATACCGCGGCCGAAATGGTAAAGGCCTCGACGCTGCTCTCCGTCATCGGCGTCGCGGAGCTGCTCCTGCGCACGCAGGAGATCATCTCGCGCAATTTCATGAGCCTCCAGTTCTATTTCCTGGCCGGAGGTCTCTATTTCATCGTCAATTACGGCATCGAGCACTTCGGCAAATATGTCGAGCGCAAGACCGCCCTGCCGTCCTGAGGAGATCCCCCGATGGCCAAGACCATTCTCGACATCAAGGGTCTGCGCAAGACTTACGGCATCCACGAAGTCCTCAAAGGCGTCGATTGCGCCGTGGGGGAAGGCGAAGTCATTTCCATCATCGGCTCGTCCGGTTCGGGAAAGACCACTTTGCTGCGCTGTGTCAATATGCTGGAAGAATTCCAGGGCGGCACGATCAGCCTCGATGGTGAAGAGATCGGCTACCGCGTCGACGGCGCAACGCGGCGGCGCAAGAGCGAGAAGGAGATCGCCCGCCAGCGCGCGCTGACCGGCATGGCGTTTCAGCAGTTCAATCTCTTCCCGCATATGAGTGCCGCTGAAAACGTCATGCTCGGCCTCGTCAAGGTCAAGAAAATGACCAAGCCAGAGGCCCGCGCCATCGCGGAAAAATGGCTCGATCGGGTCGGCCTCGCCGCCCGCACAAACCACTATCCCGGCCAGCTTTCCGGCGGTCAGCAGCAGCGCGTCGCCATTGCCCGCGCCATTGCCATGTCGCCGAGGCTGATGCTGTTCGACGAAGTGACCTCGGCGCTGGACCCGGAACTGGTGGGCGAAGTGCTGCAGGTCATCAAGGGGCTTGCCGCCGACGGCATGACCATGCTGCTCGTCACCCATGAGATGCGCTTTGCCTACGAGGTCTCATCGCGCGTCATCTTCATGAACCAGGGTGTTATCTGCGAAGAGGGCGATCCGAAGGAAATGTTTGTCCGGCCGAAGACTGAACGGCTCGCGGAATTCCTCAAAACCTCGAGTTTCAACTGATGCATGTCGCCCGGAAGCGTGCAACGGTTCCAGGATAACGACCCGCACAAAGACAAAGAGCCAGAGCACATCGAGCGATCCTCGTTGCGACTGTTCAGCCATTGCAGGACATGTGATTAGACCCGAAGCGCTTCAGCGGTCGATGCTGACCCGGCTTTGCAAGACCTGCGGGGACCCCGCCTAATTTATGCTCAGACTGCATCCCCAGTGCGCAGATTCCAGGCAAGGCATTCCTAACGTCTTGGAAATTCTGAACGCAGAGTTTTGGCATGGGCTTTGCTTTGCTGTCTTGTATGCAAGATAGCCAGACATCCGAGATCATACAGAAGACCATCGAGGAAACGATCGTCTCCGGGATTCTGTCCGCCAAGATCCGGCCGGGTACCCGTCTCAGTGAAAACCAGCTGGCAACGCTCTTCGGCGTGTCTCGAACCCGCGTTCGTGAAGCCATGATGCGCCTGGAAACCCGCGGCATCGTGCATGTAAGTCCGAGGCGAGGCTGGTTTGTCGTCGAGCCGTCCGCTGAAGAGGCGATCGCGGTCTATGAAGCGCGGCGCGTCATCGAGGCCGGATTGCTGCGCAGCATGCGCGTCCTGACAGACGAGGGACAGCAAGCGCTCGACGCGCATTTGAACGATGAGAAGAGCGCGATGGCGGCGGGCGACCGCCAGCGCCTGACGTATCTGATGGGTGATTTTCACATCCGTATCGCGGAATTGAGCGGGAACGCCATCATCGTCGATATCCTTCGCGATCTGACCGCCAGGACGATCCTCATTTCGATGCTCTATCAATCCGAATTTCATGCGGCCCAGTCTCATGCCGGGCATTGCCGCATCTTCGAGGCCATGCAAGCGGGCAATTTCGTCCGCGCTGCGGAGCTCTCCGTCGAGCATCTCGACGAGGTGGAAATGGGTCTCGACCTCACGACACGCCCCGACCCGCTCTCGGAATTGCGCAATTCCCTGTCACTTCCTCCCAAGACCGCGTCCTCACCTCTCAAATCGCACAAACCACAACTTCAAAGGAGTCATTAACGCATGCTGACAAGACGAGTCTTCTTCGCACTGGCGACCCTGGCGGCAACTATCGGCTTCGGCTCCGCGTCTCACGCTGATGCTCTCGCTGACATCACGGCGCGCGGTACGCTGCGTGTCGCCGTGCCTCAGGATTTCCCGCCCTTCGGCAGCGTCGGCACTGATATGGCGCCGATGGGCTACGATATCGACGTCGCCAATCTCATTGCCGAAAAGCTGGGCGTCAAGATCGAGCTCGTGCCGGTCACCAGTGCCAACCGCGTCCCCTATCTGCAGACCAACAAGGTTGACCTCGTGATATCGAGCCTCGGCAAGAACGCCGAGCGCGAAAAGGTGATCGATTTCTCCGTAGCCTACGCACCTTTCTTCAACGGCGTTTTCGCCCCCGCCGATCTTTCGGTCGCCAAGGCGGAAGATCTCGCGGGCAAGAGCATCGGCGTCACCCGCGGCGCGGTCGAGGATCTGGAGCTGACGAAGATCGCGCCCGCCGACGCAACGATCAAGCGTTACGAGGACAATAACGGCACCATCTCGGCCTTTCTTTCCGGTCAGGTCGAAACCATCGCCACCGGCAACGTCGTGGCTGCTGCGATCCTCGCCAAAAATCCTCCCAAACGCCCTGAGCTCAAATTCCTGATCAAGAACTCGCCCTGCTATATCGGTCTCAACAAGGAGCAGGCGGCCCTGCTGGAGAAAGTGAACGGCATTGTCACCGCCGCCAAGGCCGATGGTGCGTTGAACGCCATATCGCAAAAGTGGCTCGGCGCCGATCTCCCGTCGGATCTCTGAGACCCGGTCTTACGGCTGTCATCCCGCGCTCGCACGCGGGATGACGGACGCTCGTCACCGCAAGAGGGGAAAATTTCTTGAGCTACCATTTCGAATTCGGCTGGCTGCTTCAATATTACCCTGAGGTCATCAAGGGCATATTGGTCACGCTGGAGCTGATCGCGATCGGCGGAGTGCTCGGCATTTCGCTCGGCATCTTCTGCGCCTGGGTACGCGCGCTCGGGCCCCGTTGGCTGAAACCTGTCATTGCGACCTATGTCGAACTGATCCGCAACACGCCGTTCCTGATCCAGCTGTTTTTCATCTTTTTCGGTCTGCCGTCGCTCGGCCTCCAACTGCCTGAGCTGACGGCCGCCAACCTCGCGATGGTCATCAACCTCGGCGCCTATAGCTGCGAGATTATCCGCGCGGGCATCCAGGCAACCCCGAAAGGCCAGTTCGAGGCAGGCGAAAGCCTCGCCATGACGCGCTTCGAAACCTTCCGCCATGTCGTTCTCGTGCCGTCGCTGCAGCGCATCTGGCCGGCGCTGTCGTCGCAGGTGGTCATCGTCATGCTCGGCTCATCGGTCGTGTCGCAGATCGCCGCCGAAGATCTGACTTTCGCCGCCAACTTCATCCAATCGCGAACCTTCCGCGCCTTCGAGGCCTATATCGTCTCGACATCAATCTATCTTGTTCTGGCAATTCTGCTTCGGCAGCTGCTGGCAGTGGTCGGCGGGTTCATCTTCCCGAGGAGAGCGGCACGATGATCACGTTCACACTCTGGGACATTCTGCGCAACCTGCTGCTTGCCACCCGCTGGACGATCCTGCTCTCGCTCGTCTCGTTCATCGGCGGCGGCGCCGTCGGACTGGGGCTGCTGTTCCTGCGCATCAGCAAGCGCAAGGCATTCAGCGTGCTTGCGAAATATTATATCGAACTCTTCCAGGGCACGCCGCTGCTGATGCAGCTGTTCATCGCCTTTTTCGGTCTTGGCCTCTTTGGAATTGACGTCCCGGCCTGGCTTGCGGCGGGATTGGCGCTCACCCTGTGGAGTGCCGCCTTTCTCGCCGAAATCTGGCGCGGCTGCGTCGAGGCGGTCGCGAAGGGTCAATGGGAAGCTTCCGCCAGCCTCGGCATGGGGCGGTTGCAGCAGATGCGCTACGTCATCCTCCCGCAGGCGCTGAGGATCGCCATACCGCCCACGGTCGGTTTCTCCGTTCAAATCGTCAAGGGTACGGCGCTGACCTCGATCATCGGCTTCGTCGAATTGTCGAAAGCCGGCACCGTGGTCACCAATGCCACTTTCCAGCCCTTCACCGTCTACGGGCTCGTTGCCCTCATCTACTTCGCCCTTTGCTGGCCTTTGTCGAAAAGCAGCCAGATCCTGGAAAGGAAGCTCAATGTCGCTCATCGCAGTCACTGAAGTCCGCAAGAGCTTCGGAAGCACGGAGGTGCTGAAAGGCATCAATCTCGATGTCGAGGCCGGCGAAGTCATCGCCATTATCGGCAGGAGCGGTTCGGGCAAATCAACCCTGCTTCGCTGCATCAACGGCCTGGAGACCATCACCGACGGTTCGATCTCCGTCGCCGGTGCGCAGCTCATCGATGACGAAGTGCATCTGAAGGCCCTGCGCCTCAAGGTCGGCATGATCTTTCAACAGTTCAACCTCTTTCCGCACCTGACGGCGGGCGGCAACGTCATGCTGTCGCAGACCGTGGTCAAGAAGACCCAGAAGGCCGAAGCCGAGGCCACCGCCCGCACAATGCTGGAGCGGGTGGGGCTCGCCCACAAGTTCGATGCCTATCCGGATGAGCTCTCGGGCGGCCAGCAGCAGCGCGTCGCCATCGCCCGTGCGCTCGCCATGCAGCCGGCAGCACTTCTTTGCGACGAGATCACCTCCGCGCTCGATCCGGAGCTGGTCGCCGAAGTGCTGGCTGTCGTGCGCGAGCTCGCCGCCGAGGGAATGACGTTGCTGATGGTCACCCACGAAATGAAGTTCGCCCGCGACGTCTGCAGCCGCGTCGTCTTCATGCATCAGGGCCGCGTCCACGAAATAGGCCGGCCGGAGGAGGTCTTCGCCAATCCGCAGACCGCAGAGCTGAAGCAGTTTCTCGGCGTCAGTTAAGGAGCGACGATGTGCTGCCGCTTATGCTGGTCCACGTCGTCGTCGGGGGTGCCATTATTTGATATTGAGATTCGAGCCCCGTTGCTGCTCCGCGACGTTCATGACGTGGGCGGATGCAGCCGCGTGTCGAGGGCAAAGGCCTCCTGAAACTTCAGCGCATAGGCGCCCATCGCGCCGCCCGCCAGAAAAATCAGGTTCCAGCTATGCCGCGAGACCGCGCTCGGGATCGCGACGAAACGGTGCTGGCGAAGCAAACCGTCTCCGAAGGCTTGCTGTCCGGCGCCGGGGATGCCCGGGTGCAGCCAGTTGGGATTGGGCACGCTTGTCGGATCGACAAGATGGATATCGCCGGCATCGGCAATGACGGCTGCCGTCATCGTATGCGCCACGGTGTCGAGCGCCCGGAACCCCTTATGGACCGCGACCTCAAGGATCGCCGTCGCGGGATCGAGCGAGCAGTAGACCGCGCGAACCCCTTTGCTGTTCCAGCGACCCCCCACCCGATAGGCGCCTTCGCCGTTATCCCATGTCGGCGCGTGGACGGCCTGATCGAGCCGCCACACGACCAGTTCGGTCCCGCCGAGTGCGATCGGCAAAACGGTCACGCATAGACACCGTATTCGAGGCGATCGAGATGATCCTCCACAAGCTCGACACCTGCGGGTGTCCCGAGAAGATCGATCGGGCGGCGCTGCTCAAATCCGACCGCTGGACGCTCCAGCCACTGTTCGGCCTCTGCCTGTGATCCGAAGATATCCGTTGCCTTTGCGAGGATCTCAGCGAATTTCCACGCGCGGCCGCTCTGTTCCCGGCTGAGCGGCTTGGATGGCGTGTCTTTCCGCCGCTGCCATGTGCGTAAGCTCATGCCCACGGCCTTTTCAAGGGATTCGTTCTTGCCGATGACGACGAGGGTGTCGACAAGATGATCGAGCGCCGATGCAGGCAGGCCGTGCAGGAGCAGTTCATGGGCATCGAGCGCATTGGTCAGGCGACGCGATAAAATGCGCGAGCCGCCGAGTAATGCTTCGATTTTTTGCAGTTCACCGCTGCCTGCCGCTGGAGACGGTGTTTTTGCTGCGACGGCCATGATCTTTCTCCTGCGTCATCTGACGCTCTATATATGTCATGTGTCGCAATTATTATCAAGTTGACGGGCTCCACTGGCGTGCCCGCGAAACCTGCCTTCTCGCTGCCGCGCTGAATGAGCGGGGAGCAGCGATGTTACCGCCTCAGGGTACGGCAGCCAGGGCTGCCGTACCCTGAGGATTGTCAGCTTTTGGTGCCGGTGGGCGCCGGCAGCAGGACGGGCTCGGCCGACTGTCTGGGCAGCATCAATTGGGCAAGAATATCGTCGGCCGAATGGCTCGAGCCACCAATGCCGGCTTCGCGCAATTGACGATCGAGATCGCCGCCGTTTTCCATTGCGGCCAGTTCAGCACCGGCTTCGATGCGGCCGGCCGTAATTTCCTGGCGTTTCTTGATGCGTTCGAGACTTTCGACGGCGCTGCCGAGACGAGTGTTGATGCCCGACTGGTTATGGGCAATCGCCGATTGAGCGCGCAGCAGCGACTCGTTGGCTTTGACGTTCTCAACCTCGCGCTTCATCTGGGCAATACGACCTTCGGTGTCCTGGATCGTCCGCAGCATCTGCTGCTGGCGCGGCAGCAGCCGATCGAGTTCTTCCTGGTCGCGCTGCACTTCGGCACGGCTGGTGGCGATGCGCTGAGCGAGAGCCTGAGCGAGATCGGTGCGGCCCGCCGAGATTGCAGCGCGCGCACTGTCGGTATCCTTGGTTTCCTTTGCGCGATTTTCTTCAAGCCGGCGCATAACGCTCTTGTTGGACGCCATGATGCCGGCCAGATCGGAGCGCGCCCGGCGCAGCGACTGTTCGGCGTCGCGGATTTCCTGGTCGAGAATGCGCATCGACTGGTTGTCGGCGGCAGCTTCCGCTGCCTCGTTGATGCCGCCACGAATGGCGGTGAAAATCTTTCCCCAGGTGCTCATGCGGCAATCTCCCCGCTTTTCCATTCTTCGATCATGTGTGCCGCATCGACGGCATTGGCCGCCAGAATTGCCACCTCTTCGACCACTGTGTCGGCCGGCGAGTGCGCAGACAGCGAACCGAACAATTCATACCACTCCTCACTGTCGATCGTGGTGATGCCGAAGCTGGAGAGCGGCACGAATTTGTGAGTCTTCAACACCATGCGTTCGAAGGCTTCGCGATTGGGCACGTCTTTGCACGGCAACAAAACGGCGCTGACGAGGATATCGCGCTCCCCGCTCACCGCAACGAAGACGTCGAGATCGCCTTTTTCCTTGAGAGTGACGCAGATGACGTCGCCATGCTCGGGTACGGCGACGTCCACATCGCCGAGTGCCTCCGGATCGGCGGCGAACAGACGCGTTAAGGTGGTGAGGTTCCAGGTCTCCAAAAAGTCCTCCATCAGTTAGAATTCCGAAAAATATCTGGGTATTCGATATGCCACTTAAAGGGGTGGCGCGCTAAATAAATTTCGCTAGGTTACGCACTGGGAACGGGGGCGAATCGCATGCCATTTATCGCTTCATTACTCCGGCGCGTATATCTCTCGCTCAGCGAATTGGCCTGGTCCGCCCTTTTTATTCTTCTCGTGATCCATCTGGCCGCCTCATACCTGCTCTTTATGCTGGCCGGCGAAGGCGATCTCGTCGGCAATCCGATCGATTTTCTTTACTACTATATGGTGACATCAACGACCGTCGGCTATGGAGATCTTTCCCCAAAATCGGGGCTTGGACGCATTATTGCCGTCCTCGTCGTTCTTCCCGGCGGCATCGCCATCTTCACCGCCGTTCTTGGCAAATTGTTGACAACGATCGGCACGATCTGGAGAAACCGCATGCGCGGATTGGGTGACTATAGGGAACGCACCGGCCATATCATCGTCTTGGGATGGCAGGATGGGCAGACGCATCAGACACTGCGGCTGCTGCATGCAGAACGGCAGGCCGACGAACCGATGAGCGTTCTGGTTGCCAAGGATCTGGCGGAAAATCCCGCCAGCGATTACGCCGACTATATCAGAACCGAGCGGCTTTCCGATGCCGACGCTCTGATGCGGGCCGGGGTGGCCCAGGCGCGCGCAATCATCGCGCGCGGCGCAAATGACGACGAGACGCTGGCCGCCGTGCTGATTGCCGAAGACCATGCGCCCAATGCCCACATCGTCGCTTACTTCGCCGACGACCGCACAGCACAGATGGTCAAACAACTCAGGCCGCGCGTCGAGGCGGTGGGCTCGCTCGCCGAGGAGCTGTTGTCGCGTGCAGCCCGGGATCCGGGTTCTTCGGAGATCGCCGCACGGCTGCTGTCGGCCGCCTCTACCGACACGGCCTTTTCCCTGCCGGTCCCGACTTTGCAACGGCCGCTGCTCTATGGAGACGTGTTTTTGAGCCTCAAGCGTGAGCATAACGTGACGCTGGTGGGCTTGCTCAGCCAGGGCATCACCGACCTCAACTGCCGCGACGAGGTGCTGATGCGAGGCGGCGAAACCCTTTACTACATCAGCGGAATGCGGCTAGATCCCGCCGCCATCGCTTGGGCTCGAATGGGAGACGTATCATGATCGGCTGGTTTGGCAGAGACAAGAACGAAAAGCCCTTACCCAGGGAACTCGGCCCCTTGAGCGCTGCTGTCGGCGGCGCACTGGAAATCGATTTCCTCTCCCTCGAGGCCGAGGCCCTGGGTGGCGAGCCGGCCATGCCGCTGCCGCTGAGCGGCCCCTTCATCATTGCCGGCTACGGCGAGATTTCGCTCGATGCCGCGACGGTTCTGTCGCGTTACTACGATGAAGACCACCGGATGATCCAGGTGATGTCGACGTCGGGCCAGCCGGGGGATGCCGTCGACGACATCAGCTTTTATCAGCCCTGGGACAGCGTCGTGCCTACCGGGCAAAGCGAATGGAGGCGCTGGACCGGGCCGGACGGCCTGATCGGCCAGCCATCTTACGATGCCGACGGTATCCTCTATAGCCGCTTCTGGGGCGAGGGCCCGGAGCGCGCCCAACTGGTGGAGTTTGTCGAAAAGGTCGACGATGGTGAAGAGCAGCGCTCCATTCACCAGACCTGCATGTTGTATTATCGCCCGCTCGGCTCGACGCGTGAAATGCTGCTGATCAATGTCGAGCGCGACCTCGATCTCAGGCAGAGCCAGGCGGGAAGCTCGGTGGAATTTCTGATCGGCTATGGGCTCACGCCAGCCGATGTTCGTCGCGTCTGACACCATATCAATTTTTGGCGGAGGAGTTTTTCAATGCTCGATTATGTGGCGGGTCTGCCTGCCTTCCTTGGTTATTTCGCCGTCGGTCTTGGCGCCTTCACCGTTTTTTCGGTGATTTACACATGGCTCACGCCGCAAGCGGAGGTCCAGCTCATTCGCGCCGGCAATCTTGCAGCCGTTACAGCATTCCTGGGCGCGCTTGTCGGTTTCAGCCTGCCTCTGGCTTCAGCCGCAGCCAATTCGGTCAGCATCATCGATTACATCATATGGGCGATGATCGGCATCCTGGCGCAGATCCTCGCTTACTACATCGCGAATTTCACCATGACGGACCTGCATGAGAAGATCACTGCCGACAATATCGCCGCGGGCATATGGGGCGGCGGCATCGCACTCGTCATCGGTATTCTCAATGCCGCCTGCATGACCTATTGAGGGGGCAACGATGCGTAGACGCAAGAGCGGGCACAGACGACCTTTCCTGGCCCTCGGCACGATCGCTGCCTCGACCCTGGCTCTATCCGGGTGCGGCGAGCAGACGCCTCCGGAGGTCATGTTCACCTCCGTCGACCAATGCGTGGCATCCGGCATGGACCGGCAGGTCTGCCAGGCCAGCTATCAGGACGCCATGCGGGCTCATCTCGCCACCGCGCCGCGTTTCAACGGCATGGCCGCCTGCGAGGCCGAATACGGCTCGGGCCATTGCACGGAGCAGCCGGCCAATACAGTCCCCAACAATACCGGCGCAAGCGGCAGCTTCTTCATGCCGTTCCTGGCGGGCTACATGCTGTCCTCGGCGCTGAACAACATCGGCGACTACAATGTTTATCGCCAGCGCCAGGTCGACAGTGGCTACTACTACGGCTCGACGCCGATTTATCGCAATCGTTCGGGGCAGACGGTGACAACGACAGTTCGCTCAGGCGGCACGGGCAACGACGCTCTGACTGCGCCCTCGCGCCAGAGTGTCAAGCCGGTCAACGTCAATACTCGCACCGTCGCCCGTCAAGGCTTCGGTGGCCGTTCATCGTTCAGTTTCGGCGGCTGACATGAAACGCATCACCCTTCCGGCCCGTCCCGACTGGCGTGACAAGGCGCGCGCCGTCGGCTTCGGCTTTCACGTCATGTACGGCGAGCCCTACTGGCTCGACGATGCCGCCTATACATTCACGCTCGATGAGATCGAGACTGGGATCGAAGAGCCGAGCCAGGAATTGCACGACATGTGCATGGATATGGTCGGTGATATCGTCGAAAGCGAAGAGGCGCTCGACCGGCTGGCCATTCCGGAAGATCTGCGCGATGTCGTGCAGCGCTCCTGGCAGCGCCGCGACCGGCATCTCTACGGCCGGTTCGACCTTGCCTATGACGGCACCGGCCCCGCCAAATTGCTCGAATACAACGCCGATACCCCGACCTCGGTGTTCGAGACGGCCTATTTCCAGTTCAACTGGCTGACCGACCAGATGGCTTTGGGTGTCTTGCCCGATGATGCGGACCAGTACAATTCCTTGCAGGAAAGCCTGGTCGAGGCGTTCGAGCAATTTTCCAAAGGGCCGGTCTTTCACTTCGCTGTGATGACCGACAATGAGGAGGATCGCGGCACGACGGTTTATCTGATGGACTGTGCCGTGCAGGCCGGCCATCGCGTCGAGCTTCTGGATATACGCGAGATCGGCATCGATCCGCAGGGCCGTTACACTGACCTCCAGGACCGGGTGATCGACCGCTGCTTCAAGCTATATCCTTGGGAATTCATGCTGCGCGAGCCGTTCGCCCGCGAGCTCGCACGCTCCGGCGATGTTTTCATCGAGCCCGCCTGGAAGGCCGTGCTTTCCAACAAGGGGCTTCTGCCTCTGCTCTGGAAGCGCAACCCCAATCACCCCAACCTGCTGCCGAGCTATTTTGCCGACGACCCGGCGGCCTCGGCCTTGACCGACTATGTGCGCAAGCCGCTGCTGTCGCGGGAAGGTGAGAACGTCACGATATTCCGGGATGGTCAGGAAGTAATGTCGGCCCCCGGCGATTACGGCGAGGAAGGCTTCGTCGTTCAGGCCTATGCCCCGCTTTTCGAAAGCGATGGCGGCTTCGCCGTTCTCGGCAGCTGGGTCGTCGGCGACCGTGCCTGCGGCCTTGCCGTTCGCGAAGACCGCTCGCGCATAACCGCCAACCTGTCGCGTTTTGTGCCGCACGTCATCATAGATTAAGGCGACACAACAGTTCTCCTTATGCCATCTTCTTATGCAAACATCAGAAAACATTCTCATGACCGATCCTGTCAGCGTCTATTCATTGCCCGGAACGTGCTTTTTCGATCTGGCTCCGGCTGCAGGCGGCGAGCCTTATCGTATATTCCTGTCCATTCCGGCGGAGAAACCGCCGGCGGGAGGATGGCCTCTTCTCGTGATGACCGACGGCAACGCCACATTTCCCTTCGCGGTTGCCAGCCTGGTAACACAGGCGCCTTATCCCACGGGTACGAATATCAGTTGGGGGGTGATCGCGGCGATCGGCTACCCAACCGACGAGCCCTACGATGCGCTCCGCCGGTCCTGGGACCTCGGTCCTCCGCCGGTCAAATCCTATCCACCCTTCGTTGAGGGCGGTCCTCCGGTTGTCATTGGAGGGACCGGTAAACTGGTGGACTTCATCGAGAACGAGTTGATAGCGCGGATTGCCGAGATGGCGACCCTGGATCCGCTGCGCCGATCGCTTTTCGGGCATTCCCTCGGCGGCCTCTTTACGCTCTATGCTCTGTTCGAACGGCCGGGACTGTTTGCCAATTGGATTGCGGCAAGCCCAACCATCTATTGGGAAAACAGCGAAATCCTCAACAATGAGGCGCAACGTCGAGCGATACCGGGACATGCGGCTTTCCTGCATTTGTCGGCCGGAGAATACGAAGGCGATGAGCTGGCACCCTTTCAGTATCGGAACGACGATGCCGCGACACGCCTGGAAAAGAGGAAGACGGAGCGGACCATCCTCCTGGCGCAGGAGATGGCGGAGCGCCTAAACGGCACTGCAGACGGATTGCGTGCCGAATTCGAGCTTTATGCCGGTCAGACCCACATGTCGGTACTTGCGGCGGCCGTAAACCGTGCGGTCAGCATCGCCTTCGCCATCGGGTGATCGACCGACAGGTGAGGGCCTTCGCTGATCTATTTCTGGCCAGCGCCGCTGGCCTTTCGGCGCCTATGGCGTGGCATTTAAACCATCGAGCAACTGCCGCGCCTCGGCCCGCGGCGCGGCGACGGAATGACGCTTGACGAGCGAGCATTCGAGCTTGGCGATTGGATAACGCTTGCCCGGCATCGTGTCCGGGGTGAGATGTTCGATCGCCCATTGCCCCATGGCAAGATGTGGAAGGACCGACGTGGTTAGCGGGGGGACGAGATGCCGAGAAATTTCCTCGTCGTCATAACCCACCACCGACATGTCCTGGGGAATGCGAAGTCCTGCATCCTTGAGCGCTTCGTAGCAGCCGATGGCGGTGCGGTCGTTCTGGCAGAAGATCGCGGTCGGCGGCTCTTTCAGGGCAAGCAGTTTCATCGTGGCGGCATAGCCGGCGCCGGCCGACCAGTCGCCTTCAATGACCAATTCCGGATCGAAGGGTATATCGGCGGTCGCCAGCGCGCGGCGATACCCCGTCAGCCGGTCCTGCGCGGCCTGCATCCAGATTTCACCGGTGATCGTCGCGATGCGATGGTGTCCGTGCGTGAGCAGATGCCGGGTCGAGCTCTGCCCTCCCGCGATCTCGCTTGGCACAACCGCCGGAAAAGCATGGTCCGCCGTATAACAATTCAGCAGCACGGTCGGGATGTTGAGCTTGCCGATATAGGAAGGAAGCTCGACCTGGCGGGTATAGATCGTCATATAGATCAGCGCCGATATGCCGCCGCTCGTCAGCGCCTTGATGGCTTTCGGCTCCATTACGGGGTCACTGAGCGTCTGGGCAACCAAAAGGACATTGCCGGCATTCCACGACGCTTGCCGCGCGCCTTCGATCGCAACGATCGCTTCTGGGCTGGTGGCGAGTTGATCGACCGCAAAACCGATCACATTGTCCAGCCCCGAATAAGAGGCCTTCGCCGTATAAGTCGTCCCGGTGTAGCCGAGCGCGCGCGCTGCCTCCCAGACGCGGTCGCGGGTCTGCTGCGAGATGCGGGTGCCGGGTGTGTCGTTGAGAACAAAGGAGACGGCTGCCTGCGAGCAGCCAGCCGCCGCGGCGATATCCATCATCGTCACGCGGGCGGGCTTGTCCACGGCGGGCCTGTGGCTTTTTTGGCTCTTGGGTCGTCGCATTCGCGGAAAATGTCTCGCCTTGGTTTACCGTTTTGGTAATTACTATTAGCATCTATCTGAAAGCGCTGGCAATTGCATCAACTGCTGTAACCCCGGAAGTTACTGGACCAATACGAATGCAAAATTGCACCCTGCTTCGTTCACGATCAAATGTTTTGATCTGAATTGATAATACTATTTACTAATTAAAATTCTTCTATACCGTCACGGAGCGATCGGAACCAATGCCACTCGTCGCCTTGCGACGGCCCTGGGAGGGGGCGCATCCGGCCGGCCGTAAGTCGAAAACGGGCCCATGCCTGCGGCCCCTCGGGAGGTGTATTATGAAACAGCTGAAACGCAATGCAGCCCTGTTCTTCGCCGGTTTGATGCTGAGCGCGGCGCCGGCTGCCGTATCGCAAGCCGCCGACAAGCCGACACTTGCATTCGTCGTCAACGGCGCGTCCGACTTCTGGAAAGCCGCAGAGGCCGGCGTCAAGAAGGCGCAGGGCGAGATGCCGGATTACCAGATGGAGCTTAAATACCCTGAGCAGGCGGCTGTCGCCATACAGCAGCGTCTCATGGAAGATCTTGTCAGCGCCGGCGTCAAGGGGATCATGGTCTCCGCGGTCGATCCCAAGACCCAGACGGACGGCCTGAATAAGATCGGTTCGCAGACGGCACTCTTCACCACCGACAGCGACGCACCGAAGACCAACCGCGTCGCCTATATCGGCTCATCCAACGTCGACGCCGGCATGCAGGCCGCCGAGATCGCCAAGAAGGCGATGCCGGACGGCGGCAAGTGCATCGGCTTCGTCGGCCTGCTCGGCGCCGATAATGCCAAGGAACGCATCCAGGGCATGAAGGACGGCCTGAAGGGCACGAAGATCGAGCTGACGGACGTACGCGGCGACGATATCGACCAGACGCGTGCAAAGAAGAACGTCGAGGACGCGCTGGTGGCCAGCCCCGACGTCACCTGCATGGTCGGCTTCTATTCCTACAATACGCCGCGCATCTATGAGGCGCTGCGCGACGCCGGCAAACTCGGCCAGATCACCGTCGTCGGCTTCGACGACGATCCGATCACGCTCGGCGGCGTCAAGGAAGGCACTGTCGCGGCGACCGTCGTGCAGCAGCCGTTCGAGTGGGCCTATCAGGGCATGAAGCTGATGGCCGCCTACCTCAAAGGCGACAAATCAGGCGTTCCCAGCAACGGCTTGATCATCATCCCGACGGTGATCATCGGCAAGGATGACGTGGACAAATATGCCGCCAGCCTGAAGGCCATGGCTGGAAAGTAACCCTCCTTCGCGGCGGCGGCGCTTGCCGCTGCCGCGAGTACGTTTCATGCCGACCGCATCAGCAGCCATGGACAGGCGATGAACCATAGCTCCGACATTCCGTCACCGGACGCGCCTGCAACGCCGTTCCTGTCGCTTTCCGGGGTCGGCAAGACCTATCCGGGCGTCGTTGCGCTCGAGGGTCTATCGATCGACATCATGCCGGGGGAGGTCATCGGCCTTGTCGGTGAGAACGGCGCTGGAAAATCGACATTGATGAAGATTCTCGGCGGCGTGATCACCCCCGACCGGGGCACGATCCTGCTCGACGGTGCGGAGCTTCGTTCTCTGACTGTCGAATCGAGCATCTCATCCGGCATCGCCTTTGTGCACCAGGAACTCAATCTCTTCGACAATCTCGACGTTGCCGCCAATATCTTCCTCGGCCGCGAGCCGCTGAAGGCAGGACCTTTCAAGCTCGTCGATCGCGATCGGCTGCGAGACATGGTCAAACCGCTCCTGAAGCGGGTAGGGGCCCATTTCTCCGCCGACACGCCGGTAGCGTCGCTTTCCCTTGCCGAGCAGCAAATGGTGGAAATCGCCAAGGCGCTGTCCATCAACGCCAGGCTCGTCATTTTCGATGAACCGACTTCCAGCCTGCCGCTGGCCGAAACCGAGCGGCTCCTGAGCATTATCAAGTCGCTGAAAGCGGACGGCATCAGCGTCATTTTCATCTCGCATCGCCTTCACGAGGTCGAGCGCGTCGCAGACCGGGTCGTCGTGCTGCGCGACGGCACGCTGGTCGGCACGCTCGCCAGGAACGACATCGGCCACGACCAGATGGTCAAGCTGATGATCGGCCGGGTGCTTGCGGCCCGAACCGCAAAACCGCAGCGCTCGCCCGGCTCGGTTGCGCTGAAGGCAAGCGGCGTGCGCACCGAGGCCTATCCCGGCCGTCCCGTCGATCTGGAAATCCGCTATGGAGAAATCATGGGGCTTGCAGGCCTCGTCGGGTCGGGCCGCACCGAGCTTGCAAGGGTATTCTTCGGCATCGACCGAAGCTACGGCGGAGCCATCCTGCAGGATGGGCAGGAGATTTCCGTCCGTTCCGCCCGCGACGCCGTGGCTCGCGGCATTTTCCTGGTGCCCGAGGATCGCAAGCGCAACGGGGTTCTTCTCGATTTCCCGATCGCCCAGAACATCACCCTTGCCGATCTTCCCAAGCTTTCCAGCCGTTTCATGCTTTCTGCCGAACGGGAGACGGCGGCGGCCGAAAAGCAGCGCCTTCGACTCGCGATCAAGGCGCCCTCGGTTTCGACGCGAACCGGCACTCTGTCCGGCGGCAACCAGCAGAAGGTGGTGCTTGCCAAATGGCTGTCGATGAGCCCGAGGGTGATGATCTTCGACGAGCCAACGCGCGGCATCGATATCGGCGCCAAGAACGAGATTTACGGGCTCATGCGAGCGCTTGCCGATGCCGGGGTGGCGATCCTGATGATCTCCAGCGACATGGAGGAGGTGATTGGCGTTTCCGACCGCATCGCCGTCATGCACGAGGGCCAGATCGCCGGCATATTGGAAGAGGACGAATTCAGCCAGGAAAGCGTGCTTTTGCTTGCGGTCGGCAAAAGGGTAAAATAGCGGCGCGGCCAATATAGAAATATCGGGGAATGGATCTCGAATGGTCAAAAAAGATCTCGGACTGCTGCTTTTGATCGTCGTCGTCGGCATCGTCGTCGCCATCATCAATCCGCGCTTCCTGCTGCCGATCAACCTGGCCAACACCGCAAACCTGATCGGCCTGTTCGGCATCCTGTCGATCGGCCAGGCCTTTGTCATCATCACCGGCGGTATCGAGCTTTCCGTCGGCTCGCTGGTCGCCCTTCTCGGCGTGCTGTTCGTCGATTTCATCGCGGTTCAGGATATGTCATGGATGCTGGCGCTGCCGCTCATTCTCGCGCTTGGCGCGGTCATCGGCGCCGTCCACGGCTGGCTGATCACCCGGCTCAACCTGCAGCCCTTCGTCGTTACCCTCTGCGGCCTCTTGATTTATCGTGGGGCAGCGCGCTTCTACACCGCCGACGGAACGGCGGGCTTTGCGTTCGGCCAGAATTTCCCGGACCTCGAATTTCTGACGGCCGGGCGGTTTTACGGCGTTCCGAACACCTTCATCGCGCTCGTCATCATTGCCGTGGTCATGTGGATCATGCTGCATCGCTCCGTCTTCGGGCGTTATCTCTATGCGATCGGGAAGAATGAGGAAGCGGCCCGCTATTCCGGTATCCGTACCGGCCGCATGGTCATGTCGGCCTATGTCATCTGCGGGCTGCTGACGGCGCTTTCGGCGATTTATTTCGCCATGTATACACGCTCGATCTCGCCGGCGAGCCATGGTCAGTTTTACGAACTCTATGCCATTGCCGCCGCCGTGCTCGGCGGCTTTTCGCTCCGCGGCGGCGAGGGCTCGATCGTCGGCGTCGTGCTCGGCACGGTCCTGCTCCAGGAACTGCAGAATCTGGTGAACCTGCTTGGTATCCCGTCATCGCTGAATTTCGCCGTCATGGGCGGCGTAATCCTGATCGGCGTCCTGATCGACCAGCAATGGCACGCCATCCGCGCAAAGCGCCGCCTCGTCTCCGCCGCCCGGCATACCGAGACCCGTCATTCGAACGAAGGCAGCTTGCCGGTGGCTGCCAATCAGGATTAGGTCATCCGCTGTAGATCGCGCTCGTCAAATCTCATCGGCATGAGACGCGGGCGAATGCGCAGTAGCGCAACGTAAAGATGAAAATTGTCAGCGTTATGGAACCAAAGCGGACCGGCCCTTCACCGCTGCGGCGGCACCCGATTGATGCCGAGCCGATCGCGCATCATGCCGGAGATTGAAATCTGGGAGCAAACGATACGCCAAGCCGCCGCGTGGCGAGGCCACCTCCTTGAATGCCAGACGGTTGACACCTAAATTAGCGAAATGCTTGACCATTCGTCTCGACCGTCATCGCCGTCAAACATCCCAATGGATGCCCTAAGCGAAGTCCTGCAAGACTTTCGCTTGAGTGGCGTCAATTACGGGCGCTGCGAACTCAGACATCCCTGGAGCATCGCGTTTCCGCAACAACAACTGCTTCGCTTTCACTTCGTTAGCCGGGGTCCATGCTGGATTCATACCGATACCCAAGGATGGCAGGAGTTAAATGATGGCGATCTGGTGCTGCTGCCTCGAGGCATTGCGCATCGACTGGCCAGCGCGCCAGATGTTGAGGGCGACTCGCTTGAAAGCTGTCAGATAACAAGGTTGGGAAGCAATGTCTGCGAAGTGGTGCGGGAAGGAACGGGGGAGATCAGCACCCTCTTCTGCGGCTCCATGGCCTTGGGAGCCTATGCGCTCAACCCCTTGATCGCTCTGATGCCACCAATCATCAAGGGCTGCGATGTGGCCGGCAATGACCCGATTGTTGGCCCGCTGCTGGCGGCTATGTCGGCCGAGGCGACACAGCCACAAATGGGGAGCGCGACCGTCCTATCACGCATGGCGGATTTGCTCGCAGCGCGGCTTATCCGCTGCTGGGTTAATTGCAGCGGAGCCTCGACCACCGGCTGGCTCGCCGCCATCCGCGATCCCCACATCGGTCGCGTCTTGGCGGCCATGCACCGGGATCCCGGCCATAATTGGACCCTCGAAAGCCTCGCCGGTGTGGCGGGCCAGTCTCGCTCGATCTTCGCCGAACGCTTCAGCACCATTCTGGGAGAAGGCGCGGCACATTACCTCGCCCGTCTGCGTATGCAGCTTGCCCGCGAGTTATTGGGACAAAGCGGCATGTCGGTTGCCGAAGTTGCTTCCCGGTTAGGCTATGAGTCTGAGGCATCCTTCGCGCGTGCCTTCAAGCGCGTGACCAGCGTTTCGCCAGGGATTGTGCGCCGCACAAGTTCCGGACGAACGGACATGAATTTCGGACAATAAGACACATATCGTCCCGATAACTTCGTTTATGAAATCTCCGAACGTAGGAGATATTTTGATGACGGACACAACATCACAACTCGACGATACAACAATTGAGCTCGGCAGCGCCGAGCAATCCGCATGGTCGGCAGCGACCTGGTTTGCCGTCCTTTCGATGGCGGCCACGAGCTTTGCACTGGTATCGGCTGAGTTCCTGCCGGCGGGCCTGTTGACGCCAATGGCGCGCGATCTCGGGATTTCTGAGGGAACAGCGGGACAGGTCGTCACCGCTACCGCAACGGTCGGCGCCGTCACGGCGCTATTAAGCAATGTTCTGATCGGCAAATTAAACCGAAAGGCGGTGTTGGTCGGTCTCACTGCGTTGGCGATCGGCTCCAATATTCTTGGCGTTGGCGGCAGATTTTTGGCTATTGTTGTTGGGCCGGGCCGGATTGGGCATTGCGCTTAGCGGTTTCTGGGCGCTTTCAGTTGCCGTCGTGGCGAGGCTGGTCGGCGCGAATGCGACAGGTCGGGGCATGGCTATCGTTACCCTCGGCGTCTCGCTCGCCACGATAGCTGCACCATCAATGGGCGCTTTGATCAGCGACTGGTTGGGCTGGCGCAGCGCGATGGCGATGACCGCCGGGCTTGCCGCGATCGCCATGCTGCTGCAGGTGCTCAGCTTGCCAACACTGCCTGCAAGTACAAGCAACAGTCTCGCCGACGTTTTTCGGCTGACAAGGCGGCGCGGCATTCAATTGGGAATGCTTGCCATCCTCTTGTTGATGACGGGGCATTTCGCCGGCTCGGTTTATGTGCGTCCCTTCCTCGAACAGGTGACGGCCCTTGACACCAGATCGATCGCCCTGGCGCTGCTTGGCTTTGGCATCGCCTCTGTGATCGGCAATGTTGCCGGCGGTCGAATGGCCGACGCCAGTATCGGCGTGGCGCTCGCGGTTACCGCCGCGCTGATGACGTTCGCGGCGGCCGTTCTGGTGATTGGAGGCGCTCATAGTGGCATTGCGTTCGCGCTCGTTGCACTTTGGGGCTTCGCCTTCGGCATGGCGCCGGTGGTTCTGCCGACCAATCTTTCACGCGGTGCGCCCGACGCTCTGGAGGCGGCAGGCAGCCTGATGGTCGTCTCTTTTCAGGTGGCCATCAGTATCGGGGCGGTTTTCGGCGGCTATGTCGTCGACCACTACGGCGCCGTTGGGCCATTGACCCTCACCGCTGTCCTGGCTGCATCGACGGTAGCCTTGGCGCTGCTGCAGCCTCGCAAGCTGGTCGTTGATTCAGCTTGAGCAATCATGCGCAGTTAGACTGACGTAGCGGTTCTGTACCTATGAGGGCAACACTGTCCCGCGGTGATAAGTAAAGATCACCGCGCCTCATCGCCCCTCCCCCATCCCGATTGGATCACCTCGCCCGGGAGACGCCAGCCGGATTCGAAGCCTCGCTGCCCGAGAAGATGATGACGGCGAACATCAGCACGCCGGCGAAGGCGATGAGCGAGGAAATGGCGACAATCGGTTCCATCACCGTGTTTCCGGAAAGCAGCAGATAAAGCGATGGGATCAGCACCGCGACGCCGAAGGTGTAGACGACGTATTGGATCATCGCCAGGCGCTTCTCGGCCTTGTGTGGATTGAGCGCGTGGTAAACGCCGAAGAGCGCCATGGTGACCCAGCCGAGCAGGTTGGCGTGGGCATGGGCCCCGGTCGGTGCGTGATTACCTGAAATCGACATGTGAAGGCCGATCGTGATGCCGGCAATCAGAAAAATGATGGCGGTCTTGAAGTAAAGATTTGCGATGCGTGGCATTGGTTTCCCCCTCTGTAGCCGGCGAAACCTAGCATGTTTTCAAGCTTCTGAGAACGAGCGCATCAGAAGATCTTTGGAGCGCCAGCCCAGTTACCGATATTACAATAGAAATATTGTCGGGAAGTAAGGCGACACTAGACAATATTGCCGGCGGGCGAAGCGCACTTTTCAGTGGAGTTCGTTGCGGCGGCGGGAATTGACTTTGCCATGGCCGATCGCCTTTACAAATACGGATCGGTCATAGCGCTTCAGGCTCAAGACCAGTGCTGCACTCGCCGCGCAGTCCTTCAAAGGCGGCCGCTCGCCGCTTGGTGGACCCCGCAATGCGTTCATTCTCCAGACGGCGCGCAATCCGTCAGATTGATCAGGCCTCTAAAGTGCATTCCTGATCGGAAACATGTCTTCGCCGTAATGGTGAAGCCTCGTGTGGTGCCGTCGGCATAACCACCGTACCCTTAAAGGCTCGTCATATTGATCATGATGGGCATCGACTGCTTCGACCCCGCAGACTTCACAGCTTTGCTTTTCCAGCTCGCCGGCGTTGACTGCTCGCTGCACGGCTAGGTGAGCATCATATTTGCCTGGATTGGCACGACGCCAATTCGCTTGGCGGGTATCGGTTTTCAGCATCGCTGCATCCTGCCTCATGTCAGTCTGGGCTCTCGTCGGAGACGATACCTGTATCACAACGTCGCGCCTGGCTTCCGGGGCGAACATCCCGACAACTGCGAATCTACCTTGGCTGGTGTGAGATTGCCACCTCCCCTATATCGCCGTGTCATCAATGGCTCCGCGCCGCACTGTGGATCACCCGTCAACCGCATGGGATACCAGACTGAGTTGAGGAAAGCTTAGCCCACCGCATCAACGTGCGACCGTTAGCCAATCGCCGATCGTTGTCCCAAAATGCCGCATGGAAGGTGTTGCGGGGATGGCGGGGCACTCGGTTGCTATGGTCTTTCTGACTTCACGCGGGCTGAGCCCGAATTCATGGCTGAATGCGCGCGTGAAATTGGCAGCGACGTCGAAGCCGGCGGCCTCGGCAATCGCCGAGATCGGCCGGTTGTCGGTCGGGTTGGTAAGATCCGCATATGCCTGCAGCAATCGACGTTTGCGAATGTAGTTGAAGACGCCCCCGCTCGTTTCGAACAATTGGTAGAGCCGCGTCCGCGAGATGCCCAGCGCACGGCACATGACGTCAGGCGTCAGGTTATCTGAATGAAGATTGAGATGAATATAGCGATGCGCCCGCTCCATCAGCCCCATATTGGTCTGTTCCTGGCCGCGATCCAAACTTGCGGAGGATGCAGCGCATGCAACGACCATATCGCCGATCGTGCGTATGATCCGCGGCACCTCCTCCACCGTCAAATTGCCGAGGTTCGCTTCCAGTCCGTCGAGATAGCTGACGAGCAATTCGGCGAGGCTACCGGAGAGGGCGATGTTGTGGGCGTTCTGCAGAAGACCCGCATCACGGGTCAACAGTTCATAGGGCAAGAAGACGAGCACCGCGGCTGAATCGGTCATCCGCCCACGATACGGATAACCGAGAGACCTGAAAAATATCTCACCCGCGCCGGTCTCCGTTACATGGCGGTTGGCCTCCGTCCAGGCCCGGCCGCTGCGAAGTACGCCGACGTTCCAGTGATCGATTGGGCTCGATCGCACCATGGCCTGATCGCGAATATAGCTGCATGCCTGCGCGCGCTGCTGGACGATGAGGATATCGCCGAGATGCCAGCCGGTCTGTTCCGCGAGAAAAGCGTCGTCCTCTGCCTGTCCGTCCGGCAGATGAACATCCACAAGCGGCGCCATATGAGATCGCCAGGACTGGAATTGCTCTTTCGGCGGCAGGTCTCGCGTCGAAAATCGCACGGGCACCAATGCCGGCGGAACGTCCAGCCGATGTTCTTTTTGCGCGGACGGTTCGCGCGGCCAGCGCCGCCGCTCCAGATGGGCCGGCCATTCCTGTCCAGCAGCGGGGTCATCTCCAGGTTCCGTAACCATCCAGTTCCCCCCGCGCATAAGTCGATCCGGGCTGTTGAAAACAGCGAAAATCGTTTTCGCGGCTATATGTCCGCGCAGCCGATAACGCCGAATCGACTGAAGTCTAACGTGCATAAGCTACTTATCATATTCCTATACGAGCAGAAATGGACGGACCGATAATTTTCGGGATGCGGCGATAACGACATTGGCGTCCCGTTCCTGTATCTAAATGAGCACGGGTTAACTCCGAAGGACGTACGGAAAGCCCAAATACTCACTTGCCAGTGCAATGCAGTTTCAAAGCACTCTCAACGTGAAGCGACAAATAATCACAACAAAATATGCAAGCAGAGGAGGATAGGTCGTGAACTATCGGGGCAATATTCGTGCGCGCTTTGCGCGAGTGTCCGCTTACGACAGGAATTCGGCGGGTTTCCTCTGCTCACCTTCGTGCGAGGCGCTCCTGAGGCCGGACATCGGCAAATAAGGACGCGAAGGGGTTGCGCGCAGGCCGAGGCCGTCTGTGTCGATGCGTAAAAGGCCGAGGCTTGCACGCAACCCTTACCATATCCAACCATTGGCGAATTGACGCTGCCCATTTCTATGGCAGAACGGAGGCTAAGATGACCACCACATGTGATGAGAAACATACCGAATTGAAGCCAATTTCGATCTGCAGACGAGAGGTCGAAGTCGCCATGGTGGAAATGCTCGTCAGTTTGCAGAAACGTGGATGGACGGCTGCGGAATTGGCATTGGAGCTCGCAGATGCCTCCGAAGATCTCGTCATGCTGATCGCGACCAAAAGGCTTCGACCGCATTAGAGCAGTTCCAGGAAAAGTGCGAAGCGGTTTTCCGTCCGGGATTGCGAAAAAACAAAAGGTAGAGCGGTTCGGCGCTTCCGTGAAAAGCTGCACCGCTCTAGAAAAAAATCGCGTGGAATTGTGGCAGCACTGTCGGGCGCGGCGCAGTGATTTCCCACGCGATCGGGCACGATTGCGGAAGACCCCCTCAAGGTCGGCAGCGCGGTCAAAGCGGGACAATCGCTGGCTGAAATCAGAAATATGCGCATCAATCCTCGCGTCGCTCGAGGCAGATCGCAATACGGCGCTCGACCGCGTTGCGGCGCTAAAAAAGGAACGGGAGGAGCTCTCGACGCTTCGCGAGGAATTGTCTGCCAGATTGGAAGTCTACAGGCAGACCACCATTGCCAATCTTGAGAGCGAAGTCGAAATCCTGCGGAAAAAAGTCGAAGTGTCGCAAGCGCAGGATCTGGTCGCGCAGGTCGACCTGAGCCGCCGGATGCAGCTCGAGTCAAAAGGCATTCTGACGCAGAAGCTGGTTGAGGCCGCGCGTGCTGCCGGCGCTGCGACCGGCGGCGAGGTCGAAATCAGCAATCTGACTGTCGATCAATTGCAACAAAGGCTCAATGCGGTCCGCCAGGGTATCTTTGTTTTCGGCGACGGACAGAATGACGTGCCCTATTCGCGACAGCGTGAAGACGAGGTGGTCGTTCGCATCAATGACTTGAACTCGCGCATAGCGGAAAACGAGACACGAGCGACCGAAGTTCAAAAGCAGCTGGTCAAAGAGGCGGGCCGCGTCAGCAGCCTTGAATCCGCAACTGCAACAGCGCCGTTCGACGGCGTTGTTTGGACCAGGAGTATCGTCAACGGTTCCAACGTCGTGCTGAACGACGAGTTGATGCGCCTTCTCGACTGTCGAGAGCTGTACGTGGATATCCTTGTCCCTGAGGTCAACTATGACGAGATCTATCCAGGGCTCGTCGCGCAGGTGCGATTGTTCGGCCGCAGCGATGTCTTCCCAGGGACGGTCGTGTCCGTCAGAGGCAGTTCGGCTTCGGTTGACGCCGATTCCTTTGCCGCCAGTTTGCCGCCGTCGACACAACGCAATGCCCGCATTCGGGTTCGCCTCGATCCATCCTTCATGAACGACGACTTTGCGAACTCCTGCCAGGTCGGACGCACAGTGCAGGTACGGTTTTCCAAACACGGCATCAACGTATCCAACTGGGTCAAAAGCCTGTGGTTCAGTATCTTGTAGCGCTGGCTCCGACCTTTGCAGTTTTGGCCTTCTTCTTCTTGGGGCCGTTCAATTGGTCGCGCCATCACACCTGGACACGGGCGGTGACCTGCGCGTTTGTCGCAGCAATCGCATTGCGATACATGTTCTGGCGTTTGACGGAGACAGTGCTTCCCTATCCCGACGGCGGTGCGAGTTTCTACTGGGTCTGGATCCTCTTCATCGTCGAGATTCTGGCGTGCGTCGAAGTCATCCTTTTTCTGGTATTGATGAGCCGCTACGTCGATCGCAGCGCAGAGGCGGACAGGCTGGCGCGGGTTTTCTTTGCGCGGGAGCAGCGTGAGCTGCCGACTGTCGATGTTTTCATTCCTACCTATAATGAGCCGCTCGACGTACTCGAGCGAACCATCATCGGCGCCCGCTCGCTGGATTATCCTGCCGACAAGTTGAATGTGTATGTGCTTGACGATCAACGCCGAGATTGGCTGAAGGCCTATTGCGAGGAAAAGAAGGTCATCCACGTCACGCGCGGCGACAACAACCACGCCAAAGCAGGCAATATGAACAATGGGCTGAAGGTCAGCTCGGGCGATTTTATTGCGATTTTCGACGCCGATTTTGTCCCCTATCGACATTTCCTTCGCCGGACGCTGCCCTTCTTTTGCGATGACAGCATCGGCATCGTCCAGACACCTCAACATTTCTTCAATGTCGATCCGGTGCAATCAAACCTTGGCCTGGAGAATATCTGGCCGGACGAGCAGCGCTTGTTCTTCGACGAGATCGCGCCCAGCCGAGATGCCTGGGACGTCAGTTTCTGCTGCGGTTCATGCTCGATTGCCCGCCGCAAGGCCGTCGACGCAATAGGCGGGTTTCCGACGGAGTCGATCACGGAAGACCTGCTGACAACGCTTTCGATGCTCAACAAAGGCTACAAGACGCGCTATCTGAACGAGCGGCTATCGATGGGGCTGGCCGCCGAAAACCGTAAGCGCGTAGGCCACCCCACGTATCTTTCGGACTGCTGATCGGCGATTTTCTGCGTGAGTCATGCGGAGAGTCCTATGAGTGATAGTGTGAATCAGCCTCGAACCTTTGAGGTTTTGAC